>Ga0163144_10029328_pt1 | contig 10568 bp, 11 predicted proteins | sample OliLak19BULKMAT1_FD_123175 | JGI IMG/M metagenome (GOLD analysis project Ga0163144, IMG submission 123175) | Freshwater microbial mat bacterial communities from Lake Vanda, McMurdo Dry Valleys, Antarctica - Oligotrophic Lake LV.19.BULKMAT1 | ecosystem: Environmental > Aquatic > Freshwater >...
CTGTAAAGAGACGGTTAAATCCTCGTCAGACCCCTGACGGGGATTATTTGCCTCAGTTCTGGGGAAATGTGTGAACCGTCCACACAACCCCTGAGTGTATGAGAGGGTTGCTGCCTTGCTTGACCCTGGTGTTTAGCAAGGCTTTATGCACGTAACGCTATGGCAGTGATGACGCAGATTTCAAACTCGAAAGAACTCCACAAGACCCTTGTGGAAAAAGCGCAGCGGCAAGGTTCGCTGTCGTATGATGATGTTTTGGCCTTGATGCCCAACGCTGAAAATGATGTGGCTTTGCTGGATGAAGTACTGGAAGGCCTCATGGAAGCAGGCGTGGAACTCATCACCAAGACTCTCAATCCAGATGATATGGCGGAGAGTGATCTAATGGTCGAGTTGGAGCCGGACTTCGAGGAGATCGACCTAGAGTTGGCCGCCGAGGGTGAAAATCCCTATGCGTGGGACACCGACCTCATTGACGACGCGGGCTATCAGCAAGCGTTGGACACCGATGACGTGGTAGGTCTTTACCTCAAGGAAGCTGGGCGCGTCCCGTTGCTGACTGGCAGCCAAGAGGTTGAACTTGCCAAGCGTATGGAGCGTGGTTTGTTGGCGACCAACAAGCTCAAGGAAATGGGAGACCGCCTGTCCCCCGATGATCGTTACCTGTTGCAAGACCTCGTTGGCGATGGCGAAATGGCGCAAGAGCATCTTGTGCGTGCCAATGCCCGTCTGGTCATCAGCGTGGCGAAGAAATACATCGGGCGCGGCGTCCACTTCCTTGACCTGATTCAGGAAGGCAACATCGGCCTGATTCGCGCCACCAATAAGTTTGAATATCGTCGCGGCCACAAGTTCAGCACGTATGCGACATGGTGGATTCGCCAAGCCGTCAGCCGCGCTGTGGCGGATCAGGGTCGCACCATCCGCGTCCCCGTCCACATGGGCGACCAACTCAACCGGATGCGCCGCGTCCAGTTGGTGCTGCTGCAAGAACTTGGTCGTGACCCCAGCATCGAGGAATTGGCCGTCGGGATGGAAACCACGCCCGATAAGGTCGAGCATTTGCTGGAAATCAGCCGCCGCCCGGTCAGCCTCGAAACCCCGATTGACGAGGACGGCGATAGCACGTTCGGCGATTTCGTCGAGGACACCAGCACCCCCGCCCCGGCGGATGAGGTGGCGACCCATCTGCTCCATGAGCAACTTCAGGGCGCGTTGAACAAACTCCCGCAGCGTGAAGCGCAGATTTTGCGCCTGCGCTATGGGTTGGAAGATGGCCGCGTGTATACGTTGGAAGAGGTCGGTCAGACCATCGGCGTAACCCGTGAGCGCGTCCGCCAGTTGGAGGCGCAAGCCCTCAACCGCCTGCGCCAATCGTCGGCGCACATCATCCTGCGCGACTACCTGTACGGGGACTAAAAACCCGTGCAGGCCAAAGATGCGCGAATCCCAGTGCTACTGCCTCTCGCGGCGGTGGCTCTGGGGATTGCCCTACTGCTAGAGAATTTCCTATTGCTCGGTGGCTTCCAAATCAGCGTATTATTACCTCTGGTTCTGGCAGCCGCTGGTGCATGGTTGCTGATTCGTGGTGATGTCGGCACGCGGGCAGCGCGTAGTTTCGGCATCACACGTGGTAGCGTGGAGGCTGCGACCCTAGAAATTAGCGCCGGAGAGGTTGATGTCATCCTCGCCCGCGCCGAACGCGAAGGCCGTTTGGTCGAAGGTCAATTCGCGCATACCTCACGCCCGACCCTTGAAGTGACCGGCGTGAACGCCCATCTCAAGTTTGACCGCGCCGCGACCCCGTGGACATCGTTCGCGGATTGGCAGATTCGCCTCGCGGATGACCTACCGTGGCGCGTGTTAATCAGCACGTCGCTGGGGCAAATCAACGCCGACCTCGCTGGTTTAATCGTACAAGGCGGCGAAATCGCGGCGGGCTTGGGCGATGTACGAGTGGTCTGCCCGTCGGAATCATTCGCGCCGCTGTCTTTGCGCTCTTCCGCGGGAGATGTGCATGTGGTCGTCCCACAAGGGCAAGCCGCACGCATTCACGTCAAGACTGGACGGCTATTCAAAGCCAACCACGCCGAGACACGCTACCGGAAAATTGCGCCGGATATTTACGAAGCCCTCCGCCCCGACCCGGACTCCCCACTGGTGGAAATCCATGTGCGCGGTACGTTCGGCGACGCTTACCTCGCGTAACCCCCTCAGATTATGACTATCCCCCTAGCTTTTCGCCCCGGCACATCGGTGGATGTGGACGCCTGTCTCGCGCTGAGTCATACGTGTGAGTCTGACCGCGTTTGGCAGATGACGCTCAACGCGGCCGACCCCACCCAGCAGGTACAAGTTGGTTTCCGTGTCGAAAAACTCCCGCGTAGCGTCTCGCTCACCCATACGCCTGACTCGCACCGCTTGCATGACGACCCCGATTTGGGGCGTCTGTTCGTGGTAGCACGTCGCTATATCCCCCAAAAGGCGCACATCCCGGTTGACCCTGAATCTCAGGACGCCCCGTTGACCATGCCGCCGCCGCCGCCGCGCACCCCGATTATCGGCTATGTCGTCGCGCATTATGACGAACTGCGCGGACTCGCTTGGCTGGATGATGTGTGCGTCTCGGAAGAATTGCGCCGCCAAAAAATCGCCGCGCAATTGGTTGATGGTGTGCGGCAGTGGGCGAAGGAACAGGGCGCAGAGCGCCTATTGGTGGCCGTCCCGACCAAACACGCCCCGATGGTCGCGCTGTGTCAAGGCATCGGAATGACATTCTGCGGCTATAATGACCAATTTTTCCTCAATCACGACATCGCCATCCTGTTTGGGCTGAGATTGTCACGGGTTCGCCGTGTAGAATAGATTGCATATCCTATAACATTGTACGGACAGCATATATGCTGTCCGTACAGTTAAACCGTAATAGGGCGTATAACGGTGACTGACGTATTCACCACATTTTTGGACATCACCAATGAAACCCTCGCGGCGGCGATTGCGATTGTCTCGGTATCGCTGCTGCTGTATACCCTGACCCGCAACGTGCAAGACCGTGTGGCGCGTGCCTCCGCCGTATTGCTCGGCGCGGTGACGGTGACGTATGTATGCGATGTGCTGCTCTCGCTAAGGCCAGTTGAAAGCGCCATCATCCCGCTCTTGCGGACACAATGGCTGGGGATCGCCCTCGCACCGGCGGCGCTGGTACATCTGAGTGACGCGCTGCTCGATACCACCGGCCTACCGTCACGCGGGCGGCGGCGGCGCACCTACCGGCTGATGTACGGATTCGCCATCATTTTCATGATTGCCGCCGCCGTGACCCAGTTGCTGGTGATGCCGGTCATCAGTGATGGACGCCCCGCGCTACGCGCCGCGCCGCTGATGGGGGTTTATCTGCTGTATCTGGTCGTGGCGTGCGCCTTTGCGCTGGTCAATGTCGAACGCGCCCGCCAGCGCTGCCGGACTCGCAGCACCCGCCGCCGGATGCTCTACCTCGAAATCGCGCTCCTAACGCCCGTATTGGGCGTATTCCCATTCAGCACATTTTTCGATTTGGGCGGCGAATTCACCACTGGGGCGATGATTTTGCTGATTATGGGCAACATCTTCGTCATCCTGATGCTGATGTTCCTCGCCTATCCGTTGTCATTCTTCGGATCGACGCTGCCTGACCGGGCGGTGAAGTCTGAACTGTTACGGTTTATGCTGCGCGGCCCAGTGACAGGATTCCTCATCGTCGGGGTGATCTTCTTCTCGCGGCGGGCGACTCGTATTTTAGCGCTGCCGGGTGAGGAGTTCATGGTGTTCGCCACCGTCACAGTTGTCTTATTCTGGCTGTGGATGGTCGATTTGGTATTGCCGACGCTTGACCGCATCCTCATCTACGGCGATGAAGAAGATCAATACATCAAGATTCAACAGCTTAACCGCCAACTCCTCACCCGAACCGACCTGCTCAACCTGTTGGAAGGCATCTTGGCGCAAGCGCGGAATCTGCTCCAGACCCCCGGCGCGTTCATCGCGCTATTGACCGACGGCACGTCTGAAATCGTGTGCGCCACCGGGGACGGTCACGCGCTAGAAGACCGCCCCGGCGATTTGCTGGCAGAACTCCCAGCGGTGAAGGCGTCCTCAGTCACAAAACCGCACATCTGGGACGGATTCTGGCTATTCCCGCTGATTGGTCAGCGCGGGGCGAGCGGCGTAGGACAGGTCATCGGGACGCTGGGGATTAAGGTTCTGACCGCAGACGCCGCCCCTTCCTCAGAAGAAATGGCGGTCTTGGCGCGGGTACGTCGCCGCGCCGCACGCACGCTGGACGATTTACTATTGCAAGGTGAGTTGGTGGCCGCGCTGGAAGGTCTGCTGCCGCAATTCACCCAATCACGCCGAAGCGCCGCCGAAATCGAATATGATTCCCCACGCGGACAGGCCACCGACGCGGCATTGGCGCAAGTCCCCGGCTTGCCTGACCGCGACCATGTGATTGAGCAAGTACAGGCCGCGCTCCGACAATATTACGGCGGCCCCGGCATGACTCAAAGCCGACTCCTAGACCTAAACATCGTCCGGGCGGCACTGGCCGAACACGGCGGGCAGCCGGTGAGAGCGCTGCGGGCGGTGCTAGACAGAGCCATCGAAACCCTGCGCCCCGCTGGTGAGCGCGATTGGCGCAGCCAAGAATGGCTGATTTATAACGTCATCGAACTGCGCTACTTCAAGAAGATGCGCGTGCGCGATGCCGCCAACCGCCTATATATGGCCGACGCCACGCTCTACCGCAAACAGAACACCGCGTTTGAGGCGGTAGCCGACGCCTTACTGCGTATGGAGGCCATCGCGCTCACCCAAGCTGAGACCGAATCTTAGCGACTGGCGCGGACACAGACCCAAATAATCGGCGTGGACACGTCTGTGCCGTGTCCCTACGAAAACCGCGTGGTTCGTAGGGGCGACTCGTTGGGTCGCCTAATTCATCCCAATATTGAAACCGTCCTCATTTCCAGGGCAAACGCATCAAAATCTGGATGAAGGAAGATATGCCAGAGAAATTTTCGGACGGCAAGAATGGCGTCACTACCATCACAGAGATTCGTAGGAACGCCATTCTTGCCGTCCGCCGTGATTTATCATTTGATGCGTTCGCCCCGTCCTCATTTCCTAGTCGTTTGACAGCGCAACCAACACGGCTCATAATTCACGGCAGAAAATAGTTTAACGCTGCGAATTATCAGCGCGTTTTGTATTGTTAGGCTGGGGGGCCAGATGTCAACTTCTAATACGCATTCCGAGGACTATTCGCCGCCGCCGCTGGACGAGGGCTACTGGTCATCGCTACTCAATGACCAACACGCCGATGCGGGAATGTCAGACGATAACACCGCCAGTTTTGGCACGCCCGCCGATTGGGAAGAATTGACGCGCATCCGCGATGAGGACATCACGTTAGAATTGCCCACCGTCGGTTACAATCGCGGCGGCTTGTTAGTTGAGTGGCGCTCCCTGCGAGGGTTCGTCCCCGCCAGTCAATTGACCGAATTCCCCATCAATGCCGCCGAGCCGGTACGCCGCCGTGCGATGTTGGGCTATATCGGGCAGACCCTCCCCTTGCGGGTGATTGAACTCAATCAAGAGCGTAATCGGGTGATTCTGTCCCAGCGGGCGGCACAGGCCGAACCGGGCGGGCGTCAGGGCATCTTGGATAGCATCCAACCCGGCCAGACCATCCACGGCCTCGTCACCAATCTGGTCGAATTTGGGGCGTTCATCGACCTCGGCGGGCTAGAGGGGCTAATCCACATCAGCGAGTTGAGTTGGGGGCGAGTCTCTCACCCACGTTCGGTCTTAGAGCGCGGTCAGATGGTCGATGCTTATGTCTTGGAGGTCAATCGGGCGGCTGGGCGCATCGCCCTCAGCCTCAAGCGGTTGCGCCCTGACCCGTGGCGGACGGTAGACCAGCGCTTCGCAGTCGGGCAAGTCGTCGATGTCATCGTGACCAACGTGGTCGATTTTGGCGCGTTCGCCAGCCTTGAGGACGGCCTTGAGGGGTTGGTGCATGTCTCGGAATTGGCGGAGGGGCAATTTTTGCACCCGCGCAACGTCGTCACCGAAGGGCAAAGTATCCGCGCCCGCATCCTTAGCATCGACGGACGGGCGCGACGGATGGGTCTTAGCCTACGCGACATCAGCAATAGCGGCGGTTGAACGCGGCTTTAGCGGATGTCGCACACACAGGTACAATAGCGCCTAGATGTGTTTTTGTAACCGTTAAACGTGGAGGCCATACCCCATGGTGATTACGCCTGAAGTCCTGATTGGCGCGGGATTGATTTTCTTTTTGCGCGTGGTGAATTACGCCGTCAGCACAGTGCGGACGGTGGCGATTTCTCGCGGGCGGCGCGGGCTGTCGTCGGTGCTGGCGTTCATTGAAGCCTTCCTGTTCGCCGTCGTCATCGCCAGCATCGTAAAAGACATCACTTCCAATTGGCTGAACCTATTCGCGTACTGCATGGGCGCGGCGGCGGGCGGCTGGGTCGGGATGGTGATTGAAGCAAGGTTCATCACCGGCTATATGAGCGTGTCCGTCGTCGCCCATCAGCAAGAGCGTGGGCATGACATCGCCGTAGCGTTGCGTGAGGGTGGTTTCGGCGTGACGGAGACCATCGGGGCGGGCTTAAACGGCCCAGTCACGATGGTTCGTAGCGTGGTGGTCAAGCGCGATGTTCAGGGATTGCTCAATATCATCCGTGGTGTTGACATTGAGGCTTTCGTCTCTGTCGAAGAAGCCCACGCCATCCATCGCGGCTGGTTGAAAGACCGCGATACCCCCCGCGCCCGCAATGCGGATTATTAGGCTAAAAATCTGCGGGCTTTGGGTTATAATGCCCGCACTTACCGGCTCACCCCTGATGAATAAATGACGTGCCAATCCTAAAAGAAGGCGAACTCGACTTTATCAGCACCAGTGCGGAACAGACCCAGCGCCTCGGCGCACGGCTGGGCGCACTGATTCAACCCGGCGATGTCATCTGCCTTTCGGGGGAGATGGGCGCGGGCAAGACCGTTTTCGCGGGCGGCATGGGCGCGGGCTGGGGCGCGGACGGCGCGATGGCCTCCCCGACCTATACCATCGTGCATGAACACCAGCGCGCCGCCGACTCTGGTCGCCTCGCCCATTTGGATTGTTACCGCCTCAGCGGGACAGCCGACATCGACAGCATCGGATTCGATGACCTGCTGGAAAGCGGCGCGGCGCTGTTGATTGAATGGCCGGAAAAAATCGAAAATGCCCTGCCCGTCGAACGGCTGTGGGTGCGCCTGCGGGCGGTCAGCGATGTCCACCGCAGCGTCCACTTCACCCCCGTCGGTGAGCGCTATGTCCAGATGTTGGCATTGTTCCGCCAATCTGTGACCGGAGCTTAAACCCCGTATGTTACTCGCTATCGACACCGCCACCCGCCAAATCAGCCTCGCGCTACACGACGGCGCGACTCTCCGCGCCGAAGCCACTTGGCCGTCTGAAAACCAACACACCGTCCAACTCATGCCGGGGATTCAGCGTTTGCTGTCCCAAGCGGGCGTCGCCGCCGCTGATTTGACCGCCTATGCCGTCACGACAGGGCCGGGGTCGTTCACAGGATTGAGAATCGGAGTCGCCGCCGCCAAAGGCATGGCCTCGGCATCAAACGCGCCATTGGTCGGCATCAATACCTTAGAGGTCGTAGCGGCTGCCCATCCCGGCACCTATAGCGCCGCCTTGATTGCGGTGGTTCAGGCGGGGCGCGGCAGAGTCGTCGCACGCAGTCACCATTGGCAAAAAGGCGAGTGGACTCCGCGTACCGAGATGCGCGTGTTCGATTGGCCGAGCCTGATTGCGGCGGTGGACGGCGCGGCCATCATCACAGGGGAAATCGACGCGACTGGCCTCAAGGCGCTGAAAGAGGCGCAAGCCGCCGGAATACCGTTGACCATCGCCCCCGGTGGGATACGCCTGCGCCGTGCGGGGATTCTGGCGGAATTGGCATGGGAACAACTCCGCGCCGCCGATTCCGCTGACGGATTCGCGCCCGCCCTCACCACCCCGATTTATGTCAAGAGCGACAGCGTGGCATGAGCCTCACTTTGCGCCCGATGCGCCTCAGCGATATTTCACAGGTCACGGCCATTGAGCGCCGCGCCTTTAGTTCCCCATGGACAGCGCGCACCTATACCTATGAAATCACCGAGTCGGAATACAGCCACATGATGGCGCTGACCCTGCCGAACACCGCCCCGCGCAACGACATGATTTCGCGCATGATGCGATTGTTGGGGTATGCGCCCAACACCTCAGAGACGGTGGTGGCCTATGGCGGCCTGTGGCATCTCTACGACGAGGCGCACATCAGCACCATCGCCAGTCACCCCGATTACCGCCGCAAGGGGTATGGCGAAATCGCGCTGGTCGGGATGATTCAACGCGCCATCACCCTCCAAGCGGCCTATGTCGCCTTAGAGGTGCGCATCTCCAACCTAAACGCACAGGCGCTCTATATCAAGCATGATTTTCAAATCGCGGGCATCAAGCCGCGCTATTACAGCGACAACGGCGAAAATGCCTACGATATGCGCCTGCCCCTCACCGATGGCAATCGTCAGCGTGCCACCGAGACATTTATCGCGCTGTGTCGGGAGATTGGGTTGGCCGACACGTATACGGATTCATCGTTGAATCGCCCGACTTAACGGTTAAAGCAACAGCAGGCGCCCCCGTGGGTCGTCCCTACGAAACACATGTAGACGGACAGAAAAATGCCGTCCCTACAATACATCCAACAATTCGCGCAAATCATCCACCAGATAATCCGGCTGCGCCGCCAACAAATGCTCGCGGCTGTCGAATCCGGTGGTGACGATGGCGACCTTCAATCCTGACGCCCGCGCACACTCGACATCGCTGACCGTATCGCCAATCACCCAAACTTCTTCCGGCGCGAACGTCCGTCCGGTGATTTCGGCGGCTCGTTTCAACGCCAACGGCGGCAGGTCATTCCGGCTAATCGACTCATGTCCATAGGCCGCAATCGGGAACCAGTCTGGGTCATACCCTGCGGCGCGTAATTTGACCGGCACAGTAGCCTGAACATTCCCCGTGACAATCCCGTGTGCGACGCCTGAGCGCTCGCGCATCGCCAAAACCGCTTCCATTGCGCCCGGTAGCGGGCGGACGTTGTATTGGTCGATGATATCGCTCATGTGGCGGGCTTTGGTCTGCATATAGACCGGCAGACTCGACTCCACCAGCCCCGGCTCAATGCCCATCGGCACAAGGATTTCGAGCAGGCTACTCCAATCGGTCTTACCGCCGAAATAGTGCGTCTCAAGGTCGGCATCCACGCCAAACACATCTCGAATGGCGAGGGTCGTCACGGCCTTGCCCAACCCCTTGCCGCGTAGTAACGTCCCGTCAATATCCCATAGAATCAGCATGAGCCTACCCTATTAATCCTGTGAGTGCATAGCTTGGTGTATGTTTGAGTCAAGCGTCAGGGCTTTTGGCGTGGGATAACCACCCGTACCAACCGTTTAAGCCGACGAATGGCGCGATAGACCCGCGTTTGTTCATGATTGGCGCGGCGCTCCAATAGGGCAAGATCAGCCAACATCTTGGAGTCCATGTGATTAGCAAAATCACCAATCACGCCTTTACGGAAGAATTTCTCCTTCTCATCTTTTTTATCTTGCTCGCCGTAGCGTTCGCGTAGCGCGTTGAGCGTCGTCCGTTGTTTGATTTCGGCCAAGCGTTCCGGCGTGGTCGGTATCCCCAAGAACGCGCTGAGTTTGCCGATTTCGTCCTCAAAATTCGCATGTAATCCCTCATACGAGGCGCTGTAGCACTGTTTTGAGGGACGCGCCCATAACGCATGATACCGGCAGACCTTCATGGCGAAGGTACGCCCGATTTGCCAATAATACTCCTCAAACGTCCCCGTAAACCCCAGCGCTCGGCGGTCATGGTAATACGACGAGACCACCACATCGCGCAAATCGCGGGTGATGTCTAAGACGCGCACATCGGGACGCAAAAGCAGTAGCGTTCGATGTTCGGGGAGGTGAAAGTGGTTCTTAACCAGCCATAAATCACTGGGGCGAAGCGCGGCCAATGCTTTGGCGGATCGGTCTGGCAGGAGCGACGGCTCTTTCCACTCTGGATTGAGAAATTCCTGTGGGGGTGAGCCATAGCCGGTCAATTCCAGCACGATGTTATATAGCCAAGTCGAACCGGATTTATATGCGCCGTTGAGGACGATTAACATGGAAGCGCCTAAGCCTTTTGTTCAGCGGCGGGGGTATCTGATGGAGGGTAATATAGCCAATCATGTGGCAGGCCGGAGGCCGTGACTCGTTCTTCGATATAGGTGAGGTCGTCAGCTGTTAATTCGGCATGGTAGCCGGCCACCTTGCCTTGCCGGATACGGCGGGTATTCAGGCTTTTACTGCTGCTCGTCCACTTGGTGTTGAGATGCTTGATTTGCCCGGTTTCTTCGAGGACGCGCATTTTCTCAAAGCGTCCATCTTCGATGCCC
>Ga0163144_10029329_pt1 | contig 10568 bp, 11 predicted proteins | sample OliLak19BULKMAT1_FD_123175 | JGI IMG/M metagenome (GOLD analysis project Ga0163144, IMG submission 123175) | Freshwater microbial mat bacterial communities from Lake Vanda, McMurdo Dry Valleys, Antarctica - Oligotrophic Lake LV.19.BULKMAT1 | ecosystem: Environmental > Aquatic > Freshwater >...
AAATAGCATATAAATTGCCGCCTTCCCGGTGCTTTTCGAACGGAACGGGTTCACAATACCCCGAGTTAGCCCGGCCGACGCTCCCCAGCCGCCAAGCCCCCAGCCCTCATCCAGATTCCGCCTGATGTGCTAGGCTGGGCTCGTAACAGGAAGTTGCGCTTCAACACCCGCTAGAATGCTCCAAGCGCCGGGCTTGGAAAAATGGTTGAGCGGGTTCTTGGGTGGTGCTCCTCTTGTCGCATGGACAGCCCGATTCGGCTCACGGCTACGCCGTGAGAATTTGGCGGGCGGTCCCCGGATGGTACGTGGCGTCGGCGCTTGAATCAGGCGTTGGCGAGGTGCCATCAAGGTGGAGAAAATGCAGCATCCCGCTTGCGCTCCGTCGGAATTTGCCGGCCTTCAGGCCGTCGGGCTCTCGGTTCGTCTTTCCCCTCTTCCTGACTCCCACCTCCACGTTCCCGTCATGGTGTTGCCGTGTGCGGGATAGCTGGCGCCTTCATCTACGATCAAGAAACGGCCAGGCTCGATCGCCTGGTGGCGGCCGTGGAGGCCTCGTCCGCGCGGGGCATTGATTCCTTCGGCGTCGTGCGTTGGTCACCCTCGTCGGGATTTCGCACCGATCGCCGGATCGGCCAGGCGCGCAGCGGCTGGCTCGACGGCATCGGCCGGCCACAGCCGGGCGAGCCTACCGTGTATCTCCACACCAGTCGTGCCGAGCCGACGACCGAATGGCAGCGCGACAAGACCGACAACGACATTCCGCCGTTCATTGTCGACAGCGTCGCGGTGGCTCACAACGGCATCGTCTCCAACGACGACGAGCTGTTGAGCGCGTTTGGCATCGACCGCGTGTCGTCCATTGACACCGCGGTCATTCCTGCGCTCGTCGCGCGCATCGGCGTGTGGGAGACCCTGGCCAACCTCAAGGGCGGCGCCGCCCTGGCGATTTTCGATTCAGGCTCCGCGCAGCTGGTGCTGTGCCGGAATTTCATGCCGCTCGTCGTGGCATGGGAGCCGGGGATTGTGTGTTTCGCGAGCGAGGCCGGATTCTTCCCAGGCGCCGCTGATCCCTTCCGGCCATTTCAGATCTGGGAGTTGCCGCCGCACAGTGGCATCGAGCTGTCGACGCAAGGGTTCCGTGGACCTGTGCCCTGGGAGGGGCATATGGCGCCACCTTCGGCCACCTCGTGGCGACCGTACCCCAGCCTGGATTGGAGCCGGTCATGAACCAGCGTTGCATCGTCATCTGCTCGGGCGGTCTTGACAGTACAACGGCCGCCGCGCACGCATTGCATCTGGACCGATGCGAACCGATCCTGCTGCACTTCCGCTACGGCTGCCGTGCCGAAGCGCGCGAAGTCGAGGCCGTGCGCAATGTCGCCGCCGCCCTCGGCGTTGAGCAGGTAACGGTTGACCTGTCGTGGCTGAAACAGCTCGGCGGATCCACGCTCACAGATCCGGGCGCGCAGATTGCGGGGCCAATTGCCGGCGCCGAGTATCCGCATGAATGGGTGCCGGCGCGCAACCTCTTGATGATCGCGCACGCGGCCGCGATGTGTGACGCGCGACGGATCGGACAGATCTACATGGGCCTGAATCTGGAAGAAGGGGCCGTCTACCCTGACAACACCGTGGAGTTCTACGAGCGCCTGAACGGCGTGCTCCCATTGGCGACCTTGAGCCGGCCAGTGATCCGAATGCCGTTGGCGCGAATGATGAAATGGCAGATCGTCCATCACGCGGTGGCCATTCGCGCGCCGATTGATCTCTCGTGGAGTTGTTATCACTCCGGCCCCTTGCACTGCGGACAGTGTGGGCCCTGCCATCTGCGGCGGACCGCTCACGCGATGGTCGGCCGTCCAGACAGCGTGCGCTACGCCGATACGGTCGATGCGGGGGTAGCCATTGGATAAGGTCCTGGCCATTGCCGTTCCGACGTGCTCCCAACGAGTCGAGGACATTCGCATCGGCTACGTGCTAGAAGCGCTCGCCCTTCAGCCGGCGTCGTCGTACTACGACAAGTTCGAAATTTACATCTGGGACGAAGGGCCGGTCCCCATGACCGCCAGCAGCTGGGTGCCGCTTGCGCTCGACCTGCTCGTGTTGCGCGGCCATTCGCCGACCTACTTGCGCCGGGGACCTTCACGAGGCGTGGCGCATGCCCGCCGGGAATTGCTAGCGGCCATTCCCGACCGGCATCAGCACATCCTGATGCTGGACGACGACTTGCTGGTGATGCCCGACGCGATCTCTCAACTGTGCGAGGCGGCGGCGAGCGTCGGCTCGTTTGGATTCATCCAAGGAGCCAAGATCGAACTCGACAAACGACGCACGTATCAGAATGACATCAACCAACTCACCGCGTTCGACGCGACGAGTCAGTTGCAGCGGATCTGGTTTGGCGACGCAGCCTTCCTTCTCGTCAGCAGGGCCGCGTTGCGACACGTCCAGTGGGACCTCGTCACGAGATTTGCCCAGGACGGACTGGCGGGAGAAGACGTCGCCATCTCCCTGATGATTTCGGATCACGAGCCGTGCTACGGCCTGTCGAGCGCCGCGGGCTACCACATGTCGCTCGGCAGCCCCCGATGGAGCTGGGAAATCCACAGCGACGTGCTGCAGTTCGAGTTACTGCGGGATGTTGTCTCGCCGGAGACGCTCGCGCGCGCCCTCCCACATCTCGCTCGGCACCCCGCAAACAGCAGCGCCGAGCCACAGGAAGAATTGACCGACGACACGGCACCTTAGGTGGTAGGTAACAAATTAGATTGGGTCCAGAGGCAGGCAAATGACGTACAGCGTGAAGGAAATCTTCTACACGTTGCAGGGCGAGGGCGCTCATGCCGGGCGCCCCGCTGTCTTCTGCCGCTTCTCCGGGTGCAATCTGTGGTCGGGACTGGAGACCGCTCGCGCGACCGCCGTCTGCAATTTCTGTGACACCGACTTTGTCGGCACTGACGGCGACGGCGGCGGCAAGTTCTCCACGCCCGAACATCTTGCCAGTGCCATTGCCGCCCTGTGGCCGCAGGGTGACGCGCCGGGACAACGCTTTGTCGTCTGCACGGGAGGCGAGCCGCTCCTTCAGCTTGACGCAGCGTTAGTCGACGCGCTCCACGAGCGAGGGTTCGAGGTCGCGGTGGAAACCAACGGCACGCAACCACCGCCAAAAGGACTGGACTGGATCTGCGTGAGCCCAAAGGCCGATGCGCAAGTGGTTCTGAACGCCGGCGACGAGCTGAAGCTCGTGTTCCCTCAGCCCAGAGCGATGCCTGAGACGTTCGAGGATCTTCGGTTTACGTACTTCCTGCTCCAGCCAATGGATGGTCCACATCGCGAGGACAACACGCAGCTAGCCATCGAGTACTGCAAGGCCCATCCTCAGTGGAGGCTCAGCCTCCAAACCCAGAAGATCCTGGCGATTCGGTGAATCGATCCCAGCACATCTTCGTATCGCCGCACTTCGACGACGCGGTTGGCTCGTGCGGTGGCACCATACACCGCCTGGTCACCGCCGGCCACGGCGTCCGCGTGCTCACGGTTTTCGGCGGCGCCGAGTCACCAACGCTCTCGCAGCCCGCGCAGGTGCTCCATAAAGAGTGGCGACTTCAACGTCCGGTGAGTTTTCGCAAGGCTGAAGATGCGTCGGCGTGTGAGGTTCTCGGTTGCGAACATGCGGTGCTCGAGATCCCGGATGCCATCTATCGCATCGACCGCGCCGGCCAACATCTCTATCCCACCTTCAAGTCGCTGCGCGGATCGATCGCGCCTGGCGACCGGCGGCTGGTCAGGCAGCTCGCCGACGACTTGATCCCGATGCTGTCCGGCAAAGACACCGTGGTCTACTGCCCGATGGCCATCGGGGAGCATGTCGATCATCTCATCGTGCGGGATTGCGGACGGTTGCTCTCCGCCACGGCGTTGACGGTGATCTATTACCGGGATTTCTTCTACGACCGAAATCGGCGACGGCCGGTTTACGATGCAGGGCTCGATCGCAACGACGCCACCCTGTCGGCGGTTGAGCTCGACATGAAGGTCAGAGCGTTTCTGAAATACCAGTCACAGATTCCGAGTCTGTTTGGCACCAAGGCTGCAGCGCGGTCTTACTTCAAGAAGATCGGCAGGACCGAATCGTTCTTCCAGGCGCCTCAGAGTGCCGGCGCCAAGGGTAAACGATCGCTCTCGTAGCGTGACCAGTACGGAGCCAGTTCCGGAAACGTCTCGAGACGGTTGGTGCGCCGAGTCAAATCCAACAACCTGGTGTACTCAGCGAGGGTGGACATTAATCGTGAGCGGTCATCGGAGTTCATGAACGTGAGAATGCCCGCGAGATTGTCCGTCGCCTGTCCAGCCAATCGTGTCGACATGTAGTCGTTGAGCCTCTCAGTCACCATTCGCTTGTAGTCCGCGGGAAGCACGCGGATGTCCTGATAGGCGGGTTCATGAACGAGACCCGTGCATACGTACTCTTGCATGTTGGCAAAGTGCTGGCGGCTTCTCAGGCCACGGCTCTCGGCCCAGTCATACAAGTCCGGAATTTGGAAGACGTTGAGCGCATGCGTCGTGAAATGAAAGTTGGTGAAAGTGTTCCCGCCAATGCTGTCGAGCCGTCGAATGTTGTCTTCAATCAACTGCCAGTTGGTTGGGAACCGGACATAGTTGGCGACATCGCCGACACCGTCGAGGCTGACAAAGAAGTGCACCCGTTCGAACTGGTTCCAGTAGGGAGTCATCTCCTCTGGAAACATCGTGCCGTTGGTGTGGTAGTGCAGACGAATGTGATGCGCTTCGCCTTGCTCACAGCACGATTTGACGAACGCGAACTGCTCTTTGATGAGGAACGGCTCCCCACCGCCGATCAGGATTTCCCGCACGCGTGGCAGCACAGGCGTGAGGCTCGCCCAGAATCGCGGATCGCGGCACCAGTCGAAGCGACTGACGTCAAGCGCCGCCTGGTACTCGAATTCGCGTTTCAGCTCATCATCCTGGGAGAGTTTGGCGAGCTCTCTGGCGGCCGGCAGCCAACGGCTCGACTCCCGTGACTGGCACATGACGCACTGCATGTTGCAGGTGTTCCCAAGACGCAAGTCGAGGTACTGCAATGAAGCGTCAAGCGTGCCGTCGGCGCCCGTGCGATCGAACAACTTGTCCAACGCGTCTTCGCCGAGCCGTCGCTTCCAGACGTCGTTGACGACGACGCGATGTGACTGGTGGCCGTGAGCTTCCTCACTGTAACAATCCCGGCACGCCTTCACGGGCTGTCCGGCCAGCATTCGCCGGCGTGCGTCTTTGACGTGCTCGGAATTCCAAAAGTCGGCGAGCGTGCCCTCGTTCAGATTCACTCCGCTGCCGCCGCCAGACACGCAACACAGCTGCACATTGCCGTCGGGCAGGGTGGCGGCATGAATCCAGGGCAAGACGCAGAAGGTCTTGGTTCTCACCGTCTACGTTCCCGCACTTTCGGATGGTTCCGTCGTGATGACCCCGCTCGCGAAGCCAATCAACTCGCGGTCGGTTGACTGCTCGACAAACGCGCGAAAGAGGGCCCGGGCCTCCTCGCGCAAGACGCCACCCGTGACCACCGGCACGCGGTAGTCGGGATAGGTATGGTCGCCGAACGATGCGTGCGCGAATCGATCGATCGCGCCGTCGGCCGGAGCATTGAGCGCGTAGACGATCCGGCCCAGACGAAACGACATGGCCGCGCCAAGACACATTGCGCAAGGTTCCAGGCTCGTGTAGATCGTCATTTGCCGGCGTTGGTCGCGTGTCGGATTCAACAGGTCGGCCTGGACGAGGACCAGGAGCTCCGGATGGGCCAACATGCCCCGCTTCTCGTCAGTGCAGTAGGCTTCGGCGATCACGCGGTGGTCGCGGACCAGAATCGCGCCGATGGGGAGCTGGCCCGCCGCGAGCCCGCGCTGACCGAGCGTCAACGCCAGCTGCATGAAGTCTTCGTCGCGTGGGCCGTTTGGTGTCTGGACCGAAACCTGGAGTGGCGCAGGGTCGTTTCGCCAGGGCCAACGCGCACCGCTCGTCAGTCGACGGGCGGCCGTGAACAAATCCCAGGTACGAGGTTGCCTCATGTTCCCGTCACTCGCCAAATCGGCCATGATTGGACAACGATTGGTCGCGGAGGAGGGGGATGATCGGCGGCATGGAGCGAAGCGCAATCCTGATTGAGTGGTTCGACCTCGCGAGATGGCCTGACTGGTCAACTTCCAAGCTGCCGTTCTTGGGTGCCGCTGCCTTGCTCCTTGCCCCCGCGGAGGCATCGGGCGGGCAGATGCTGGCGATCATAGGGACAATTCTATGCTGGGCGGCCTTTGGTTACGCCATCAACGACGTCGCGGACATGGCCTGCGATCGGCTGGCGGGCAAATCGAATCGGGCCGCCGATGTCTCTCCCCTTCTTAGGACGCTCTTCCTCGGGCTGACGGCATCAACCGCCCTCGCGCTCAGTGTGGTGTGGTCCGTAAATTGGACCGGTCCGGCGTTCGTCGTGATCGCCCTGCTCCTCGCCGGCGCCTATTCTCTCCCGCCAGTCAGGCTCAAGGAACGCGGCGCGATTGGCCTTGTCGCGGGAGCCGCTGCGCAGTGGGTGTTGCCGGTGCTTGCGATCGCGAACATCGAGTCGGGTGGTTGGAAGCGTCCAGCTGCCTGGAGCCTTGCGCTGCTGGGGCTGGCGATTGGCATACGCTGGATGGCCATTCACCAGTTGCACGACACGATGGCCGATCACCAGGCCGGTGTCCGCACCTACGCGTCCACAGGTGGGCAGGTCTGGCCTGTTCTCCTCGGTGCGTTTCTTTCGGAGGTGGTGCTCTTGACGGTGGCCTTGGTCGTCACGTGGCCGGTCTCGGCTCCAGCATGGGCAGCACTGGCCTTCTGGATCGTTCAGCAGGCGTTCCGTCCGCGCGGAGAGTCGATGCGGGAGAAGCTTCAAGGCTACGATCACGCGCCGCTTGCCGAGTTCTACTTCTTTCTCTTGCCAGTGGCGCTCGCGTTCGCGCGCGGGCTGTCATCACCCGAGTTCATGGTCCTCGCCGGCCTGTTCGTCGCTGTCGGCTGGGGCTATCTCGCCATGATGATGGGTGAATGGCACGACGCGTGGGCAGCCAGGGCTCTCAGGCGATAGGCCGTCACAAACATGAGCCGGGCATTTTCCGTAGTGGTTCCAACCGAGGGAAGGGCGCTCGCCATTGACGCCCTGGTCACGTCTCTTCACGAGTCGTGGGGTTCGCACGCACGGAGAACGGGCGAGCACCGCGCGCCGAGCGAGGTGCTGGAGCTGGTGATCGTGGACTCGAGCGAGCCCGCGCTCGATCCAGACACCATCGCCGCATGGGACCCGTCTTGGATGCGCGTCGAGCGCGGAACCCGCAACGTCAGGGAGAAACGCAACCAGGGTGCGACTGCGATTCGCGCGCCGTGGATCGCGTTCGTCGATTCTGACTGCCTCGTGACGCCGGGCTATGTCAGCGGGGTACTCGCGGCCATTGGCAGCCACCAAGCACTCGCCTTCGCCGGTCGCGTCGAGTTCAGGGGCGCCGAGAATCTGATCTGGCGGGTCGTGGCCGCATCGCCCTTGATCAGTCCGCAGACGCAGACGGCAGGAGAGGGCGCGGTCCCATGGTGCGCGACGGCGAACTTAATCGTCGAGCGCAACCTGTTCATGTCGCTGGGCGGATTCGACCAGTCGTTGCCCTTTCGCCTGGGTGGGGACGATGTGGACCTGGGCCTGCGGTTGCAGCGGAGCGGGAACGCGTTGATAGTGTTGCCGGACGCGCTGGTGGTGCATCCGAAAGAGCCGTGGAGCAAGGCCAGGGCGATCCTGTCGCGCACCTGGCGCTGGGGCCGCATCGAGTACCACCTGGCACTACGGCATCCTGAAAAACTGCGCGCCATGCCTCCTTACTACTCGGCCACCGCGCTGACGATCGGCCTGATGTGCCTTGCCGGAGCGGCGATCACCGGTCGACTGGCTCTCCTCTGGATGCTCCCTCTGTGGGTCGTCACCTCGACATTCCTGTCGACGACCTTCATCGGCTGGGGAACAGGTTCCGCGCTCCCTCGTCACCTGGCCGGATGGCTTGAGCGCCTCTACCATGCCGGGTGCGTGTGGGAACACGTGCGTTCAGGATCGTTCCGTTTCCTTTGGATGGGATTGCTCCTCGATGACAATCTCGCCGGCATGTTTCCGGCGGAACCGTTGCAGAGCTGGTCGAATCTACTCGCCGCTTTCTTCGTCGCCCTGGTCGGCGCGTCGATCGTCGGTGGGATCAGGTAAGGCTGCTGCTCTCCGGCGCCACCGGTTTCCGGCGAGACGTCATGATGTCGAGCAGGCAACTGCAGCGGTCTCTGGTACACGCGACGGGCTGTACGGGTAATGCAAACGAGCCAGGATCGCTAATGTGCCCAAGCTCTCCCCCTTCCCGGCACAGACTTCGGTAGATCCGTCCGTCCATGTCGATCGAGAGCAACTCGAGACCGACGTCGCACTCCCACCCGAACCACTGGTTGGTCCCGTCGGCCACGAACGTGCTCGGGCCTTTTCGCGCCGAGCTACCGTCGGCGTAAGTAACGAGCATGTCGCCGCGCGGATCGTATGAGGAACGGCGGACCCGCGCCTCGCGTTGGCTGTGGGTCAGGATCTCGAGCTGCTCGGCCGAGTAGGGATACAACTGGTCGCCGAAGTCCACCAACAGGGGTTTCAAGAGCATTGTCGTGTCTGGACACAATCGCCCCAGTCGTTCGAACACCGCGAGGGCGGATTCAAAGAATGCCGGAGGGGCCGTGACGTTGACATGCGTTCGGATCGAGGCGCTGAGCAACTGCACGACCCGCTCGAAGTGCTCGATCTTGGCGCTTTCAGGGTGGAACGTCAGCACGGCCGCATCAAGTTGAGGCAGGAGATCCGTCCACCAGAGCACGCTGCGGCTGCCGTTGGAGATTATGCTCAAGCGACAACCGAGGTCACGGAGCGTGCGGAGCAGGCCTCCAAGGCCGCGAACGAGTGTCACTTCCCCGCCCGTGAACTGAATGTGGATGGTTCGTGCGTGAGGCCGCGTCAGCGCCACGAGCCTCTCGACAAATTGCACGATGGCGTCGTGGGTCGGCCAAGCATGAGAGCCGTCGTGCAGCTCCGCCGGACAATACGAGCATTCGTAGTTGCAGGTGTTTCCCAACTCCCAATTCACCATCAGCAGGTCTTTTCGATCTTTGGTCTCCTGCTCCAATCGAACCGCTGGCGGTTTGGTCATGCGTCGCTCCCGGCCGGTGACCCAATACTATGTGATCGAAGTAGAATCGGCACATGCCAGATGTAACGGTCGTCGTTCCGACCGCCGGACGAGTGGCACTCACGCGTGCGTGCCTCGAGAGCATTCAAGCGGCGGCGGCCAGCGACGGCCTATCGGTGGAAACGCTCATCGTCGACTCCTCAGTTGCTGACGACCGCACGCGTCTGAAAGCGATCTGCGCTGAGCTCGGCGTCCAGTTGATCCCGGGTCCCCGGTCGGTCTCAGAGAAAAGGAACCTCGGCGCCGAGATGGCCACGACCGAACGGGTGATGTTCATGGACTCGGACTGCGTGATCGCCGCTGGATGCCTCGACGCGCACCTCAAGACCCTGCAGGATGAGGGGACCCACGCGTCCCAGGGCACGGTGTTCTTCCGCGGACCAGAGCAGCTGGCCTTTCGAGCCGTGCGTTGCAGCGGCATCCTCAACGCCTTTACGCCGCCGAGTGGCAAACTGGTGGTAACTGTGGCTGCCGGGAACCTGATGGTCAGTCGCGCGCCATTTCTGGCGGTGCGATTCGATCCGCGTCTTGGTCCTCCAGGCATGGGCGGCGAGGATGTGGATTTCGGGCTTCGCCTCGGTGCGAACGGCCACCGGATTGTCGCCACGCCAGCGGCGGTCGTCGAACACGAAACGGCAACGTGGAATGGGTTCGTCGCGAACGCGCGCCGATTTTTTTCCTGGGGACGATCCGAGTCCCACCTGGTTTCCCGATATCCGGTGGTCAGCTACATCGACATGCCGAGCCCGGCGCTGGTGACGGTCCTGCTCGCCGCGGTCAGCGCCGTTGCGGTGGCGTGGTCTCCGCTGTCGCTGCTAGCGTTTCCCGTGGGGTTTCTGCTCTATGCGGCGGTGATGGCGTTCAGCGGAGCCTGGCATCATCCTGAAGACCGAGCCGGCGGCGCGCTCGGCCACTGGGTGTTTTTCGTACTGGACCTTGGCCGCGTCTGGGAGAGCTTTCGAAGGCTCCGTCCCCTGCTGGCGTTGAGGCGACTTCGCTTCGCCGACAATCAGATCAGCCAGGAGTGGCCTGATGTCGTGCCGACGTCGTGGGCGCTATGGTCAATGGTCCTGATCGCGACGGTTTTTCTTTGGTGGAGCGTCAACGGTCACACCTAGTCGGCCAGGCACGAACGGGTCACTACAAAACCGACCTTCTTTAGGAGGGAAGGAATCGTCAGGATCTGTTCCTTGTAAACCAATTGCGCTTTTTTATCTTTCTTAGGCAGCAAGTGCCATCTGACCAGCAGCGGATGCCTGAGCTGAC
>Ga0163144_10029330_pt1 | contig 10568 bp, 5 predicted proteins | sample OliLak19BULKMAT1_FD_123175 | JGI IMG/M metagenome (GOLD analysis project Ga0163144, IMG submission 123175) | Freshwater microbial mat bacterial communities from Lake Vanda, McMurdo Dry Valleys, Antarctica - Oligotrophic Lake LV.19.BULKMAT1 | ecosystem: Environmental > Aquatic > Freshwater > Lake...
AGCGTAAATAAAAATGAAAAAAAAAATGCTGGTATAGCTCAATTGGTAGAGCGCCTGACTTGTAATCAGGAGGTTGACAGTTCAATTCTGTCTACTAGCTTTAACACAACCAACTTTTTAAAAGTTGGGGTTTTTTGCATTTCCTTTTTTTTTCTACCTCTAGAACTATTATTGCAATTTTTTCTGCGGCTTCTTTTGCAGTTTTCTTTATGGCTTCTTGAACAAGTTTCCCAAGGCAAATATATGCCATCCCTAAATTACCATGATAATTGTCATTTTCCAATTTTTGTTCTTGCTTTTCTTAATTTAATCCGTCTTTATCTAAAGAAAAAAGTTTTAGGTTTTTTAGAAGTGTTGAAGTTATAAAAATTGTCTTTTAAATTTTTGAGTTTTCACAAAAATTTTTCCATTTGGAAGTGCTAAAAAAATTATTAATAAGCATAAGATATGCTTATTAATAATTTTTTATTGTTTTAAGATTGTCTTAATTTTTGAATACGATCATAAGCAAGTAAAGGTCCATAATAAGCTAATTTATCAAAAATATCATCATTGATAGCAGCGATATCATTTTGCTTATAAGCTATTTTTATTTGATCAATTAGATAATTGAAATTTTTTAAAACAGGGGAGTCTTTTAAAGAAATAGCTTCAAAATCTTTATTAATAATTTCTGCTTGATAAATGATCTCATCTATGTCATAACTAATAATTACATATCCTTTTAAGAAGTTATCTTCAGAAGCATTTTCTTCAGCCTCTTTAATCATTTTAGAAACTTCTTCTCGATCTAATACAGATGCACCTTGAATTTGAATAGTTTGTTCTTTTCCACTACTCTCTTCTTTGGCAGATACAGAAAGTAATCCATCAGCATTTAATTGAAAAGTAACATTAATACGAGGTGTACCTTTAGGTGCAGCCGGAATTCCAGATAATTTAAAAATTCCTAAAGATTTATTATCTTTAGCAAAAGTTCTTTCTCCTTGTAAAACATGAACATCAACCGATTCTTGAGAATCAGCGCCAGTAGAAAAAACTTCTGATTGTTTTGCAGGAATAGAAGTATTTCGTGTAATGACAGGAGTCATAATTCCTCCTAAAGTCTCAACGCCTAAAGATAATGGTGTAACATCTAATAGAATTAAATCAGTAATTTCGCCAGAAATAATTCCTGCCTGAATAGCAGCTCCCATGGCTACAACTTCATCAGGATTTACCGTTTCATTTAAAGGTTTTCCAATTAAATTTTTTAAAAGATTTCTAACTGCAGGAATTCTTGTTGATCCTCCCACAAGAATAATTTCATCAATTGCTGATTTTGATAATTTCGCATCTTCTAAAGCTTTTAAAACAGGGTCTTTACATCGTAAGAAAAGAGATTCACTCATTTGTTCAAAAGCTGAACGACTTAATTCAACATTAATATTTTTTGCTTCCCCATCTTTCATACAAATATAAGGTAAATTAATTTGCGTAGATTGTAATGTAGATAATTCAATTTTTGCTCGTTCAGATGCTTCTAAAACTCTTTGTAAAGCTGTTTTATCTTGATATAAATCAACGCCTTCTTCTTGTTTAAATTTTTCAATGGTATACTTTAAAATAACATTATCAAAATCATCACCACCTAAATGAGTATCACCAGCTGTAGATAAAACTTCAAAAACTTCTTCTCCAACTTCTAAAATAGAAACATCAAAAGTTCCTCCTCCTAAATCGAAAATTAGAACAACTTCATTTTTTTTTTTATCTAAACCATAAGCTAAAGCAGCAGCTGTAGGCTCATTTAAAATTCTTAAAACTTCAATACCTGCAATAGTTCCTGCATCTTTTGTAGCTAAACGTTGTGAGTCATTAAAATAAGCAGGAACTGTGATAACTGCTTGCGTTACTTTTCCATTTAAATAATTACTTGAATCATTAACTAATTTTTTTAAAATTAAAGAAGAAATTTCTTCTGGTGTATAATTTTTTTTTGAATTTGGAGAATATATTTTTAATTTTCCGTTTTCTTCTTTTACTTCATAAGATACTCGTTTTAACTCATCTTTAATTTCATCATATTTACAGCCAATAAAACGTTTAATAGAATAAAAAGTATTTTGAGCATTCATTATACTTTGACGTTTTGCTATTTGTCCCACAACAATTTCACCTTCACGATTAACTGCTACTACTGAAGGTGTTGTTCTTGATCCTTCAGCATTTGGTATTACTAAAGGAGTTGCTCCTTCTAAAACTGCGATTACCGAATTTGTAGTTCCAAGATCAATTCCTACTATTTTTTGTGCATTCATAATTTTTATCTCTTTTAATTTGTTCCATTATTATAAAGAAAATAAAATAAAAAAATCTAGTAAAATTCAGCTATGCGTTAAATAGGGGCTTTACGAATTATTTTTTATTTTATTATTCAAAAGAATAACTTATATTAATTGTACTTCAATTTTGAATTTGAAGTCAAATTTAATACCTTTTTCTTTCTTCAGATTTCATTTTTTAAGCAAATTTTCCCAAAAGATCAATTTTCGAAAAATATTTTTATTTTATGTCTATTTTTTTTTCTTTTTTTCTTTTTTTTATAATAGTTTTAAATTCTTCTCAGTTTTCCCTCAAATATGTTTTGCCATACTTATTTATTATTTATCCTAAAAAAAATACAGTGAATTATATGTCAATAAAAATAGAAAAAATTTAAACCTCCTAAGTATAAACTAATAAAAACTAATAAAAAAAAGATAGTTTGTGAAATTAATAGAAAGATAAAAAATGAAAAAATCTATTAACTTTTTTAGACATTCTAAATGAAAAAAATTTTAGATATAAAATTAAATTATTAATTTTATATCTAAAATTTTTTTATCATTTGAATAGGATAAGTAAAAAATTAGTTAATTAATTTTTTATTTAGCATCGTTTTAGATAAATTATATTGTTTGATATGACAATTACAATTGGAAAAGTTCAAGGGAAAGAACCAGGACTATTTTCTTTACTAGACGACTGGTTAAAAAGAGATCGTTTCGTATTTGTAGGTTGGTCTGGATTATTATTATTTCCATGTGCCTATTTAGCCTTAGGTGGTTGGTTTACAGGGATCACTTTTGTAACATCATGGTATACACATGGTTTAGCAAGTTCCTTTTTAGAAGGATGTAACTTTTTAACAGCAGCAGTATCTTCACCAGCTAATAGTATGGGTCATTCTTTATTATTACTTTGGGGTCCTGAAGCTCAAGGAAATTTTACATTATGGTTTAAAATTGGTGGACTATGGTCTTTCATGGCTTTACATGGAGCTTTTGGATTAATTGGTTTTTGTTTACGTCAATTTGAAATTGCTCGTTTAGTAGGAATTCGACCATATAATGCATTAGCCTTTTCTGGTCCTATTGCAGTTTTCGTTTCTGTATTTTTATTATATCCTTTAGGACAAGCAAGTTGGTTTTTTGCTCCAAGTTTTGGAGTTGCCGCTATCTTCCGATTCCTATTATTTTTACAAGGATTTCATAATTGGACATTAAATCCATTTCATATGATGGGAGTAGCTGGAATTTTAGGAGGAGCATTATTATGTGCAATTCATGGAGCAACAGTTGAAAATACTTTATATGAAGATGGTGATGCAGCAAATACATTCCGTGCTTTTACTCCGACACAATCAGAAGAAACATATTCAATGGTAACTGCAAATCGTTTTTGGTCACAAATTTTTGGAGTGGCTTTTTCAAATAAACGTTGGTTACATTTTTTTATGCTTTTTGTACCTGTAACAGGTTTATGGGCTAGTGCAGTAGGTATTGTTGGATTAGCATTAAATTTACGTGCTTATGATTTTATTTCTCAAGAATTACGAGCAGCAGAAGATCCAGAATTTGAAACATTTTATACAAAAAATATTTTATTAAACGAAGGTATCAGAATGTGGATGGCAGCACAAGATCAACCACATGAAAATTATATATTCCCAGAGGAGGTATTACCACGTGGAAACGCGCTTTGATGAATTAGAAATTACTACAGATAAAACAGTTGAGTCTACTGGATTTGCTTGGTGGGCTGGGAATGCGAGATTAATTAATCTTTCTGGAAAATTATTAGGAGCTCATGTTGCTCATGCTGGACTTATTGTTTTCTGGTGTGGTGCAATGACTTTATTCGAAGTTTCTCATTTTATTCCAGAAAAACCTCTTTATGATCAAGGATTTATTCTTTTACCTCATTTAGCTACTTTAGGATGGGGTGTTGGACCTGGTGGAGAAATTTTTGATATTTATCCATATTTTGTTGTTGGTGTTTTACATTTAATTTCTTCTGCAGTTTTAGGTTTTGGAGGAATTTACCATTCTTTATTTGGACCGGACACTTTAGAAACAAATGCTCCTTTATTTGGATATGATTGGCGTGATAAAAATAAAATGACAACAATTTTAGGAATTCATTTATGTTTACTAGGAATTGGTGCTTTTTTATTAGTTATTAAAGCTATGTATATTGGAGGAGTATATGATACATGGGCTCCTGGGGGAGGAGACGTTCGTCTTATTAAAAATCCTACTTTAAATCCTTTAGTTATTTTTGAATATGTTTTTAAATCTCCTTTTGGAGGTGACGGATGGATTGTTTCTATCAACAATATGGAAGATCTTGTTGGTGGTCACATTTGGGTAGGAATTTTATGTTTAGCTGGAGGAATTTGGCATATTCTTACAAAACCTTTCGCTTGGGCAAGAAGAGCGTTTGTTTGGTCTGGTGAAGCATATTTATCTTATAGTTTAGCTGCTTTATCCGTAATGGGCTTAACTGCATCTGTTTTTGTTTGGTATAACAATACTGCTTATCCTAGTGAATTTTATGGGCCTACTGGACCCGAAGCATCTCAAGCACAAGCTTTTACTTTTTTAGTTCGTGATCAACGTTTAGGAGCAAATGTTGCTTCTGCTCAAGGTCCAACTGGATTAGGAAAATATCTTATGAGATCTCCAAGTGGAGAAATTATTTTTGGTGGTGAAACTATGCGATTCTGGGATATGAGATCACCTTGGTTAGAACCATTACGTGGACCAAACGGTCTTGATATCAATAAAATTCGAAATGATATTCAACCATGGCAAGAAAGAAGAGCTGCTGAATATATGACACATGCTCCTTTAGGATCTTTAAACTCTGTTGCTGGTGTTGCTACTGAAATTAATTCTGTTAACTATGTTTCTCCACGTTCTTGGTTAACATGTTCACATTTCTTCTTAGGATTTTTCTTATTAGTTGGGCATTGGTGGCATTCTGGAAGAGCTCGTGCTGCTGCAGCAGGATTTGAAAAAGGAATAAACCGTGAAACTGAACCTGTTCTTCAATTAAAACCTCTAGATTAATTAATAAGTTTTTCACTTAAAAATTAATTTGCAATTTTTCTTTAGGTTATTATTTAGTTCTTAAATATATATTTAAGAACTAAATAATAAATAAGTTTATTATTTATCCTTTATTGTTGTATATAATGAATTGAAAAAGAAGACAAAAGGCGATTAGTTCAGTGGTAGAACATTTGCCTTACAAGCAAAGGGTCACTGGTTCAAATCCAGTATCGCCTAAAAATGCTAAAGAATGAATACATAAATATTTATTTATGTATTCGTTATGCTAAAAGTAATAGAATAAAATTCTATTATTAAAATATTTGAAAGCGGGCTCATCGTCTAAAGGATCAGGACGGAAACCTTCTAAGTTTCAAATGTAGGTTCGATTCCTACTGAGCTCATTTTTATATGAAAGAATAAACGTGTTTATTATTTATCCTATTCTATTTTATCTTCTAGAAAAGCATTTTCCATTAGAAAAGAAAATTCTACCTCATTTAACAACTCTCTAAATAATAAATAACTAGAAACAGTATATTCATTTATTGGATTTTGTTGCCCATAAGCTTTCCAATTATTAGTTTCGCGAATATAACTAAGATTTTCAATATGCTTTGTCCATAAATTATCTAGAATGTCTAGATAAAAGGTTAATGGAAATCGAAGATTATCAGATTGACTTTTTTGTTCAAAATCTAAAGAGTGAAAGTTAAGATCATGAGCATTCCATATATGTTGAAAAGAAGAAGCTTTTTTTTTTAAGAACTTTTTCCAATAAGGTCCTAAAAATCTTCTTATTGTGGCATCATTATAGAATTTTTTAAAATCTTGATCTTTTTTTTTATTCGTTGAAAAAAATTTTTTTATACGTCTAACAATTTTTGAAAATGTAAAAAACTGAAAAAATTTTTTTAAAACAGAATTCGAAAAAAAATAAGTATCTACAAATTTTTCTTTATATCTTAAAAGAATGGTTGAGATATTTTTTTTGAAAAGAAGTTCTTTTCGACAATCAAAAAAAATTTGAAATTGTGAATTTATAACCATATCATACTCAAGCATATTTTTACGTGTTTCAAACTGAAGATCTTCAATTTTTTCTTGAGCTTTTTGAATAGATTTTGTTAAAAATCCAGCTTCTAATGGTTGATCATCGACATTATCACCTAATATAGTAAAAAAAGACTGAATACGTTTTCCTCCAAAAAGAAGTAACAACTCATCATCTAAAGCGATAAAAAATTGCGAAATCCCTGGATCTCCCTGACGTCCTGAACGTCCTCTTAATTGATCATCAATTCTTCGACTTTCATGACGTTCTGTTCCTAAAATTTTTAAGCCACCAAGTTCTTTTACTTTAGCATTTTCTTGTTGCCATTTTTTCTTTTCATTTAAAAGTAAAAATTGGTACCATTCTTTTAAAGAATTTTCCGCATTTTCTAAAGAATATGGAAGATTTTCAATATCCGATATTAATTCTTCAATTTTTGTTGCGTACTCTTTTTTAATGGATAAAAAAAATTCTTCTTCTTTTTTTTCAAAAAAAGTGTTAGAATTGGAGTAAGATACTTTTATTAGCTTATCCTTATTTGAAAGCATATCAAAGAAATGTTCTTTGATTCGAAAATTTATATTACCACCTAAAATAATATCCGTTCCTCTTCCAGCCATATTTGTAGCAATTGTTACAGCTCTTAATTCACCTGCGCGTGCAATGATTTCATTTTCACGTTTTAAATTTTCCGGCTTAGCATTTAAAACTTGATGAGGAATTCCTGAAGTATTAAAGAGTTGGGATAAAAATTCAGATTTTTCAATAGAAGTAGTTCCTATTAAAAGAGGTTGTCCTTTTTCATAACTTTCAATGGATTCTTTTACAATTGCATTCCATTTTCCCATTTGCGTTTTATAGACTTTATCTGGTAAATCTTTACGAATCATAGGTTCGACCGTAGGAATTTCACAAACTTCAATTTCATAAATATTTTTTAATTCTTTCTCTACACTTATCACTGTTCCGCTCATTCCTGAAAAAGAAGAATACAAAGGAAAAAAGTTTTGATAAGTAATCGACAATTTGGTTTCAGTTCTTTCTTTAACCGGAACATTTTCTTTTGCTTCAATGGCTTCATGAAGTCCAGCTGACCATCGACGATCTTCCATGACTCTACCAGTAAATTGATCAACAATGTTAATTTTTTTTTCTAAAATAATATAATCTCTATTTAAAAGATAAAGTTGCTCAGCGCGTAATGCACTTAAAATATAATTAATCCAAGGATTATCAAAATCATATATATTAGTTGTTTTAAAAATCTGTTTTCTTAATAGAAAGAAATTTTTTAATTTTTCATAACCTTCTTCCGTTAAAAATACATCTTTTCTTTTTTCATCAACAATGAAATCAATATTTTTTTCTAATATTTTAATAATATCTTTTGCTTTAAATAATTTATCTATATTTGCTTCTGAACCTGTTCCAGAAAGAATTAAAGGTGTTCTTGCTTCATCTATTAAAATAGAGTCAATTTCATCAATGATACAATAATGTAGAGGGCGTTGAACAATTTCATTTAAATTGGAAGCTGAGCAGTCTTTTAAATAGTCAAAAACAACTTCAGAATTTGTTACATAAGTAATATCTGAAGAATAACTTTTTTTTTTTTCAAATAAAGTATTAGAATTTTTTACTAAAGCACTAGTAAGACCTAAACGTTGATATAATCCTCCCAGTGTTTTTTGATCACGTTCTGCTAGATATTCATTAACTGTAATAACATGAGCGCCTTTTTTTTCTAATGCTTTTATCGAAACAGGTAAAGTCGATGTTAAAGTTTTTCCTTCTCCTGTTTTCATTTCAATTACATTTCCATCTAATAAGATTAAGCCAGCTAAAAGTTGCATATCAAAATGGCGTAATTTTAAATGACGAAAGGACAGCTCTTGAACTAAAGCATACCACTCTATGGTTATAGAATCTAAATTTTTCTCAACTTCCAATTTTTTTTTTATTTTTTGAATTTTTTCATTTAATTCTTCATCAGATTTATAACTTAATTCTGATGCTTCTGCTTTTATATTTAGTAATTTTGTTTGTAAATTTTTCATTCTTTTTTACCCTTTTTTTGATATAATATTTTAAAAATAAATATTTTATTTAATTATTCGGCCCTTCTTATTTATAATAAGAAGAAATAATCATTTTGTATTTTGTTTATTATTTATTATTTACTATTTTATTTTTTCACTTCATTTGTAAGTAAAAAAATTATTTATTAATAACCAGGTATGAAAAATAGAAAATGTTTTTTAAAAAACATTTTCTATTTTTGAATATAATTAAAAATTAAAACAACGAAAAAAATGATATTAAATAGATTCTTTGAACGAAATTTCCCAGAAATAAAAGAAAAAATTTTAGTTTTTTCCAAAAAAGTGAAAAAATTTTTCAAAAAAGTAATTAAAATTTCGAAGTATTATTTTAAAAAGTATTGGAAAAAGTTAAACAAAGAAATAACAAGAATTAATAAAGACTATCCTGAATTAATTGAAACTTTTCAATTAATTACAATCTATATACTTGCTTTTATTACTTTTTCTAAATATATTAAAAGTATGTTACGCTATTATCCAAGACTTCTTAAGATTTTAGTTCCTTTTTGTGAAATTACAGGAGAATCTTCTCTTTTTTTTTATCTAGGACATCAAAATTATTCTTATATTTTTTATACAGTTCTTACTCAACTTCTTTATCGAAGAAAATATATACAGTTTTCTCCTAAAATTCGATTTCATATAGTTTATATTATGCTTTTAGAAATTTTACAAAGTGTAATTATCCAATGGCTTTTCTTCTTTTTTTCAACAGATAAAGCATTAGGACAACAGATGAAACCCATGATAGCAACAATATTAGGAACTAATTTTTTCTTTTTTTATTGCATATATGTTTATTCTTTGATTATGGGATTAAAAAATGTTCTTCCTTATTTTCCTCCTGTTTTAAATTTTTTCAATCTTTTTGTCGATTCTGCTCTGTTTTGGGTTGGTTTAGTCAATATAAACAAAAAAAAAAAAAAATAAAATTTACTCTTTTTTTTTTTAATTTTATTAAAAAAATAAAGTCTTTTATTTAATTACTCTACTTTCTTCTTCTATTTCTTATTGGTTATAATAAATTTGAATTTGAAAATTTTTTCGATTTTTTCCTTTTATGATTGATGTAATTAGTTTAGGGTGGGCTTCTTTGATGATGGTATTTTCTCTTTCTTTGGCTTTAGTTGTATGGGGAAGAAATGGATTTTAAAAAACAAAAATAAAAACTTGATTATGTCAGAAATCGTAACAGTAGCTTCAATATGTTTTGGAATCACTCTTTTTGGATTAGCTTTAGGGTTTGCCTTTTTACAAGTTCAAGCAAATACTTAGAAAATAAAATACTAAATTTCTTTAGCATTTTTAATAAAAAAAAAAAAGAATAAGTCTTTTCTTAATAACAGTTTTGTTAATCAAATTTTTTTAGTCATAGCGGGAAACGGATTTGAACCATTGACCTTCGGGTTATGAGCCCGACGAGCTACCGAACTGCTCTACCCCACTATAGACAATATTATACTTGATTTTTTCTCTACTGTATAGATAATTTTTATTAAATAATTAAATAATATTAATTAATTAATATTATTTATCCTTTTTTATTTTAAATGCTAAAGTTATTTATTAGTTATTTATCCCAATAAATAATTTCATTTTTTAATATTTAGCATTTTTTTTACATTTTTTTTCAAAACTACATTTTTATTAAAAAGAAAAAAGAAAAAAAAAATAAAAAAAGACTACTAAGAGTTAAGGTGTGAAAAAGACGTCTAAGAATTGATTTTAATTTTTGATAACTAATCAATTTATCATTTTTAATTAAAAAAAAATTTTTTTCCCATATTTGTATAGTAAACCAAGATCCTTCTTCATAAAAAAGTCTTGTTTCATTTAAACGATGATATATTTCTTTCCAACGAAAAAAAAGGATAATCAAAAAAAAAAGAAAAAAAAGACAACTAAAAAAAAAAAATCTAAAAAAAAAAATTTTTTCAAAAAAAAAAAAAAAAAAAAAAAGGAACAGCCCCCACAATCCCTTTTTTAAAATTAATTTTATGGCAGAAAACCAAAGGAAAAAAAAAGAAAAAAAACCAAAAAAAAAAAATATAAAAG
>Ga0163144_10029331_pt1 | contig 10568 bp, 6 predicted proteins | sample OliLak19BULKMAT1_FD_123175 | JGI IMG/M metagenome (GOLD analysis project Ga0163144, IMG submission 123175) | Freshwater microbial mat bacterial communities from Lake Vanda, McMurdo Dry Valleys, Antarctica - Oligotrophic Lake LV.19.BULKMAT1 | ecosystem: Environmental > Aquatic > Freshwater > Lake...
CCATTCCGAACACGGCCGTTAAGCACTTGGGGCCGATGATAGTGCGAAAAGCGCGAAAGTAGGTCATCGCCGGATTTAATTCAGAAACCCCCTCGAAGGTGAAAACCTTCGAGGGGGTTTTTTCTGCGCGCCGCAATGAAACTCGCGTGGTATCCGCTTTTTATTTCGCCTTGCTAAGCCGAAACGCCCCAGCGTATTTGGCGCTCGTATAAAATCCGACGAATTCTTTGTCGCTCGCGCGGCCGATCCAATCGTAAACGCCGCCGTCTTTCGCGCCTAGGTCGACGGTTCCTTTGAACAGCACTGCGGCGCCGGCTTGACGGCCATCCATCTTGATCGTGTACTTGTAGGGGCGTCCGCATTCACCTTCAAAAGTCGCTTCCCACGCATCCCCTTTGCGGACAACATTGCAGTCCAATTTCATTTCAACCGCATCCTTGCCGGCGATTTTGCTCAACGGTCCCCAAGTGCCTTGCCAAGTTCCGACGATGGCGGGCGAATCGGACGAAGATTTCTTTGCTTCTCCCGAATAGACTTGGGGAAGAAGTGAGAGGAGGGCGAGTCCAATAAACGATAACAGCAGTTTTCCCATGACGTACCTCGAAGGATGCGTTCGAATCGACACGCTTCATATTCTAATGGATGTTTGAATATCCACAAGTGACAATCGCCGCGCCTGGTCTCGTAATGGTGGTGGCGGGCTTTTTCGTGGTGGTCGCCGCTTTGCTAGGCCAAAAATCAAGCGAGTCTTGATTTTGATGCCGTGCGAATGAGCGAAGCTTGCAATCGGAATATCGGCATGGGACAATTGCGTTCATCCTTACCGAGGGCGAAAACGATCGCGAGGGCTCAAACAATGTCCGAGATCGTCGTCAATGTTATCGATGCGCGACGTCGTCTTTATGGCAACATTCATGGCAGCCGATTCGATTACCTCGTCGCGGCGCTTGGCGTTGATCCGGAGACCATTGAGGAGTTGGAAGCTGGGTTGAGGCGATTTGTCGACCATGATGAGGCGGCCACGTTCTTTCGCCATTTTCATCAAGGCGGCACGGAGGAGCCCTGGGACGCCGGCATCGCGGTCATAGATCTTCCGGCGCGCGTCGTCGCATTTGATTCGACGTATTCCAGCCCGGGACGGACAGGAGCGGTGGCGGTCCGAATTCAAGAGCGCCAGGTCGGGCTTCATTACTGCTTGTCGGATGACTGGCAAATCACCGATATGGCAACTTATCGGGTCGTTTCGGAACGACATCGGGCCGAGCGTCCGCAGCCCTTTGACGCGCGCGCGATCCTCTATGGCCGGGTTACGAGCGTCTTCGCGCGAGAATGCCTGGCTTTGGCCGGGAGCCTTGCCGCGCCGATCATCGTGCCCGCAGGAGAAGCGGAACCTTCCGAGTTTCCCGACGACTTTCTTTCGCATTTTGATGATGACGCACTTTCCGACGAACTCATCGCGGTTCACGCGCGCTGGCTGGATACGCCGCGGGAGGATCTGCGCGGCCAGGCGCCGCGCGACGTGCTCCTCGCGCGGCAGCGTCACATCAATCTGGATCTGCAATACCGCGCCCAACAATGGAGCGTCGTCGGCGGCTGCCCTCCGCTTCTTTCGCGCGACACGGTTGCTTATCGCCACGGCGGCTTCGGCACGCACGAGTTCGTGCTCTACTATTACTTGCTGCGTTTCCTGCTCGCCCGGGCGCAAGACCGGCTCGGCCGAGACCGACCGTCACTGGACGCCCTGAGCGAATACCTGGAGCGTGAGCGCGACCGCTGGCTCAACAGCCCAGGTCTCGATATGCACGGCTGGACGGCGGCTCACGTCATCGACTGCGAGCGCCGCCGCCAACCGATGGCCGTCCACGGCGACGCGGCAATGATCGATTGCGACTGCCCGTTGTGCCAAGTCATGGCGGACAGTCGCTTTGGCCAAACATTTTGGCATCTCGACGGCTGCAATATGGATGATGACTTTGTCTTCTCCTCACACCGCACGCGTGCCTCATGGGAGGAAGAGCAGCGCGACTACGCGGAGTTTAGCCGTCGCTTCGCGGAGAAAGAAAGGCGCCGCAAGGAGTTGCCAGAGGAGCCGGTTTGGGCGAGCAGCTTTGCCGCCCCGGTCGAGGACGACACGCCGGTGGAAATCATCCTGCTGGGCGTCGGCGCCAATCTCGGCGAGTTGGTGGAAAGGCTGCAAACGCATCCAGAGGGACAGACCTGGATCGACCGGCTCAATCGCGAATTCGGCAATCTGCGAGAGGAGGCCAATGAATTACAGGCCGACCTAGCCGGCGCGGTCGTGGTCCGGTTTGTCGATGCGCTTATGACGATCGCGGATGAATGCATCGAACTGGAAGCGAAGTGCGCGAGTTTGCAGGGCAGGCTGTACACAATCGCAAGCCGGCTGGCGCGGCGGGCGGAAGATTGGGACGGGCCGTTTTAGCGGGCAGAGCGAACAATTGGAAAGATTGTTTGTCGTTGGTGCCATTCGCTCCCGACCACGGCGAGATCATTGCCGTTTTGGGCGATCGGACCGTGGTGCCGTTGTCGCTTGAGAAAACAGGTCGATGAAGTGCGATCGGCGGGATCATGCCGTGAGATACCCCTGCGTTTTGCCCCCCCTCGACCCAGGACTGTGCCATTCTGTCGCCAATGCGTCCTTTTCTCGTCACAAGTTCCCCCAGAGAGCAACAAGAAGCAAACGCCTCCTCCCTTTGAAGGATCCCGTCCATGAGCTTCCTTGCTTTTCTTGGCAAAAAGTCTTCACCGGATGTCGTCGACATCGCCTCGCCCGAGCACAAGGCGAGCGCAATTGCTTTCTACGCTCGGTTGCGCGCCGAGTCCCCCGTCCATCGCATCAGCCTTCCGGACAAGCAGACCGCCTACCTCGTCACGCGCTATGACGACGTCGCTGCGGTCTTGAGGGACGAGCGCTTCGTCAAGAACCCGCGTAACGCGCTGACGCCAGGGCAGCTAGAAAAGCAGCCCTGGATGCCGCCGATCTTTCGGCCTCTGCTCAAGAACATGCTCGATCAGGATCCCCCGGCGCAAACGCGCCTCCGCGCACTCGTGCAGAAGGCGTTCACCCCTCGGCTTGTCGAACTGCTTCGGCCTCGGATCGAGGAACTCGCCAACGAGTTGTGCGACGGACTTGCGGGCCGCAAGCGCATCGATCTCATTCGCGATTACGCGTTGCCCATCCCCACGACGATCATCGCGGAACTCCTCGGCGTGCCCGTGCGGGATCGTCACAAATTCCAACACTGGTCCCAGTCGATCGTGTCCGTCACTCCGGGCAGCATCGCGATGGTGTTCGCCATTCCGCATGTTTGGTTTTTCTTGCGTTACATCCGTCAGCTGATCCGCGTCAAGCGCACGGCCCCACGCGACGACTTGCTATCGGCCCTGGTGCATGCCGAGGAAGCGGGCCAATCGCTCGACGAGGACGAACTCGTCGCCATGGCATTTCTCTTACTCATCGCTGGGCATGAAACCACGGTCAACCTGATCGGCAACGGTATGCTGGCTCTCTTTGAGCATCCCGATCAACTCGCGCTATTGCGAGCCGATCCCGAGTTGATTAAGCCGGCCATCGAGGAGTTGCTGCGTTACGCCAGCCCGCTGGAAACCGCGACGGAGCGCTATGCTCGCGAGGACGTGACGATTGCCGGGGTGACGATTCCGCGCGGCGCCCTCGTCTTCGCCGCCCTCGCCTCCGCCAACCGCGATGAGCGCCGTTTTCCGAACCCCGACCGCCTCGACATCACCCGCGATCCGAACAAACATCTCTCCTTCGGCCTGGGCGCCCATTTCTGCGTCGGCGCCCCGCTGGCTCGGCTCGAAGGCCAGATTGCAATTGGGACGATGTTGCGGCGGTTGCCGACCTTGCGCCTGGCAGTGCCGTCTTCCAAACTAACATGGCGGCGCGGCATGGTATTGCGTGGATTGCGGCGGTTGCCGTTGCGGGTGGGGTGAATGGGACCGAGAGTGTAGACGGTCCTGGTCGGGACGGTTTTTTGTCGCTCGCGCCGCGAAGTTGCACATGCGCTTGACCAGAACGTCCGCGCAAGCGGACGCCAATGGCGTTTGAAGCAATTCCCGCAAATGGGCAAGGAATGAATTGTTGTCATTCTGCCGCATTTCGGTTATTGCCTCATCAATCTCCTTGCGTTCCGCGGGCGAAGGTTTGGAGAAAACTTTGTTGCACAACGGCGGTGAGAACCATGCCTCGATAAAGCGGCGGGCCAAGGAGGCAGTCGACTCGTCGGACTGAGATGCGACGCGAATGAGCCAGGGCAGGCTTTCCCACTTGCCCATTTCGAAGATCAGTTGCACGGCCCTTGTGATGCATAGTTCGAGAGGCGGCGGTCTTGATCCGCCGCGACGACTCGAACAGGCATCGAGCGACGGTGTAGACCATCGCAGGCTCTCCCTGGATCTTGATTCGTTCAAGAAGGGCGAGGATGTTCCGAGTGCGCTTTGCGGTTGCGAACCACGAAGTTGATGAAAGCAGATCGGGCCGCGATCGGGCTGCGGCGTCCCGTCCCATGCCGGGAAAAATCACCCTTTCTCTGACGACTTTTTCGACAGCGTTCATTTTTTCCCCGGCGCGATTATCGCTTCCGCTTCTCGGCGTATGAGACGTGCAACAAGGTGATCATTCCAGCCAATCAGAAAATCTGGCGCATCTTCCTTAGTAAGTGGAATGGCTTTCGCGCTGTCCAGCGCCAGCCGCGCTTCGATGCGTCGGTCCAAACGCTGCAGAGCCATGGCACGGAGGGCGTGCGCGGTCAGGTGCATGTTTGCGGGCAAATTGCGCGTCGCAAGCGCGGCATCCGCTTGCGCGATCGCTTCCTCGAAACGGCTTGCGCGCTAGGAGGCCAATCCTTGAGCCAGCGCGCAACAGCCTGCGAAATAGGGGGTTTTTACGGTGAGCCGCTGAAGCTCCGAACCTTGCTGGCTCAGGTCCAATATCAGGGCGATCTGGCCCTTCTCCGGCGCGATGAGACTGCACACCTTGGCGGTTCGCTCGGCAACTTGCCAACTCTTCGTTTGCTTGTAGCGATCCAACATTCCGCTGCGGAGATCGCGATAACCCGCTTCGTCGCCAGCGATGAGAAGCAGCGGCGCCAACTTGCACGCTTCGGCATGATCGTCCGGAAACGCCTTGATCCATTCAAGGAGGACGTTCTTCGCCTTGGCCCAGTCGCCTTGCTGAAGAAAACCGGTCATGCGTTTCGAGAGCATGTCCTTATTCATGGCGGGGGACTTCGCGCCAAGGTCGTCGAAGCGAACCACGGGCTTGCCCAGTCGCGCGGCGGCTTCCCGAAGCAGGACCGCGACGACGTGATGATCGTTCCAGGCGTCCGCGTATGCGCCCGTTCCTTCCTTGGGAAGCGAGATCGCCAGGGCCTGGTCGTATGCCGTCTGCGCATCTTTTGTTCGGCCCAGGCTTTGGAGCGCCATCGCGCGCACCAGATGATTGGACACTTTCATGCGAGAAGGCATTCCGGGAGCCGACTGCGCCGCGTCGGATCGCGCGAGAACCTCTTGGAATCGCGCGACGCGATAAAGAGCGAGCGCTTCGACCCAAGCACAGTATCCCTGGTGGAACGGCTTATTCGTGATGACGGTCGCATCCAGTTGCCGCGTGGCCCGAACGGCCATTTCCAACAGCAGCTCGGCACGGTCCATCGCCGCGGGACTCAAGCTGCAGGCCTTGACGACCCGGCTTATCTCCGCCCATTGCGCGCTCGCGCCCCAGCGTTCGATCAGTTGGCGGCGAATCTCCGGATACGCCGGGTCTTCCGCAAAAAGCATGGCCCACTGGCATTCGCGGAAATTATCCTTGGGAAAAAGCTCCAGGTGTGCCGCATGGTATCGGGATGCCTTATCCCATCGGCGCTGGATCAACGCGGCGCGAATGGACCGTTGCAACAGTTCCTTGAACGTCCCAGCGTCAGCTACGGCGGCGACGAATGCGGGGTCTCTCCCCTTCAGCCGTTCAAAGCCGGCGAAATGCTCCTGCGGCGTCGCGCCCTTGTCGATCTGCCAAGAGATTTGCTCGACCAGGCGATCGGCCGTCTCCATGTCCAGCCACTGGGAATCGGCTTCTTCCGGCAGTCCTTCGCGCAGGAAGACGCGGAACCCGCGCGAATAATGGCGAGTGGAACCGGTGGTTGAGCCACGCGATTCGCATTTGCTGTAAAAGCTGCCAGTCCCGTAGGTGCCGCCGCATAAGGTCATTTTCGCCGTCGCCGGTTCGAACGGACTGTCGCGCGGCGGAGGCTCGAATGATAGATCCCATTGGTTGGCGAGCATGTCGAAAAGGCCCCAGTCATTGGGAAGACGCATGCCTCCAGGCTGGGCGCGCGGCAGAAGGACGTTGGCGTACTCCGGCAAGAGCGTCGCATCCTCTCCGAAATGGAACATGGTTCCCACCCCGGCGCGGCAGGCGTAGATCCATTCGGCGTGGATGGGGAGGCGATAGCCATTGGCGGAGGCCACGCACTTCCAGAACCCAGGCTTGTCCGGCACGGAACGGTAACAGGGCGTCCGCTTCTCATTCCGGCTCAACCAATTGCAGAAATGGATCATGTCGAGAAAGCTGACATTGTGGACCGGGCAATCGTCGCTTGGGCTGGTCTCGTGAACGCTTACTCCCAGGAACGGGGGCCGGCCGCTTAGCATTTCGTAAAGGATCGCGCCCAGGGCATAGATGTCGGTTTCCGGCCGGATCTGATCGCGCCGCGCCAACACCTGCTCCGGCGCCATGTATCCGGGCGTGCCGACCACCAGGCCCGTTTCGGTTTGCCGTTGGTCCTTGTCGATCTGTTTGGCGATGCCGAAGTCGGTTATCTTGGGCGCGCCTTCGGGCGTGAGCAAGATGTTCCCCGGTTTGAGATCGCGATGGACAATTCCCTGGCGATGGGCGGCGGCGATGGCGCGGGCCAAGGTCTCGATTAACGCCGCCGCTTTTCTCGCCGCCAGCGGCTGTCCCCCGAGCATCTCCGCGAGGTTGCCGCCGCGCACGAATTCCAACGAAAGATACAGAAAGTCGTCCTGCGCGCCGATCGCGTGGATCTGAACGATGTTGGGATGCTGCAAGCTCGCGACCGCTTCCGCTTCCGACCGGAAGCGGGACACCGCCGCGGGACTCAGTGCCGAACCGGGCAACAATACTTTCAAGGCAACGTCGCGGTTCAGGGCCGATTCTCGCGCCCGATAGACGATGCCCATGCCGCCTTGCCCTAGTTGCTCGCCGATTACATACCCGGCCTGCTCGAAGGCGAGCCGAAGATAGTCCGAAACCCCGCTCTCGGACGAGCGCGATTCCGAGGCGAGTCCAGCGGCGCGGAATCCCTCGTGTCGCACGGTTCTGTCGAAGGCTTGGGTTTGCCCCAGGTCAATGGGATTAGCCAGGGGACGTTGCAGCGCGGCCAAGACCTCGTCCGGTTCGTCGTCCAGTCGCCGCATCGCCGCGTCACAAGCGGCGCAGGTTTCCAGATGTTCGGCCACCTTGTCCAGTTCGGGTTCCGGCAATGTTCCCAGGTGAAAAGACTGGAGCGAAAGATGTGACGGGCAGATAATAGGGTTCACGGTTTGACTCGCCTTGTTGCTCCATGGAGCGAATGGTTCGGGGCATTTTGGCGCTGATACAATAGGAATCCAGGCGACAGAGGGGACACGATCCCGCGACACTTCCAAGCCCCGCGAAGGATATTATGGATCCTGAAAAGAAAACCTCCATGACATTGCTCGAGCGGGTTCGGGCCAATGAACCGGACGCCTGGGATCGGCTGTTTCGTTTATACACGCCGTTGTTGCGGCATTGGTGCCTTCGTTGCGGCATCAAGAGCGACGACGCCGACGACGTATGCCAAGATGTGTTTCGAGGGGTGGCGACCAAGATCACCGAGTTTCGCTCCGACCGACAAGGCGACACGTTTCGGGGTTGGCTTCGCTCAATCGCGCGGCACAAAATACTTGACCATTATCGCCGGATGAAGCGTCATGTCGCCGCCCAGGGAGGCACGGACGCTCAGCTTCGCATCCTGCAGGTGCCCGATCAAGAAATCCTGATCGATGAACCTGACTCCGAGGCGACTAGCTTGTACCATAGCGCCCTCGAATTGGTGCGGGGCGAATTCGAAGCGAAAACCTGGGATGCCTTCTGGCGCGCAGCCATCGACGGGCATTCGCCGAACCTCATCGCCGCCGACCTTGGCGTGACTCCCGCCGCCGTGCGAAAGGCAAAGTCCCGCGTGCTGCTTCGCCTGCGTCAAGAAGTCGGCGACCTGCTTTGAATCGAAGTCGCCGCGGGAATCATTTGGCTTGGCCGTGAATCGTGTTGTAAAAATACGCCGCGCCGTGCGTATGCACGACGTTCCAGCAGGTCGCCTCGAGCAGGCTGAACTCGATGATAGGTTGCACGAAGTTGGCAAGAATGACCAGGTTCTCGCAGGTATATTTGGTCACCTTGTCATAGTGGTGCATGAACTCATGCAACCGCACCAACATCTCGAAGGCCTTGTCGCAGTTGTCGAGGGACTTGCCTTCGAACTTGGAAGCGACGTCTTTGAGGGCATTGTAGGCCAGCTGGTTGTGGAGGGCGGCTTTCTCGAACAGCTCCTCGGATTTGATGAACAGGCGTTTGATCTTCCCCTCGCTCAAGGCCAGGGCGTCGGAATTGTTCTTGTCGAGTTTGAGTTCTTGCGCGGCGGTTCCGCCGCCGGACACGGCCACGCCGGTGGGGATCGCATTGGCCAAGACGCCGACGAGGATGTCGGTCAGGGAGCGCCCCGCGGAAACTCCGGCGCCCACTACGTCCCGGGTGCAAATGCCGCCCAAGGCATTTGTCAAAATCTGGTCGCCGAAAGCGGCCATGTTGCCGGCCGACACCGCCGGCCCGCTCAGGGCGGCCGCGAAGGAGAACGCCTCCGCCACGCCGCGCCCGACTTTCTCGCCCGTGGTGGACTTCATCCACTGGTTGCGAATGTTGTGGCCGATGCTGGACAGGCCCTTGGGATTTTCGAGGTTGTCGAACACCGGTTTGATGATGTGCTCGTCGAGCCAGACCTCCTCCGTGCCCGCCTTTCCATTCTTGAGGTTGTCCATTAGCTCCTTGGAGGTGCGGGGCCGGTTTCTCGCCTCCGTCAGCGCCGCGCGGATACCCTCGTCGCACCCCAAGATGAGAGAGATCAAGTTCGTGCATGCGGACTCGGCGGTCGATTTGCCGACGGTCAGGCCCATGGGCAGTGTTCCAGCGGTCGCGCTGCCGCGAATGGGCTTTCCCTCCGCTTTGTGGTGATAGCACACTTTGCATTTCTGGCAGACATCGGCCGGTCCCATCAACAGCGCTTCGACGGCGCCCATGATGATGGGCCTTTGGCGGCTCCAACCGATCGCCGTTGCGCCTTGGGTGCCAATCTGGTGGAAAACAGCGTCGATGCAGACCAGGAGGTTGTTTTGCGCCTTGGAGGATTCGTGAACGAAGCGGGCCGAGGTGCGGAAGGCGTCGCGCATGTCGTCCACCGACTTGAACGCGGGCCCGCTCTGTTTGGCCTCCAGCCGGGCGACGATCTTCTTCAAGCTGCTCAGTTCCTTCAAAGCCAAATTGAAACGCAGACCGATTCGACGGGCGCTGCGCTGTGCTTCCGTGGTGAGATCCCAGGTTTCCTGATTGGTCGTTTTGTCGAGCCCTCCGAAGTTGGTGGGCAATTTGTAGTTCGCCAGCCAGTCGCGGCTGCGCGGAGCCCGGATGGCCTTGACCCCCTTACGGGCGCCGTATGCGGCCGCTTTGCCGCCCACGTAAATCCCCCCGGAGATGGCGATCGCCGCCGGTGTGCCAATGCCCGCCGTGCCGGCGATGATGCCTATGCCGACCACCGTCGCCGCTGCGCCCACCGCGACATTGGTGATCGTGTTATACCGCTTTTCCTTGTTGTCCCAGAGCGAGCGCACCGGCTTTTGCACGACGTTCCACAATGCCGTCCCGGTCGCACCCGCGTTCTTGAAAATGCCGGCGTGCCCGTTTTCCACTGCCACGCGCGCGTCTCGCTCCATCCGCAAGATCAGGTGATCGATCATTGGATTGCTCATCGCTGCTCCCATCTGAAGGCTGTATCCGATTCCCGGTCGGTAACTCTTCGCCACCCCGCGCTTTGAAGATCACTGAGATCAAGATCGTTCCGAGTGTGACATCGCCTTCATCGCGAGATGGGAATTCCAATTTGCAGGACGGCATTTTTGTTTGCATCCGGCTGCTGCATCGGCTAATCGACCTACGAGTTCACGCCTCGTTTCTCGCCGATGGGGCGACCTTAGATCACGCACCCCGCATGCTTGGCCCTATGCCGCGCCCCGCCCATGCCAAGCGAAATCAATTCATTCCTCGTTGAAATGATTCAAGGCGACCCGCATGTCCTGGCGGGCTTTGTCATGGCCCCTTTTGTAATGATGCCACCTTATGCCACCCAGTGTGACGGAGGTTCTATGTCATTTCCAATTCAACTTTATCGCCGATTGGCAGGGTTAGCAGCTGACGGCGTTGAATGCCCCCCACCGAG
>Ga0163144_10029332_pt1 | contig 10567 bp, 11 predicted proteins | sample OliLak19BULKMAT1_FD_123175 | JGI IMG/M metagenome (GOLD analysis project Ga0163144, IMG submission 123175) | Freshwater microbial mat bacterial communities from Lake Vanda, McMurdo Dry Valleys, Antarctica - Oligotrophic Lake LV.19.BULKMAT1 | ecosystem: Environmental > Aquatic > Freshwater >...
CTTCCGGCGCCTGCTTCATGCCGCTTTCCTTCTGGACGACGATCCCACGGCGCCGCCCGCGGCGAAAATGAAGCGGGTGCGCTGGCCGATGCCGGATTTATTGAGGAGCCTGTCTGAAAATTTCCGAGAGGCAGGTCCAGCGCCGGAGGCGCGGAAGAAACTAGCCCACAGCGCGAGCTGTGGGTTGTCGTGGAGCTTACGCATGAGCACCGGATGGGCGAGAGGAACCGCCGTCGGCGAACGGTTCTTTCGCCCCTCCGGGGCTGCCCGACGCAAACCGCCGTCCCCCGGGCTCACGCCCGGGGCTACTTTCTGTCGCCGCTCCGCGGCTGGAATACGTTGGCGCGGGCTTTTTCAGACAGGCTTCAAGAAAGTCCCCAGCAAGAAACGCCATCGCGCCGCGGCCGCGCACTTCGACCCGCCCAAGCCCAGCTACCGGCGCGAGTTCATTGTCGGGCTCAACGCGGTCATACGCGCCGAAACCCGCGAACGACGGCTCGGAGAAACCCTGGCGGCGCTCGCGGCCGGCAAGAAGTGGATTGACCGCCAGCCGCCTTCGGCCACGGAGTAATCATCCGACGCGATCTCCGACACTCGGGACGACGTTTTCAATACCATGTCCGCAATCACCTACCGCATCGGCAACGACCTTGAGATCGACCTGGTCATCGAGCTTTACCGGGCATCGACCCTGGGAGAACGGAGACCGATCGGAGACCGCGACCGGATGCATTCCATGCTGCGGAATGCCAGCCTTGTGGTCACTGCATGGGACGCGGAACAGCTCGTCGGGATCGCCCGCAGCGTGAGCGACTTCGCCTATTGCACCTACCTGTCCGACCTCGCGGTGCGGCAAACACACCAACGTCGGGGCATCGGCCGCGAACTCATCCGCCGCACCCAGGCAGCGGGAGGCGAGGCGGTGCTCATCCTGCTCTCCGCGCCCAAGGCGGTGGAATACTATCCCCACATCGGCCTGACACAGCATCCTTCGGCGTGGACCTTGAGCCCACGGCAAACGGTCGGCACGACGTTGGTGTCCTGAACCCCACGCCGGCGCTCGATTGCGTTGCTCCGGACGGAACGTGGAAATCCCGTCATGCCCTCGTTCCCGAAACCTCGTCTGTCCCGATAATCCGTAGACAACTACGACGATTCCGCAGCGGCCCGCGGCGCGCACGGAGTGACGCGCCCTACCTGGAACGCCCGGCCACGGGAACGGGCCGTCAAGCAGCAGCAGCGGCGAGCAGACAGGATGGCCCGCTGCGGCCGCTTGGGTGGAGGGTATCTGGAAAAGTGAACGTTTGTGGGCGACTTTTGAACGGAATCGCTTTCAGCGTGGATCCTGCCCGGCTGGGTCGGGACCATCCCGCCTTTGCAATCCCGCCACAAGGCGGTCCCTCGCCGCAACGAGGTGTCCGGTCCGCGTGACGAACCGTTCGTCCCTGGCGCACCGCTCTCGCCAACGGACGTAAGCGTTGAGCAGCGAGATCGCCGCGCGGAACAGGTTGGGCCTTCGGTGGCCCGAGGAACCGCCGTCCAGCAACCTGACCAGATTGTGGCCGAGCCCATGGTCGACGGAACGGTCCAGCCGGCGCGGCCCGTCACGGGTTCCATTCCTGCGCTTTTTCATGATACTCCTCGGAGGGAATCTGATCGACCGGGGAGGCGAAGGCGCCGCCGGCGGTTTCGTCGAGGATCTGACGCCGCAAGGACCGGGCGAGGTGGAACAGCGAACCGGTCGAAAGTTCCGCGACATCGCGTTTGGCGATCTCTTCGTCCACACGTTTGAGCTGGGATGCGAGCAGCCGTGCGCGGCCTTCCTGGGATTCGACCAATTGTTCGCGCAGGGCCTCCATTTCGATGGCGCGGAAGTTCTGGATCTCGAAGCGGAAGCGCCGGCTCCAGTTGACCAGCGTGCCGGTGGCGACGTCGAGTTCACGGGAAATGCGCGCGTAGGAGAGCCCCTGGACACGGAGTTGGACGAATTTGATCTGGGTTTCCTGGTCTTTCATGCGCCGGACAGCCTACGACAGCCGGTTGATCCGCCGGCACGCCGAGCGGCCCGGGGCCTGCATCGAGCCGCATCTGGAGGTCGATAAGCCGCACCGGACCGAAACATATCGGAGAGATGCGGGCTTGACGGGTTTTCAGGAATTAGTCGCAGCGGCCCGCGGCGCGCACGGAGTGACGCGCCCTACCGGGAACGCGGGGCTTGTTTGACGGGCCGTTAAGCCGCAGCGGCGGAATGCGGCGCGCACGGAGTGGCGCGCCCTACCGGAAACGTCCGGTCAGGGGACCGGGGCTACGACATCAGTGTGCCAGCCATCGGTCCCGTGATTCCGCGTTGGCCTGCGGCGCGCACGGAGTGACGCGCCCTACCGGAGGCGCGGGGCTTGTTTGTCGGGATGTTGGCGGCATGAACACCCGCCGCACGAACGGCCCACGCGGCGTGAGATCCAGAAACACCAGGGAGCGGGAGACCGAGGATGAGAACGAGAACGAGAATGACCGGGGCAAGAGGAACGAAACATCAGAGGCCTGAAAAAATGGAAACGTGACGCCTCTTGACCCGGCCTCGTAGGCTCTACGGATACATGGATAGGGATCGAATCGAGACATGGTGCCAGAAGGGGATGCTCGCGGTCGTCGTCGTGGCGCTGTGGTTCGCGGCCATCGCGTTTGGCGGCGTGGACCTGTGGGCGAGGGTGGTCCTGCAGTGGTTGATGGTCCTGGGCCTCTTCTTCTTCACCGTCCGTCTTGCGGTGGCGCGGAAACCGCGGCTGGTGATGCCACCCGCGTTTTGGGCCGCCACGTTGTTCATGGTCTATGCGGCCGGCCGGTATTGGTATGCCGATGTGGAGTATGTCGCGCGCCAGGAACTCATCCGCGTGGCCATCTGCTATCTGGTGTTCAGCTTCGTGGTGACAACCCTCCATGGGCAGCGGTCGGTCCGTTTCCTCGTCTACGCGTTGATCGCGCTGGCCACCGTGGAATCGGTCTATGCAATCTACCAGTGGGCCGCCAAGCCGGGGACGGTGCTGGGCTACGGGCAGGCCGCGCAGTATCTGGCCCGAGGATCGGGAACGCTCTTCAACCCCAACCATCTCGCGGGCCTGGTCGGTCTGGCGCTGCCCCTCTCGATGGCGATCGCGCTGATCAGCCGGGAGCCGCATTGGGCCCGGATCCTGGTGGCCTACTGTGCGGGAGTGCAGGGGATCGGAGTTGTCGCGACCTTGTCGCGGGCCGGAATGGTGGCGGTGGGTCTGTCCGTCCTGATGGTAGGGGGCTACGCGCTGTGGCACTACCGGCGCCGGTGGCAGGTCCTCGCCGGGGCCGGAGCCGTGGCGGTGTTGGTGCTGCTACTGGTCGAGATCCCCGATTCGGTGAAACAACGGTTTCGTGAGATTCCCGTCGGCCACGAGTATGGATTCATCGGTGAACGGAAGCTGATCTGGCAATCCGCCATCGCGGTCTGGAAGGAGGAGCCGGTTTATGGCGTCGGGCCGGACCATTTTGATTTCCGCTTCCGGAAACACCGCGATCTCTGGCTCCAGACATTGCCGCGGCGCACGCACAACGACTATCTCCAATTGTTGGCGGATTGGGGTGTCGTCGGAGCGTCGCTTGGAGGCGTTTTCCTGGTCGCAGTGGCTATCGGCTTGGTTCGTGCATGGCCGCATCTGGGTCGGGAGGAGTCCGGCTTCGAGATAGCTCCTGGAAGCACCCGATTGGCTTGGGCTGTCGGTGCAGCGGCCGGGATCGCGTTCCTGGCCGTCCATTCGGCGGTGGAGTTCAACCTGTTCCTGCCGGCGATAGGCGTCGCGGTTTCGTTGCTCTTCGGAGTTGCAGCGGCAACTGTTCGATTGGCGGGCCGCGCCACCGGCAAATCGCTTGGGCTTGTCGGTCGCGGAGTTGGATCGGCTACCGGGCTTGCATTCGGTTGCATCCTTTTCTGGGCGGCGACCCGGGCTGGCGCCGAATCCGGCCACCTCCTGGCGGCGTCTCGCGAACCTGCGGAGAACGAAGTCAGGGCTGACCGGCTTCGTTTGGCGATTTCAACGGAGCCGTCGAACCCGGAGTCCCGTTTTGCGTTGGGGGAAAACCTGCGGATGCGGAGTTTCGAGGCCGGGGATGGCTACGAAACCCTGGCGCGGGAGTCCATCGAGTCGTTTGAAGAATCTGTCCGGCTCAACCCTTGGGAGCCCTACACCCACGCTCGTCTGGCGATGTGCCTCGACTGGCTTGGGCGACAGGTCGAAGGAGGGACGCGGATGGAAACCGCGCTGAAGCTCGACCCGAACAACAAGCGCATCGTCACCTTAATGGGGTGGCACTACCTCCAGACAGGAGATCTGGTCAAGGCCCGGGAACATCTCGAGCGGGCCTATAACCGGATCCCGCACGAAAGGGATCCGTTGACCGACGTATTGCTCGATCAATTGGAATCGAAGCGGCGATTTCAGGCCCCTAACCCGCCGGAGCCGCAGAAATGATTGGCCATTTGGTTTCTTGGATGGATAAGAACCCCGGTAAAGCGGGCACCCTGGCGGGCTGGTATATGCAAGGCAGCAGTGCTCTTGGTGCTGTGATCGCGTTGCCCATTGTGATTCGTGTCCTCGGGGATGACACCGCGGGCCTTTGGTTTGGTCTGAACGGGTTTCTGATGGTCGTGGCGCTCACGGATCTGGGGCTTGGGTATGTTTTGGCGCGCCAAATCGCCTACAGCCTTGCGGCGAAGGGTGACGACCGGCCGACGCGCGATTTCATCCCGACTGAACCCGGCTGGTTGGGGGTTGCACAGGTCTATGGTGCCGGGAGGCGTTTGGCCGGGTATGCGTCGATTGCGGGCGCTCTTGTGGTGGTCGTGCTCTGCCAGTGGGTGATCCCATCCGGGAAGCTTGGCGCGCACGATCGGGCGGAAACCCTGTGGGTTGGATACATGCTCGGGGCGTCGGCGATCCTCGTGCTCCTTGCCAAACCCCACTCTTCCCTCATCGAGGGACTGGGAAAAGTCCATTGGTCCCGGCTGCTTTCTGGAACGCACCAGTTGCTTGCGGCATTTGGATCATTGGGTGTTTTGCTGCTGGGTGGCGGAGTTCGAGGAATGGCTTTTTCCGTGGTGTTTTTTTCACTGATATATCTGGTGGGAGTGAAACGGCTGGGGGCCGCGTTGCTCCGGGGAAAGGTGATTGGTGAACCCGCGCCAGGTAGGGGAATGATCCGGCAACTGATCCGTGTGGCGCTGCCGCTGGGGGCTGTGAACGCCGGTGCGTTTCTGGTTTCCGCCATCCAAATCCCTCTGGTTGGCTCCATTCTGGGACCGACGGCCGTCACCCCTCTCTACTTGGCGCAAAAGGTCGGGCAGTTGGCGAATCAGGCGGTGATGCAGTTCGTTTTTCCTCAGTTGCCGAGATTTACCGGCCGAGTCGCTGCGGGCGATCGCACCGCCGCCAGCGATCTGCTAGCCGTTTCTTTCAGGCGGACCTTTGTTCTTTCGGCATTGGTAAATGTTTTGTTCGTGTTTGCCAGTCCTTGGTTTGTTGGGTTCGTAGTTGGTCCGGGAAGGTATCCTGAGCAACGAGTGCTGTTGGCTATGGCCTTAGACGCCTTTATCATGACTGTGTCGGCGGTTCTGGCTCAGTTCGTGTTGGCTTCCGGTCGGAATCCGTTTTTCTTTTCCACTTTGCTTTCTGGCGCCGTGAGTTTGGCTTTCTGTTGGGCATTCGTTGACAAGCTGGGCCTCCTTGGGGTTCCGGTCTGTTCACTGATAACGGGAATGGCCATCAACTATTGGTTTGTCCCGTTTCATGGCCTCCGCCTGTTTCGCGAGCTGAAGGCTCACAACTCCACTCCAACGAAAGGCGGTGCTTGTCAAAGGTGACATTCAGGATCGAAGATTTCATCGAAACGCATGCATCCGCTGAATCGCTTTTTGAAACCATTTGGCTTCGGTCTTTTCCGTCACAGAAAGTTTCCCCACGGATTTGAGGCAGCCTATAAACGGGACTTGGTTCGGATCGCCGAAAGTCAGAAGGAATTTAATGTGATTGAAGAGTGCTACTGCGATCTCGGGGATCATCCTCTGACTTACAAGGAATTCGAGTGCGGCTTCGCTGCCACCATGCTCGCGAAGTTCAGTCCCAAGAATGTTTTGGACATCGGGTCCTATCGTGGATTTGTCACTGGGCTTTCTGCCGCCTATCAGGTCACGGTGTTGGATGTCCGACAATCTGAGCCGGTGAGCTCCAATGAGAGGATCGTGGTTTCGGACGCCAAGAAGCTCGTGTTCGATTCAGGAGCTTTCGACGCGGTGGTTTCCTTGTCGTCCATCGAACATTTTGGCCTTGGGCGTTATGGGGATGCGTTTGATCCGAATGGTGATTCCCAGGCTTTCTCCGAGTTCAAGAGGTGTGTGAAACCTGGAGGCATCCTCATCGTAACTACAACTATCACCGCAGGACGCCCGGTAATCGCGTTCAACGCTCACCGAATTTACGGACGCGACCAACTCGACCGAATGGCAGAACCTTTTGAGAAAGTGGATGAACGCTTTTTCAACAAAGCTCTTGCCAGATGGTGCAATTACGCGGAACTGCCCAAAGCCGTTGGCGAGTGGGGGGTTTACTGTGGTTGTTGGCGCAAACCCGCGTGAAATCTACTCTCACAATCCGATGAATGGCGCCGAATACTACGGATTTCAGGCTGAAGCCCGAGGCTTAACCGACAATTCAAAGGTTATTGCATTGGTTTCGGAGATGACGCCGGTGTATCGCCGGGTTTTGGATGGTTGGTTACCCGGGGCCAAAGAGGCTGCGGTTTACGAAGTGGCTTGTGGCCCGGGTGTTTTTCTCAGGCACCTCAAGAACGAAGGGTTCTCAAATCTTGCAGGAAGCGATTCGTCAACCTGTCAAATAGAGTTGGCGACGGAAGCCGGTCTGCCTGTCGCTCTCGCAGATTCCCTGGCCGAGCTTGCTAAGATGGACGCTAACTCTTTGAACTGCGTCGTCGGAATCGACTTCATTGAGCACCTGCCCAAAGACGTATTGATCCGGTTTTACCAGGAGGCGTTCCGGGTATTGACCCCTGGCGGCGTCCTGATCCTGCGGGCGCCCAACGGGGATAGCCCATTCGTCGGGCGGAATCTCTACAACGACATCACGCACTATTGGGCCTACACAGCAGTGGCGACCAGGGCGCTTCTACAAATGGCTGGTTTCGGAACCGTCGAGTTCAAGGACGACTCCGAGGCCATGTTGCAGCGTCATCGATGGATCAAAGTGCCGCTGATGCGGGTTTCTCGCTGGTTCCTGAGGCTTTTGATCCGCATGGCCGTGCGTGAGGACATCGCGGATCTCGGTCCCCACGTATTCGTGCGAGCCGTCAAGCCCATGGGCACGCATGTCTGAACCAAGGATTCCGTCCTACGCGTTTCTGACCGATGCTCCACCTTTGAAGCAGGGAGGGCATGGATGCCATGTTTTGGCGTGGAACTGGGTTGAAATGATGCGAGCCGAGACCCGGTTGGTTGTGACACATCGATTGAACCCAGGGCTTGACACGGAACGGATTCAACGGGATTTGGAACGCCCTGTGGAGTTCTACCCGGATCTATGCGGTTATCGGTGGCCCAGTCGTCTTTCCGTAATCAAGGGCCTTTTGGAGTTGTGGCAGTTTCGTCGAGCCTTGCCGCGCATTTCTGCCCGGATTTTGGCGAGCGGTGCTGACCGGTTGTTTGCGCTTTTCGGCGGTAATGGATTTTTCTCGCCGATCGCGCGCTGGACAGCAGCCGCGACCAGGCTGCCGTTGGATGTCTACATGGTTGATGACCTCGAGGAATCCCATCGCTTGAACAAGCAGCCCATCGCTGCGAGTTGGGCACGCTCTTGGGAAAAAAAAATGCTGCAGAAGGCAAATCGGGTCTTTGTGATCAGCCCCGGGTATTCCGAGCATCTAAAAGAAAAGTATTCCGTCGCCAGTTCATGGCTCCCGATTCAAGTCCGAATGGACTCGATCCAGTATCGCCAGTATGTGCCGAAGCGGCCGGATGTCAGATTCCTTACTTTCGTTGGCGGAGTGAACTCTCTTTATTCCAGCTCCTTGCGAGATTGCCTTAAGGCGATAAATCAATGGAACTCCCATGCGTCGAAGCCTTTCGAATTTCGACTTCAAATCATGAGCTACTCGACGGAGTCCCATGTTCGTTCAGAACTTGGTGCTGACGCATCGATCGAATTCCTCTCGTTTCCTGACAAGGAGCTTTTCGAACGCAGGCTTCGCGAAAGCTATGCTTTCTTTCTCCCGTATTCTTTTAGTCAGGATGTTCGGGTGATGGTTTCAACCTCCTTTCCGCACAAATTGTCAGACTACCTTCCCATGGGTCGTCCGATCTTGGTCTACGGTCCGGACTATGCCTCGATTCCAAGGCATTTCCGTGAGCTCAATCTTCCGTTGTGCCTGACGCGGCAAGGTGAGTTGGAAGCTGGCCTTCGTGAGATTGAAAATCAGGACAATTCCAATCTGATAGATCGGTATGAGGCAGTTGTCAGGCGCTGCCATTCTCCGGATATCTTGCGCCGTGTGCTTGCACTCGGGTAGACAGGGCTCCCTAGAATGATAGGAATACGTTCGGCATTGCGTTTGTTCGACCGGAGGCTGCTCTACAAGCTACGTCTCCCTTCCCGGGCGAAGGCCCGCCTTTCCTTGGAAGAAATCGATAAGCTCGGGCTTGATCGAACCCAACAGTATCTCTGCTGCCTGAACGCGTATGACTCTCATGTCCCGCAGGAGGTGCTCAGGCACCGCGCCTATTTTTCGGACGGAAAGCGGGGGTTCGGTGAAGACGCGTTTCACGCGATGTGGTTTCTCCTTCTTGAGAGGTTCAGGCCGGCGCAGATGTTGGAGATAGGCGTTTTTCGCGGGCAAACCGTCAGTCTGTGGCGTCTGATTTCTGGATTGCTGGCGTTCAAAAGCGATATTGGCTGCATATCCCCGTTCTCTCCGGCGGGAGACTCGGTCAGTCGTTACGCGCAGGAGGTGGACTACTTCGAGGATATGTTGGCCAACCACCGGCATTTCAGTCTCGCCCCTCCCGAGGTGTGTTCCGCATATTCGACTTCACCAGAGGCCCACGACTTCATCCAGTCGCGCAGATGGAATCTGATCTATATCGACGGGAACCATGACTACGAAGTGGCGAGAAGCGATTTTGACCTGTGTGCGGCCAATCTCGCTCCCGGGGGGATCATCGTCTTGGACGATTCCGCCTTGGGAACGGATTATTCGCCTCCTGGTTTTGCGACGGCAGGTCATCCGGGGCCATCGAAGCTGGCGCGGGAGATTCTGGGCGAAGGCTTCGAGGAAATCTTCTCCGCAGGCCACAATCGGGTGTTCCGCAGAACAAACTGAGGACGATGATGCGGATCTGGATTGTTCCCGAGTATCCCGAAAGCCTGATGACCGGCGGACTTCAAGTGCAGGCCGTTGAGACATTTCGCGCCCTCCGGGAGTTGCGAGATCTGGATGTCGAACTTTTCAATTGGTCTGAAAAGCGGCCGCTGCCCGACATCGTGCATTTTATCGGCCTCCCGCCCCACATGTGCGAGATCGTCCGGTTGGTGAAACGGGCCGGTTGCCCGTATGTCGTGACCAAGCTGATGGGAGGAGCGCCGTCTCCCCTAACAGGCCGGATAGCTGCGATGCGAGCGCGAATTGGTGGCGCGATCTACCGGAAGGCTTCGTTGATGGAAACTCTGAGAGAGGCGGCCCACGTTGTGACCATAACAGAAGGGGATCGCGACGCTGTCCGCATGGTGTTTGGATCACCGGGTATCACAGTCGTGCCCAACGGTGTTGCAGACCCCTTTTTTTCTTCCACATACGAAGCGTGGCGCCTTGCGCACGGAGACAGGGACTTCATCTTGTGTGTCGGGGCGATCCAGCCGAGGAAGAACCAGGTGCTGTTGGTTCAGGCGTGCAACCATGCGGGACTTGCTGCGGTGATTTTGGGTCCGGTGCTTCCGGGATGCGAGGCCTACGCGGACAAGTTGGCGACGGTGATGTTGGAGAATGCCCGGCATGGTGGCCGATGGCTCCGATCATTGACCAATGATGACGTGCTGATGCCATCGGCCTACGCCGCCTGCCGGCTTTTTGCCTTGCTGAGCGCGGACGAGACGCAGCCGCTCAGCGTGATGCAGGCGATGGCGGCGAAGAAGCCTGTTCTGGTGAAACGAGCGGCCTATTTGGAAGGGAACATTTTCGACGGCCTGGAGTCCGTGGATGGTGGCCGAATCGAAGAAACTGCTTCAGCTTTGCGCGATGCTTGGGATCGGGCGAAGCCGACATCCTTGTCGCGCGATTATTCGTGGGCCGGAGTCGCCCTGAAATTGCGGGAGCTCTATCGTTGTGTGATGGAAAGAAGGTCGAGATGAACAAAGACCGCCGATGCCTGGCCACCGTGGTAACACCGTCACTGAACTGCGCCGCGTTTCTTCGCAGAAATATCGAGTCGGTGCGCCGGCAGGGGCTGGATTCTGGGCGATTGGAGCATTGGGTGATCGACGGC
>Ga0163144_10029334_pt1 | contig 10566 bp, 4 predicted proteins | sample OliLak19BULKMAT1_FD_123175 | JGI IMG/M metagenome (GOLD analysis project Ga0163144, IMG submission 123175) | Freshwater microbial mat bacterial communities from Lake Vanda, McMurdo Dry Valleys, Antarctica - Oligotrophic Lake LV.19.BULKMAT1 | ecosystem: Environmental > Aquatic > Freshwater > Lake...
CGTGAGCTCGCCGTCGTGCGCGCGGTCGCTGCACAGTACGTCCCGAGCGTCGTGCTCACCGGGACGCTCGAGCCGATCGAGTCGGCGGATCTCGGCTTCGAGGTCGGCGGCCGGGTCGCGCGGGTCGACGTCGCGCTCGGCGCGGAAGTACGCGCAGGGCAGGTGCTGGCGACGCTCGATCGGGGCTCGGTCGGCGCGCAGCAGGCGTCGTCGGCGGCGGGCATCCAGGTGGCGCAGGCGAACATCGCGTTGATCACCGATCGCGTGCAGATGCTCGATCAGCTGTCGCGCTCCGGCGCAGCGGCGACGCGCGACGTGACCGCTGCACGTCAACAATTGGCGCTCGCTGACGCGCAGCTCGCACAGGCGCGCGCCGGCCAGCGCGCGACCTCGACGATGAGCGCGGATCACGCGATTCGCGCGCCGTTCGCCGGCGTGGTGACGCGTGTCCCTTCGGGCCCGGGCGGCGTGGTCGCGCCGGGGCAGCAGGTCGTGCGCATCGAGCGGCTCACCGCGCTGCGGCTGCGCACGACGGTCGGCGAAGCGGAGCTTCCGGGCGTGCGCGTCGGTGCGACGGTGCGCATCGAAGGCACGCAAGCGATCGGCACGGTGCGCAGCGTGGTGCGCTCGCTCGACGTGACGACGCGGCGCGCGCCGGTCGAAGTTGCGGTCGAGAACGTCGATGGTGCGCTCATCGCCAACGCGCTGGTGCGCGCGCACATCGACACCGGCGCGCCGGTCCCGGCGCTGCGCCTTCCGGCGACGACGCGCCGCGCGGATGGAACCGTGCTGGTGGTCGGCGCGAACGGCGAGGTCGCCGCGCGTGCGGTGGTCGGCGCGGCGGAAGAGGAGGGCGACTGGATGATCACCAGCGGGCTCACGCCGCGCGATCAGGTGGTGCTGCGCCCGGGCGAGACACGCGAAGGCGATGTCGTGTGGCCGGTCGCGCCGACGCCCGCAGCGGCGGACGCAGCGCCGTCCGCGCAGCGCTGAGCGTCGAAGACGAAGGTGTGACGACGGGGCCCGCTCCGTCGCGTGAAGCGAGGCTCCGATGACGCTCTCCGATCTCTCGATCAAGCGGCCGGTGTTCACGACGATGGTCTCGATCGGGATCATCGTGCTCGGCATTCTCGGCTTCTTCCGCCTCGGCGTGAACCTGTTCCCCGATGTTCAGTTCCCGGTCGTCGCCGTGACCACGGTGTATCCGGGCGCGAGCCCGACGGAGATCGAGACCCAGGTCACGAAGAAGCTCGAAGACTCACTCGCGTCGCTCGCCGGCATCAAGCAGATCCTCAGCTACTCGCGCGACTCGGTGTCGCAGGTGATCATCCAGTTCGAGCTCGACGTCGATATAAAGGAAGCGGCGACGGATGTGCGCGAGCGCGTGTCGCAGGTGCGCGCGCAGCTGCCGCGCGACACAGAAGAGCCGACGGTCATGCGGCTCGATATCGCGGCCGCGCCGATCATGCTCTACACGCTCTCCGGCCGCGGCGACGTGCAGGGGCTGCGCGACTACGCCGAAGACGTCGTGAAGCCGCGCCTCGAGCAGGTGAGCGGCGTCGCCAGCGTGACCGTGCTCGGCGGTCGCGAGCGGCAGATCAACGTGCTGCTCGATCTCGAGCGGGTGCGCGCGCTCGGCCTCACACCGCTCGCCATCGCCGACAAAATTCGCTCGGAAAACCTGAGCGTCCCCGGCGGCAACTACGACGAGGGCACGCGGCTGATCTCGGTGCGCACGCTCGGCGAGGTGCGGTCGGTGCGCGAGCTGCGCGAGCTGCCGATCGGCGTCGGGTCCAATGGCTCGATCACGCGGCTCGCCGATCTCGCGCGCGTCCATGATGGCTTTGCCGACCTCGACACCGAGGTCCGCTCGAACAGCCTCGGCGCGGTCGTCCTCGAGATCCAGAAGGCGTCCGGGGAGAACACCGTCGAGACGGCGCATCGTGTGCGCGAGCGGCTCGCCGCGATGACGATGCCGGATGGCATGCGCGCGAACGTGATCATGGACCAGTCGAATTTCATCGAGGAGAACGTCCACGAGGTCGAGGTCTCGCTGCTGTTCGGCGGCGCGATGGCGATCATGATCATCCTGCTGTTCCTGCTCGACTGGCGCAGCACCTTCATCAGCGGCCTCGCGCTGCCGACGTCGGTCGTCGGCGCGTTCTTCTTGATGTACGTGCTCGGCTTCACGCTGAACATGATGACGCTGCTCGGTCTGTCGCTCGCCATCGGCCTGCTGATCGACGACTCCATCGTGGTGCGCGAGAACATCATGAAGCACCTCGAGCGCGGCGCTGATCCGATGACAGCGGCGCGCGAGGGGACGCGCGAGATCACGCTCGCCGTGTTGGCGACGACGGCGACGCTCTGCGCGGTGTTCGTGCCGGTCGCGTTCACCGGCGGCATCGTCGGCCAGTTCTTCCGCGAGTTCGGCCTCACAGTCGCGGGCGCGACGATCATCTCGGCGTGGGTCGCGCTCACGCTCGATCCGATGCTGTCGTCGCGCATCGCGAAGCAGGTCGTGCTCGACGCGCACGGGCGACACATCGAGAAGCGCGGGCCGTTCGGCTTCATCTCGCGGCCGCTGCGGGCGATCTTCAAGGGGATGGACACGGCCTACGCGCAGCTGCTCGCGCGCATCGTGTCGAAGAAGCGCTGGATGGCGCTGGTTGGCTTTGGTGCGGCGCTGACATTCATCGGCAGCTGCGCCGTCTCTGGGCTGATGGGCTCGGAGTTCACCGCCGCAGAAGATCGCGGGCAGTTCAACGTCGACATCGAGATGCCGGCGGGCACGCGCCTCGAGGAGATGTCGCGGCTCTCGCTCGGCGCCGAGCGCGAGCTGCAGCAGGACGCGCGCTTCACCACGGTGTACGCGCGCATCGGCGCGAACGCGCAGTCGAACGCGGCGACGTACCGCATCGTCGCTGTGCCGAAGATGGAGCGCACTGTCACGCAGATGCAGCTGCAGGACATCACGCGCGAGGTCGTGCTGCGGCACTTCCCCGGCGGCAAGGTCGTCGTCACCGAGCCCGGCATGGTCGACGGCGCGCGCGAATACCCGATCGCGCTCTATGTGCAGGGCGACGACTTCGCGGCGCTCGACGCGACGTCGCGACGCTTCGAGGAGATCCTGCGCGCGATCCCCGGCACCAAGGACGTCGACATCCAGTACTCGCCGGGTAGCCCGGAGCTGCAGGTCGCAGTGCGCCGTGATCGCGCCGCGCAGCTCGGTGTGCCGGCGGCGATGATCGCGCGCACCGTACGTGCTTCGATCGAGGGCGAGGTCGCCGGTGTCTACCGCGACGGTGACGACGAGATCGACATCCGCGTGCGCCTCGCCGAGACCGCACGCGACACGGAGGCGCGGATCCGCGACGTGCCGGTGCAAACGTCCGGTGGCCTCGTGCCGCTCTCGGACGTCGCCGAGATCGGCCGCGGCGAAGGCCCGGCGGTCATCCAGCGCAACGATCGGCAGCGCGTCATCATCGTGACCGCGTCGCCCGATGGGCGCGCGCTTGGCGACGTCGTCGAGGAGTTTCAAGCGGCGGTGAAAGCAGAGACGCTGCCGCCCGGCGTGACGTGGTCGCTCGAGGGCACGGCGAAGCTGATGAACGAGTCGAACGCGAGCATGCTCGTCGCGTTCTTGCTCGCCTTCGTCTTCATCTACTTGGTGCTCGCCTCGCAGTTCGAGTCGTTCCTGCACCCGGTCACCATCATGATGGCGCTGCCGCTCGCGCTCGTCGGCGCGATCCTCGCGCTCTTCCTGCAGGGCTCGTCGATGTCGATGGGCGCGATGATCGGCATCATCTTGCTGATGGGCCTCGTGACGAAGAACGGCATTTTGCTCGTCGACCACGCGGTCACGCGCGTGCGCGCGGGAATGTCGCCGAAGGAAGCGATCCTCGACGCCGGCCCGTCGCGCCTGCGCCCGATCTTGATGACCAGCGCCGCGATGGTGCTCGGCATGTTGCCGACCGCGCTCGGCAACGGCCCCGGCAGCGAATTCCGCTCCCCGATGGCGATGGGCGTCATCGGCGGGGTCATCTCGTCGACGTTCATGACCCTCCTCGTGGTGCCCGTTTTCTACCTGGCGGTCGAAGGCCTCAAAAACGCCCTGATGCGCTTGGTCTTCGGCAAGCGTCGCGCGCCCGTCGCGACGCCTGCTGTCGTCCCAGAGCCGAGCAGCGCGAACGACGAAGTGCCCGGCGAGTGAACGATTGACGAAGGCGTGTCCCCTATCCAATGGGCGCTGCGCAGCGCAAAAGCGCAACAGCTCAGCGGACGCGTTCGAGGGCGGCAGCGAGCCAGCGGGCGCGGACGAAGGTGCGCAGTAGCGCGAGCAGCTGAGTCACGAGCAAGACGCAGAGCGATGCGAGCGTACCGCCGACGTCGAGCGCGCCGCCGAGGATCTGTGCGGCGATGCCGACGAGCGCGCCGAGCGCGAGCCAGCTCAGGTACGCCGGCACTGCGCTGCGCTGGAATGTCGCGAGTGCGCCGCGGATGACTGCGGAGAGCACGCCGCCGCCGCGCGCCAGCGATGCGCGCGCCAGGTCGTGCCAGGTCGCCCACAGCGCAGCGATCGCGAGCGCAGGCGTGCACGCGGCGAGGAGCGCCAGATCGTGTGTACGATCGCTCGGCGTGGACGCGACCGCGAGCCCGACGAGGCCTGGCACCGCGACCAGCAGCAGCAGCGCCAGGCCGAGGAGCGGCGAGAGCGCGATCGACACGCCGATCGCCAGGAAATAACGACGTGCGCCCTCTGAAAGCGCGTCGGCGAGACGTCGGCGGCGGAGCAGCGCGGCGAGCCACGTCATCTGCAGCAGCGGTCCCAGCATCAGCGAGAGCAGGAGCGTGATGACCGTCACGTTGGCGAGCACGGCCCACGCGCCGCCGAGCTCTGCGAACGCCTCCATCAGCCAGACGCCGCCAGGTGCATAGAGGGCGCCGCTGCCGTTCGGGTGATCGCTCACGGCGTTTTCGAGCGCGCTGGCGAGGGGCATCGCCGGTGCGAGCGCGAGCAGCGCGCCGCAGACGTAGACCGTGAAGGTGGCGACGGATGCGCCGCGCACGCGAGCGAGTACGGGGCTCATGCGCCGACCGCCGCGATCATCGCGTGGAACAGCGCGACTACTCGCGAGAGGACGGCGCGCGACGGCGCTGTGCGGTGCGCGATGGTGCCGTCGAGCGCGTTGGCGTCGAGCAAGTTGTGGCGATCCGGATCGAGCAGCGCCGCGGTGAACTGCGTGCGCGCGGTAAAGCTCGCGCGGTAACGCGGCACGCCGGGCGCCCACGGCAGGCGGCGACGCTCGCCGTGCTCGCCGCGCAGCTCGATCCACAGCGGCAGCGCGAGCGTGCCCTCACGCTGCGCTTCGATCTCGGTCAGGTACGCGCCAGCAGAATTGCGCACGCTCGACAGGCGCACTAGCCGCGCGTCAGCGGTCTCGCCGCGCATCAGCGCAGGGCGCAGCACACGATCGGAGAAGCCGCCGCCGAACACGCCGTCAAAGCTCGCGAAGAGATCGTCCGGCGTCGGATGGCGAAAGCGCTGTGCGCGCGCGTAGTGGCCCAGCGCGCGGTCGAAGCGCGCGGCGCCGTAGCTGCGTCGCGTCGTCTCGAGCACGAGCGCGGTGCGCAGATACACCGAGCGGCCGTAGCCTGTGTCGTCGAACGCATACGCAGGCAGCCCTGGCGCCGGCACCGGGCGGCCGCGCAGCGCGAACAGACGCTGCAGCTCGAAGTTCGACAGCGTGAGTCCCGGGAGCGATACGGCGGAGCGCGACTCTCCGTAGAGATCCGCCAGCACCCGGCTCGTCGCCCACTGCGTCAGGCCCTCGTCGAGCATCGGCCACGCGACCTCGTTCGACGCGACGAGTCCGTAGAACCACTCGTGCGCGAGCTCGTGCACCGTGACGTCTTCCGGCACTGGCGTGTGTATCCCCGGCAGATCCATCCACGGGCCCGCCGACACGATCAGCGTCGGATACTCCATGCCCGCCGCACCATCGGCGCCGCGCGGCGGCAACACGACGGTGAGCGTGCGGTACGGATACGGGCCAAACGCGCGGCCGAGCCGCGTGAGCCCTTCGCGCACGGCGTGCTCGTGGCGCGGAACGGCGGCGTCGTGGCCCGGCGGATAGAGGATGCGGATCTGCACGCCCTCGTGCGTGACCGCGCGCTCGCGGAAGTGCGGCCACGCGACCCACGCGGCGTCGTGCACGCGATCGGCGCGGAAGTGGCGCACCACGCGCCCGTCGCGCGCTTCCTCCGACGTCTGCTCGCCGGTCGCTCCGACGATCCAGCCCGTGGGTACCGAGAGGGCGAGCTCGTACGTCGCGAAGTCCGAGTAAAACTCGCCCATCCCGTGATACGGAAAGCTCGACCAAGCGCCGCTCGGCTCACGCGCCGCGAGCTTGGGGAACCACTGCGCGATCATGTGAAAGTCGCGCACGTAGCCGCTGCGCGCGAACACTGGCGGCAGGTGCGAGCGAAACACGATGCGCAGATCGATCGCATCGCCGGTGGCGACAGGCGACGGCAGCACGACGCGCATCTGCGTCGCGTCGCCGCGGATCAGATCGGTGCGAGCGTGCGGCAGGAGATCGACGCCCGCCTCGGTGCGCAACGACGTGACCTCGATGCGACCGCGGCCCGGGTTGCGTACGCCGCGCAGCTGCCCGCGCGACTCGCGCATGAACACGGTGTCGTTGTTGGCGAACGCGTTCAGATAGAGGTGCAGCCAGAGGTCGACGGCGGGCGCGGCGGACTCGTTGACCCAGTGCAGTCGCAGCGTGCCGTCGACGATGTGCGTCGTCGGGTCGAGGCTCGCCTCGATGACGTAGCGTGTCGGCGTTGGCGCGGGCGGCGCGACCACGGCCGCATCGTGTGCCAGTCGGTCCTGCGCCGCGGTGCCGCGCGTCGCACACGATACGAGCGCAGCCAGCGCGAGCGCACAGCGCAGCGACGCGGCGTCGACGGCTCGTGTAGAGGAGCGCTGCACGCGGCGCATCTTGCCACGCATGTTCAGCGCGCCCGCGTAGAATCGCGGCCGATGGACGCTGCGACTCCCCACCTTCGCGTGCCGCTGCCGACGCGCCGCGCGACGCGTCGGCTCGGTGCGGCGTTGGGTGGTGCGCTCGCGTCCGGCGATCTGATCGTGCTCGAGGGCGGCCTCGGCGCGGGCAAGACGTTCTTGGTGCGAGCCATCGCGCGCGCGCTCGGCGTCGAGCCGCACATCCCCGTGACCTCGCCGACGTTCGCGCTGGTGCACGAGCTGCCCGCGCGGGTCCCGCTCGTTCACGCCGATCTCTATCGGCTGCGCTCCGTCGACGAGCTGCTCGAGCTCGGCCTCGTCGATCGCGTCGGGCACGACGCGGTGGTGCTGGTCGAGTGGGGCGAGCGCTTCTTGCAATCGCTTGGCCGCGACGGCGTGCTCATCCGCCTCGGCGCTGACGCTGCTGGCGTACGAAACGCCGAGCTCGAGGCGCTCGGTATACGCGGAGCGAGCATCCTCGTCGCCGTCCGCGAGGCGCTCGCGCGGCGTCGCTGAGCGCTCGCGCCTGCATCGCCGAACGCTCGCGCGGCGTCGCTCCTCGCCGCACGGCTTGCGGTGCTGCCCGCGCTCTGGTAACGCCGCCACGCCATGCCCCGACGCGACGACCTTCGAAAGATCCTCATCCTCGGCTCGGGTCCGATCGTCATCGGACAGGCCGCAGAGTTCGACTACTCGGGCACGCAGGGCGCCAAAGCGCTGAAGGAAGAGGGCTACGAGGTCGTCCTCGTGAACTCGAACCCGGCGACGGTGATGACTGATCCGGAGTTCGCCGATCGCACCTACGTCGAGCCGCTCGTGCCGGAGGTGATCGAGGCGATCATCGCGCGCGAGAAGCCCGACGCGATCCTGCCGACGCTCGGCGGACAGACGGCGCTGAACCTCGCGCTCGCGCTGGCCAAGAGCGGCGCGCTCGCGCGGCACGGCGTCGAGCTGCTCGGGGCCAGCGTCGAGGCGATCAACAAGGCGGAAGATCGCGCGCTGTTCAAGGCCGCGATGGAGAAGATCGGCCTCTCGTGCGCGAAGGCTCGCGTCGCGCGCACCATCGAAGACGCCGAGGCTGCCGCCGCCGAGGTCGGCTTCCCAGTGATCCTGCGGCCGTCGTTCACGCTCGGCGGATCGGGAGGCGGCATCGCCTACAACAAGCAGGAATTCGACGTCGCGATTCGCTGGGCGTTCCAGCAGAGCCCGACGCACGAGTGCTTGATCGAAGAGAGCGTCATCGGCTGGAAGGAATTCGAGCTCGAGGTCATTCGTGACCGCGCGGACAATTTCGCCGTCATCTGCACGATCGAAAATTTCGACCCAATGGGCGTGCACACCGGCGACTCGATCACGGTCGCGCCGGCGATGACGCTCACGGACAAAGAATATCAGCGCCTGCGCGACGCGGCGCGGGCGATCATCTCGGAGATCGGCGTCGAGACCGGCGGCTCGAACATCCAGTTCGCGGTGAACCCGCACGACGGTCGCGTCTTCGTCATCGAGATGAACCCGCGCGTGTCGCGCTCGTCGGCGCTCGCGTCGAAGGCGACCGGCTATCCGATCGCGAAGATCGCGGCGAAGCTCGCCGTCGGCTACACGCTCGACGAGCTGCGCAACGGCATCACGGGTACGAGCGCCGCGTTCGAGCCGAGCATCGACTACGTGGTGGTGAAGTGGCCGCGCTTCACCTTCGAAAAATTCGAGGGCGCCGATCCGCGCCTGACGACGCAGATGAAGTCGGTCGGCGAGGCGATGGCGATCGGCCGCACCTTCAAGGAAGCCGTCGAGAAGGCCGCGCGTAGCCTCGAGATCGGCCGCGAGGGACTGGTCTCGCTGCGCGACAAGGTCGACTATCGCGCGCTCGCCGAGCAGCTGCGCGCGCTGCGCGACAACGGCACGCCGTTCACCCGCGTGCCGCGCCTGGCCGAGGGCGTGCCCCCAGCCGACGACGCTGAGCTGCGCGAGGCGATCCTCGAGGTCGTGCAGACGCCGATCGCCGATCGCATGTGGCACATCGTCGATGGCCTGCGCGTCGGGCTCACCGTCGAGCAGCTGCACGAGGCGACCGCGATCGATCGCTGGTTCCTCGAGCAGCTGCGGCAGATCGTCGAAGAGGAGCGCGCGCTCGCGGCCGAGGTGAAGGCGAGCGGTACGCTCACCGCGCCGACGCTGCGCCACGCGAAGGCGATGGGCCTCAGCGACGCGCGCATCGCCGGTGCGACCGGCCTCGAGACGAGCGTCGTGCGTGCGACGCGCCTCGCCGCCGGCGTGCGACCGATCTTCGCGCGCGTCGATTCTTGCGCGGCGGAGTTCGCGGCGAAGACGCCGTACCTCTACTCGACCTGGGGCGACCGCTGCGAGGCGGAGCCGACCGATCGCCAGAAGGTGCTGATCCTCGGCGGCGGTCCGAACCGCATCGGCCAGGGCATCGAGTTCGACTATTGCTGCGTACACGCGGCGTTCGCGCTGCGCGAGCTCGGCCTCGAGACGGTGATGGTGAACTGCAATCCGGAGACGGTGTCGACCGACTACGACACCTCCGATCGCCTCTACTTCGAGCCGCTCACGTTCGAGGACGTGATGGCGATCGTCGAGGTGGAAAAGCCGATGGGCGTCATCGTGCAGTTCGGCGGGCAGACGCCGCTCAAGCTGGCGATGGCGCTCGCGCGGGCCGGCGTGCCGATCCTCGGCACCAGCGCCGAGGCGATCGATCGCGCTGAAGACCGCGAGAAGTTCGACGAAATTTTGGAGAAGCTCGGCCTGCGTCGCCCACGCGGCGCCATCGCGCGCGGCATCGGCGAGGCGTTCGAGATCGCTGATCGCATCGGCTATCCGGTGGTCGTGCGGCCGAGCTACGTGCTCGGCGGCCGCGCGATGGAGGTCGTGCACTCGCGCACCGATCTCGCGCGCTACATGACGCAGGCGTTCGAGGCGGTGGAGGACGCGGAGTCGCGCACCATCCTCGTCGACGAGTTCCTGAAGGACGCGATCGAGGTCGACGTCGACTGCGTCGCGGACGGCAAGACGGTCGTCATCGGCGGCGTGATGCAGCACATCGAAGAGGCCGGCATTCACAGCGGCGATTCGTCGAGCGTGTTGCCCGCGCACGCGCTGCCGCCCGAGGTGCAGGGCTCGATCCGCGCCGCGACGCGCGCGCTGGCGCTGGAGCTCGGCGTCGTCGGCTTGATGAACGTGCAATACGCGGTTCGCGGCAGCGCGGTCTACGTCATCGAGGTGAACCCACGCGCATCGCGCACGATCCCGTTCGTGTCGAAGGCGATCGGCGTTCCGCTGGCGAAGGTCGCGGCGAAGGCCATGGCTGGCAAGACGCTCATCGAGCAGGGCTTCACCAAAGAGATCGTCACGCGACACATCGCGGTGAAAGAATCGGTGTTCCCGTTCGCGAAGTTCCCTGGCGTCGACACGATCCTCGGCCCCGAGATGCGCTCGACGGGTGAGGTGATGGGCATCGCGTCGACGTTCCCGCAGGCGTTCCTCAAGGCGCAGCTCGCCGGCGGCGCGCGGCTGCCAGA
>Ga0163144_10029337_pt1 | contig 10565 bp, 11 predicted proteins | sample OliLak19BULKMAT1_FD_123175 | JGI IMG/M metagenome (GOLD analysis project Ga0163144, IMG submission 123175) | Freshwater microbial mat bacterial communities from Lake Vanda, McMurdo Dry Valleys, Antarctica - Oligotrophic Lake LV.19.BULKMAT1 | ecosystem: Environmental > Aquatic > Freshwater >...
GCTGTCAACTGCTGATGGGGCAGGGGCTGCGCATGGTGATTGACAAGGGTTTTGTCGCCAGCGATCCTGGGATGCTTGATCAGGCCTTGCTCGGGCTGTTTGTCATCATCGCGATCATGGCCGGGGCCGCCTACACGCGGTTTTATCATGTGTCGTGGTTGGGCGAGCGTGTTACCGCCGATCTGCGGTTCCGTGTGTTCGATCACCTGCTCGCTCTGCCTCCTTCATTCTTTGAGGCCGGGCGCACGGGTGATGTCATATCCCGCCTGACCAATGACACGACCCAACTGGAAACCGTGGTCGGTTCCAGCGCCTCAATGGCGTTACGTAACTTGCTGCTTTTGGTGGGCGGCATGGTCATGCTGCTGGCGACCAGTCTCAAGCTCACCTTGCTGGTACTGCTCTGTGTGCCGCTGGTTGTGGTGCCCATCCTGTTATTCGGCCGCCGCGTCAAGAAGCTGGCTCGTGCCAGCCAGGACCGTGTTGCAGACATTGGTTCGTTCATTGATGAGACGGTGCACGAGATTCGTGTCGTCCAGGCGTATGGTCACGAGGACAGGGACCGTGAGGCGTTCTCGGGCCGTGTCGAGCGGGCTTTTTCAACGGGGCGCAGCCGCATTCAGCAACGCGCTGCATTGATCGCTTCGGTCATGGTGCTGGTGTTCGGTGCCATCGCCTTGATCCTCTGGATCGGTGGGCATGATGTGTTGGCGGGCAGTATTTCGGCCGGACAGCTATCGGCATTCGTGTTCTATGCGGTGATTGTGGCCACTGCCGTGGCGACGATTTCGGAGGTCTATGGCGAGTTGCAGCGTGCGGGCGGTGCTACCGAGCGTTTATTGGAATTGTTGCGTGCCGAACCGGCAATCCGCAGTCCGGAGGCGCCGCTAAGCCTGTTGCTTCCCGCACGTGGGGCACTCAGCATTGATGACATCACATTCCACTACCCCAGCCAGCCCGAACACCCGGCAATGCAGCGGTTCTCGCTGCGAGTCAGCGCCGGCGAGAAGGTCGCGTTGGTCGGCTCGTCCGGTGCTGGCAAGACGACCCTGTTTCAGTTGTTACTGCGCTTTTACGATCCGCAGCGGGGCGAGATATCGTTTGATGGCATTCCCTTGCCCCGCCTCGATCCAAGGGCGCTACGCCAGCAGATTGCGCTGGTGCCTCAGGAGCCGGTCATATTTGCCATGAGCGTGATGGAGAATGTTCGTTATGCGCGGCCGGAGGCAAGTTTGGCGGACGTCAAGGCCGCCTGCGCCGCTGCCTATGCTGACGAATTTATCCAGCGCCTGCCCGAAGCCTACGACAGCTATCTGGGCGAACGCGGGGTTCGCCTCTCGGGCGGCCAACGGCAGCGCATTGCGATAGCCCGCGCCATTCTCGCCGATCGTCCCTTATTGTTGCTTGACGAGGCCACCAGCGCGCTGGACGCCGAAAGTGAGCGACAGGTTCAGCAGGCCTTGGAGCGGCTCATGGAGCAGCGCACCACGCTGATCATTGCCCATCGCTTGGCGACGGTGGTTCATGCGGACCGGATTGTGGTGATGGATCAAGGGCGCGTGGCGACGATCGGTACGCACGAGGAGTTGATCCGCAGCAACGATCTTTACCAGAATTTCGCCAAACTTCAGTTGATGCAGTAGTTCATACGGGTCATCCCGTCCCGGCTAGTGCAGGTATTTCCGCATCAGGGATCGCCCCTCGTGCTCTCGTATCTCCGCCAGCGCCCGCCAGATTTTTCCGGACATCGCAGGATGTTTGGCAACGAATTGGTGACTCAATAACAAATAGTAGTTTTTTGACGCCAGGGCGGGCGTGACCTTGATCACGTCCGTGTATTTTGGCTGTTCCAGCATCAAGTCGCCAAAATCGGTGAGGGCCGCCACGCCCGCGACCCGATTCAGCAAAAGCTTCTCGAAGTCTCTATGTGTTGATGGCGATGCATCGATGGTCACGCCCATTTTCTTTAGATCGTCGCCAATGGACCAACTCATCGGTGCGCCTATCGAGCCGGTCAGCCCGGTAAACCGGGTTCCATCCCATCCCAGTGACGACGTTTTCAGCTTGTACAGCGAGTAACTGCTGGTACCAGAACGCAATGCAGTGTCAGGCTGCCCGTTCTTCATCGGATAGACGCCATGCTGCATCCGGTCTTCATTGAAGCTGGCTACGATGGCGTCGCTTTCGCCTTGCAAGAGGTTGTCCAGGCAACGTCGCCAAGGCATGCGCTGCAGCTCAATACGCAAATCGGGCAGCTTCTTCTGTAGTCGCTTGACCATCTCTGGCGTGACGCCAGGTTTGTCCGGAATCGCCTGCCCCTCGCCCATCATGTACGGGAATATTTCCCTGTCTTCATAGGCAAAGCGCAAGGTAACGCTTTGCGCCGCGCAGGGTAGTGTGGTCGCGAATAGGCTGGCCAGCAGAAGTCGCCAACCTATAGTCATATCCCGTATTTCTTCATGATTTTGGCGTAGGTTTTGTCCGCTTTCAATGCGGCGATTCCGTCGTTGATTATCTTGAGCAGTTTTTCTCCACCCGTTGGCGCCTTCGTTACCATGGCATGAAACTCCTTGGCCTTGGAGCCGGGTATCGGGATATGGCTGGTGCCGCTGAGATCCAGTTGGCCCATTGACGCGAAGCTGTTCAAGAGTTCCAGGTCACCCAGCGCAAAATCACAGCGATCCAGCCGCAGCTTGGCAAATCGGCTGACCTCATCCTTGGCGCCGGTATCCAGCTGCGATTCGGGCAGGTTGTACATGGTGTAGTTGTAGGAGAACAAACCGCAGTACCGGTACTTCTTCATTTCGTCCACCGTGGTGATCTTAGGCGGCGTCGGGTACTTGCTGCTGATGTAGAACAAGGCACTGTTCATCGAGTAATAGGGCTTGGACATCAGGTACTTCTGCGCGCGCTCGTCGCTATACGCCGCATTCAAGAGCATTGCCGTCGTTCCCGCTTCCACTTCAGCCAGGCAGCGCTTCCAGGGCAGTAATGTGATCTGCGGTTCGTAGCCGGCGCGCTTCAATATTTCAGAAATGATTTCTACCGAGGCCCCCGTCACGGTCTGCGGATTTTTCGGATCAACAAATGTGTACGGTGGCCAGCCCGCCTCATCGTCACATATCTTGATCGGCTGAGCTGCCCGCGCCAAACTCACATTGCCGGCTGCCAGCATGGCCAACACGATCACAATGTTTCGGCTTTTCATTTGCCTTTTCATTTCCAGATGTCCCCTGATCAAGCGCTATTCAAAAATAGTTACAGGTTTTTGGTTTAAATCCCGTATTTTTTGAAAATCTTGGCGTAGGTTTTGTCCTTCGTTAAAGCAGAGACTCCATCATTGATCACTTTTAGCATTTTCTCGCCGCCGGCGGATGTCCTCGACACCATGACGTGAAATTCCTTGGGTTTGGCGCCGGGTATCGGGATATGGCCGGTGCCGCTAAGATCAAGCAGGCCCATGGAAGCAAAGCCTTTCAAAATCTCCACATCGCCAAGTACAAAATCGCAGCGATCGAGCTTGAGTTTGGCAAAACGACTGGCTTCGTCCTTGGCCCCGGTATCCAGTTGCGCCTCCGGAAGATCGTACATCGTGTAGTTGTAACCGGATAAGCCGCAATATCTGTACGGCTTCATTTCGGCAACTGACGCTATTTTAGGCGCCACAGGATACTTCTTGGTCTGATAGTACAAGGCGCTGCTGATGCTGTAGTAAGGCTTGGAAACAAGAAACTTCTGAGCGCGCTCCTCGTTGTTGGTGGCATGCAGCGTGATCGCAGTGGCTCCCGATTCCAGTTCGGACAGGCAGCGCTTCCACGGCAGCAGGGTGATCTGTGCTTCGTAACCGGCACGTTTCAATATTTCAGAGATTAGTTCAACGGATGCGCCGGTGACCGCCTGCGGATTTTTTGGGTCGACGATGGTATAGGGCGGCCAACCGCCTTCATCGTCACATATCTTTACTGGCTGCGCCGCGTGGGCAATTCCTACGCTGCCGGCTGCTAACATAGCAAGCAGGGCTACCGTCCGTTGGGTTTTTCTGTTCATACCGTCTCTTGATGTACTAGCTGGAATCTAGTGGAAATCCTATTCGCTTTTGCGATTCTGCATGGCTTCTAATCTTACGTGTTGATCTTAGTCATTATGGCGCTGAAGGCAACCATTTTTAAGGCGGAACTCCAGATCGCGGATCTGGACCGTAACTATTATCAGACTCACTCCCTGACCCTCGCACGCCATCCGTCCGAAACGGATGAGCGCATGATGGTCAGGCTGCTGGCGTTCGCGCTCTATGCCGACGACGACCTGGTATTTGCCAAGGGCCTGTCATCCGAGGAGGAGCCGGATCTCTGGCGCATGGATTTGACCGGCGTGATCAAGCTGTGGATTGAAGTCGGTCTACCCGAAGAGCGTCGAATTCGCCGCGCCTGCGGACGCGCTGAACGCGTGATCGTCGTCACCTATGGCGGACGCGTCGCCGACATGTGGTGGCAGCAGAATCAGCTCGCGTTGCAGCGCCAGGAAAATCTCACGGTGTTGAACCTGACGGCGGCCGATAGTCGCGTACTGGCGGCGCTGGTGACCCGGGGAATGCAGATTCAATGCACGCTTCAGGAAGGCGAGTTGTGGATCATCGTCGCCGGCGAGAGCATCAGAATTGCGCCTGAGACCCGATTTGCGCAGGAGGTAAAGTCTGCTCGGGAGTAGCACGGCGCTTCGCTCTAGGCAAAAATCACAAGACCGGTGGAAGTTTGCTAGAGTACGGCTGGTTGATTCCGGCTCTCTAGATGATTTTCCACTGACTAAACATATGCTCAACGCGTCCGCTGGAGTGCCATGTTAAGTTTTCTGCCTGCGCCACTGCGGGGTCTGATCGCCTGCCTGTTGCTGGGTACCAATTCGATTATTCTGGTGCCGATCCTGCTGGTCTTCACGTTTCTGAAGGCACTCATCCCGATCAAGTCTGTGCGGCAATGGATGAGTCCGATTCTGTTGTTCGTCGCCAATACCTGGATCGCCTTCAATAGTGCCTGGATGGCTCTGGTGCAGAAGACCGTATGGGACGTACAGGGCATAGACGGTTTGGAACCGCACGGCTGGTATCTGGTTAACGCCAATCATCAGTCCTGGGCCGATATCCTGGTACTCCAGCACTTGCTGAGTCGCCGCATTCCGTTTCTCAAGTTCTTCCTCAAGCAGGAGTTGATCTGGGTGCCGTTCATGGGGCTGGCCTGGTGGGCGCTGGATTTTCCGTTCATGCGCCGCCACAGCGAGGCCTATCTCAAGAAACATCCTGAAATGCGCGGGAAGGATCAAGAGACCACCCGCAAGGCCTGCGAGAAGTTCTCCCAAATGCCCACCAGTGTGATGAATTTTCTGGAAGGGACGCGCTTCACGCCGGCCAAGCTCCAGAGCCAGCAATCTCCGTATCGTTATCTGCTCAAGCCCAAGGCGGGAGGGATCGCGATGGCTCTGGATGCGATGGGTGAGAAATTTCAGTCGGTCCTGGATGTGACCATCGTCTATCCCGATGGCCCGCCTACCTTCTGGAATTTCGTCAGCGGTGAAATCGGGCACGTGGTGGTCAGGGTGCAGACCTTGCCCGTGCCTATTCATCTGATACCGGCCGACTACAACACCGACCCCAAGGTCAGAGAAGCGTTTTCAACCTGGGTAAACCAGTTGTGGCAGGACAAGGACGCCCAGATCGCCGAAATAATGGCCAGTCGCAATAAGGCTCAATAAGGCTCAATAAGCCGCAATAAGGTCTCAGCCCGCCTAGCGCAGGCTGATCTGCGGCCAACCACGGAGCTGGGCCGCTTTGCCGAGCGTGGCGTCGGCATCGACAGCGACCGGATGCGTCACCTTCTCCAGTAGCGGCAGATCGTTGTGCGAGTCGCTGTAGAAATAACTTTGCTCAAAGCTGCCCAGCCAGAGGCCGAGTGACTCCAGCCAGGCTTCGACGCGGACGACCTTGCCTTCACGAAACGAGGGCGTACCCCGTGCCCGCCCGGTGAAGCGGCCGTTTTCCTGAGCCGGTATGGTGGCGATCAAATGCGGAATGCCGAGTTCCAGCGCGATCGGCCCGGTAACGAAGCTGTTGGTGGCCGTGACGATTGCCAGCAAGTCGCCACGGGCGGCGTGCCCGGCGATCAGGGCGCGTGCCGCGCTGCCGATGAGGGGGCGAATGTGCTGCGCCATGAATTCCCGATGCCAAGCGTCGAGTTCAGCCCGTGTATGGCGTGCCAGCGGAGCCAGTTGAAAATCGAGGAAGGCATCGATGTCGAGCGTACCGGCGTTGTAGTGTGCAAAAAACTCGACATTCCTGGCTTCATGAAGCGCACGGTCGACGATGCCCTGGGCAATCAGGAACTGCGCCCATTCAAAATCCGAATCCCCCGTCAGCAGGGTATTGTCAAGGTCAAAGAGGGCGAGGTTCATCGGTTCAAGCTCCGGTTTCCAGTGCGGTTTGCATCAATTCGCGTAGCAGCGGCAGCGTCGGCGGACGCTTGTATTCAAGCGAGGCGTGATCCAGTGCATTGAGCATGGCGATCAGCGAGGGCAGGTCGCGACGACCATGGCGCAATAAATAGTTGAGCACGGCGGCGTCGATGATCATGCCGCGATCAAGGGCGTGGCGTTGAAGTGCGGCGGACTTTTCATCGTCGGTCAGCGGCTGCACCTCGTAAATCAAAGCCTGACCGATCCGGGTGCGCAGATCCTCGCGTAAGGCCAGCCGCAAGGGCGGTTGATCGCCCGCGAGCAGCAACTGCAGACCCAGCCGGCGCGTGTCGTTAAAGGCGCGAAACAAGGTGACCTGGGCGTCTGGCGCGAGCTTTGCCACATCATCGATAACCAGCAGAGCTCCGGCGTCCAAAGCGAGCTCGGTGCCGACCAGGTCGGCAGCCAGGCATACCACGGGTCGCTGCGTGGCGGCGGCGGCAGCGGCAGCGGTCAAGAGGTGGCTCTTGCCGCAGCCAATGGGTCCCCAGAGATAGAGGGCGCCGGATTCGTCTTGGCCGGTCAGGGTTTCCAGCCGGGCCAGCAGCTCTGCATTCGCACCGGCGACAAAGTTATCCAGGCGGGGTGGCGTCTCGGGTCTCAGTTCAAGCAGCAACTGATGCGGCGAGGTCATTGAGGACCCAGATAAAAGCGGCTGCCAAGATACAGTGTGCGTACCTCGCGCAACACCACCACCAGTGCCGCCGAGGCTGGCAACGCCGCCAGAACACCGACAAAGCCGAACAACTGGCCGAAGGCAACCAAGGCAAAGATGACCGCCAATGGCGTCAGGCCGATCCGGTCGCCGACCAGATAGGGAACCAGCACGAAGCCCTCCAACAGTTGACCGATGCCGTAGATGATCAGCACGGCGATGATTGGACTCCAGCCGGCAAACTGCAGCGTGGCGACCAGTAGCGAGAGGATCAGGCCGGTGGAAAAGCCCACGTAGGGTATGAAGATCAGCAGGCCGGTGATTAGTCCCAGCGGCAGGGCGGAGGGAATATTGGCGATCCAGAGCGCGATGACGTAGTAGGCAGCGAGGGTCAGCATGACCAGGACTTGCCCGCGCAGATACTGCGAAAGCACGGCGTGGATATCGCCGGCGATCTGGCTGACTTTGGGATGCCACACGCGTGGAATGACCTTGTCAATCCGGTTCAGCAGGCTGGACCAGTCAAGCAGCAGGTAGAACATCACGACCGGCGCCAGCATCAGGTTGATGGTCAGGCCCATCAGCGCGACGCCGCCGATCTTTATCGATTCATAAAGGTATTCCAGCGCCGGTTGCACCGCGTCCCAGTTGCCGGCGGCGAGCTTTTGCAACGACGCCGAATCGAAGCGGATACGCAGGCCGAAGGTCTGCCGCAGCCATGGCGCCAGCTTCTCATTCGCCAACCGCATTCCCTCGGGCGCGCGCGCCACCAGGATCATGGCTTCTTCATACAGCAGCGGCAGGATGATCAGGATCAGGCCGCAGATCACCGCCAACACCCCGATCAGTACCAGTACCACGGCCACCGCGCGCGGCAAGCCCAGATTCTCAAGTCGGTCGGCTATTGGGTTACAGATGTAGGCCAGAATCGCCGCTAACAGAAACGGCGCCAAAATAGGCGACAGGGCATAGAGCAGGACAAGGCCGGCCAAACCGACGCTGATCCACAGGGCGGCTTGCAGGCGATCGGTTTTTGTTGAGGTCATTTCCGGTAAAATTTCGGGCGTTGCGAGTGGAGTTGGCGGGTCGCGGTAGCAAGGATTATCGCCCATCCGGCTTCTGGTCGCGCGGCAGTTGTTGCGAAGTTTTCTGCGCCACGACGGCTCGTTTCCTCCCCCACGAATTAACTAGGACTTCATCTTGACTGCTCCCTCGTCGGCTCTTGCTTCCTCTCTTACGTCCCTGAGTTATCGCGATGCCGGCGTCGATATCGACGCCGGTGATGCGCTGGTTGAGCGCATAAAACCGGCGGCCAAGCGCACCATGCGTCCCGAAGTATTGGCCGGGATTGGCGGCTTTGGCGCGCTGTTCGAGGTCTCGAAAAAGTTTCGCGAGCCGGTCCTCGTCGCCGGCACCGACGGCGTCGGCACCAAGCTCAAACTGGCGTTTCAATGGCGGCGTCACGATACCGTCGGTCAGGATCTGGTGGCGATGAGCGTCAATGACATTCTGGTGCAGGGCGCCGAGCCGCTATTCTTTCTCGACTACTTTGCCTGTGGCCGGCTCAATGTCGATACGGCCGCGACAGTCATCGAAGGCATTGCCAAAGGCTGCGAGTTGGCCGGCTGTGCGCTGATCGGTGGCGAAACCGCCGAAATGCCGAGCATGTATCCGGACGGCGAATACGACCTGGCGGGCTTTGCGGTTGGGGCCGTGGAAAAGTCCGCCATCATCAACGGCAAGACCATCGCGGCGGGCGACGTAGTGCTTGGTTTGAGGTCATCGGGTGCCCATTCCAACGGCTATTCATTGATCCGCAAAATCATCGAGCGAGCGCAGCCCGATTTAGCGATGGACATGGGCGGCGTGCCGCTGATCGATGCCGTCATGGCACCTACACGCATCTACGTCAAATCGCTGCTGGCCTTGATTGCCGCCTTGCCCGTGAAGGGCATGGCCCACATCACCGGTGGCGGCCTGACCGAAAACATTCCCCGCGTTCTGGCGGAAAACCTGACTGCAATCATCGAGCGAAAATCGTGGCCGCTACCGGCCCTTTTTCAATGGCTACAAGTTCAGGGGCAGGTCGCCGATGCCGAAATGCATCGCGTCTTCAACTGCGGCATCGGCATGGTGGTCATCGTAGACGAGGCAGACGCCGCGCGCGCAACAGAGTTGCTTACCGCGTCCGGCGAGACGGTGTATCGCATCGGCCGGATTGAGGCGCGTGCAGCGGATCAGGCACAGACGGTGGTCAGCTGACCGCGCTCAGCAACCCCCTCAGCAAGCTCCCCACACGCTTTCACACGCGCCGGTAAAGAGTACTCGGCGTCGGCCTTGGCGTCGGTAAGAATTACCAGCGCCCGCCGTCGCTCGGCCTCGTAGCGTTCGCCATTGGCGCCATAGACCTCGATAAGCGGAGCCGCCTTTGTTCGCGCGCCGTGCCTCTCCCTTGCTGCATTCACACCCTGTTCACCGCTCCCCGTCAAACCAAAATAGTCGGCCCGGATGACCGTGCTGGCACGTCGGGGTGCAGGACGGCAAAGCTTGCCAACGCAAGCTTTGCCAAGGTGTCAGCGACACTTGGTCATGCCCCCGCTTTTTTTAATTCAGACCCAAGGAGTTACATCATGAGCAGAACCAAAACTGTGGCAAGTCTTATCCTGAGTGGAACATTGTTGGTACCGCTGGCCGGTTTCGCCCAAGACAGCTCAAGCGGTGTCACCGGAAGTGATTCGTCATCGCCTTCGTCCACATCCGAGAGTTCAAGCGGGAGTATGCAAGACTCGGCGATCACGGCGAAAATCAAAAAGGAATTGGCGAGGGACAAAATCGTACGTGCCAGAAACATCCAGGTCGAAACCGACAGCAACGGCGTTGTTCAACTGAGCGGATTCGCCGGTAGCCGGCAGGAAGCCGCACGGGCGGTGTCGCTTGCTCGCCGGGTTGACGGGGTGACCGCCGTGCGTGACAACATCCAGGTCGCAGGGCGTGGAACAAGCGGATCAGGAATGGGAATGGGAATGGGCACAACGGGATCAGGAGCGAGTGGGACAGGAACCACAGGGTCAGGGGCTACGGGATCGGGGACTACGGGATCGGGCACCACCGGCTCCGGAATGACCGGATCGGGTTCGACGGGCTCGGGGACTAGTTCAGGCACGACTGGATCGGGAACCTCGGGCTCTGGAACCACAGGCTCGGGCACTACAGGCTCAGGCTCTACAGGTTCAGGCTCAACGGGTTCAGGTTCCTCAGGCTCGGGATCTGGTGGTTCAGGTTCAGGCGGCGGCTCTGGCGGTTAGGCAAGCCAGCCCCACGTCCAACGATTCATTCGACGCGCTGCCGCATGGCCTTGGTTACTGTTTGAGAGGTCTGCGCCAGCCGCGCCCATGGGTCGTTTTGACGA
>Ga0163144_10029338_pt1 | contig 10565 bp, 1 predicted proteins | sample OliLak19BULKMAT1_FD_123175 | JGI IMG/M metagenome (GOLD analysis project Ga0163144, IMG submission 123175) | Freshwater microbial mat bacterial communities from Lake Vanda, McMurdo Dry Valleys, Antarctica - Oligotrophic Lake LV.19.BULKMAT1 | ecosystem: Environmental > Aquatic > Freshwater > Lake...
AAAGCGCTCGAAGCCCAAAAGCGCGAAACCGCCGCCCTCGCCAAGGAGCAGGACGCCAAGGACGCGCACGTCCGCAATCTTGCCGGTGAAAAGGAGAACGTGCAGACGCAGGCGCAGGTGCTCGCCACGCAGCACGCCCAGATTTTGGGCGAAAAAGATGCCGCCCTCGCCGCCCTCCGTCAGGCCGCCGAGGCGCGGAAAGTCGAGATCGCCGGGCTTACCCAGCAGCGCGACCACCTCACCAAAGAGCGCGACGAAACCGCCACCCGCTCCGCGAAATTCGCCAAAGACCTGGCCGGTGAAAATGAGAACGTGCAGACGCAGGCGCAGGCGCTCGCCACGCAGCACGCCCAGACTTTGGGCGAAAAAGATGCCGCCCTCGCCGCCCTCCGCCAGGCTGCCGAGGCGCAGAAAGCCGAGAACGCCGGGCTCACCCAGCAGCGCGACCACCTCGCCAAGGAACGCGACGAAGCTGCCGCCCGCTCCGCAAAATTCGCCGAAGATCTCAAGGCGCAGATGCACACCCTCGCCCGCCAGCGCGACGAACTTCTCAAGGAGCGCGACGCGCAGACCACCCACTTTGCGCAGCTCACCGGCACCCACGAGCAGCAGGCCAAAGTGCGCGCAACCGAGCAGCAGAGCCTCGCCGCCGCGCGCGACCAGGCGCTCGCCCATCTCGAAGAGCTCCGCGGCGCGCACGAGCAGCAGTTCACCGCTTTGCACCACGAGCACGCCGTGAAACTGCGGGAGCGCGAACAGGCGCTCAACGGCGTCCACGCCGTCTGCCTCGAACTCAAGCAGCAGCTCGAAACCGCCGCCCGCGAACGCGACCAGGCCGTGGCCGATCGCGAAGCCGCCGGGGCGAAAGTCACGCCCGTCGTCGCCGCCCAGCGCGAGCAAATCGCCTCGCTCGCCGGCGAACGCGACGTGCTGGCCCGCGAGAAAGCCGACCTCGCCCGGCAGCTCGCCGCCGCGCAGAAAAACGTTGAGGCCCGCCTCGCGAAACAGCAGGCCGACCTGGAGAAATTCGTCGTCGAAAAACAGGCCGAGCAGACCGATCTCCAGAATCTGATCGAAGCGCAAAAAAGCCAGCTCGGCTCCCTCGCCCAGCAGCGCGCCCAGCTCGCCCAGGAGCACGCCGACCTCACCGCCCACGCGCAGGCGCTGGCCGACGCGCAGGAAAAAGAACGCAGCGCTTTCAACGAAGAGCGCGCGCATGCCGCGACGCACTTCGCCAAGCTCAGCGATGAGCAGAAGCGCCAGTTCACCGCGCTCGCCGAGCAGCGCGACCGGCTCATCGCCGAACGCGATCAGGCCTGCGCCAAATTCGCCGGGCAGACCGAAGCCCACCGCCAGCACGCCGCCGCCCGCGAGTCCGAGCGCCAGAACCTCCTCGCCGCCCGCGACCAGGCGCTCGCCCACCTCGACGAACTCCGCGCCGCGCACGAGCAGCGGCTGGCCGCTTTGCAAAGCGAGCACGCCGTCACCCTCCGCGAGCGCGACGAAGCGCTGCACGGCCAGAACGCCGCCGGCCTCGAACTCAAGCAGCAGCTCGAAGCCGCCTTCCGCGAACGCGACCAGGCCCACGCCGACCGCGAAACCGCCGGCACGAAAGTCACGCCCGTCATCGCCGCGCAGCGCGAGCAGATCGTCTCGCTCAGCGCCGAGCGCGACGTGCTCGCGCGGGAAAAGGCGCAGCTCATCCAGCAAGCGGCCAGCGCCCAGAAAGCCGCCGAGAAACGCGCGGCCCGCCAGCAGGAGGAACGCGAGAAATTTGCCGCCGAGAAACAGGCCGAGATGGCCGAACTCCAGAACCTCCTCGAAGCGCAGAAGAACCAGCTCGCCTCCCTCGCCCAGCAGCGCGCCCAGCTCGCCGACGAGCACGCCGCCGCCGTGGCCCGCGGCCAGGCACTCGCCGAGGCGCAGGAAAAGGAGCGTCTCGCCTTTGCCGAGGAACGCGACCGGGCGACCGCGCATTTTGCCAAGCTCGCCGACGAGCAGAAACGCCAGGCCACTTCTCTCGCCGAGCAGCGCGATCGCCTCCTCGCCGAGCGCGACCAGGCGCTCGCGCAGTTTGCGGAACTCACCGACGCCCACCGCCAGCACGCCAGCGCGAAGGACGCCGAGCGCCTGAACCTCGTTACCGCCCGCGACCTCACCGCCGCGCACCTCGATGACATCCGCGCCGGGCACGAAAACCAGCTCACCAACCTGAACGAGGCCCAAGCCCTCACGCTCCGCGAACGCGACCACGCGCTCCAGGCCGCGCAGGCGCTCACCTTCGAGCAGAAGCAGCAAATCGAGACGCTGCTCCGCGAGCGCGACCAGGCCATCGCCGACCGCGAAGCCGCCGGCGCGAAAGTCACGCCCATCGTTTCCGCGCAGCGCGAGCAGATCGCCTCGCTCGCCGCCGAGCGCGATGTGCTCGCTCGCGAAAAAGCGCAGCTCGCCCATCAATCCACGACCAGCCAGCAGGCGCTGAGCACGCGGCTGCGGAGCTTGGAGGAGGACTTGCAAAAGCTCGCCGCCGAACGCGCCGCGGAGGCCGCCGAATTGCAGCGCATCATCGCCGCGCAGAAGGACCAGCTCGCCTCCCTCGGCGAGCAGCGCGCCTCGCTCGCCGCCGAGCGCGAAGAGCAGGAAACCCGCGCCGCCGCCGCCACCGCCGCGCACGAGAAAGCGCTCGCCGACGCCGAGGCCCAGCGGCTCGTCGTGGTGCAGGACCGCGACCAGGCCGCCGCGCAGTTTGCCAAGCTCTTTGCCGCGCAGAAAAGACAGTTCAACGCCCTCGCCAAACAGCGCGACGGGCTCCTGCAGGAACGCGACGGCACGCTCGCCCAGCTCGCCAAACTCGGCGGGGACCACGAGGCCCGCGCCGCCGCGCATCACGCCGAGCGGCAGGATCTCGCCGCCGCCCGCGACCAGATTGCGGCCCACGTCGAGGAACTCCGCGCGACCCATGAGAGCCAGCTCGCGCCTTTGGCCGAGGAGCGCGACTTTGCCCTCCGCGACCGCGACGAAGCCCGCCGCCAGTTCACCGCGCAGGACGAAAGCCGGCGTCAGGAAATCGCCACGCTCCAGCAGGAAACCGAGCGCCAGGCTGCCGCGCTCGCCGAAGCCGCCCAGCTCGCCGACGCTCAGAAAACCCAGCTCGCCGCCCTCGCCACCGAGCGCGAGACGCTGCTCCGCGAAAAAGCCGACGCCGCCCAGCGCTTCGCCAGCGAGCGCCAGGCCTTCAGCCAGCGCCAGCAGGCTTTGGCCGCGGACCGGGAAAAACTCATCGCCGACAAAGCCGCGGCCATCGCCGAACTGCACACGCTGATCGACAGCCACAAGGCGCAGCATGAGACGCTGACCCAGCAGGGCACCGCGCTCGCCAAGGAGCGCGACGAGACGCTCGCGCTCGCCGCCCAGTACGACGAAGCCCGCCAGCTCCAGGCCACCGCCCTCGCGGCCTACAAGCTCAGCGCCGGCGAGCAGCACCAGCACACCCAGCAGCAGTTCGCCGCGCTCGCCGCCGAGCAGAAAAAGCAGGTCGCCGCACTTACCGAGCAGCGCGCCGCGCTCATCGTGGAACGCGACGACGCCCGCGGCCAACTCGCCGCGCTCACCGAGGCGCACACGCGCCACGTGGCCGAGGCCGGGGCCGAGCAGAAAAAGCTCCTCACCGCCCGCGCGCACGCCGTGGCCCAGCTCGCGGAAATTCGCACCGCCTTTGACCAGCAGATCGCCGCCCACAGCGCCGAGCACACCCAGACGACCGCGCAATTCACCGCGCTCGCCGCCGAGCAGAAGCAGCAGCTCGTCACGCTCGATGAGCAGCGCGCCGTGCTCCTCGTCGAACGCGACGCCGCGCTCGCGAAGTTCGCCGAGCTGGCCGAGACCCACCGCCAGCACACCGCCGCCGCCGAGGCCGAGCAGAAAAAACTCGTCGCCGCCCGCGACCACGCCGTGGCCCAGCTCGGGGAAATTCGCGCCGCCTTTGACCAGCAGGCCGCCGCCACCACCGAGCAGCACGCGCTCACCATTCGCGAGCGCGACGCTGCGCAGGTGCGCCAGACCGAGGTGCATGCCGCCTTGCAGAAGCAGCTCGAAACGCTGACCGCGCAACGCGACACGCTCGTCCGCGAAAACGCCGCCCACGCCAAGCGCACCTCCGCCGAGATCAAGTCACTCCGCGCCGAGCTCGCCGCGCGCGCCGCCGACCAGACGCACGCGCTGGAGAAAGCCGCCGCCGCCGCGGAGTTCCAGCAGCTCATCGCGGGCGCGCAGGGCCACATCGCCTCGCTCACCGAGCAGCGCGACAGACACTCCGCCGACCACACCGCGGCGCTGGCCCTCATCGAAGAGCTGGCCGCAGAACGCAAAAAGGAATCCGCCGAGCTGGCCGCGCACCGCACCGCCCTCGTGAGCGAACGCGACGAAGCCGCCGCGCGTTTCACCCAGCTCGCCGCCGAGCACGCGAAACACGTCGAGGAACTGCTCGCCCACCGCACCGCCATTGCCGCCGAGCGCGACCAGACGCTCGCCGAACTCGCCGAGACCCGGCAGGCCGCGCTCGCCGAACTCGAAGCCACCCGCGCCACGCATCAGACCACGCTCCGCGAACGCGACGAAGCCGCCGCCGCGTTGCGCAAAACCATTGAGGCCCGCGTGCAGCACATCGCCGCGCTCAAGGTGGACCGCGAGACTTTCACCAAGGAGCGCCAGGCGCATCTCGCTTCCATTGAGGCCGCCCATGCCGCGGCGCTCAAGGAACGCGAAGACGCCCTCAGCGCCTTGCGCGGGCAACTCAGCACGCAGCAAAAGGAAGGCGCGCATCTCCAGACGCAGCTCGCCGCTTTGACCGAGGAAAAGGCCAGGGCCGCCGCCAGTCTCCGGCACCTCGTCGCTTCGCACGACGGCCAGATCGCTTCGTTTGCCGAGGAGCGGGGCGGCATGGTGCGGGTCAAAGACGAACTCCTCGCCGAAGCCGCCGCCACCACCGCGGCGCACGAAAAACAGCTCGCCGCCCTCACCGCGCAGCGCGACGACCTCCTCCGCCAGCGCGGGGAAATGACCACGCATTTCGGCACCGTGGCCGCCGCGCAGAAAGCGCAGATCATTCAGCTCAGCCGGGAGCGCGACAAGCTGCTCAAGGAACGCACCAAGCCGGCCGTGCTCTTCTCGAACGTCAGCGACTCGCAGAAAAAGCAGATCGATGCGCTCGCCCACACCGCCGAGAAACTCCGCGCGGAACACGCCGCCGCGCAGGCGCAATTCGCGCAGATCAATGCCGGGCAGAAAACCCACATCGAGTCCCTCGTTCAACAGCGCGACCAGCTCACCGTCGAACACGAGGCCGCGCGCGCCCGCCTCACGGAAATCGGGGAGTCGCAGAAAAAGCAGATCGAAAACCTCGACCGCGAACGCGCCGCCGCGCTTCACGAAAAAGAGCAGACCGTGGCGCGCCTCCACGAGGTCAACGGCGCGCAAGCGCAGCAGATCGCCGCGCTCAACGCCCAGCGCGACGCCATCCTGAAGGAGAAGGAGGAAGCGCACGGACGCCTCGCGCAGATCACCACCGCCCAGCAGACGCAGATCGCTTCGCTGGAGAAAGCGCGCGCCGCTTTCGCCGAGGAAAGCGAACGCACCATCGCCGGGCTCCGCCAGCTCCACGAGGGCCAGAAGCAGCACGTCGAGACCGCCGACCGCGAACGCGCCGCCGCCGTCAAAGCCCGCGAGCAGGCCACCGCCGAACTCCAGCGCCTCAACGACACCCAGCAGAAACAGATCGCCGAACTGGAGCACCAGCGCGCCACGCTCACCCACGAGCGCGACCGCCTCGCCGGCGCCCTCGCCAAGGCCACGGAAGCGCACAAGCACGAAGCCGGCACGCTTTTGTCCGCCAAGACCTCGCTCACTCAGGACCGCGACGAGGCGCTGAAGAACTTCGCCAAAGTCGAGCAGGCCCTGCAGCACCAAGTCGCCCTACTGACCAAGCAGCGCGATGAAACCATCGCGGACCGCGATGCCGCCCGCGCGGAAATCGCCCAGCTCGCCGAGCAGCAAAAGCTGCAACTCACCGCGCACAACCAGCAGCGCGCGACGCTGATTACCGAACGCGACGCCGCGCTCGGGCGCTTCGGCGAGGTGAATCAAGCGCAGGTCAAGCAACTCGAATCCCTCACCCAGGAGCGCGAGGCGCTGCTCAAGGAAAAGGACGCCGCGCTCAGCCGGCTCACCGAAATCACCAAGGTGCAGAAGGCGCAGATCGACACGCTCTGCAAGGAGCGCGACACCGTGGTGAAGGAAAAGGAAACCACCGTCACCGAGCTGACCCGGCTCAACCACGCGCAGACCCAGCAGATCGCTTCACTCGAGCGCGACTCGCTCGGCATCATCCAGAAGCACGACGAAGGCCTCCAGCAGCTCCACAGCGTCAACGCCACCCAGCTCGAACAGATCGCCTCGCTCGACCGCCAGCGCCGCGAGGTCCTCGAACAGCGCGACGACGCCCTCGCGCAGTTCCAGCAGGTCAATGATTCGCAGCTCACCACCATCGCCCTGCTCACCACCGAGCACGACGGACTCGTCAGGCAGCAGGAAGACGACGCCCGCAAGCGCGCGAGCTTGCAGGAACAGCACCAGACCGCCCTCAAGGAAATCGACCAGGAGCGCGCCGCGATCGCCAAGAAGCTCGCCGAAGCCCACGCCGCGCGCGACGCCATGCAGCGCGAACGCGACGAGGCGCTCGCCGTCCACGCCCGCGCCCGCGGGAATCACAAGCGCGAACTCGACAGCCTCGCCCAGCAGCGCGAGACGCTGATTGACGAACGCGACCGCGCGCTGGTGAAGCTCGACACCATTTCCAACTCCCGCCAGGGCGACCTCGCCGGCCTCGCGGAAATGCAGAACAAGCACCGCGCCGAGATGACCGACCAACTCGAGCAGCTCAAGAAAACCGCCGCCGAGCGCGACGAACTCATCGCCCGCCTCGACCGCCTCAAGGACAGCCACAAGTCCCAGCTCGACGAAGTGGTGAAAGACCGCCTCAACGTCGTGGACGAGCGCGACAAAGCCGTGGTCCGCCTCGAAAAGGCGCGCGAAGACCTGTCTAAAAACGAGAGCAAATTCGACAAGGAACGCCAGTACCTCATCAAGGAGCGCGACAAGTCCTTTGCCCAGCTCGACGAAGCCCGCAAAGCGCAGAAGGAACTCGAACAGGCGCTCGACGAAAACTCGCCCTTTGCCGAGGAACTCGCGGCGGCGGAAAAAACGTGGCGCGCGCTCGACACCGGCAAAAACAAGGAAGCCTCCGCGAAGCTCGACAAGCTCTTTGGCAGCCTCCGCGCCAAGCTCCGCGGTTCGCAGGATCAGGTCAGCGAAATCAGCCGCCTCGAATCCCTCAAACTCACCCCGGCGGAAAAACTCCTCGCCCGCCATAAATACGAACTCGGCACCGAAGTTTCCCGCGACGACTCCATCGTCCTCTTCCGCGCCAAGGATCTGAACATCGACCGCGAGGTCACCATGAAGCTCGTCGGCGACGATGTCGCTTCCCGCGACGCCGCCATCGCCCAGCTCATCGCCGAGGCCCAGATGATCGGCCGCCTCGAACACCCGAACATCCAGCCGCTGCACGAGCTGAGCATCGATGAAACTGGCCGCGCCTTCTACACCGCCAAGCCGATGAAAGGCGCGACGCTCACCAAGATCCTCGACGACCTCCGCAACAAAAAATCCAGCGCCCTCGTCGCCTTCGACCTCAAAAAGATCCTCACCATCTTCCACGGAGTCTGCGACGCCATCGCCTTTGCCCACTCCGAAGGCATCGTCCACGGCCGCCTCACCGCCGACCGCATCCATGTCGGCGATTACGGTGAAGTCTTCGTCACCGGCTGGGAGCTAGGCCGCAAGATTCGCGAAGGCAACGTCAACCACTACGAAGCCGACGTGCGCGTGGACATCGCCGCCCTCGGCGACCTGCTCTACCACATCCTCACCCTCACCCCGCCGGTCGCCGACGAGAAGAAAGCCGCCACCGCCCCGCACGCGACGTGGAAAATGCCCAAGGGCCTCTGGACGCTCACCCAGCAAATCCGCTCCAACCGCGGCGCCACCGCCTACCCGCGCGTCGCTAAACTGCAAACCGAGGTCGAGGACTTCCGCGACGAACTCGGCACCCGCGGCGGCCGCGCCACCGCCTTCGACGTGCTCAAGCACAGCGTGCAGAAGTGGCAGTAAGCCGGTGCCGGAGGCGCGAGCCGCTGGAATAATTCGCTTGGTATCCGCCTCCGATCCCGGTCTGGTGGCCGCCTATGGGACACAACAAAGGCAAGGACAACGTCAAAGCCCGCAAGGCCCGCCGCATCAAAGGCGAGCGCTTGCAGACCGCGAAGGACGCCGCGAAGGCATCCAAATAGGCAACCGAGGAGCGGCCTCGCACCGGCTGGAAACTGCCAGCCGGTGGGAGGCGGCCCGGGGGCGGGAAAAGGAGCGGCGGGCTTCCAGCCGCCGAACCAATCCCAACGCGCAGCGCCAACATCCCCGGTAGCGCCACCTGCGGAAGCGAGGCGCTGCGCGCGCAGTCCCGGTCGGCGGCTGGAAGCACGCCGCTCCTTTTCTCCCCCGCCTCCGCGCTTGCGACCCGCGCGCGCGAAACCTACCGTCCGGACCCTTTCCTATGTCCGACGAACGCAAAACCCCCGACCAGCGCCAGCAAATGACCGAACTGGAGCGCATCCGCCATTCCTGCGCCCACGTGCTCGCCACGGCGATCCTTAAGCTCTTCCCCGAGGCCCAGTTCGCCGCCGGCCCGCCGGTGGACAACGGCTTCTACTACGACCTCGAAATGAACTACCGCATCGGGCCCGAGGATCTCCCGAAAATCGAGGAGGAGATGAAGCGCGAGATCAAAGCCAACCACACCTTCGAGCGCATGGATGTCACCCGCACCGAGGCGCTGGAAATGGCCACCACCGGCCGGCTCGGCGCGCTCGTCGAGCGACCGGGGCACCCGAGCAAGTTCAAGTTGGACATCATCTCCGGCATCCCCGAGCACGAGCAGATCTCGCTCTACAAAAACGGCGACTTCATCGACCTCTGCGCCGGCCCGCACGTCATGCGCACCGGCAACATCGGTGCCTTCAAGCTCACGCACATCGCCTCCGCCTATTACAAAGGCGACGAAAAGAACCCGCAGCTCCAGCGCATCTACGGCACGGCCTTCAAGAACAAGACCCAGCTCGACGAGTATTTCACGATGCTCGAGGAGGCGAAGAAGCGCGACCACCGCAAGCTCGGCCGGGAGATGGAGCTGTTCTGCTTCGACGACGACGTCGGCCCCGGCCTCCCGCTCTGGCTGCCGCGCGGCACGGTCTTAATTGAGGAGTTGGAGAAGCTGGCGAAGGAGACGGAGTTCGCTGGGGGGTATGATCGCGTTAGGACTCCGCACTTAGCTCGGGAGAACTTGTATCTAACTAGCGGGCATTTGCCTTACTACGCGGAGTCGATGTTCCCGCCGATGATTTTGGAGGGAGAGGCATCGGGTAGGGTGGGCGTCCCGCCCGCCGATGCGGGCATCCTGCCCGAATCATCGGACGTCGTTGGCGCATCTTACTCGAAACGCCGTCGCCTCCCTCATTTCGAAAAACCGTGGGCGATCTATTTTCTCACTATCTCCACCCGCAATCGCCGCGTCCTTTCTCCCGAGTCGCGCACCATTGTCCTTGACGCCCTGCGCCACTTTCACGGCCAGCGTTACGAGTTATTCGCCGCTGTCGTCATGCCCGACCACGCGCACTTCCTCTTCCAACCGTGGGTGAAGGAGCAGAATGAGAAAGGTGAAAGTGTGTTTTGGTCGCTAGGTGAACTGATGCATTCCATCAAGTCGTTCACGGCCAAGGGAATTAACCAAGCCGAGGGAACAACCGGCGAAGTCTGGGAGCAGGAGCGATATGATCGGTATGTGCGTGGGGACAATGATTTGGAGGAAAAATTTCTCTACATCATTAACAACCCTCGCGGAGAGAACCTTGCTGGACCGGACGAGGAGTATCCGTGGGTTTGGACGCCTGATCCGAGCGCGGATGTGTCGCGCGAGACGCGCGCCACGGCGGGCGGGACGCCCACCCTACCCGCGGAACGCGCATCGGCCGGCGACCGCTACTACCTCAAAGCCATGAACTGCCCGCATCACCACAAGCTCTTCGGAGCGGTGCCGCGGAGTTATCGCGACTTACCCCTGCGCCTCGCCGAATACGGCACCTGCTACCGCTACGAGCAGAGCGGCGAACTCTTCGGCCTCATGCGCGTGCGCGCCATGCAGATGAATGACGCCCACATTTATTGCACCGAGGAGCAGTTCGCCGCCGAGTTTGAGGCCGTGAACCAGATGTATCTGAAGTATTTCAAAATCTTCGGCGTCGATCGTTATCAGTTCCGCTTCAGCACCCATAGCCCGGAGGAACTCGGCAAGAAGTATGTGGATGAAAGTGCCCTCTGGCTGAAGACCGAGAAGATGGTCCGCGATGTCCTCATCGCCAGCGGCGCGCCTTACATCGAAGTGCCGAACGAAGCCGCCT
>Ga0163144_10029339_pt1 | contig 10565 bp, 9 predicted proteins | sample OliLak19BULKMAT1_FD_123175 | JGI IMG/M metagenome (GOLD analysis project Ga0163144, IMG submission 123175) | Freshwater microbial mat bacterial communities from Lake Vanda, McMurdo Dry Valleys, Antarctica - Oligotrophic Lake LV.19.BULKMAT1 | ecosystem: Environmental > Aquatic > Freshwater > Lake...
GCCTATATAACGCGCGGCGGTGTCGGCGGAGATGCAGATTTCTCCACCCAATTTTGCGACTGGGTCGCCTTCGAAGGTGATGACATCGGTGGCGGTGGGATCGGCCATGAAGTCGGCGTGGATTTTGGCGAGCGCTGGATCGGTGAGAAACACGAGGGAGAGTTCACCGGTGGGACAGCCGCCGAGAAAATCTTTGGCGTGCGCGTCCAGCGTCGTGATGATCTTGGCTACGCTGCTTCGGGGAATTTTCAGGTGCGGATGGGCGTTGCGGATGGCGATGGTGCGGGCGGGCATGGCTGAAGGAAAATGTGAAAGTGAGAGTGAATGGGGTAAACAAACTCCGACGGCATGTTTCCGATGTTTTTGGATTTTGTCGGGCTGTCGCTTGCGGCAGCATTGGCCGGCGCAAGCACCGGCCCTACCGTTCAATTCACCCTGCGATAGTTGTTAGGTTACATTGCCTTCGGCGCGCCGCTGATCTCGCGGGCTTTCGCTTGTTCGTAGGCGGCGATGATTTGCTGGACGAGCGGATGGCGGACGACGTCGGAGGCGGTGAATTGATGCACCTCGATGCCGGGAATATTTTTCAGGATTTGCGGCGCTTGGATGAGGCCGGAGGATTTGGCGCGGGGGAGATCGATCTGGGTAATATCGCCGGTGATGATCATGCGTGAGTCTTCGCCGAGCCGGGTGAGAAACATCATCATCTGCTCGGGCGTGGTGTTCTGTGCCTCGTCGAGGATGATGTAGGCGTTGGCCAAAGTGCGGCCGCGCATGTACGCGAGCGGGGCGATTTCGATGATGCCTTTTTCGGAGAGAGTCGAGACATCCTCGGGATCGAGCATGTCGTGCAACGCGTCGTAGAGTGGGCGGAGATAGGGGAGAATTTTCTCGCGCAGATCGCCCGGCAAAAAACCCAGCGCCTCGCCGGCTTCGACGGCGGGCCGGGTGAGGATGATGCGTTGCACTTGGTTTTTTAGCAGGGCACTGATGGCGGAGACCATCGCCAGGTACGTCTTGCCGGTGCCGGCGGGGCCGATGCCGAAGACAATGGGGTTTTTCTGTATGGCCTGGAGGTAAAGTTTTTGGCCGATCGTTTTGGGGACGATGCTCTTCTTCTTGGTGGCGATGACCAAGGCTTCGGTGAAGAGCGAGCGCAACTGCTCGGCACCGCCCTCGGCGGTGTAGGTGTCGAGCAAGCGGACAAAATCCGGCGTGCGCATCGCGAGGCCTTGATTGCGGCCGTGATTGAGCAGACTGAAGAACTCATCGGTGCGGGCCACGGCTTCGTCGGGGCCTTCGATTTTCAGCCAGTCATCACGAGTGATGAGCGTGGCGCCAAGTTTCCGTTCCGTGAGAGTGAGATTGGCCTCGTCGTTGCAAAACAACTGGCCGAGTTGGCGGGCGTTGGGGAAGTGAAGCGTTTTGGAAGCGGACACTTTGTGTGGGGGCTGGGATCTAGGATCTGGGGGCGGCACGGCCACGAGGGCCGGCCCTACGGGTTATTTTTTGGCGGAGAGTTCGATCGCGACGGTGGCCAGCCGCTGACGCATGGTTTCGAGTGCTTGGGGAAGGACGCGCGTCTGGCCGACGACAGGCATGAAATTGTTGTCGCCGTTCCAGCGGGGGACGATGTGGGCGTGCAGATGGGGAATACTGCCGCCGGCGGCGGAACCGAGATTGAAGCCAATATTGAATCCGTGGGGATTGATGGCGGCGCGCAAAACATTTTGGCCGAAAATGATTTCGTCCATCAGATCGATGCGCTCGGCGGCGGTCAGCTCGGCGATATCCGTCACGGGACGGAAGGGCACGGCGAGCAGGTGGCCGGCGTTGTAGGGGAATTTATTGAGGATCAGATACGAAAGTGTGCGGCGGTGGATGATGAGCGCCTTGGCGTCGTCGCCGAGTGCGGGCAGGTCGGTGAAGGGAACGGCTTCGGTGCGGCGGGGGGCCTCGATGTATTCCATGCGCCAGTAGGCGTGCAGTTGGTCCATAGGTTGCGGGCAGGTTTGGACGTCGGGGGAAGATTGTCAAAGCGTGGATTGCCGAGGGATCTGTTTGTGAATGAAAATGAAAAAGGCCGGCGAGGGCCGGCCTTGAATGGCGTGACTGATTTTGTCGGGAGACCGCACGATCTTATTCCAACATGAAGCGGCCTCGCGGATCTGTTTTGGCGTCGAAGGTCGGGATTTCGTAGCTCTTCCCGTTTACTTCGAGCCGGAGATTATGGCGGTTTTCGACGGTGATGCGGAGTTTTCCGGTCATGCGGAAGGGGCGGGTTTCACCTCGGGCCAAGGCGCCATCAAAAATAATCCGGTCATCAGAGACCTGCATAATTTTAAGGCGGGTGGTTTCCATCGCCGTGAAGGTGAGGATTTGCGCGGAATCCGCCGGAGGCTGGGCGAGGGGCGTCTGGGCGGTGGTGGCCGTGGGGGTGGTTTTGCTCGGAGTACTGGAGCTGAAAAAACTTATCACGAGAGCGATCAGACCGAGCACGAGGAGGGCGCCGCCACCCATGAGGCCGTATTTAAATAACATGGCTTGATCGACGGAGCTGCGTTTGCCGGCGGGGGCTTCATTGTTCTCGGCAAATTCTACGCGGCCGTAATTTTCGCGGGTCTCGACGCGCCGCGGGCCCCGGCCTTCGGCGGCGGCGACGGAGTCGTACTCGGCGATGAAGCGTTCCTGATCGAGATCGAGGAAGCGCGCGTAGTTGCGCATAAAGCCGCGGATGTAGAGCGGGGGCAGATCGAGATCAAACGAGTTGGCCTCGAATTTTTGCAGGTAGTCGCTGCGGATTTTTGTGGCCTCTGCCGCTTCGCGGACAGAAACACCTTTGCGCTTGCGCGCTTCTTCCAGTCGTTCGCCGATGGTCTGCATGTAACTTCCTCTTAAATGGATTTAGCCGGGGGTTGAAAGATTAAACGCTGCTCAGGGCTGGTAAGTATCAAGATCGATGAGGATTTCGCGTGGGCTGGAACCGTTTTCCGGGCCGATGATGCCTTTGTCTTCCATCACGTCCATGATGCGGGCGGCGCGGTTGTAGCCGACGCGGAGTCGGCGCTGGATCATCGAGGTGGAGGCGCGCTTGGTGGAGCGCAAGACGTCCAGCGCTTGGCGAAACAAAGCTTCGTCGTCGCCCAGATCGCCATCTTCGCCGCCGCCATCCTCGTCTTCGTCATCCTCGCGGGCTGCCCGATCGATGTGTTGCTGGACGGACACGGCGTATTGGGGCGGACCGTTGCGTTTGAGGAAATCAACGATGGCTTGGATCTCTTCGTCGGCGACGAAGGCGCCTTGGGCGCGCACCAAGCGCGAGGTGCCGGGCGGAGTGAAAAGCATATCGCCGCGACCGATGAGCGTTTCCGCGCCTTTGCCATCGAGAATGGTGCGGGAATCGATTTGCGAGGCGACTTGGAAGGCGATGCGCGCGGGAAGATTGGCTTTGATGACGCCGGTGATGACGTTCACCGACGGGCGTTGGGTCGCGATGATGAGGTGGATGCCGGCGGCGCGGGCGAGTTGGGCGAGACGGGCGATGCTGGTCTCGATTTCGGCCGGGGCGACCATCATGAGATCGGCGAGCTCGTCGATGATGGCGACGATGTAGGGCAGGCGTTCGGGAATCTCGATGTCGGGTTCCACGCCGGCGAGCTCGGCTTGAATTTCCGGTGGCGGTGGCTCGGGTTTCTCTTTCTTGCGATTATTAAACGTGGTGATGTTGCGGACGTTGGCTTTGGCGAAAATCTGGTAGCGTTGCTCCATCTCGCTCAACAACCACTTGAGAGCGCCCGGGACTTTCTTCGCCTCGGTGACGACCGGGATGAGCATGTGCGGGAGCGAATTAAAAATCTTCAATTCCACCACCTTGGGATCGACCATGATCAGCCGGACATCCTTGGGGCTCTTCGAGTAGAGAATGGACGCGACGATGGAATTAATGCAGACGGATTTGCCCGAGCCGGTGGCACCGGCGATGAGCAAGTGCGGCATCTTCGTGAGATCGGAGACGAGCGGTTTGCCGGAGACATCTTTGCCGAGGGCGATGGGGAGCTCGGCTTTGGCGTTGGCCCAGTCTTCGCTCTCGAGAATCTCGCGCATGCCGACCGGGGTGGGAATTTGATTCGGCACTTCGACGCCGACGGCGGCCTTGCCGGGAATCGGGGCGAGGATGCGGACGGATTGCGCCCGCATGCCCAGGGCGATGTTCTTATCGAGGCCGGAGATTTTTTCGACACGGACGCCGGCGGCGGGCACCACTTCGTAACGCGTGATGACGGGACCGACGTGGATCTCGCCCAAGGTGACTTCGACGCCGAATTCGCTGAGGATGCGGAGGAGATTCTCGGCGTTGGCGCGGTGTTCTTCCTCGCTGTCGGCGGCGGAAATTTTCGCCTGTTCCTTCATCAATGTCAGCGGGGGGAACTCATAAGTTTTATCGTCGCTTTGCGGGAGGACGACCTTGGCTTTCTTGGTTTCCTCGGGCTTGACGATGTTGAGTTCCATTTTGCCGGTGACGACGGCCAGTTGCTTTGCGTCGGTCGCGGTTTTGCCAAGGGCTGGTTCGGTCGCAGATTTGGTGGCAGGTTTTGGAACTGCGGGAAGCGGTGGGGCGGGGGGGGGCGATGCTTTGGCGGTGTTCGCTGCGGATAGAGCGATGGCGTTTTCTGCGGCGGTGGGTTTTTTAAAGGCGGCGGCGGCTTTCGCGGCAGCGGCGGCTTTGGCGTCGGTCGCTTCGGCGTCGGTCGCTTCGGCGTCGGCTTTGTCCTTGGCGGCTTTCTCGGCATGTTTGCGGTGTTCGTCTTGGAGGAAGGCTTTTTGCTCGGCGCGTTGTTTCCGCCACGCATGGAACGACTGAACCATTTTGCTGAATTCAATCCCGATATCGTGGGTGAAGATGAACACCATGCCGACGCTGTAGATCGTGCCCATGATGAGCGCGGTGCCGAAGAGACCGAGGATGTTGTTGAAGGCTCCCTGGAAGAGGAGCTTGCCGAGTGCGCCACCGGGACCATCCGTGTAGATCATTTGATCGGTGAAGATCGTTGTCTGCATGGCGGTCATGGTGGACAACGCCGCGAGGCAACACACCATGGCGAGCAATCGCATGACCGTCAGCCGACGCGCCCGGCGCAGGTAAATATACGACATCCAATAAAAGAAGATGGGCACCAGCCACGTCGAACCGCCGATCAAGTGGTAGGACCACCAACTATATTCGGAGCCCAGCATACCGACCAGATTCTGGCTGCCAGGGGTCGAAGTGTTTTGGTAGCTTTGTTGGGGAATGAAATCCGCCAAAGCAACCGTGAGCAGTAGGGCCACGATGAACCAAAGGACCGCCGCGAGCCATTGGGGGCGATGTCGCGGTCCTTCGAACGATGGATTACTATCCTTTGAGTTTGAACTCTCCGCTTTGGGCATTTCAGTGAGGTCCCTTGAATAGCAAGTTTATCGGCGGAGGGGTCAATGTAAATTCCCCAAACCGAAATACACCCTAATCAAAGATCAATTTATGAAAACAGTTCTTCAATTTGCACCGCTCTATCAAGAACGGGTCTGGGGCGGTCGTGGTTTGGAAAAATATCTTGGACGTACCTTGCCGGCCGGTGGCCCGATCGGCGAAAGCTGGGAAATTGTCGATCGGCCCGAGGCTCAGTCAGTCGTGGTCGCTGGCGAAACGGCGGGGCGGACGCTGCGCGACGTGATGGCGAAACATACGGCGGAGATCATGGGACCGCAGTGGCCCGCCGCGCGGCCTTTTCCGATTTTGGTGAAGTGGCTCGATTGCCGTGACCGCTTGAGTTTGCAAGTGCATCCCCCGGCGACGATCGCTCCGGGACTCAGCGGCGAGCCGAAAACGGAAAACTGGTACATCGCGCACGCGGAATCTGGCGCCGCAGTGTTGGCCGGACTCAAGCCCGGCGTGGATGCCGCCCGTTTTCGCGCGGCCTTGCAGGATGGCACGGCGGAATCACTGGTGGATCGTCTGCCCACCGTGGCAGGAGATTCACTCCTGATTCATAGTGGCGTCATGCATGCGATCGACGCGGGAAATCTCATTCTCGAAATCCAGCAAAACTCTGACACGACGTATCGGGTCTATGATTGGGGCCGCGTCGGGCTGGATGGCAAACCGCGCACGCTGCACATCGAGCAATCGCTCGCCTCGCTCGAAGCGAACACCGCCACCGCGCCGCGCCTCGTGCGCAACGTTGAAGCAACCGTGGTGCTGGCCGAGTGCCGGGAATTTCGCATCACGCGGCATCGGCTGGCGCGGGGCGGAACGGTGGCGTTTAAAGCCGGTGAGCAGGCGCGGATTCTTTCCGTGGTCGAGGGGCAGTTGACGGGCGCTGACGGCGTCGTGGTCGGACGCGGCGTCAATGCGGTGTTGCCATACGCCGGGGCATTTTCGTTTACCGCTTCGGCTGAGGCCATCGTGCTCGTGACCGATGGTTTCTCCGCCGTCTAAATCTCTATTCCCTGTTCACCATGACTGACTCGATTCCTTCATCTGCGCGTGGCGGTTGGCTTATCCGCACCATTCTGATCTTTGCGATGCTCGGAGTTATCCTGGTAGCTGGATGGATCGTGCTGTTGCCGGGCATCATCGTGTCGACGATTCAGGCGCGGACGGGTTTCATTGTGAAAGTCGATCAGCTCTCGATCAATCCATTCGGTGGGCACGTGGAAATAAGCGGCGCGGTCGTGGAAAATCCGGTTGGTTGGCCAACGCCTGACTTCCTGACGTTGCGCCATTTCAAGATCGATGCCGAGTTGCGGCCGCTCTTGAGCCATCGCTTCGTGGCGGATGAAGTGATCATCGACGTCGAAACCCTTTCGCTCGTGCGCAATCAGCAAAGTGTGCTGAACATGGACTCTTTCCTCTCGGGGATGGCGCAATCCAAGGAGGTGCCCGATCAGCCCAAAAAAGAAAATCAGAAAAGGGACTTTCTCATCCGGCATCTGGTGTTGAAATTTGACCGGTTGGTCATGGCTGATTACTCGAGCAAAAAACCGCAGATTAAGGAGTATAATCTGCAACTCCAACGGGAGATGCGCGGGGTGGATAGTGTCGCTAAACTCGTCGAACCCTTCCTTGGCGTGATGCTGAATGCCCCCCGTGGATTGAACGATGCGGCCCCTAGTGCGCTGGACCAAACCGTAAACTCCTTACAGCAAGCCGGAAGGAAAACCGGAGAATCTTTAAAGAAATTATTTCAATCGCTTGAAAAGAAGAAACCTTAAGGTAGCGTCCGCTCCTTTGCATGAACGAAAACACTCAGACTGAAACCAGCAACACCACTCCAGCGCCCGCTCCCGAACCGGCGGCGCCCGCACCCGCTCCGGTTGCTCCCACCGTGGAAGAACAATTGGTTGCCGCGAAAAAAGAAGCGCAGGCCGGCCAGGAACGTTACCTGCGCGCCGTGGCCGATCTGGAAAATTACCGCAAACGCATGCTGCGCGAGAAAGACGAACTGCGCCAGTACGCCGCCGCCAATGTGGTGGAGGACATCATTCCGATTCTCGATAATCTCGGTCTCGGCATGGCCGCCGCCAAGCAGCAGCAGGACGTGAAGGCCATCGTCGATGGCGTCAGCCTCGTGTTGGAACAATTCAAGAGCACGCTCGGTCGCCACGGTCTCAAGGAAGTGAATCCAGTCGACCAGCCCTTCGATCACAATTTGCACGAGAGCATCGCCCATCAACCGAGCCCCGCAGTGCCGGCGGAAAATGTCATGCAGGTCGTGCGGCTGGGCTACACGCTTAATGGTCGGCTTCTGCGTCCAGCTTCGGTCATCGTGTCCAGCGGCGCAGCCAAAGAAGAAACTAAAAGCTAACCATGGCCAGCAGTCACAAACAGGATTACTACGAATTGCTCGGGGTGGAGAAGGGTGTCTCCGACGAAGAGCTGAAGAAGGCCTATCGCAAGAAGGCCGTGCAATTTCACCCGGACAAAAATCCGGGGAACAAGGAAGCGGAGGAAACCTTCAAGAAAGTTTCCGAAGCTTACGAGGCGCTCAAGGATCCGGACAAGCGCGCCGCGTATGATCGCTACGGACACGCGGCCTTTCAGCAAGGAGGAGTCGGCGCGCGCGGTCCAGCGGGTGGGGGCTTTCACGATCCCTTTGATATTTTCCGCGAAGTATTCAGCCAGCGCGGCGGCGGCGGGGGGGCTGGCTTTGAGGATTTTTTCAGTGACGGCGGGAGTTCCGGCGGCAGTGGCGCGGGTCGCGGTGCTGACCTGCGCTACGATTTGGAGATTACCCTCGAGGATGCCGCGCATGGCGTGGAAAAAGAAGTTTCCTTCCGGCGGCTGGGTGCGTGCCATCATTGCAATGGTGCCGGCGCTGAGCCCGGTTCCAAGAGCAGCACGTGTCCGACCTGTCGCGGCGCGGGTCAAGTCACGACGTCGCGGGGCTTCTTTCACGTTCGCCAGGTTTGCCCCGGTTGTCACGGCTCGGGCTCACGCTATGAAAAAATCTGCATAAAATGCAAAGGCGAGTGCCGCATGCAGGAAACCGCCAAGATTAATATCCGCATCCCGGCGGGCGTTGATACCGGTTCGAAACTGCGTTCCACCGGTAATGGAGAAGCGGGCGTGCAGAACGGAACTGCGGGCGATCTCTACATCGTCATTCACGTCAAGGAACACGAAGTTTTCGAGCGGCAAGGCGACGATCTCTTCACGGAGATTCCCATCAAGTTCACGCTCGCGACGCTCGGTGGTACAATTCAAGTGCCGACCCTGCAAGGCAAGGCGACCCTGAAAGTCCCCACCGGCACGCAGTCGGGCACCACTTTCCGGCTCAAAGGCCGGGGCATGCCGCACCTGCGCGGCGGGGCCCACGGCGACCAACTCATCCGCGTGCACGTGGAAGTGCCGACCTCGCTCACCGCCGACCAACGGAAAACGCTGGAAGAATACGCCAAAGCCAGTGGCGATGCCGAAGAACCCGTCTCCAAGAGCTTTTTCGAGAAAGCCCGGAAATATTTCTAAGTGCAGGATCGGTTCACGAATCGCCGGCAGAAACGAACACTGTACGATAGTCGCCATCGCCGCTTCACCGTTCCATGAGCACTCAACTTCCACAAATCTCGGTCCTCGCCCTCGCGAAGATGATCGATCATGCGCTCCTCCATCCGACGATGACGGATGCCCAATTCGATGCCGGGTGCGCTCTCGCGGCTCGTTTTGCTGTCGCGACCGTCTGCGTGAAACCCTGCGATGTGCCGCGCGGGGTCGAACTGCTTGAAGGGACGAACGTGCTCGTTTGCTCCGTGATCGGGTTTCCCCACGGCAACAGCCACACCTCGATCAAGGTTGCGGAAACCCTGCTCGCCATCCGCGAAGGCGCGCGAGAAATTGATATGGTCGCCTCGGCCGGCAAGATTCTCGGCGGTGATCGGCGCGCGGTGGCCGCCGACATCAAAGCCGTGAATGACGCCTGTGTGGCGCATGGTGCCATCCTTAAGGTGATTTTCGAAAACGATTATCTTCAAGACGCGCACATCATCGCGCTTTGCGAAATTTGCTCCGAGATCGGGGTGGCCTTTGTGAAAACCTCCACCGGCTACGGCTTCGTCAAGCAGGCGAGTGGCGACTATAATTATCAAGGGGCGACCGAAGCTCACCTCAAGTTGATGCGCGCGCATTGTCCACTCACGGTCCAGATCAAGGCCGCTGGTGGCATTCGCACGCTCGACGAGTTGCTGCGCGCACGCGCGCTGGGGGCGACGCGGATTGGGGTGTCCGCGACTGAGGTGATCATCACTGAGGCGGTGAAGCGGGGATTTCCCGGAGCAGATATTTTCGGGTTCGATAAAGTGGGAAAATCCCCGGCAGCCGCAATCATGGGCTATTAATCCTTGCGGAAGGAAATCCGCATTCACTGCCAGGGTTTTGCCGTGGTAGCGGCGGTTGCCCCCAAGCGCCAAGCATGCCCTCGCCGTTGATTTACCGGCAAGTTGGTGGAAAACACCTCTCTCTCTCAGACGTCCGGCTTGGGTGGGAAGTGGCATGGGTCTCCTGACCCGTGAGGGAGGGGATCACAGGTCAGGAGACCCGTGCCACGACAGCGGTGATGAACGATGGTTGCCTGATGGGTTTGATCAAATGTCCCGGAGCTTGCTCTGGGAATCTTCATTTGAACCTGCAATGTCCCCATGCAGGAGGACGGAGTTTAAAATCGATTGGAAGGCGGGGTCTATCGCCTGAGGTGGCGGGGTGCCGGTTCGATTCCGTGAAAATTCTTTGGCAAAAATGGACCCGACGGGCAGGCCGGTGGAGGGATGAAATATTTTCAACCGACCGAATTACTTTTTTGTTGCTAATGATTGGATGTAGACTCCTAGTCCCGCTGCGCTCCTCCCCCAGATTTTGTTCTTTTGGGGCGCTCACCTCTCAATCCCCCACTGTTACCTATGGAAACGCTTCCCCTGCGTCTTCGACGCTGCGCACTAGTTTTTTGCTGCCTGAGCCTTGGGCTTTCTCTGCCGGCACAGACTTATGATACGCTTTATAAGTCAAGCTACGAGAGCACCTCCACGAATTCACTGAC
>Ga0163144_10029340_pt1 | contig 10564 bp, 5 predicted proteins | sample OliLak19BULKMAT1_FD_123175 | JGI IMG/M metagenome (GOLD analysis project Ga0163144, IMG submission 123175) | Freshwater microbial mat bacterial communities from Lake Vanda, McMurdo Dry Valleys, Antarctica - Oligotrophic Lake LV.19.BULKMAT1 | ecosystem: Environmental > Aquatic > Freshwater > Lake...
CATCCGCTCAAAAAGGTAGCTCGCGCCGCCGCCGCCGCCTCGGCTGTGCTCGCGTGCACTCTCGCCAGCACGTCGCCCGCCGCCACCACCGCTCCGACCTTCGCGATTCGGTCAAAGCCGACCGCCGGGTCGATCCGATCTTCCGACTTACCCCGTCCCGCTCCGAGGGCCAAGCTCGCGCGAGCTACGGCATCGGCGGAGAGGCCGGCCAAGACGCCTGACTGGTGACTCGTGATTTCCTCGATCACTGGAGCGGGATGGACTCGGTCATAGTCGTCGAGACAATCGGGATCCCCGCCCTGCCAACGGACCATCTCCCGGAATTTCGCCAGCGCCGTGCCGTCGTCGAGCCAGGCCTCCAGGCGGGCGCGCTCGACAGTGGCGACTTCGACCGCAAGATCGAGCACGATCTTGCGCAAGTCAGCGGGACCAGCACCCCGCAAACAAGCGAGCGATTCGGCGACCTCCAGCGCATTGCCCACCGCCTGCCCCAAAGGTTCGTCCATCGGATGATAAAGCACCCGGGTCCGCACTCCCATCGCCTCGCCGACCGCCCGCATGGCCTGACCGAGAGATTCGGCGGCCGCCCGCGTTTTCATAAAAGCCCCTGAGCCGAATTTCACATCGAGGACGAGGACGTCGAGCGCCTCAGCGAGCTTCTTCCCCATAATCGATGATACCAGAAGAGGCTCGCTCTGGATGGTGCCGGTGACATCGCGCAGGGCATAGAGCTTCTTATCGGCGGGGCAAAGCCGGACGCTTTGTCCCACCATGACCACTCCGATGGCCAACAACTGAGCGAGCACTTCCTCGCTACTGCGCTCGACTTGAAATCCGGGGATCGCCTCCAGCTTGTCGAGCGTGCCCCCGGTCAAGCCGAGTCCGCGCCCCGAAATCATCGGAACCCAAAGATCATCACAGGCGAGCAGGGGGGCGAGCACAAGTGACACCTTGTCCCCCACTCCGCCCGTCGAGTGTTTATCGACTACGCGCGGGGAACCAGGGGGAAACACCATCCGCTCCCCCGACTTGAGCATCGCCCGGGTGAGGTCGGCCGTTTCTTCCGCCGTCATTCCACGGAAGAAAATCGCCATCGCCAGCGCGGACATCTGATAGTCCGGCATCGTCCCCTCGGTGAAGGCCTCAATCAGTCCCTCGATCTCATCGCGGCTCAGGGTGCCTCCGTCACGCTTTTTCTCAATCAACGAAGGCACATGCATAACATCGGTCAGTGCGCCACGGCACCGGATTCAGAATTCAATACAATGGCAGGACGAAAGCCGAGCTGAAAATTCAGCAACTCCGGCACACCACCATATCGGTAAGCGGAACGGCAGTCGGCGGCGACATTGTTCCAGCCCCCGCCACGCAACACTCGGTGAGTGCCGAACAAACTGCCACGAGGGTCCCGCACCGGTTCGCCCGGATAGGCACCATACCAGTCGGCGCACCATTCCAACACATTGCCGTGCATGTCGAACAGGCCCCGGGCATTCGGAGAATAGCGGCCCACCGTCGCCGAAGTCCCGAGGTAGGTTCCAGGGAATCCCTGTCCGACGGAATACGCAGCGTCAAAATTCGCATCCTGACTGGTGATTCTTTCACCGGTGTTGTAGGCGGTTTCGGATCCGGCGCGGCAGGCCTGTTCCCATTGGGCTTCGGTCGGCAAGGCCCAGTGCCATTCACCGGGCAAAGGGGCCATGGCATTCATTTGCTCGACCCACGTTTGGGCATCCTGCCAACTCACGAAAACCATCGGATGCTGTGGACCCCGCCCACTCACTTCGCCGAAGGCTTCTCCGCTGGCGCGTTGTTGATCCACCGTTGTTCCCATCACGGCGGCCCATTGAGATTGGGTGCACTCGGTCCGGGCGAGCCAATAGCCGCGCGAAAGGGTCACCCAATGAGGGACTTCGTCGAGCTGCCGATCCCACTCCTGCAGGGGACTGCCCATGATGAAGGCTCCCGGAGGGCACCATACCATTTCGATGCCACCGAACATCCGCAACTCTCCAGCCGTGACCCCGGAAGTTTCATCGACCACCACCGCGAGTTCCTCCGGCGGGATCGGCACCGCGCGCTGGATCTGCGCCACCACCGTGGGAGTGGCCGCGGCCAATTTCTCTTGAGCCTCCGCCAGCGCCTGCTTCAAGCGATCCATCTCGGCGGCACTGGCCGAAAGGATCTCCTCGGTCCGATCAACGACTGGCTCGGGGCGGGTGAAAGAGAACTTGGTCCCCGCCAGATTCAGCTTGGTGTATTCGGCCGGCTCGTGGCGCACCCCAAGCCCCTCCGTCGCCATCTTGGTCGAGGTGGCCACGACCTCTTCACGGGTTGCTGCAAAAACCTCAAGAAGGGGAAGTCCCGGAGTCCTGAGATGCTTGGCCAGAACCCGGGTGAAAAGTCCGTCATTGGCCTGCTGTCCGGCGTCGGCGGAATAGGAGATCAGCGAACCCGAAGGCGGCGTGACCTGAGCGAGACCGCGGCGACCACCGACGAGACTGCGGGTGCCGGATTCGTCTTCGACCTGAAGGGGATTGTCACGACAGGCATCGAGGATCACCACTTTGACCTGGGCTTCAGTGGCATCCAGTTCATCGACCAGCACTTGCAAAGAAAGCGCCGCCGTGCCGAGACGGCGTTTCATCCGGGCGACATCCGCACTGGCGATGCCGAGCTCCGTGTCGTTCACCAACAAGAAATTTTCCCCATGATACTCCACCCCGTGTCCGGCGAAATAGATCAACGCACACTCCGCCCCTCGCGCCCGCTCGGTGAAGTCGAGGAGCGCGCTGGTCGCGTCGCGCTGACCGACATCGGCCAACAAGGTCACCTCGAAGGGCGGATCGAGCGTGCCGAGGGTTTCCGCGATGAGCCGGGCGTCTTTCACCGCGCCGGACAACTGGGCTTCCGCTGGGAGTTTGGCATAGTGATCGACCCCCACAACCAGCGCGAACCGTCCCGGTCCCGCTTGGTCGGAGACCGACCGTGACTCAGGTTTCGTCGGCGCTGCCTCATCCTTGGCTTCGGTGGCTGTATTGGCTTCGGTGGCTGCCTTGGCTTCGGTGGCTGTATTGGCTGAATTGGGTTCCTTGGCGGGCGGGCTGGCGGGCGCTGTGAGTTCCTCCGCCGGAGCCAATCCGCCGACCGACGCCAGAAGCAAAACCACCAGTCCGATCCGGGAGAGCCTGAAGCAACGGCACAACGCACTCTGAGCGGAAGTCTGAGTCACGCTGGCGAGCGATCTGGAAGTCGGGAAGAACATGAAGGTCTTCACTGCAACGATTCAGCCCGACAATCCAACCAAAAAACGCAAACTATTTGTCATCCCCCGGTTCAGGAACCCGCCATATCCAGCACCACGAGGCTGCCGCCCGCATTCCGGCAATAGACCCGCCCGTTGGAAAACACCGGGACCGTCCAGACCCGCGGCTCGATGACCTTCTGCTTGAAAGTCGGAACATAGCCCGAGGGTGAAGCCGGAGCGACTTGCAACTCGCCTTGCTCCGTCAGGACCAGAAGTTGATCGCCCACCACGGTGACGGCACCATGGCCCACCGTCACGTCCGTCCAGACGGTCTTCCCGGTTTTCAAATCGAGGCACTTGAGTCCGGTTCCGTCTTCGCTCTCGTTTCCATCGACCCCGTAAAGGTAGTCTCCCACGAGGATCGCCGCGTTCATTTGCGTCCTCATTTCCCGCCCTTGCCAAAGGGATGTTGGTTCTGCATCCCCGCCCTCCCAATCAAGCAGGATGCACCCTTTGCCATAGCCGCTCGATAGAAAAATCCGGTTGCCCGCGAGCACGGGATCGGCGGCGTTCACGCCGTAGCGGGTCATCCACTTCTGACTCCATACTGCCTCACCCGTTCCTTCATCGACGCAAACGTAGGCCCGCTTGTTGGAGAAGATCAGCATGTTCCGTTCACCCCGGCGAATCGGCAGCGGCATCGCGTAACCGGCTTCTTCATTTTTCGATTTCCAAACAAGCTCTCCGTTGTCTTTGCGAAAGGCGATTCCCGCTTCTCCGGCGTTGAGGAACAGCTTGTCACCCTTCACCAACGGCGCGCCGGAAAATCCCCACATGGGACGATCATATTCAAAATCCTCCACGAGATTCTTCCGCCAGATCACCTCGCCGCCATTCACATTCAGACAAAACAGGTCGCCATCCCGCGAGAGGTGATAGACGCGATCCCCATCGATCGCGGCCGTTCCCGTAGTGCCTCCTTGAAAATAGAGATCCCCCAAGTCCTGAGGATAGGGCACCTTCCACTTTTCCGATCCCGTTGCCGGATCGAGACAGAAGAAGACATCGGTGTCCTTCCCGTCATGCCCGGTCACCATGACCCGCCCATCGGCGATCACCGGAGTGCTGTAGCCCAAGCCCAGCTCCACCTTCCAGAGCACCTTGGCCTCACCGCTGCGACGCAACGGCGTTTCTACCGAGACTCCATTCAATTGCGGACCTCGATGAGTCGGCCAATCACCCGCCAGCAGCGAGAGAGGCACGGGAAGGATGCTTGTCACCACAAGTGCAAGATTGACGACAGGAGCCGGGGGCGACATAATCCGCATATGGGTAAAGTCACGCGATTCCTCTTCGGTGCAACCGGCTTCTTGAGTTCTTTCGGCGGGTTCACCCATGCCAGCGAGATCACCCAGGGATCTTGGGGAAACCTGCCCGACGGATCGGAGGTGACTCTTTTCACCCTCCGCAACGACGCCGGCCTGACCGTCCGACTCGCGGAGTATGGCGCACTACTCGTCTCCGTGGACGCGCCGGATCGCGTGGGGAAGATCCGCCGGGTGACCCTCTCCTACGAATCCCTCGCAGAGGCCCTCGCCGGCGGGGTCTATGGATCGGTCATCGGGCGCTTCGCCAATCGCATCGCTGGAGGCGGATTCACCATCGACGGAACCCGCTACGAACTTACGAGTGTCGATCCCAAAAGCGGCGTCCACATCCATGGGGGAAAAACGGGGTTTCATCGGCAGTGGTGGCGCGGCACCCCGCTTCCCGCTGAGAACGCGGTGCGTTTTGAACTGACCAGTCCGGCAGGTCACGAAGGGTATCCCGGAGAAGTGCGGGTATCGGTGACTTATTCCCTCTCGGAATCGAACGAACTGAGTCTCGCCTACGAAGCGACCACCACCGCCCCCACCCACGTGAACCTGACGAACCATGTCTATTGGAACCTGGCCGGATCCGGGGATATCGCGAACCATGTTCTGTCGCTCAGCAGCGATGAAATGCTAGCAATGGACGACCGCAAAATTCCCACTGGAGAACTCACCGCGGTAGCCGGAACGATCTTCGACTTCCGCTCCCCTCACCCGATCGGTATCCATTTGCACGAAGTGGAAGACGGCGGCTACGACCATTGTTACCTCGTGCGAGGCGAACGAAACGCCCTCCGACCCTGTGCCGTTTTAAGCGATCCACTCAGCGGCCGAACCCTCACCGTCAGCACCACCCAACCCGGCGTCCAGCTCTACACGGCCAATCATCTTAAAGACAATCCTTTCGCCCGCTGGGGCGGCGTGTGTCTCGAAACACAAGCGATGCCCAATGCTCCGAACGAACCGAGTTTCCCTTCGTCACTGTTGAGACCGGGAGACCTTTACGCGAACCGCACGGTCTATGCATTCGGCGTGATTCGTTGATGGGACGCGCCGAGGCCCTTTTTCCGCCTTACGCCATGATCCCCTGCACGGCCTTCCCGGCGACGCCGGTCAATCGCACGTCCAGCCCCTGGAACTTGGTGGTCAGGCGATGGTGATCGACCCCGAGTAACTGCAACATCGTGGCGTGGAGATCATGAACGCTGACAACGTCCTGTTCCGCCCGGTAGCCCATTTCGTCCGTGGCGCCCCAGGTGGTTCCCGCTTTGATCCCTCCTCCGGCGAGAAAGACGCTGAACCCGAGAATGTGGTGATCCCGCCCACTCCCCTGCCCCATCGGAGTGCGGCCGAACTCGCCGCCCCAGAGGATCAGGGTGTCTTCGAGCATGCCGCGATCCTTGAGGTCTTTGATCAACGCGGCACTGGACTGATCGACATCGGCCGCACCGGCTTTCATACCATCCTCAATGCCACCATGGTGATCCCAGGCGCGATGGTAGAGTTGGATCATGCGGACACCGCGCTCGGCGAGACGGCGGGCGAGGAGGCAATTCGAAGCGAAGCTGCCATCGCCCGGTTCTTTGACTCCGTAACTGTCGAGGGTGGCTTGGGACTCCTCGGCGAAGTCGGTCAAGTCAGGCACGCTGCTTTGCATTTTGAAAGCGAGCTCGTATTGCGCGATGCGGGTGGCGATCTCCGGATCGTGGCGTTCTTCTTGCAGGAAACCGTTGAGTCGCTGGATCTCATCGACGACCTGGCGTTGGGTGCTTTGGCAGACGCCTTCAGGATTACCAATGTAGTGGACCGCGTCTCCGCGAGATTGGAAAAGGATGCCTTGGTGACGACTCGGCAGCACTCCGCTGCTCCATTGGCGCGAGGAGATCGGCTGGTTCCCGGTTTTCCCGGTGGAGGTCAGCACGATGAATCCGGGCAGATCCTGACTCTCGGAGCCAAGGCCATAGCTCAACCACGAACCCATGCTGGGGCGACCTTTGATGATCGATCCCGTATTCATGAAGGCGTGGGCGGTATCGTGATTGATCTGCTCGGTCTGCATGGAGCGAACGATGCAGAGGTCATCGGCGATGCTGGCGATGTTCGGAAAAAGCGAACTGATCTCCGCCCCCGACTGCCCGTATTTCTGGAAATCGACGAAGGAGCCACGAGCCTTGAGGACGGCGTTCTGCAACTGGGCCAGCTGCTGACCTTTCGTGTAGGATTCAGGAAACGGCTGGTCGTTCAACTCTTTGAGCTTGGGCTTCCAGTCAAAGCTTTCGTGCTGGGAGATGCCTCCCGCCATGCACATGAAAATGACGCGTTTGGCTTTGACCGGAAAATGGGGACTCTTGAGCACACCATTCCAATGATCGGGTTTTTCCAGCGAAGTCGATGGGGCCGCAGACGCCTGCCCGGTCATCATGGCCAAACCGAGGCCGCCCAGTCCGTAGGCGCTCTCGGTCAGAAAGGCGCGGCGATGGACACTGCGGGTGTGCTCTGAGAAATCGTAGGGTTTCATTCTTAGTAGCGGGTGATGGTTTCGTGAAGATTGAGGAGAACGCGGCAGACGCTGGTCCAGGCGGCGAGTTCGGTGAGATTCTCAGTGGGAACAGGTGCGAAGCCCGTAGCGAGGAGCTTGGCGGCGTCATCGGGGACGGCTGCATAATACTCGCGCTGAGTAGCGAGGTGCTGAAGCAAGGCGGTGGCCTCGCGGGACTGTGGCTCGCGAGCGAGAGCGAGGGCGTAGGCGCGGGTCAGTCTCGCGGCATCATCCTTCAGCGAGTCGTCGCCGCAAACTCGCTCGGCGAACACCCGGGCCGCCTCGACAAAGATCGGATCGTTCAGCAAGGTGAGGGCCTGTTGGGGCGTGTTGCTCTTGGTGCGCATCGCGGCACACTCGTCACGGGCGGGAGCATCGAAGTTCGCCAGCATGGGATGGAGGAAAGTTCGCTGCCAGTGCATATAGAGGCTTCGTCGCCATTGCTCCATTCCGATGGTGGCAACGTAGTCGCGATTGGGGAATTGGATCGCCGCGTAGTATCCGGCCGGTTGGTAGGGCTTGATGCTGGGCCCGCCGATCTCATCCGCTTGCAACTGACCGGCAATGAACAGGGCATTGTCGCGCACGAACTCGGCATCAAGGCGACGCGGATTCTGCGAAGCGAGAAGGCGGTTGTCGGGATCGGCCGTCTGCCGTTCGGGGCGCAGGTTACTGCTCTGGCGATAGGTGTCACTCGTCACCATGAGACGGATCATGTGTTTCATGTCCCAGCCGGACTCGCGGAACTCGCTGGCCAACCAATCGAGCAACTCGGGATGTGAAGGCGGCTCTCCCTGAGAACCGAGGTCATCCACCACCGCGCTGATCCCGGTTCCAAAAAAGAGCTGCCATGTGCGATTCATGACCGCTCGGGCGGTCAGGGGATTTTCATCTGATAGGATCCATTGAGCGAGATCGAGCCGGGAGTAACGATGCTCGTCAGTGCTCTCCAGGCGGCCAGGCAGGAAGGAAGGTGTCGATGGCAGAACAACCGGTCCGGTCTCATCCAGAAAATTGCCCCGGGGAAGAAGCCGGACGGTCCGCGGCTCCGACGCCGCTTCGCTGACCATGGACCACGCTTTACCCCCCCGCAGTTCATGACGCGTTTTGGACAGGCCTTTGAACTGATCGTAAATGGAGCGCTCGGCCGCCGTGCTGACGAGCCACGTTTCCAGAAGAGCGGGATCCTGGGAAAGCTGATCAACCTTCGTCTTGCGCAATGCGGCGAGGTTTGTTTCGGAAGCTGCCTCCAGCGGATCAAGCGCGGCGATGGGGCTGAGGCTGACTCGAAGCGGGAGCGCACTGTCGCCCGTAATCGTGGCGATGACGACATCATCCGCCCCGAGCGCCGTCGGTAGGTCGAGCAGCCAGACGGCACTCCATGCATCGGCAGGGGCATTGGCGGCAAGAGCATCATACGGCAAGCGCCACTCTGACGAGGTTCCGGCAACTTCAACGCCCCCGGCGAAAATCGGTCGCTTGGCGGAGGCTTCGCCCGTGCCCGCGGGAAGTTTGCGAACTTTGCCATCGGCCCCTCGAATGCTAAAGGCTACCTTGAGCGTTTTCCCGGCCCCCGCCGCCCGCGCCGCGTCATCAAGGGCGGCAGTCGGAAGAGTCACGCGAACCGAGCTGAGTCGGCTGAGCCCGGCGGCAGTCATTTCGAGCTGGAGAGACTCTTCCTTACCAAGGGCTTTCGGGATGGTGACAATGACATCAGACGAAACCGTCGCGGAAGGTTTTGGAGCTGCCGGGGCTTTTCCCTCGGGAGTTGGCTTCGGCTCCGGCGAGGGTTTGCCTTTGAGCAGGAGTGTTGCGGTGGGAGTGGGTTGGATCCAACCCTCGGGATGCTCCTGCAACCAAGCCAAAGACTCATCGAGCCATTGCTTGGCCGAGTCGATCAACTTCGGATCGCTGCTCAGTCGCGCTCCGAGTTGCGTCCGCAGTTCAGCGATGGCTGCTTCATTGGCATCGGCCTGTTTCTTCAGATATGGACTGGTCACCGCAATTTCCGGATAGAAAGGATAGTCATTGTTCACCCCCTTGAGTTCGGGCTCGGGCGTATAGCCGTAATCCGAATAGACCCCCCACTGTTTGAGATCGCCAAAAAAGGCCTGCAGCGCGTAGAAGTCGTGCGCTTTGATGGGATCGAACTTGTGGTCGTGACACTCCGCGCAACCGAAAGTGCTGCCGAACCAGGCCGCGGACACCGCCCGCACGCGCTCCGCTCCGTATTTCGCCAGATACTCCTTGGGTTGCGCTCCTCCCTCGCGGGTCATCATGTTGAGGCGATTGTAACCGGTCGCGACGCGCTGCTCCGTGGTCGGCTCGCGCAGGAGATCTCCCGCAAGCTGTTCGATAGTGAATTGGTCGAAGCCTTTGTTCTGGTTGAAAGCGTCGATCACATAGTCGCGATACGGAAAGATGCGCTGGTTCTGATCACCATGGAAACCAACCGTGTCGGCGAAGCGGGCGATGTCGAGCCACCACACCGCCATTCGCTCACCGAAATGCGGCGAGGCAATCAGGCGATCAACTTGCTTCGCGTAGCCGTCGGGGGAAGTGTCGGCCACGAAGGTCGCTACCTCTTCCGGTGTCGGTGGGAGACCAGTCAAATCAAAGGATAGGCGACGCAGCAAGGTGGCCCGGTCCGCCTCGGCCGAAAGCTTAACTCCGTCGCGAGCCAGACGCACTTTGACGAAAGCGTCGGGCGCCGCTGCTTCGGGCGCCGCCGCTTCGAGCGTCGGTTTGTCGGTCTGCACTGCGGGAAGTTCAGGGCGTTTTAGTGGTGCATACGCCCAGTGCGTCTCATACTGTGCTCCCTCGGCGACCCATTGCCGGAAGAGCGCCTTTTGTCGATCCGTCAGGGGCTTGTGAGCCTTCTCCGGCGGCATGGGATCCTCGCTATCAAAGATCCGGGCAATGATCTCGCTGGCCTTGACGTCACCGGGAACGATCGGCACGACTCCCTCGGAAGTTTCCTTGAACGCTTCTTCCGGGAGATCGAGCCGAAGATCCGCCTCGCGGGTATTGCCGTCGAATCCGTGACAGTGAAAACACGTATCCGACATGATGGGCCGGATATCGCGGTTGAAAGAGATCTTGTCGGGCAGAGGAGCTTCGGCGGATTGAACCAGACCGTTCGATCCGCAACAACACGCCGCCAGGAAAAGAGCCCGCCGAAAATCAAAGCCAATCACAAAACGGGGGATGCGCATACTCCTCACTGTATACCATCCTGCCGGAAACCGGAAAGCCCCTTCCTTACGTCATGACGGGAGTAAGATGCCTCGGAAGCAGCTCACGCTGCTGCGTATTTGAGATAGCATTGCGCCGTCTCGACCCGATTCACGGTCAGTCGTCTCCGTTGGGACCAAAAGTGTTCTCCCGAAGAGACTTCGAAACGAC
>Ga0163144_10029341_pt1 | contig 10564 bp, 20 predicted proteins | sample OliLak19BULKMAT1_FD_123175 | JGI IMG/M metagenome (GOLD analysis project Ga0163144, IMG submission 123175) | Freshwater microbial mat bacterial communities from Lake Vanda, McMurdo Dry Valleys, Antarctica - Oligotrophic Lake LV.19.BULKMAT1 | ecosystem: Environmental > Aquatic > Freshwater >...
GTCTTGCGGTTTGCGTTATTGTTCGCACTCGGGTCAGGTTAGGGTTTAAGGTTAGCATTAGGGTTAGTAGGTTAGGGTTAGCTTTCTAGTAGGGTTAGCAAGCACTGTACCATATTGACAATTTTTCTTATCATTGTAATCAGCATTTTGGTTATCATATCGGTTTGCGTTACGGTCATTATTATGGTCATTACAGTTCTATGAGCGCTAGTACTCGGGTCATAGGTCGGCTAGCATTAGGGTTCGGTTAGGGTTAGCTTTTGTAATCGATCCGGCTAACGCGACTTTGCTTATTAATGGCGTTTCGATATTATCAGGTGCCTTTGACTCTGCGATGCCGTACATCACCCAGAGAAAGCAATTCGGCAAAGCAGTTAGCAGCTTTCAGGGCATGCAGTTCTCGTATGCTCAGGTTTGTCTGCATGTCGCAACTCACCCAAAGTTTAGATCTATTGCACAAGTTCTGCCGTCTCAATCCGTGGCTGACTGGGTGCATGTATGACTCAGGCGGCAACGGACATTGCAGCAGCTCGCCTCATGGTTTACAACGCTGCACGGCTTCGCGATTCGAACAGCAATTGCGTGCAGGTAGGTACCGCGTGCGCATGCACGTGCAGGCTTGCAACTGTAGTGTGCTGGTGCATTTACGGGCGGAATCTGATATGGACGCAGGAGGCTGCAATGTGCAAGCTATATGCTGCGCAAGTCGCTCAGAGCGTGGCATCCACTGCAGTGGAGTGGATGGGCGGAGTCGGCTTCACCAAAGGTCGGTCTTTTCAGATCGCGTCTATGATTGGGCATTTGAACTCGCCCTGCTGCATCGATCCACACTCTGATGATATTCGTACGGCGCGCGAACATCACATATGCTTGTTGTCAACAGATTTTCCTCAGGAGAAATTTTATCGAGATGCCAAGATCGGCGCAATTTACGAGGTAGCGCTTCATCGTTGGCTTGGCCATTTGCTGTTGCCGTTTTGTTGATTTTCGTTTGATGTGTCGGATATGTGTGCCCAGGGCACTACCAACCTCATGCTGGAGACCATTGCCAAGAGCATTCAGAAGCAATATCCGCCAGCATAGCGGGTTCGATGATTTCGCTCATTAAAGCCACGTGTCAGCACTGATCGAGTTGAAATAACACCATCGCTGACTTTTGCAACTACTAGCACTACGAGTGTTTCATTTTGAAACGGTGAGATAATGGAGAGAAGCACATCATTATGAATACACGATGACTGTCGCTGACTAGCTGACAGTGCCCGTATCGACATCCAGAATACCGTCCTTGTAGCGACGTGCGTCCTTGAACTTGAGACGGAACTTCCTCTTTTGCTTCCTGTGTCAGCCCAGCGACCGAATGGTCAGGTGCGCACAATGCGATACCACAGCACACCCCAGGACCATGATTCCTAACGTACTTGGGATACTTGCGAGGTTCAATCAGTCCATTCTCTTGGAATCGCAGAAACTCATCCTTGAGCACGCTGCCTGTTACCGGCGTGGCCTGATAAACGCACAAACGCACGCAAGTGTCAGCTAACATACATCAAAGCCCCTACAATGTCGTTAAGCGGCGGCGGCTTGACAACATTCATGGCCAACAAGCGCAGGTCAAGCTCGTACCCGCATGTTTCCTGCCAGCTCTTCAGGCATAGCAATGTCGGGGAACGGAGTCTGCAATGCATGGACCAACCAGACCGTCAGCACGGGCACCTACACCGCTCAATGACGTCAACATACCTCAATTGCAAACTTGCCCAGCTTGGGCTTCTTGTCAGGCGTATTAGCCTTCAAGTCTGCAACCCGCCGCTTCTTTGCCTTAGCCTCTGCTTCAGCACGCTTGGCCTCGCGAATGACGGTCCCAATTCTGCAAGTGATTCATCCAAAGCAAGTAGTCAGATCGTTGCACAGCAAGCACTATGAACTGATCGATCCCCTCGTCAGCAATGGTCACGCGCCTCACCTGCTCACGTCTTGCATAGCCGCAGTCGCTTGCTTCTTGCGCTCTTTCTCGCGCTGCTGCTCTTCCAATCTGAACACCGGTACCACACCAAATCAGTACACGAGTTAATCACGACACAATCACTATAAATGCAGCGGCTTCCACAAATCGGCACGTACTGCTTGCGACGAGCCCGCTCCGCTTTCGTCAAGCGATCGTCAGCATTGATGGTCTTCTTCTTGGGTAGCTCATCCTCGGGATCGTTATCCCAATCATACTATCACCCACGATACATGTGTAACTGTCAGGACCCTCATTACAACAAGCAGCGAGTGTTCGCATACCTCTATTGGTTTGTGCTGCTGATCCGGATGTTTAGCTCTGTTGGGGTCAATAAGAAAAATAGGTCATGAGCACACGCATGATACATTTCCGATGTAGACTAGGCACTGACCGAATTCTCATCGCCAGTTCGAGACGGTCATGCTTCTCTTTATCATGATACTCTTGTGCCTATCGACAGATGAGTTTAAAAGTCTTCAGCGAGCGATAGCGATTGCTCTGAATCAAGCGGTGTAAACGCACCTTTTGCAAAACTTGCTTGTGTTCTTCAGGAAGGGGGTTATAAGAAGCACCAGGAGCCGGCACCTGTAAGCCACCGCGCTAAGTCAACCGCCAATAGTCTGTCTGATCAAGCTGAGTAGGACACACTATACCTGCAAAGGCTTGCGCGCCACAATGGGCTTCGTGAACGGCTCCGTCTTGCCCGCAGGAGGTGCCGACGCCCACACCGTGGTCACCGGATCCGCTACGGTATCCAGCACGGTGACGATGGGCGTGGTGTCGCTCTTCAACGCTCGCTCCCGTCGCTGAAACTTGCCTGAGAAGCGACCACAGACGACAGTCAACATGCACCCATTCGGTTCATGCGTTTGCGAGAAACAAAACCTCAAACATGAGAATATAGAGATACAAACGCTGAAGTCGCACACGTAATCGATAACAACAAAGCGAGCCGCCGAACGACGTACCGCGCGATACGGGTGGTCGGGTGAGACCTGCTCCCGGAGCCACGCTCCACGCCGGAGCTTCCGGCTTGACTGCCACAGGCGCTGCTGCAGTGGGTGTCGAGCTACGCTTTTGCCTCTTGCGCGAGGCCTCAATCATGGCCTTTGGCTTGATCACATTCTCCAACATCACTTTCTTCTTCTGTTGCAGTTTGCGCTTGCGAGCCCGCTCCTTGAGAGCTTCCTCCACATCAGCGGCAGCGGCCTCGCTCTTGACGGAGCCGTTGGGCTGTGTTGACGTCGCTTGCATGTCTGTTGTTTCCACCTTCACTCGCACCGCGGATGCTGGTGTGTTGCCTGCCTGCACGGACCGTGCTCTCTTGTTGCCCTTCTTGGTCCGTGCGGGCGCATCATCGCCCGTGATGTCCATGGGAGCGGCAGCCGATCCGTGAGCGGCTGAGCTTGCTGCAGCAGTCGCTGCAGCCGGTACTGTCGAGGCTACGGTGGTCTTGGTAGCAGCAGCACCTGCAGTGGATGCGGAGGCAGAGCTCCGGGTGCCTGTTCGCTGCACTCTGTTTTTACGCGAGTCCACATTTCCTGGCAGGTTGAAGCAGTTGATGATGAGAGTGGAGAACATACGGTACCAACACGCTGGATCTCACTACAATCCCTAGAGCTTCTACACGCACCAGCTTTGTCAACAAAGAATAAGTCATCGTTCTTGAGGTTCTTTGCGGCCACTGTCTGCGCATCGATTGTCCGCGTTCTGAGATCGTTCCAGCAGCCAGATAAGAACATGGCCGAGCGATTGACGAAGGGAGCTAAACATTCTAACATAGACTTTTGGGCACACGCGGACACGGATACATACTTCTCAAGATGCTCCTCGATTTCGGAAATGTCGGTCTGACGCCATGCCTTCTTGGATCGTTTGGGATGCGACATTGTGACACGTGCACAAAAGCAATGGCAGGTTCTGATCAGGCTATTCTAGCACAGTATACACTACTCCAGCAACGAGGCCAGATCACACAGCCGACGGTAGGTGCAGCAGATACGTTGCACCGTCGATTTGTTGCCGTCCGGCACGGCTAATACCGAATAAGACACATCATGGCTCGAGCGTTGACAGCTAATCGCAGCTGGATGCAGCGCCAATGATGAAATGAATGGATTTGCGCGTAGAAAAAAATGGCACAGATAAGCGAATGTACGCATCATCAGTTCATTAACATGTTTTCCATCGCTCTGTCCCGTGCGCGTATTTCCACACGCTCACAGCGTCGTGCTATCTCGTTGCACGTCAGCGGACGACTCGGAGAACAGCTGGCGAGCCAAATTCGTGGCATCCGAGCTGCCGATCGAGCACAAGCGTGCGAATGAATCTTTTCCGCAGACGTTTGAACGCCTACAGGCGCGCCGCGAAGCTTTCTTTCAGGGTTTTCAGGCAAAATTCGATCGCTTCAAGGACAACCAGCACGCCGTACCTCTCGGCTCACCGTTGACAGAAGCTGAAATTGCCGCTTTTGAAGGGGGCCAGTTTCGCATCCCGAAGGATTATCGCGATTTCTTACTTCGTATAGGCGATGGTGGCTTCTGCAAGTACACGATGAAGCGCCTGTGTGACGTGAGCGCACAGCGCGCGGCCAAGCCTTTCTTATGGACTCGTACTGTCGGTGTGCTGCTTGAAGACTTTGAGCAGAACGATCCGAGAGTTGCCACACCTGCCGAGGCTCTGCATCCGGATATGAAGGACGTGGACGTGGTAGAATTGTGGGAGTCGGGTGACCCTATGCAGGGAACCATTGAGCTCTGCTGCAGCTTCTACCTCATTGTTAATGGGCCTTACCGCGGCCACATCTGGACGTGTGGGGATTACATCAGTTCTGTGTACTGCCCGTTCAATCCTGCAGACAATCCCATGTTCGCGCAACCCTTCTCGGAGGCTGAATATGGAGCTGTGGTAGCAGACAAGCTGAACAATACCAGAGCTGCAGCGCTCGACGCTGGTCCCGTGTGCGACTTCATTGGGCTGGTCAGCGGATTCTTTTTCCAGCAACGCAACTGGTCATGAGCGGCACTCTGAACATTTGATACGAGGCACCGACGATGCTCAATCGCAATCGAAGCTGACTGCCCGTTCGTAGCGCCTGCTCTGGTACATGGCTGCTCAAATGAGCTCAGCCGCCGATATCAAAGCTGCTGTCATCTGCCAGACTACTCCGGTTGCTCAGCGACCTTGGAGTCCAGATTGTTGTTGCACTATATCACATGCACCAGGTACTGCTCTGTGGTGCACGTGCTCGGGAAGGCATTCTCTATTCGGAGCTCTGAGCTTGTCGCAGTGACAAGTGTGCCTTTACCTTGCAAACTCTCGTTCATCACATTGCTATAGAATGTCCGGATACGACAGTGCCGATGTACTTGACCAAGACACCAAAGAGGTGTATACCAGCGGCTATGATAGCGCCAGCGATCTGAGTACGTGCCTTCGACATCGTGGGTGCTGATGACTGTAGGAACAGAACAATGTGATTTTACCGTAACGCAATCACTGTGTTGTGCAGTCGCGTCTCAAGCAGCCGCGACCAAGGCGAATCCATACGATGCTGCCGAAATCCTGGACTCCGTGCCTCAGTAAGCTGTCATCTGTTCACTACTATCCCCATCGGCTGTGCTAACGCAGCTGGCACTGCGGGAGCTAGCATGTGCCGCTGACCAGGCTTGTGTTTGTGCTATCGATTGGTCAAACAGTGCTGAAAGTAAGGATCAACCTGCTGCTGGTGCTGGTGGCGCTGTACCCGCCGGGCCCGACCGTTCGGCTCAGATTCTAGCACTGACTGCCGAGGCGACCGACATGCTGTCCAATAAGCGAGACTGGAACGCCGAGTATCAAGTGCTGTTGGACAAGCTATCGTTGGCTCCTCGTACGTAATGCATGCACTGACAGGAACGATATAAGAGTGTTGGGTTTTGTTTGCACAAGGAGCAGACACGCTTGTTCAGCTGATATTTGCGGCTGGTGATGCACTGGCCTGTGTGCTGTTACACAGCTGCCAGCCAGCCAGCTATCGACGCCACTGTCGCGGTTCACAAGCTGTTCAACGCGTTCTGCACGGCCTGCCGCACGCTGGGCCGTGTGATCATCATCGAGCACTTCCTGGCGATGACCAACCCGAACTACAACAAGCTCATCAAGAGCGTGGATGTGGGCGGTATTGCCGGTGGAGAGAAGTTCATTGCCCACGGCATCTTCTTCAAGCGCGTATCTGATTCACTGGTAAAGGCTGGAAGACCGATCACACCATTTTCCTCATTCCGTTTGTCGCAGGATCACACACCAGAGCATGTCGAATGGCAACGCACAGACGATGTTCGATGAATTTGCTGACGCTGTTTGTTTCATCGAATAGGGTATCTACGGCTCTGACGAGAACGCTATGAAGGTCGCAGGTCACGAGCGGCGCGGCATGAGGGCCTACGTGGAGATCGACCCTCAGCTACGCACACCGCTTATGACCATCGTGGATTATCGAGGCTTCCGCCTGATCGCCATGGCTGTGCTGCCGGGCATCGGCAAGACCTCGCTCATCTACGGTTCGCCAGACGGTACGGAACTTTATTGTACAGCTGTCGAACATTCTTAATTTCTACAACCGCTCTGCCGATATGCTTTGATCTGGCTGTCCGCTCTGCTGAGCTGTGTTGATGTTGGCCGAGCTGATCTTAATGGTGTGCGCTGATTATCAGCTGGCAAGACCGTGATGAACGATCCCAGAGTGTCTGATCTGATGGCTGCTGCTGGAGCTAAGATTGGAATCAAGAAGCATAAGGTACCCCCTTCAATCAACATGCCAACCCCCGTGTTGAACGTCGCAGTGATCAAAAACACTGTTTGCTGATTCGCATGTCGTGAACGGGCGTGCAGGTGGGAAAGGATCCGACTAAGCTGACGGAGCTGGTTGGCCCTTGTGACGTGGAGGTGCACGTGCTGCCTGATGGTATGCGGCTACATCAATATGAATGTGGTTCACGGCACTTCGCTTGGTCTGTGCTACTCTGAAGCAGTTTGATATATTCCAACGCCATGCACACTTTGTAGATGCATTCAATTGGAACCGTAGTACTCATGCGTCTGTGCTGTTTATTATTTGTAAACGCGCGCAGCGGCTGTACCCGCTGGTCGATATTACGTGCTGGATTCAGCTCGTATCTTCCCGCCCACGCGACCTGAGGATTTCCATCGAGGATTGCTTATTCCAATCAAGGGCATGCTGAACCCGCTCGACATTGATCTGGAGAATACCAACAAGGCGATTGTCAAAGCGCTGGGCGTGAAAGAGGTATGAGTGTTTAGTTTGCGGTTTGCGTGGCAGTTGACCATCATTCGGCAGCTTAGGCTCATGTACTCGGGCCATTCCTCCAGCGTCAATTGGCTTTATGACGCTCCCATATATTAATTTACCCATTGCGCTGTCATGTGTCAAACAGAATGATCCCATCGGTATGGTGACGTTCAACTCCGGGGCATCAGTCTACTTCGGTTCCAACAGCAACGACTCGGTCAACGTGCGAGCCTCGCAACTGTGTGGTCGTGACATCAGAGTACCATTATGCTTCGAGAGTAGATTCGCGGTTTTAGTTGGGCACAAACGCTGCTTGCTCGTTCTTTGTCAAACAGGGTGCTGCGTTGTTCTTGCGACCTCGCCGCGGCCAGCACCTGTTCATGCAGCTCCGACCAGAGTTCGTTAAGCATTACGCGCATAAGTTCGGCGTGCCCTTGTCGTCGGATGCTTTCTCCATGTTCGGCATCAACGGTGCTGAGGTGAGGAGGATTGGCTTCGTGGCATCGATGCGTAACATGTGAGGTCTCATAAGTGCGGTACCGCATCGTGTTGTACTGGCACTAGGTGCACAATGCAGAGGTTGAGAAGGCTTGCCAGTATCTGGCCAAGGATATGGTCATGCAGCTAGCCCGCGACATGGCGATTCGTGCGATCTACATCACCAACGGACGACAACTATGTGACTTGGTTCGTATGAACCAATCTACACCTGTCTGAGCCATTGAACTGTACTGAAAGCAAGCGCTGTCGTCTGGTCTGCCACCTTTGCTATCTCGTTTCCTCGTCGTCTTAGATGCACGAGCGCGGCATCAATGTGAGACTGCTTCCTGCCGTCCGCCTGGCGTTGCCTAAGCATTACACTCGCGAACGCAGGTGCGCACGAGCGCACCCCATTCTCATTTCCGCACGATCCCATACCTGAGAACCCATTCTCCTTGCGTCGCTCTTTGGTTTCTCATTTCAGCATGGTGTTGACCGAAATGGTGGTGCGTGTGGCCAAGTCCCACCTGCGCCTGATCTTGCGTGGCGTGAGAGATGCGGACGAGAACACGGTGCGCACCGTGGTCACGCGATTCCTCAACGTCATGTTCGGCGGATCCGACGTGTCGCAGTTCTTCTGGCGGGTACCGTGGCGGATGTGTGATGCAGTTCGTGCGGTTGGATGTGATCTCCTCACATGCTGTGTTGTTGTGCTGCAATCTCCCCCACGACAATGGCGGCAATGATAAGCATGAATGTGTGTGGCGCGTGTGTGTGTTTGCTGCTGCAGGTGCAAATGCAAGTCGGTCTGCGAGACAAGTTTGGTCAATGGTGGGGTGAGGATGATAACACCGCGTACGGACCTGCGGTAACAAGCTGCCGCGTTGCCGTTGACGAGGGTTCGTGAGTTACCATCGCATCTCGGTGGCAGCCCTTGAGCTCAGACCTATCGTGCTATCTGGTTGTGCCTGTGATCAGGCGTGCTATTCCGCTCGCTGCAGCAGCGCACTGGTGTGTATCTGACCACCGAGGTGAATGATCGCATGGCGGAGAATCCAGCGTCATTTTACACTGCCCACCACCCTATCAAACCAGAGGATGTTGGTAGGTCATCGCGTGCGCCTAACGCGGTTTGCGTTCGACCAGAAATGATCGTGTGGTCGGATGAAGACATTGATTGAAACAAGTGTGGAGCTCAGTCAGTCTATGATGCTGTATCATGGTTCTGTCTGCGCCCTTGTAGAGAAAGTGGTGGTGCAGGACAAGCGTCTGTACTGGGATGAACTTCGCACGCTCGATGCCTTCCGTCAGCACTTCGTACCTAAAGATAACACACCGGAGGCAGTTCTTGAGGCATGTGTTCTTGCATCGATCAACTCTTTCTTGGATAAATTGCTTAGGCCGTCTTGGAAGCAGCGGGGGGTTTTGGTGATCGCACTGATTGATCCTTGTTTATTGCGCTTCGATATAGGCTGCAACGGATATGCATTTGGCGGTTGTTAAGGCGTTCGGCGAAAACCACCGTCAGGTGGGCTTGTCTCACGTCGTGCTTGCCAGGTGAGCTTCGCAGCAAGCGGCTGTATCGCTTCACTGTTTATCATCCGCTTGATTCTGGCGTGCTCTGTACGTTCCGCTAAGCGCTTGAATATTGTTACATCCGCAGCAAGTACTATAATGATGCCATTCTTCCCACCACCGCTGCCAAGATGGCTCCGTTCAGACTGGAGGCTGCGTGGGAACACGTCGACAAAGGTGATTTCCATATTTGTGATGCCCATTTGAGTCTCCACAGTTGGCTGACTTCTAGAGCTGGCATGCACCGCATTTCATGACAGGCTGGACCATTCTCGCGCCCAAACTGGTGGAGGGCGATGCCCGTATCGCGACCTTGATGCTGCGCTCTGATATCCTGGATGCGCTCAAGCGATACAAGGAGGCGCATGAGGCTTCACTGCTGGCATTCGAAGCTACGGTATGGGTGCGTGTCCAATACCCATATCAAGTACTCGTTGATGTGACCTGTTGCGTGTATACACCTGCTGCGATAGTATGCGGCGTACGGCGCGGTGATGAAAACCTCTATGGATAAGATCAGTCGCCCTGGCGTAGACGATGACGGCTCTGGTGATGTATCCACGCAGTGGACCTCCACCTCAGTGGTGCGAGGCCATCCGGTGTATGCCGTGGTGGCAAACAGGATTGCACACTACAACAAGGTGCGTGCACGGCTTCACGTGTATCATTCGCGTGCTAGCATTGCTACAGCGTTGTTTTTGCAAGCACGTCTGATGTGATGTGATGACGTGCTTGCAGGAGCACGGCTTCGAATTTCCCACCCGCGTGTGGTTGGAAGCTCGAGTGGCGCTGACTAGCTACCCGTTGCCGCCCGATCCTGTCATGTTAGTACCCGTGATACCACACATGCGTCTCGTGCGCACTGTGTATACTTTGAATGGTCAACGCTCGTTATACGCTGTTCTTGCTGAGATGAGGAGCATCAGCGTGCGCCGCTGCATTCTTTGCACTTTCCCAGTGAAGGACGTCTTCTCATGCTCTCTGTATCGCTGTGTCCAGGCGTACCCGGCTGTTTGGCGAACCGGAGCCCTTGATCGTGCTCAAGGCTTTCTCGAGCTCCGGCACTGATGCTCCGGCTGAACGTGCTAAGGCGCTTGAGACCGCCGAAAACACCTTCAAGAGCTCTCGAACTATGAACGCCACTCTGTCCAGGACCAAATATCAGATGGACGCGTCGATCGAGGAAGTCCAGCAGCAGCAGGATGAGGGTA
>Ga0163144_10029342_pt1 | contig 10564 bp, 6 predicted proteins | sample OliLak19BULKMAT1_FD_123175 | JGI IMG/M metagenome (GOLD analysis project Ga0163144, IMG submission 123175) | Freshwater microbial mat bacterial communities from Lake Vanda, McMurdo Dry Valleys, Antarctica - Oligotrophic Lake LV.19.BULKMAT1 | ecosystem: Environmental > Aquatic > Freshwater > Lake...
AGTGCAAAACCCCAAGCGGTTTTGCTTTTAGCCCGCATAGGACGCACGCTCCCGCAAGCTCACCGCCTGTCCGCCGACAAACGCCGGAAAAAGGACGCAGAAAGCATGAAATATGCGGGCTAGTGGCGGCGGCGTCCCGCCGCAGGGATTTGAAAAACCTGCGGCGAGACGCCGCAGCCACCACGCCTGTCCCAATCCGTCGGCCGCAGGCTATTAGGACAGCATACCCCGGATTCTTCGCTTCGCTCACGCCCCCAAATCCGATACGGTCACCCCTCGATGAACCCTTCGAAACCCCTCTCGCGTCGCGATGCCCTGAAAACCGCCGCCTTGGGCGCCGCCGCGTTCCCCCTGTTCGGCGCACTGGCATTCGGCGCGGAGGCGAAGAGCGCGCCCAAGAAAAAGGCCGCACCGGCCGCGGCGTTGCCCAGCTATCAGTCGTATCCCGAGGGCCGCGAGCACGGCCTGCGCCTCGGCGTCACCTCGTATTCGACGCGCACGATGACGCTCGATGAATCGATCGAGGTCGTGAAGATCCTGCGGATTTCGAACCTCGCGCTCTTTCGGCTGCATTGTAACTGGGAGGGCGCGACCCTCGACGAATGCCGTGCGGTCGGGGAAAAACTGAAGGCGGCGGGCCTGAAGCTCACCGGCTCCGGCGTGGTCAATCTGCCGAACGACGAGGCGAAATGCCGCAAGGCCTTCGAGAACGTGAAGGCCGCCGGCATGGCGACGATGGTCTGCAAACCCATGCCGGACGCGCTGCCGCTCGTGGAGAAGCTGGTGAAGGAATTCGACCAGAAGCTCGCGATTCACAACCACGGCCCGGAGGACAAGGAATACCCGACGCCCGCCGTCGCGTTCGAAGCGATCAAGTCGCTCGACGCGCGCATCGGCCTCTGTATCGATGTCGGCCATACCGCGCGCTTCGGCGAGGATCCGATCACCGCGATCAAGAAATACGCCACGCGCGTCTACGATGTGCACATGAAGGACAGCGTCGCGGTCGTCGGCGCCCAACGCGATGTGCCGATCGAGGTCGGCGCCGGCCGGCTCGATATCCGCGGCATGCTCCGCGCGCTGCTCGAGATCAACTACAACGGCGTCGTCACCTTCGAATACGAGAAGATCGCCGGCAACCCCGTCACCGGCCTCGCCGAATCGATCGGCTACGTCCGCGGCATGCTCGCGACCCTGGCGAAGGCGTAGGCCCCTGACCGGGCTTTGACCGCCGATGTCCGCGCCCGTCGTTTCGGAGAAACCATCAATGGGCACTCATCACAGGAAATTTCGGGAATAGGATTCTGAATTCCCGGGATTCCCCTTCTATTGCGGTTTGGATTAGTGGTGACTGCTTGGATTCGGAATTAGCGATCATCAGCGTCCATCAGCGGTTTGTTTTAGCATTTCATGAGCACGAAACTACCCCACGTCCTCCTCGCAGCGCTCCTCGCCTGCAGTCTCGCCGCCGCCTCCGCCCAGGAGGCGAAGCAGAAGAAAAGCGCGCCCACGGCCAAGGGCGAGATCACCGGCGGGCTGCCGCCGGATGCGCGCAAGCTCGCGCTCGGCGACGCGGCCCCCGACTTCAAGCTGCTCGGGATCGACGGCAAGACGCACACGCTCGCCGATTACCAATCCGCGAAGCTGCTGATGGTCGTCTTCCTCTCGAATCACTGTCCGTATTCGCACGCCGCCGAGACGCGGCTGATTCCGCTCGCCCAGGAATTCAAGGCGAAGGGCCTCGAGGTGGTGGCGATCAATCCGAACAGCCCCGACAGCGTGCGGATCGACGAGCTCGGCTACAGCAAATACAACGACAGCTACGAGGAGATGAAGCTCTACGCGCGCGACGCGGGCTTCCCGTTTCCGTATCTGTATGATGGCGACACCCAGGTTGCCGCCAAGGCCTACGGCTGTCTCGCCACGCCGCACGTGTTCCTCTTCGACCAGCAGCGCAAGCTGCGCTACGTGGGCCGGGTCGACGACTCGCGCTTCGAGGATCTCAAGAGCGTGACCTCCCACGACGCGCGCCACGCGATTGGCGAGCTCCTCGCCGGCAAACCCGTCACGACGCCGACCACGACGGTCATGGGCTGCTCGACGAAGTGGAACACGAAACGCGACGATGTCGCCAAGGCCGAGGCGAAGTGGAAATCCGAGCCGGTCGACCTCGCGACGATCGACGCCGCCGGTGTGGCGAAGCTGGCGAAGAACGATTCGAACCGACTGCGCGTGATCAACGTTTGGGCGACGTGGTGCGCGCCGTGCGTCGAGGAGTTTCCCGCGCTGGTCTCGCTCGCGCGCCGGCTGAGCAACCGCGATTTCGAGCTGCTGACGATCTCGATGGATGACCCAAGGCAATTGCCGCGGGCGAAGGCGTTTCTCGAGAAGCAGCACATGGTGCCGTCGGCGCGGTTGAAGCGGCTGCTCGCGGCCGAAGGACGCGGCGGGATCAATTTCCTCTACACCGAAGCCAGCACCGATGCGCTGGTCCAGGCGCTCGATCCGCAATGGCCCGGCCCGCTGCCGCACACGGTGGTGATCGCGCCCGGCGGCAACATCGTCTACCGGCACAACGGCCCGATCGATCCGGAGACTCTGAAGAACGAAGTGCTGAAACACCTCGGCGCGTTCTACACGCCGGAGGAGAAGCGGTAAGGGCGGCTGTCCCCCGCCGCCCTCGTTGCACGGACGCATCTCGAACGAGGACGGTTGAGGATAACCGTCCCTGCCTTTTCGGATGGCGGTCGGGGCGACGACCGCTACCAACGTCTGCGCACATGGCTTCGTCCTCCGCTCCCTCGACCCTCGGCTTTGGCATCATCGGCGTCGGCATGATCGCCGACTTTCACGCGCAGGCCATCGCGCACGCGAACGGGGGGAAACTCGTCGGCGTCGCGACGCGGAATGCCGACAACGCGCGCGCCTTCGCCGCCAGGCATGGCGCCGCGCTCGCGACCACGAGCATCGACGAGCTCGTCGCGCGGCCCGACATCCAGGTCGTGTGCATCACGACGCCGAGCGGCGCGCATCTCGAGCCGGCGCTGGCCGCCGTCCGCGCGGGCAAGCATCTCGTCGTCGAGAAGCCGATCGAGATCACCACGGAGCGGGCGGACGAGCTCATCCGCGCCGCGGATGCCGCGGGCGTGCGGATCTCGCCGATCTTCCAGGCGCGCTTTGGCGAAGGGGCCCGCACGATCAAGGCGGCGATCGAGGCAGGGCGCTTCGGCCGGCTGGTGCTCGCGAGCGCATATGTGAAATGGCACCGCAGCCCGCAATATTACACGGGGTGGAAGGGATCGTGGAAAATCGACGGCGGCGGCGCGCTGATCAACCAGGCGATCCACGCCATCGATCTTCTGCAATGGTTCGCCGGGATGCCTTCGGAGGTGTTTTGCTGGAGCACGCGGCGGGTCTACGCACACATCGAGGCGGAGGACACGGCGACCGCGGCGCTGAGATTCGCGCACGGCGCGCACGGCGCGATCGAGGCGACGACGGCGGCGTGGCCCGGCTGGGCGCGGCGGATCGAGCTGTGTGGCGAACGCGGTTCGGTGCTGCTCGACGGCGATCACATCGCGAAATGGGAATTCCGCGACGCGCAGCCGGGCGATGAGACGATTCGCGCCGCGAAGGACACGGCGGCACTCGGGTCCGGCGCGAGCGAGCCCGGGGCGATCAGCTTCGAAGGTCATCGGCGGCAGATCCAGGATCTCATCGATGCCGTGCGCGAGAACCGTCCCGTCGCGATCGACGGACATGAGGCGCGCAAGGCAGTCGCGCTAATCCGGGCCTTGTATGCTTCTGCTGACTGCGGCGCACCCGTGAAGTTGTAAGATATGCCTCGTTCTCGTTCTCGTAATCGTTCTTCGTTCTCCCTCAGCCTCCGTTCGAGAACGAAGAACAATTTCGAGGAACGAGAACGATTTTTCCTATGACTCCTGCTTCACCCTCCCAACCCTGGTGGCGAGCGCTCACGCGCGAGCACTGGTTCGTCTTCGTGGTCGCCTCGCTGGCGTGGCTGTTCGACTGCATGGATCAGCAGTTCTTCAACCTCGCGCGCGACGCCGCGATGGAAGCGCTGACCGGCAAGGCAGCGGCCGCCGTCAACGCGTCCTACAGCATGTCGATCTTCCTCGTCGGCTGGGCGGTGGGCGGGCTCACCTTCGGCGCGCTCGGCGATCGCTTCGGTCGCGCGAAGATTCTCAGTGTGTGCGTGCTGCTCTACTCGGTGTTCACCGGCCTGAGCGCCTTTTCCACCGGCTTCTGGGATTTCTGCTTTTATCGCTTCCTCACCGGACTCGGAGTCGGCGGCGTGTTCGGTCTCTCGGTCGCGCTGGTCGCCGACACCGTGCCGGACAAGAGCCGCGCGCCCGCGCTCGGTCTGCTGCAGTCGCTTTCGACCTGGGGCAACATTGCCGCCGGCCTGATCGGCATGGGTATCGGTCTGCTTGCCGCGCGCCAGCTTCTGCCCCTGGGCCTCGCGTCGTGGCAGGCGATGTTTCTCGTCGGAGCGATTCCGGCGTTCCTCTGCGTCTTCATTATTCGGAAACTCAAGGAGCCGCAGAAATGGGTCGACGCCCGCGCCGAGGGCGCGAAGCGCGGCATCAAGTTCGGCTCCTATGGCAACCTGCTGAAGCATCCGAAATGGTCGAAGCACGCCTGGCTCGGCCTCGTCATGTGCAGCGCCGGCATCGTCGGCCTGTGGGGCATCGGCAATTTCCATCCGCGCATCGTGCGCTCGATCATCGACGCGCAGCTCGCGGCGCAGAATCTCTCGGCCGACGCGATGAACAGCGAGAAAGCCTACTGGGCTTCGGTTGGCCTGCTGCTTCAGAACATCGGCGGCTTCATCGGCATGATGACGATGGCGAAGCTCGCGCAGATCAAGGGCCGCAAGTTTGCGTTCGGCGTCGCCATCCTGTGCTCGTTTGCCTCGACGATTCTCGTGTTCACGAGTCTCCGCACGGTCACGGATATCTATTGGATGATCCCGCTGATGGGCTTCGGCCAGCTCTCCGTCTTCGCGGTCTACGCGATTTATCTGCCGGAACTCTTCCCGACGAGTCTGCGCAGCACGGGCACGAGTTTCTGCTACAACTTCGGCCGGCTCATCGCGGCGACCGCACCGTTCACGATCGGTGAAATCACGAAGCGGCTGGGCGGCAACATCGAGGGCTTTCGCACGGCCGGCACCTGGGTCTCGCTGGTGTTGCTCACGGGTTTGATCGTGCTGCCGTTCCTGCCGGAGACAAAGGACAAGCCCCTGCCGGAGGAGTGATACGGAGAGAGTAGGGACGGGCGGCAAACCGCGGCCGCGCGGGGCTTCGCGGGGGAGCGGATCGGTCACGCGCTCCGGGCCATTCGCTGGACCAAAAGCTGGCATTGAGTCCGGCTGCATCTGCCTTAGTGAATCGGCGGAGGAATATGCAACCCCGATTGCCTCGGGCCCTGCTTGGCGTCGCCTTGGCACTGGCTGACGCTGCCCCTCACTCGGCGCTGGCCGCTTCTGCGCCGATGTCGCCTGCGCCCGCTGCGGCGACCGGCACGATCATCGGCCGCGTGTTCCACCCCGCAACCGGTGAATACGTCTCGAGCGCCGAAGTGCGCGTCGCCGGCACTGAACTCGTCGCCGTGACCCAGAGCGATGGCACCTATCGGCTGCCCGGTGTCCCGGCTGGCACCGCCGTGCTCACGGTCGTCTACACCGGCACCACGTCGGAGAAAGCGACGCTTTCGATCGCGCCCGGGCAGACCGTCACGCGTGACTTCGATCTGGCGAGCGCGAGCACGGGCCCGCGCGGCGCCGCGAGCGACATTCACAAGCTCGGCGCCTTCGTCGTCTCCTCCGAACGCGAGGGGAACGCGAAGGCGATCATGGAACAGCGCAACTCGATGAATCTCACCAACAGCGTGTCGTCGGACTTTTTCGGCGACGTCGCGGAAGGCAACGTGGGCGAGTTCCTGAAAAACATGCCGGGCGTCGACATCGAATACGTCGGCCCCGATTCGCGCGGCCCACGCCTGCGCGGCCTCGACCCGCAATACATCGGCGTGAGCGTCGACGGGTTCAAGATGGCGAGCGGCGACGCCTCGCAGGGGGTGGGCGACGGCGCGCGCTCGTTCAGCTTCGATCAGGTCTCCGTCAACAGCATCGATCGCATCGAGGTGAACTACACCGTGAGCGCGGACCAGGACGCGAACGCGCCCGCCGGCACGATCAACCTGAAGACGAAGCGTGCGTTCGAGCGCAAGGGCCGCCGCGTGAGTTGGCAGGTGAACTTCATGGCCAATGCGGACAATCTCGACCCCGGCCCGAGCTACGGCCCGGCGGACAAGAAGACTTACAAATTTCGCCCCGGCGGAATCTTCGAATACTCCGATCAGTTCCTGAACAACCGCCTCGGTCTGATCCTCAACCTCAGCGAGTCGAACCAATACGCGCTGCAGTGGCGGATGAACTACACCTACAACACCGCGGCGACCGCCGCCGATCCGCGACCGCGGATCATCACGGGCGTGGCGTTTCTCCAGCAGCCGAAGTTCAGCGAGCGTTTCACGCCCACACTCACGCTCGACTACAAGGCCTCGCCGCACCTCGTGCTCTCGCTGAACGCGATGTATAACTATTACGACACCGTTTTCGATGGCCGCACCGCCAACTTCACCGCACCGAACCGCGCCGCTGTCACCGGCGACGGCCTGCTCGCGTTCAACTTCAGCAACGCCTCGCTCGCGCTCAGCCAGAACCACTCCCACAAGGTCGTCGAGACGACTACGATCACGCCCAAGCTCGAATACCGGCGCGGCAATCTCCTCGTCGCCGCCGCGTTCAACTACTCGATCTCGACCAACCAATACGTGGGGCTCGGCCGCACCGGCCCCGTCAACACCCCGACCAACGCCCTCACCGGCCTCGGCCTCCAGCTCCGCCGCTCCGGCCTGCGCGAGAACGGCTGGACGCTCCAGCAGACCGGCGGCCGCGACTTCGCCGATCTCAGCGGCTTCACCAACCCGCGCGTCAACGACGAACAGCGTTTCGGCGAGGACGAGATTTTCCAGGGCCAGGCCGGCGCCCGGCTCACGATGGACTGGCGCCTGCCCACGTGGTTCAAGATCGGGGGCAAGGCGACGGAGGAGTATCACCGCTTCCGCAACCCGAACGCCGCGCTGACGTATCTCTACAACGGCCCCGGCGGCGGCGCGACCGGCAGCTTCGGGCAGGTTGCGTTTCCCGACTACCGCTGGGAACTCGGCTACACCAACGTCGCCTCGCTCTCCGGCCGCCCGCCGACGTTTCCGAATCGCCTGCAGCTTGGCGCGCTCTTCCGCGAGCATCCGGAGCAGTTCACCAATATCTCCACGCCCGCGAATTTCTTCACCGCCAACATCGCCAACGCCTCCTACGTCAAGGAGCGCTTCCTCTCCGGTTACGCGATGGGCAACACCAAGATTCGCGGCCTGCAATTGCAGGCGGGCTTGCGCTGGGAGGACACGTTTTTCGCCACCCGTGAATTCCAGGCGCACTCAACCGCGCAGGTGCGCGCGGCGGGATTTGCCATCACGCCCGCCAACGGCCGCGCGACCACCGTGCCGGGGCTCGTCTACCAGTTCATGAGCCTGCCGAAGATCACGCGCACGAGCAGCTACGACAACCTGTTCCCGTCCGCCTCCGCCAAATACAACGTCACGCCGAATCTCCAGGCGCATCTTGGCTACAGCTCCACGATCTCGCGGCCGGCCTTCGCCAATCTCGGCGGCGTGTGGGTGTTCAACGAGACCGCCCAGACCGTCGATGTGCCGAATCCGAACCTCCAGCCCGAGCGTTCGAAGAACTACACGGGCCGGCTCGCCTACTATTTCGAGCCGGTCGGCAGCGTGGCGCTCACCGCGTTCCAAAACGACATCAGCAACAGCACGTTTAATGACGAGTTTTCCGCCACGGATTTCGGCTACGAGAACGATCCGACCTACTCTAACTTCGTCTTCACTTCGGTCGGCAATCGTCCGGGCGTGACCCGCGTCCGCGGCTATACGCTCGAATACAGCCAGGCGCTGTCGTTCCTCCCTGGCGTGCTGAAAGGTCTGAACGTGTCGGCGAGCTACACGCGGACCTACGCATCGAGGATCAAGCCCGGCATGGTGCCGCACATGACGGGCGGCACGCTCAGCTACCGGCATCGGCGGCTGGCGCTGGGCGTCAGCGGCAAATACACCGACGCCACGCCCTTCAGTGCCACGGGCAACATCATCTATCGCAAGGTGCGCACGATGATCGATCTCAACGGCAGCTTCCAGCTCACGCGCCGCACGAGTGCTTTCTTCCACGCGCGGAATATTTTCAACATCCCGGAATATCGCTTCCAAGGCGACCCGAGCGTCATCACGCAATACGTGACCTTCGGCACGATCCTGACGGTGGGAGTGAAAGGGACGTTTTGAGCGGCGCGTTCGATCAAGGTGGAGCGGCTTGACCCCAAGCCGCTTTGTCGCGGAAGCGCTTCGCTTCCGCCTCGGAACGGAAAGCCGTTCCGCTACGAACCCCAGAGCGGCGGTTTGAGGTCAGGCCGCTCCACCTTGAGCCGGTTGTCGGCGCGGTGTGCCGTCCGACGGGCGGCCCGCGTCACTTCCCCAAGGAAAACAGCTTCGTCCCGGTGCGCACGAAGAGATTCCCCTGCGAGATCGCGATACTGGAGCGGTGGCGCGTGCCGTCGCCGTCGTCTTTGAAGCCCGCCTTGTGCAGCAGCTTGAACTCGGTGCCGCCGGCCCGGACCACGAAGACCTCGGCGTCGAAGTTCATCACGTAGATCTTGCCGTCGGCGGCCGTCGGCGAGGCTTGGAAGATGGAGCGGCCCGTCAGGTCGCCGCTCCACACGACCGATCCGTCGGCCGGATTGATGCAGTAGAGTTTCTTTTTCGTGCCGTTGAGAATGTAGAATTTGCCCTCGTAGAAGAGCGGGGTCGGCACATCGCTCGTCAGGTCGCGCTCGTTTTGCGTCGGCGCGGCCTCAGCCGCGTCCTCGGTCTGCTGCACGTGGCTCTGCCAGGCGAGGTTCTTGGTCGCGATCGTGCCGCTGCCCCCGACTTTCACGGCATAGATCGGCGCGTTCTTCGGAGCACAGGCGAGGATCACCCCGCCGCCGAGCGTCGGCGAGGGCACGAGCCGCCAGTGGCCGATCTTCGTCGGGTTCCAGGTGCCCCAACGCCAGAGCTCGCGCCCGGTCGCGGGCTCGTGGCTGGTGATGGCGTCGCCCCCGATCACGACCAGTTCTGCGCGGCCGTTGTGGACGATGGGCAGGGGCGTGCTGAAGGCCTCGCGTGATTCCGCCACGGCATCCGAAGGGCGGATACTGCGCCAGAGGTCCTTGCCGGTGGCCGGATTGATCGCGAGCAGGAAGGATTCGTTGCCCGTTGGCTTGCCCTTGCCGCGCACGGCGACGTCGCGCTGCAGCACCTGCATGATGAGCCGGCCGTCATGCAGCAGCGGGCTCGAGGAGAAGGTCCACTGGAACGCGAACGGGCCGATGTTGCGCTCCCAGAGTTTTTTTCCGCCGACCTCGAAGGCAACGAGGTCACCGGTGCCGAAAAAGAACACGACGATCTTGCCGTCGGTCGCCGGCGACGGAGAGCACGAGTTGCTGTATTGGCCGTCGGTCGTGAACTCGCTGATCTCCGCGCGCCAGAGCAGCGCGCCCGTGCGGCGGTCGAGGCAGAGGGCGGATTGCTTGCCGGTCTTGGTGTCGCCGGCGGTCGCAAACACGCGGTCGCCCCAGATCACCGGCGTGGCGGCGGACATCCCCGGCATCCCGACGGCCCATTTCACGTTCTCGGTCTGGCTGAAGGTTTCGGGCAGACCCTTTTCGGGACTGGAGTTGTTGTGGGCGGGCCCGCGCCAGTTGGACCAGTTCTCGGCGTGCAGCGCGGCGGACGAAAAGAGGAACGCGATCGCAAACAGGGGACGAATCATGGGGAGCGAAGTTTTCTCGGAGGTGGGATGAGCCCGCGGTCGGGGAGGGCGGGGGCGCGCGGACTCGGGGAGGGAGCCAACCCGGTTCCTGGCCCTGCGCAAGTCGAAGCGGACGGCTGGAAGTTTCCGCGGTGCGCCGTGAAATTTTTATGCAGCCGAAGCGACTCGACAACGATGCGCGGCGGCCATGCTGGACGATTCGCATGACGAAACTGAAAATTGCCCCGTTCTGCAGCCTGGTCGCCGGCCTTTTTCTCCGGGACGGCGGTGCCGTCGGAGCCGCCAGCGCCGGCCAGCCGAACATCCTCATCGTGCTCAGCGACGATCAGGGGCTCGGCGATTTTTCCTCCTCGGGCAACCCGGTGCTCAAGACGCCGCACCTCGATCGGCTGCGCGCCCAGTCGGTGCGGTTCAGTGATTTTCATTCGAGATGGGTCCGATGCCCCGAAGCTTGCTTCGGCTTGGTTGGGAGGCAGGAGCCTGCTTGCAGGCGATGCGGAACACGTGCCGACGCCGGGCATCCTGAATCGCCTGCAAGCAGGCTCCGACAAATACGAGAAGGCGACATGGTGAATTGGTGTTGGTTTGCTCAAATGC
>Ga0163144_10029344_pt1 | contig 10563 bp, 10 predicted proteins | sample OliLak19BULKMAT1_FD_123175 | JGI IMG/M metagenome (GOLD analysis project Ga0163144, IMG submission 123175) | Freshwater microbial mat bacterial communities from Lake Vanda, McMurdo Dry Valleys, Antarctica - Oligotrophic Lake LV.19.BULKMAT1 | ecosystem: Environmental > Aquatic > Freshwater >...
CACAGTTGCGCGCCAGCCGCGAGACTTCCAGACCGAGCACGATCCCGGCATGGCCCAGGCCGACCTCCGTCACCAGCCGTTGAAAGCCGGCACGGTCGGCCGCCGATGCGCCCGACAGTCCCAGGTCATGATCGATGACTGTGATCTGTTCGATGGGCCAGCCCAGCGCCACCGCCCGCTCGCGCAAGGCGTACTGCCGCTCGGTGCTCTCGGTGTTCTCGAACACTTGCCGCAGCGTGGACTGCCGGACGTAGAGATACGCCTCGCGCCGCAAGTGACTGGCTGTGACCTTCTGATGGGTGCCGAGTTCCAGGTTCATGCGTGGACCTCCTGAGAGTGATGGAGCAGCATGTCCACCAGCAGCCGTGTCCACTGGTCGGACAAGTCAGAAACTGAAGACGTGGAACCCGCCGTGGCCGATCCTGACACCGATGACGTGATGCGGAATGGCAGCGCGCAGTCGCTCCAGACGCGCATCCAGGCCGTCACGCCGCGCTGCAGCAGCACGGTCAGGCCGTGACCGGCCGAGAATGATTGTCCTGCGGGCTGCAGGATCTGCTGACGCAGCTCTTCGTAACGAGAAGTCCACTCCATCGCCGGCGTCTCCGGACTGGGAAGTGGGACAGGGGTCGGCGCTATCGCCCCTTTTTTCGCCGCCGCAGCGCCCGTTCGACACTGCGCGGATGGACCGAGAATCCGAATCGCTCCAGAATGCGCTCCGCCAGCGCGGGAGCCCGCAGCAACGCATCGAGGGCCAGTTGCTCTTCCAGAAACGCCACGACTTCGTCGGACAGCTTGGAGGCCTGCTGCGGTCCGGGCCGGCGACGGATCAGGCCCGGCAAGCCCCGCTCGGCGAACAGCGCCTGCGCCTGGTAGAACGAAGGCCGCGAGAAGCCGAACGCCTTGGCCGCCTCGGTGATCGACAGCCCATCGAGCTGCACGCGGCGGAGCATCTCGTACTTGACCTGCACCAGGTCCCGCCGGTCGAAGAACTCGTGGCCCAGGAACAGCGGGTCGGTGACCAGCTCCGGGCGCGAGTTGAGAGCGCCGGTCTCCCGCAGCGCCTCGCGCTTGGCATCCTGGCGGCGGCTCATGACAGCCTCCTGCAGCGGGGCATCCGACTCGTCCCCGGTGTGTAATGACGATTATGTCACTTAACAAGAGACCGTCAAGCCACTTCCGCGGATGAATCCGAGAATATCCGCAAATATTGTGAGTATCCACCGAGTACGCGCCACGCTCCTCGGCCCGCTGCGGCAGACTCGGCTTTACACATCCGGCAGAATTGGCTTTGCGCGCCGATTTCAGCGCCGTGACGCTCATAACGCGTCTCCGGGCGCAACAACCTGCACCAGCCGCGACAGCTCGACGAGGTCCGAGACCCGGAACGATGACCGGCCGGCCGACACGGCCACGAAGACATCCGGCGGCCCCACGCTCGTCCAGGCCGCAGGCAGTGACACGAGCGCGCCCCGCTCGTCGAAGAAATCCACCTGCGGATGGCCCCAGTTGACCCGGTACGCCACCAGCTCGAACTCGCGCCCCAGCCACGGATGAAACGGATGCGTCACGCGAAACCGTCGCGAGTCAGCACACCCATCAGGAGCATTCGACGGTAAAGACCAATGGACGCTGCGAGCGTTTCATTCAGAGCATCAAGCGAGAATGCTTGCAGAGATTCATTCTCTTCGGCCAGCGGCACCTGGACCACATTACGGCCGAATGGGTCGCCTATTACAACACGCGACGCGCGCATATGAGCCGCGGACATCTGCCGCCGATTCGCGAGGTACCGGAAGAGGTGCCGAAGCTGGACCGAGACCAAATCGTAGTCCGGTCCTACGTCGGTGGGCTGGTGAAATCGGTTGAACGCAAGGCGGCTTGATGAGCTTCCCCGCGTCAAAGGGGCCACGGTGAATTCACCGTGGAGACGGCGTTTCGGTTGCGGCCGGGCAATAGGTTTCGGGCGCTTCAATGGGGCCACAGCAGAATGCTGAGGAGACTCCACGTTTCGGCAACCTCACGACGCGCTTAACCTATTTCAATGGGCCACGGTCTTTGGGACCGTGGAGATATCGCCGCGAAGGGATCAACCCGCGTGGAGATCACCGGCCTTCAATGGGGCCACAGCGCGGCCGTGGATGACGCGGCCGCTGCGCCGCAGGTGCTGGCCCAGCTCGACCGTCACCGCTTCCCGCGGCTGGAGGTGGTGTGGGCGGACACCCGCCCCTCGGAACGTGAACGGCTGGTGAAGTTCGGCAAGGCTCTGGGGAAGGCCATCGAAGAACTGATCAGCATCGTCTCCCCCAGCACCTTCTACCGCTGGTGCCGGGAGGCCCAGTTCGGCAAGAAACCGAAGCACCCTAAAGGGGGCCAACGGAAGCCGCGAGAAATCCGAGAACTGGTGATTCAGATCGCCAAAACGACTGGGTTCGGCTACAGCCGGATTATCGGGGAACTCCGGAAGCTGGGGATCAAAAAGATCAGCCGGCAGACGGTGCGGAACATCCTGAAGGAAGCCGACATCCAACCGGGCCCGGATCGAACGTCCGACTGCTGGGAAAACTTCCTCCAGCGTCACGGCGAAACACTCTGGGCGGTAGACTTCTTCTCGGTGAAGTCGGTGACGGTCCGCGGTCTCCGCGACCTCTACCTGATGGCCTTCCTGTGCCTGAAGACCCGAGAGGTCATCGTCACGAGTTCGACGGAGCATCCGAATTCGGCCTGGGTCAAACAGCAGACGGAACGGTTCATCGAGCAGACGGGAAACCGAACCGAAAAGCCCTCCATCGTGATTCACGACCGGGACACGAAGTTCACCAAAGAGTTCGTCGCCACGCTGAAGGCGAAGGGCATTCGGACCAACGCCCTGCCGGTGGCTTCACCGAACCTGAACGGCCGGGTGGAACGCTTCATCCAGACCATCAAGTACGAGTGTCTGCTGAAATTCATCCTGTTCGGCCGGCGGCATGTCGACCACATCGTGGCGGAGTGGGTGACCTACTACAACCAGGTCCGGTCCCACATGGAGCGAGGTCACCTGCCACCGATCCGCGAAGCTCCAGAGGAGGAAGCCGTGAGCAACGGACCAAGGGTTCCTCTTCGAGATATTGCTCGACCGGTCCTCCGAGAAGTCATCGTTCAAGCCGGGATTAGTTATCGGACAATTGGCGTGAAGTGGTGGGGTGAAGGAGCTTATGAACGTCAGACAATCGACGGATCACAGACCGCCGCGTCCAAATTGTGGCTGGTCAAGAAAGACGACCTCATCATCAACAAGATTTGGGTTCGACACGGATCGACAGCTGTGGCTTCCGACGCTGTGGATGGATGTGCGGCTTCGAACGAGTTCCCAACCTTCGAGCTGAATCCCAAGAAGGTACTTCCCCGGTGGCTCCATTGGCTCTCGAAAACAAGGACGTTCTGGCATCAGTGCGACGCACTCTCGATGGGCACGAGCGGTAAGAACCGGATCAAGCCGGAAAAGTTCCTCGCAATTGAGGTGCCCCTGCCGCCTCTGTCCGAGCAGCAAAAGATCGTCGAATGGATCGACGCCGTGGCCACCCGAGTCGAAGAGGCCAGGCGGCTGCGGGCTGAATTGGCCACAGAGTCGGAAGTCCTGTCATCGGTATTCTCGTTCGTCATGGAAACTAGCACGACACACCTGAATACGTCGACGCTCTTAGAATACGTCGAAAGGCACGATTCCGGTTGGAGCCCTCAATGTGGCGACTCCCCTGCCAAGGGAGACGAGTGGGCCGTCCTCAAGACAACCTGCGTGCAGTGGGATGGGTTTCATCCGGAAGAGAATAAGAGCCTGCTTGTGGGAATGACGGCGAGGCCCAACTTGGCAGTCGACCAGGGCGACGTTCTTATCACACGAGCCGGTCCCGTCAACAGGGTTGGAGTGGCATGTGTTGTGAATGAACCACGGCCCCGGCTGATGCTTTCTGATAAACTCGTACGCCTAAAGACGACATCGAAGATTGATCCCGATTACTTGGCCCTCTTTCTCCGTACCCCGAGTGCCCAGGAGTATTTCCGTCAGGGAAAGACAGGACTGGCGGAGTCGCAGGTCAACATTTCTCGGGAAAAGTTGCGCCGGCTCCCGATCAAGGTGCCGCCACTTGATGAACAACGGCGTCTGACAGCCCATGTTCAGCATCTCCAGGAGACTCTCGTTCAGGCGAAGAGGGTCCACAGGAAGATCGACTCTGAACTCTCAGCACTGCTGCCTTCAGTTCTTAATCAAGCGTTTGGAGAATCAGCATGAACCTCATGATCGTTCGCGAGTTCAAGGTCCAGAACTTCCGAAATATCGAGGATAGTGGGTGGATCCCGCTCGAATCCGTCACGGCTCTCGTGGGGCGGAATGAATCAGGGAAGACCGCACTCCTCAAGGCACTGCACAAATTCAACCCCGCATCGAGTGAGCCCTTCGTTGCCCAAAAGGATTTCCCTCGTGATCGCTTTACAAGGGATTTTAGAAACGGGGCTGATTGGCCAGCCTGTTCAATCAAGCTTGAGTTGGACCCCAAGCTGTGGGAGGGCATTCCAGCGACTGAGGGAAGCGTCGTTCCGCAATTCGCAACGGTCACTCGGTACTATGACAATTCCTTGGCCGTTGAACTTACACCTCTACCTGAAGAGCCTCTTGTTTCTCGCGACAGCTTAGATCAGGCCCTCGCAACATTCCGATCAGCAGCCGCGAGTCTCTCTGCTCCTGCTCCAGAACAGGATGCGGCATACCAAGCTGCACGAGTGGAGCTTCTCAACTGGTGTGACACATGCGACGATCGGCTAGCTGGACACTCTGACCTGAAGTCAGAAGCTGCCCTCGGTCTACTGGAGTCCCTTCGAGGTGAGCTGAATTCCAAGACGCGGGGAGAGACCACTTCAGCTGTAGCCCCCTTGCAGACGGCTATCAAGCACGCCTTACAGGAAGCACGAAAGCCGTCTATCCGTAGCCAATTGGAATCCGTCGTCGAGAAGCAACTCCCCGTCTTTATCTACTTCGACAACTACGGCATCCTGGACAGTGCTGTATATCTGCCACGGTTTGTTGAGGATGCCAACCGATCCAAAGACTCCCCCCAGGTTCGAACGATCAATGCCATGTTCAAGCATGTGCAGTTGGACGCCAAAGACGTCCTCGACCTCGGTCAGTCGGAAGCCGAGAATCAACGGCGACAGGGGCAGCAACCAACGCCTGAACAGATCAGCCAGGACCAACAGCGAAAGGAGCTGCGGAGCATCAAACTGAGTTCAGCTTCCAACGACATCACCGCGAGGTTTAGCAGCTGGTGGAAGCAGCGAAGGCATCGAATCCGATACGAGGCTGACGGCGACTTCTTCCGGATCTGGATCTCCGATGACCGTCGTCCAAACGTAGACATCGAGCTTGAAAGCCGAAGCAAGGGATTCCAGTGGTTTTTCTCATTCTACCTGGTGTTTCTCGTTGAATCCGATGACGGCCACAAGGAAGCCGTGCTTCTTTTGGACGAGCCAGGCCTGAATCTTCATCCTACGGCTCAGGAAGAACTCATCTCGTTTTTCAACGAACTGGCACAGAGGAACCAGTTGATCTACTCAACTCACTCTCCTTGGCTGATCGACGGAGAGCACTTGGAGCGGGTCCGCCCCGTCACGGAAACCGAAGACGGGCATTCTCACATTTCTGTTGGTGAGTGGCCCCGTGACCGGGAGACCATCTTTCCGCTTCAAGGGGCTGCCGGGTACGCGATGGTGCGTGCCCTCTTCCAAGATCGGAAGAACATTCTCGTGGAGGGGATGTCAGACTATTTCTACCTGCATACGCTCTCAATCTTATGTAAGCAGGCAGGCAAGACTGGTCTTCCCGATGACATCTATGTGACGCCCTGTGGAGGGACCAAGATGGTGGGCCACCTGGCATCGCTTTTCTTAGGACAACGGGTGCGTCCACTCGTGCTTCTGGACGGAGATGAGGCAGGCCGAGTTCGTCGCGATGCTCTCATGAAGGAACTCTACAACGGCCAAGAAGCTGCGATCCTGATGCTTGACGGTCTGTTCACGAGTGCAGGATTTGAAGTTGAGGACATCTTCGGAGAAGGGCCACTTCTGCCAGTTCTGAATACGATTCTGAAATCGCCGCTGACACTGACAAAGGCAGATAAGTCGAAAGGAACCTTCCCAGACCAGGTCAAAGCCGCTGCGACAAGGCTTCAAGTCGCTCTGCCGGACGGGTGGAAGGCTGAGATTGCCCGGAGGCTTGCTTCGTCCTGGGCAACTACACCCATCACAAGCATTCCGGCGGATGTTCTTGATCGTGGAGCCAAGTTGTTCGAGGAGATCATCCAGCGGTTCTCTCGATTCGACAAGAAGCTCTCTGGCTGAGAGTGGGCTGCTTGAAACGAGTTCGAGAATTTCGCTTGAAACAACATTGCCAGGATGAAGACCATGACGACACCAAAAGATGAGCCCGCGACTATTTCTTTCAAGAGTCTGATCTCGAAGCAGCAGAGTGAGGCTCTTCTTGTGGTGGCAGGAGCGAGGTGTGTTATGCAGGGTGTGCTTCGGCTAACGTCGGGAATTGAGCATCGTTTCAACAAGATTGTCCTGTACAACGCCATTGGAGTACGGAATCTTCAGGCCTTGGCGAAGTCAGCGTCGCAGAAACTGTCCGGATTCACCTCACCAATCGGAGCAATTGGTGGCTTTGAGTGGGTGGCAAAAGTCATTGTGGCCAACATGGTCATCGAGCATTTTGCCAATAAGGCAATGGAGTCTGCTGCGAACGCCGACATCCAAAAGCAACAACGAGTGCTTAAGGCCGTTCGAACAAACGCCATCTCAATTCCATTGACGCGGATTGAGAATATCCACCTCCCCATCCCTGAATCGTGGCATGCCCAGATTGCTGGCGATGGTAAGTCGCACGAGTTGATGTCATACATCCATACCGGCGACCATTTCGTCGTAATTGAACAGCAAGGCGAGCAACGGACGATCATTTGGGACAAGGTCGAGGAATACAATGTTGCCTAATCGCTAGCAGCCTGTTGAAAATGTCTTGCCGGGCTCCTCCGGCCGTCCGGCGGTCGTTATCATTGGCCGCAGGACGGAACCGGATATCGAAATCGGAACTTTGCGATGGCGATGGGACGACGGAATGTCGAGCAGCAGGGGCAGCTTTGGATTCCCGCGCGGCAGTTGCCGCGGTCGCCGGGTCACGTGTTCTATGAAAAGCTGAATGGGCTGCTGGCCGAGGCGGGGTTCGACCCCTGGGTGGAAGGCCTCTGCCGGCCGTACTACGCCGAGAAGATGGGCCGGCCCGGCATTCCGCCCGGCGTGTACTTTCGCATGCTGCTGGTGGGCTACTTTGAGGGGATTGGCTCGCAGCGGGGGATCGCCTGGCGGTGTGCTGACAGCCTGTCGCTGCGGATGTTCCTGGGGATCGCGCCCGACCAGGAGTCGCCCGACCACTCGTCGCTGACGATCATCCGCGAGCGGTTCCCGCACGAAGTCCACGGGGCCGTGTTCCAGTGGGTGCTGACGCTGGCCCGCGAGAAGCACGTGCTGAACGGTCAAACGCTCGGCGTGGACGCCACGACGCTGGAAGCCAACGCGGCGATGAAGAGCATCGTCCGCAAGGACACGGGGGAGGACTGGCAGGCGTACCTCACGAACCTGATGCGTGAAGCCGGGGAGCTCGAAGCGGACGAGACGCCGACCATCGACGACCTCAAACGCTTCGACAAATCCCGCAAGGATAAGAAGGTCTCCAACGAGGAATGGGAAAGCCCCACCGACCCGGACAGCCGCATCACCAGAATGAAAGACGGCACCACGCACCTGGCCTACAAGGCCGAGCATGCGGTCGACCTGGACACCGAGATGATCGTCGCGGCTGAGATTTACCCCGCAGATTATGGGGACACGCACACGCTGGAAGACACCGTCCACACCGCGCAGCTCAACCTGCAGGAGTCGGGCAGCGACGTGCCGGTGACCGACGTCGTGGCCGACAAGGGGTATCACTCCAACGACGTGCTGGAGACGTTCGCCGAACACACGCCATATCGGACCTACATTCCCGAACCGAAGCTGCCGGCCGGCCGCACGCGCGTCTGGACCGACAAACCGACCACTCAACGCGATGCGGTGTACGCCAACCGCCGACGCACCCGCGGCGAGCGCGGCAGGCGGCTGCAACGGCAGCGCAGCGAGCGAGTGGAACGCTCCTTCGCGCATGTCTGCGAGACCGGCGGCGCGCGGCGGACCTGGCTCTGCGGCATCGAGAAGGTCCGCAAGCGCTATCTGATCGCCGCCGTCGCGCACAACCTGGGCCGCCTCATGCGCGCGCTGTTCGGCATGGGCACGCCGCGAGGCCTGCAACTGAGTGCGGAAGACCTGGCGGAGTTCCTCCGCGCGCCGCAACCTGCCCAGACGACTGTGGACGCACTGCGAAACCTCGTGGGACGACTGGTGAGTCATTGGAATTCGATTTCAATTCGCGCGGCCTCCCGCGCACAGGCCGAAACCGCCTAAACCGCGGCGACATCAATTGGACATTTTCAACGGGCTGCTAAGCGCCACGTCTTCTTCGTCGGACAATCGACGCGAGCCGTGGGCAAGACGCGACTTGGATAATCGAACGAGTTGGGAAAAGTACCGCTCCCAGAGCGGGGTGACCGCATCGCGGTTTCCCGCCCTTATCTGCCCGATCCACTCGGTGACGGACTCGGTAGTAGTCATGGGGGTACTTCTGTGCGAAGTGAGAGTGTGAATTTTACTGTCTCCGTTAGCCAATCTCAATGGCCTCGTCGGTTTTTGCGTCTGGGGAATCTACCCAGGGAATGTCGCTAATTTGGCGCGACTCGGGGTGCGTTTGCGAGTTTTCCACTGTGCGGAGACACCGGAACCGCCCGGTGAAGCCCGAACGTAATTCCTAATCGGAGAACTCGCAATGCAGCCAAATGTCGCGCCAACTTTTTCGGGGAATCTGGAATTCCGACTGCGCCAGACCCTTTGATATCTATGAAAGAGGGGCGCTTGCGAGCGAGAGCTGGTTGCCTTATTCCGGTGGGCGTTGCGATCCCCCTCCTCTTGCCGGAGCAGCACGACCATGTTTTACCTCGGAATCGATCAGCATGCGCGACAGCTCACCATTTCGCTCCGCAACGAACAGGGTCATGTCGTTCAGTCGCGTCAGGTGTCGACGCAACCAGAGAAAATCCAGGAGTTCTTGGAGCGGTTGAAACGCGATGTTCTCCGCGACGGGGAATCGTTTGTGGCGGTGGTGGAGGTCTGCGGGTTCAACGATTGGCTGCTGCAGGCGCTGGAAGAACACCAATGCCACAAAGTCATCCTGATTCAGCCCGAGGAGCGGAAGAAGCAAAAAACCGATCGACGCGATGCGGCGGCGTTGAGTGAACTGTTGTGGGTGAACCGTGAGCGGTTTCTGGCGGGGAAGCCGATCCACGGACTCCGGCAAGTGCAGTTGCCTTCGGCGACGGATCAGCAGAACCGACGGCTGACCACGCTGCGGAAGGAAGCCAGTGAAGCCCGGACCCGGGTGATCAACAAGATCAAGCACCTGCTGCGGCGACACAACCTGCAATGGAGCCTGCCGACGAAGACCTTTCCCACGCAGCGGGCCGTGGCTTGGCTGAAGGAATTGGTCCTGCCCGAGATCGATCGGCTGGAAATGGGCTTTCTCTTGGCGGACTTGGAACGCACTCAGCAGCGCGTCGACGAACTGGAGCGGGTCATCATCGAACGCTCCCGCAACAATGAGGATGAGAAATTACTGCGGTCGATCCCGGGAGTGAGCTACTTCACGGCGACCTCGCTGGCCTGCCGGGTGGGGAATGTGCAGCGCTTCCCGCGAGCGCGGAGCCTGGCCAACTATTGGGGCTTAACACCAGGGTGTCGCAACAGCGGTGAGCACAGTCAACGACTGGGGCATATCACCAAAGCCGGCAGCAATACCGCCCGCTGGCTGTTGGCTCAAGTCACACACCAGGCGTTGCGGAAGGATGGCCGACTTCGGGAGTGGTACAAGCGGATTCGACGTCGTCGCGGCAGCACGATTGCGCGGGTCGCCGTGATGATAAAGCTGGCGACCGTAATCTGGCAGATGCTCCGCAAACGGCAGACGTATTCCGAATGCCGAGCCCACGCCGGCATGGCCGCCTGAGCAACCTGTTTCTGGCGAAAACGATCCCCTGTCACGAAGGAGACCTTGGAAGAGGTTCGCCCGGTTGTTCGATCCCCGTTGCCAGGTCGGCGATGGGAGATCCCTCCTGGAGAGTCCAACTCGTACGGAACCGTGGATGTTGCGAACTGAGTGACCATCAGCCGCAGCACGATCCTTTGATTGGAGTGGACTTCCCGGTGAGGAATTCGCATCAGATAAATCCGCGTCTGCCCTCAGCGGCAGAGCTGCTCACGATCTTCGTCAGCAGTGACTCGCGAAGGAATGTGTGGGGAGCGATCGCGCAACGACAAGATCGATCGCAATATCCCGGAGCAACGATAACCACGGCGAATTCAGGCAGACCAGCACCCAGAAGAGTTCAG
>Ga0163144_10029346_pt1 | contig 10563 bp, 8 predicted proteins | sample OliLak19BULKMAT1_FD_123175 | JGI IMG/M metagenome (GOLD analysis project Ga0163144, IMG submission 123175) | Freshwater microbial mat bacterial communities from Lake Vanda, McMurdo Dry Valleys, Antarctica - Oligotrophic Lake LV.19.BULKMAT1 | ecosystem: Environmental > Aquatic > Freshwater > Lake...
AGGCTGGTGATGACTCGTTCGCCATCGGTCACGCAGGTGGCCGCCCCATATGGATTCGTCCCGTGGGTTGGTTCCACCTTCACTTGCTTCAGGTAGTGCGCCCACTTCTCCTTGCCGGTCTTGCGGTCAATGCACAGGATGCCGCGCCTGGTTCCCTTCTCGATTGCTTGCGTCAGGAAAATGTGATCGCCCCACACGGCCGGCGAGGCGTTGCCTGTATCCGGAAGCGGCGCTTTCCAGCGCACGTTTTCTTTCTCGCTCCAATCGAGCGGCAATTCTTTCGCGCTTGAGTGTCCCTGTCCGTTTGGCCCACGCCAACCCGGCCAGTTCTCGGCGATTGCAAAGGATGAGATGGACAGCAGTGAAAGGAGAGAGAGTCGGAACATGAGAGTGTCCGGTAGGCGGGCGAATCAACCTTTGTTCTTGATGATCATCACTTCGGCGATGCTCAGTGCCGTGTCGCCATCGATTTCGAGCGACTTTTGCAAGTGATCGAGGAATTCTTTCTCTTCTTCTTCAACGCTGCCGTCGGCAAGCAAGATATCGCAGGCGTTGGCGAACGCCGTTTGCTTCATTCCGTCTGGCAAGGCTTCCGCACATGCATCAACAAGTTTCAACGGCCCCGATTTCTTGAGAATCTTGAGCAGGGAGTCCATCATCGCGTTCCACTTGTTCGGCGACACGTTCTCGAACATGCGCATGCGTTCGGTCGTCGTGAACAGGCTTTGCACTTCGCCTTGGGCCATGTGCCCGTCGCAAGCACTGGCAGCGAGAAGGATTCCCGCGAAGGCTTCTTGCTTGGTCAGTTCTCGAGTGCCGGTCTTCTCGGCAAACAGGTTGTCGAAGAGGCCCATGATCGGACTCCGCGAGGCGACGAGATGATGGCAACACTTTAACAGTCGAGGGCTGGGAGTCAAGGAACGCGCCGAATCCGTTCAGCTGGCAATGGTGTGAGAAGCGATGGAACCCTCGCACGAGTGACCCCGAATCGTAAACCCTTCGACACACGCATACTTAAAAATTCCTTCTCGAAACGTTCTTCAAAATGACCAGAAGATGCTCGCTTTTTGGAAGCCCTCACGCCATAGTGTTCTTTCCTCCCTCGGCACGGACGTCGCCGGTGACACTCGATCACTGGTGGGCGACGAGGAAGGTTTCAATTCTCTCGATTGGAGGAAGGTCCCGCGCGGTGTCGCGTCGGGTCTCGCTGAGGTTAGAAAAAATAGCGAGCCAACCCCGTTCGATCGGGGGACGCCAAGGAAGGCCACACCCCTCAAGGGCCTTCCACCGACATGAGTTTGGTAAGGCCTGCAATACTTGATTCCCGGGATTCGTGGAGTCAGGAGAGAATTGCTCGGATGGGCCCTACTCGCAAAGTCGATTCGATCCTTCGGCTGGGAACCGGTGGATCAACTCTCGGCCGGCTTGCTCTTCCTGACCTCGGAAGGCAAGCCGGCCGATGGTGTTTTACGGTTGCCGGACGAACAAGTAGCCGCGTAACGTTTGCTCTTCGGGCCGTCCTTTCGCCGTGACGGTTCCCACATAGCGCATGGTACACATCCACTTCCCACCCGCTGCGAATAGCTTGGAGAGAAACTTCGACTCTTCGTCCTCTTCCGTGAGTCCCAAGCAGACAACCACCCACAGCGATGGCTTGTCGCGCACGGCATCCGACCAGTCACCCAGGCCGACCCATTGCACGCGACTGCCCGTCGCTCCGAGATACCAGTGCACGGGGGCGATGCCAATTTCCCCTTCCTTTTGAGCAATCAAGATCGGATCGCTCGTGGTTTCGGTGATGGCACGAACGGCGATCCGCGAATCGCGGGCGTCCAGATCGCGGTAGGGCCGCACCAGATCGCGGCCCAGCCCGCCGAGGCCGATTGCACCGAGCAATAAGCCAAGACCGATGACCGCGAACTTGGCACGACGCACCGGCAAGTAGCGCCGCAAGACTTCCGCGAACCCGGCACCGATGAACAAACAGAATAGAGGGCCTGCGTGCTGTCCGAGCCGGCACGAGCCCATTGGGTACTTGTGCATCGCGGCCGCCACGAACCACAAGACAAGCATGGCAGCGAAAATCCAGACCCATTCCCGCTCGCCACGCTTCCAAAAACCGATGCCTCCAAACACGGCCAGCGTGGCAGTCAGAATGCTGCCACCGCGTTGAGCACCGGCCGGGTAGGCAGCAATCTCGCCGGCGAGCGTCATCGGAATCCAGTACAGCAGCTTCAATGGATTGGAAGGTGGAAATGCTCCTTGCCAGTATTCGCCCATCCCGTCTGCCGTGGAGATGCCGTATGTCTTTGAAGAAAGATGCACCTTACCCACGAACTGGTAGTGAGCCAGAAACGAACCACACACGATCGCGGTGTACAGAAATAACAAAGCGATCTGCCCGCTCTGGTAGCTCAGGTTTCCAACCTGAGCGCGACTGTCGCTCAGGTTGGAAACCTGAGCTACCGGAGAAAGGCGGGTTCTCCGAAAAATGCGCGGTGCCATCGCCATGCCGATCGCACCCGCGACGAATACTGCCGTGTACGACGATGCCATTGCAAGCGGCGAAACCAGGCACAGCACCACGAGTGGCCAAGATCGTTCGCGTTGTCGTCGCCACGCGGCAAACGGTATCAAGAGCACGACCGAGAAGAGCAGGTCCCACGAATACGGCTTCACAAGCGAACCGGTCGTTGCCGGCCAGATCGCGACGGAGAGAATCCCGATGGCAAACATTCGTGGCAACGGAGAAAGTGCGAGCCGTGCCAACAGGCAGAACAATCCGAGACCAACCACCGACCCGAGGAGAGGGGGCAAGCGCACGGACCATTCGGATGGTCCGAACAACTTGAGCATGGTGATCTCGGCCCAGTGAAACGTGAGCGGGGCGATCTGGCAATACTCGATGGGTCCGAAGATGTCGCCATAATCGCGCGTGAAATAGTTCACCAGCAGCATGGCTTCATCGCCCCAGACGGGCATGGCCATGAGGTAGCGAAAGATTCGCCAGAAGAAGCCGAACAACAGCAAGTAGATCGTGATTTTTCTCAACAACCAGGCATGTTCCGCTTCCCAGACCGTCCAGGTTCCGGTGGGCGGCACAGTTGCTGGAGTCGTGTCGGCAATCGGGTCCGTCTCGGTCATCCAGCAACTCCGTATGATTCAACCACGGAATACTCAGCGTGGCCGAGCCTCAACCGCGATCAGGCCAAAGAGGATTCACCACAAAGACATAGCACGGCATAGCCGCAATTTAGCCCAGACTCAAAGACAATGGAACACGGATGACTCGGATGACACGGATTTGCGCGGATCAAAGGCAGATGATTCAATGGATCTAATCCGTGTGAATCCGCTCGATCCGCGTCATCCGTGTTCCATTGTCTTTTCAGACCACCCAAAATCATCGCTGCAAACGAAGAAGTAGAACGGATAGTAGTACGAAGTTCACGAAGAACACCGAAGATGGGACGGTATGAACAGGATTTGAATCGATCCGGTCAATCCTGTTCGGCCTGTCCAATTCTCTGCATGCTTTCTTTGTGTGCTTCGTGTCTTTGTGGGTCTTTGTGTTGGACTCTTCTTCTGGCGAGGCAGTGACCTAAAGTAGTAGGCAGGCTTGGCGTGCCGACTACTGCCACCATTGGAGATTAACAATGCAACTCGGTTTCGTCAGCGCGATCTTGCCCGACTTGTCGATCGACGAGGTGATTTCTTTCGCGGCCGACGAGGGGTTCTCCTGCATCGAACTCATGTGCTGGCCGCCCGGCGGGTCGTCGCGGCGATACGCGGGCGTAACTCATATCGATGTAACAGACCTCTCCGATGCGGAAGCAACTCGAATCCGCGAGATGGCACGCTCTCGGGGCATCACGATTTCCGGCCTCGGCTATTATCCCAATCCGCTCGACCCCGATCCCGCTCATCGCGAGGTCGTAATCGATCACCTGATGAAGGTGATTCAGGCGGCACCCCGGCTCGGCGTAGCCGTAGTAAACACCTTCATCGGCCGCGATTGGACAAAGTCGATCGACGACAACTGGGCAGTGATGAAAGAAGTTTGGCTCCCGATCATTGCTCAGGCGAAAACGAATGGCGTGAAGATCGGTATCGAGAATTGCCCGATGCTGTTTAGCAAGGACGAATGGCCGGGCGGCAAGAACCTGGCCGTGAGCCCCGCCGTCTGGCGGCGGTTGTTCAATGAGTTTCCCGACGGAACTCTGGGACTGAACTTTGACCCCTCGCACCTCGTGTTTCAGCACATCGATTATCTGCGAGCCATCCGCGAGTTCGGAAAGCACTGCGTTCATGTTCACGCCAAAGACACACGCATCGATAGCGATCGCCTCTACGAAGTCGGCAATCTCGGTTTCGGCTGGTACACGCCCAAGATCCCCGGCCTTGGCGATGTGAACTGGGGCCAGTTCTTCAGCGCCCTGACCGACACTGGTTATCGAGGAGCAGTCTGCGTGGAAGTCGAAGACCGAGCCTTCGAGGGCTCGCTGGAAGATCGCAAAAGCTCGCTGCGGCAGAGTCGGAAGTTTTTGGAGCAGTTCGTGGGCTAGCAATCGAAAACGCGGTGATGACGCTTTTCTGTTTTATAGGCATTGAAAGTGGAACGTGATTTAGTCCTTGGGACTGTATCGCATTCCATGGATGATGCTTCCGACACAGGCCGATTTTTTCGATGTCACTCGTAGTCCCAGCGCAGAGGTTCCATTCGGACAGCTCGCTCCATCAGATTCGGCCGCTACGAAAACGCGGTTGAGGATTGGTGGAAGTTGACGAGGTGCTCGGCCGAGCATAAATGAGAATGACATAGCGCGGCATAGCCGCCATCGAGGTCCAGATTCAAGGCAATGGAACGCGGATGACGCGGATCACACGGATTTGCACGGATCAAAGGCAAATTGCCAATGGATCAAATCCGTGTTGATCCGCTCGATCCGCGTCATCCGCGTTCCATTGTCTTTTTTGAGACCAGCCGAGATGATCGCGGCAAACGAAGAAGTTGAACGGATAGTAGTACAGAGCTGCTACGAAATTCTCCACTCTCGCATTCGCTGGACAATCTCCCGCAAAATTTCGACATCACTCGCCGGCCTGGACATTCCCTGCGGGTGCGGAGCATCGTGCCTCAGCCAGCCTTGCAGCTTCAACAACTGTGCTGCCGAGTGCTTGTAAGCAGGCACCGGTGGCCGAAAGACGAAGAAGCCAAGATACTGCAAGAGATCATTCAACTCGTAAAAGCCCGGATCGCCGGCAAGCCAGAGCGCATCGCGTTTGGCAAACAGGTCCGGGGCGAACGTGCTAAGTCCCAGCAAATAATCGCTGCCATACATCACCATGTCGATGGCGAGATCGTTGCCGGTCAGGACGCGGAACTCGGGACGAACTTGGTCGCGAAGCTGAAGGCGTTGCCATTCCAATTCGCGATTGAGCGAGGAGTGCTTCGCACCGACACATTGTGGAATCGCCACGAGCCCGGCATACGTGTCGAGATCATAGATTCGTCCAAACGGAGCAAACATTTGGCCCAGTTCGAAGCCGATGAAGTGTGGAGTGAACTTCGCGATGGCCCGATAGGCATCGAGCAGGCGTTCACCTTCGAGCGATGTGAGCCCAAACGATTGAAAAATCACCGGAGTGCCGCCGGCCTCGTGAATCTCTTCGATGGCTCGGCGGTACGCGTCCAGATTGAATGCATCGCCTGCCGAATCGCGGACATACGCCCCGGCCACGAACGCGAGACGATCGGCACACGTTTTCGTTTCTGCCAGCACCGCCCGGCGTTCTTCGGGTGTAATGAGATTCACATAGCCTGTGTCCATATTAACTGCTGGCACCAGTCCAGCCGACAACGTGCGTGAAAGATGCTCGCGAAAACCGTCCCAATCGATTTGCCCCCATTCGTCGTAGGGTAACAGAATCGCCGACATGCCCATGATTTCTCGTCGAGGGCGGATCATCGCGATGGGATCGACTGCCGGCATCTTGTCACTCTTCTGGCGTGAAGATTCTGCCGGCTACTATACTCGTTCCATAGAGATCCGAAACCACTATCACGGCACTCAACATGGATCATCCGTTCACTCCATCGCGTCGCCAATTGATGAAGTCGCTGGCCGCCCTCGGCATCGGCAGCACAATCTTCCAGCGAGCGGTTGTTGCACAGGTGCCGAAGGAAATCACGACCGTCACGGCCGAGATGATCGAGAAAGCCGAGTGGATTACGGGGTTGAAGCTTTCCGATGCGGAACGCAAGGCTCTCGTTCGCAATCTGAACGGGGCCTTGCGAACGTTCGAGCGCAATCGCAAAGTCGCGGTGACGAACGATGTGCCGCCCGCATTCGCGTTCATACCCTCTTCGGCCCCAGCGAAGTTCGAGCCGCGTGGAACTGTCGAAGCGATCGCGAGCCCGGTTCCGAAGCGGCCGGCCTCGAATGAAGATCTGGCATTTCTACCATTGACTGCCCTTTCGCAACTCGTGCGAACCAAGGCCGTTTCCTCCCTGGAACTCACCAAGCTGTATTTGGAACGGCTGAAGAAATACGATCCGGCTCTCAAGTGTGTCGTCACGCTCACCGAAGAACTCGCGCTCAAGCAAGCGGATGCGGCCGACAAGGAAATCGCGGCTGGAAAATATCGCGGTCCATTGCACGGCATTCCGTGGGGTGCGAAAGATCTGATCGCCTATCCCGGCTATAAGACGACCTGGGGTGCGGGGCCGTTTAAGGATCAAACGCTCGACGTGAAAGCAACCGTTGCGAAGAAACTCGAAGATGCCGGTGCCGTGCTGGTGGCGAAGTTGACGCTCGGGGCTCTCGCTCAAGGCGACCTGTGGTTCGGCGGCATGACGCGCAATCCATGGAATGTGAAACAAGGCTCAAGCGGTTCGTCGGCGGGTTCATCGTCTGCCGTGGTGGCGGGTCTGGTCGGCTTCGCCATTGGTAGCGAGACGATGGGCAGCATTGTCTCTCCGTGTACGCGTTGCGGGGCAAGCGGATTGCGGCCCACATTCGGACGCATCAGCCGGGCGGGCTGCATGACGCTTTCCTGGACGATGGACAAACTCGGGCCGATCTGTCGGTCGATGGAGGATTGTGCCCTCGTGCTCGGTGCCATTCACGGTGCAGACGCTGGCGATGCCGCCGCCGTGGATCGCCCGTTTAGTTGGCCCGCGAAACGTGAACTCAAGTCGCTGAAGGTCGGGTTCGTCGAAGGCAAGGGCGAAAAAGAACGTAAGGAAATCCTACTCCTCCGCGAGTTGGGCGTGACACTGGTGCCGATCAAACTACCGGAACAATATCCCGCGGATGTGCAAACGATTCTGTATGCCGAGTGTGCGGCCGCGTTCGATGATCTCACTCGCAAAGGCATCAACGAAGGCATCGGCACGTGGGCCAACTCCTTCCGCTTCGGACAATTCATCCCGGCCGTGGAGTACATCCGGGCCAATCGCATTCGCACGCTGCTGATGCGGGAAATGGAAAAGCTGTTCGAGAAAGTCGATCTCTATGTGAATCGCGATCCCTACGTGGACATGGCGATCACGAATCTCACGGGCCACCCGACGGCAGTGCTTCCGAACGGGTTCACGAAGCAAGGCGACACGGAGACGCCAGTCTCGATCACCTTCACGGGCCGACTGTACGGCGAGACGGAATTGCTGGCGGTGGCTCATGCCTATCAACAAGCAACGGGCCATCATCTCAAGCGACCGCCGATGGACAAGGCGACGGCGGAAAATGCGGGGTGAAGAAGGAGTGAGCAGCAAAGAGCTATCGGAGGCCAGCAGGAAACGTTAGAATAATTCTTTGGGAAACGGAAGTAAGAAGGAGGACGACATGCCAGCCATTGCGATTAACGAGGCAACCGAGCGCCTCGCAAGGGCAATTGAAAATTCGTCATTCGATGATCTCGTCGAGTACTATGCGGAAATGTATCCCAGCGAACCGCGGATTCAGGTAGGCCATCCCAAGGCGACGAACGTTGCAGAATTGCTCGCCAAGGAGATTCGTGCCGGCCTCGAACCGGAAACGCTCGTCGATCTTTGGAATGTTGTTTATCCGAAGGATCGCAATGTGCACTACGACGAAGAAGACGATGTGATTCGCTTCAACGAGCGCGTCTTGAATTACGCCGACTAGCGATTCGACATGCCTACCACAGCCCTTTTACATTTCAACGAAGATATGGCACGTGCCAGGGCGATCCTCGCTCACGCTGCATCGCTCCGTCATGCAATCCCGAGCGAAGAACTGCTTCGTTCGGACCTCCTTCGAAGTTCGTGGATGTTTGCGGTTGGAGCGCTCGATGCCTATTTTTGTGACGCCTACACCGACGTCGTGGCATCGACGATCATCGCCAAATCTCGACAGGGCACCATCACCCTTCCCGAGTTCTTCTACGAGATTCGGTTTCCGATTCTCGCAATTTTGGAGGAGTACGACGAACGGGAGAATTGGCGCTGGCGAATGGCGGCCCGTGAGATGATGGAACGAGAAAACGTATTGAGCTTGCAGACAATTCAAAAGCTCTTCAACAAGTTCTTCGCGAAGGGAAGCCGTCTTTTTCTCGACCTGCTGGAAGCCTGGATTTGCCATCCCGATGCCAAGGTTCGACTCTTTGGCATCACGACGGGAGCTTATTCGGCGCTCGCTACAGCGAGGGACAAGGACATCGCAAGAAGGAATTCGCTCGACCAATTCGAAAATCGTTTCGCGGATATTTTTCAGCGCCGGCATGACTGCATTCACAATTGCGATCGACCCCGGCGAAAGCCGCAGCGCCTGAACGATCCCAATCACGTCCTGAGAGTGATTCAAGACGTTGAGTTTTTGGTTCATCGGTGCGACGAGCAAATTCGGGTTGGATTCAAGCAGTTTCTCGTGGAATGCGGTGCTACCGGTGCGACGGTCGCTTCAGTTGGATATTGAACATGGAGAGGAGAAGAATGCGACGGCGAATACGGACTAACCGAGGGCGAATGCGATTCTTCGCAGAACTTCGTTAAGCTCTTCACGTTGTCGAGTGAAGAATTCCTCCGCTTTCCGCTCGCTCACCAACTGAAACCGCACTTCGTCGCCCGGCCGCAATTGGCCCAATGCATCAAGATCGGCTGATATGACATGGGCCACCTTCGGATATCCCCCGATGGTTTGGCCATCCACGCCCAGCACGATCGGCTTGCCTTCGTTGGTAATCTGAATGGCACCCGGTGCGACCGCCTCCGAAATGAGTTCGCGTTTAGGCATCTTCAACGGTGGGCCATCCAACCGCAAGCCCATGCGGTTGCAATCGGGCGTGACTCGGTACGTGTTCGCAAAGAATCCCTCCTTGAACCAGTCGGCTTGCGGTCCGGGCAGGCAACGAAGAAGAACGACCTTCTCCGAACGGGCAAGCCCCGTGCCCAGTCCGCGACCGGGAAGGATCGACGAATCACATTCCAGCACATCCTCCGACACCAATGGAGAGAAGCCGGTGACGCTTTCCAAAATCTTCGGACAACGAAAGCCACCCGGCACGCAGAGATAGGCTCGACAACCTCGCGGTGTGCCGCCGATTCGCAGAGTTTGTCCTTCCCGCAAGGTGAACGTGTGCCCGGCTTCGATCTCTACGTCATCGCGAAAAACTTGAAAGGGCGCACCAAAAACGCACATTCCTACGTCTCGAATCGCAATCAGGGTAGGCCCCGTGAGTGCAATCTCCAGTGCGGGCATTTGCGGTGCATTACCCACAAGAGTGTTGCCTAGCGCCAGCGCTGAACGATCGGCAGGCCCGCCTAGCGGAATGCCGAGCGAACGCGTCCGTGGCCGGCCGCCATCGACGACGAGGGTGTGTGTGCCGGGCGAAATGACGCGAAGGCTCATGCGAACGCCCGCAACTCGGTCCCGGCTCGAAGCAACTCCTCGCGAACGGCTCGAACGAACTCGATGGCCTGGGGATTGTCGCCGTGAACGCAGATGGTTCTTACACCACGTTCGGAGATCAGTTTCATGACTTGTTGCGCGGCTTCACGAGGGCTCTCGATAAATGCACCCCGCTGATCGCGTGGCACAAGCGAGCCATCGGCACGATAGGAACGGTCGGCAAACCCTTCGGCGAAGAACGACACGCGACCCCTCGCCCGATGTTCCAGTCTTGAGCCTGGCAGACCAATAACCGGAAGGCTGGCCCATTCACAGACGGCAACAAGTGTTTCCGCGAAGGCATCGTCAAGATTGGCCTGGTGGTAAAGGCCGCCGTGGGGTTTGACGTAACGCAATTTCTGACCGAACTTCTCAGCTAAAGCTCGCAGGAAATCGATTTGCCGAATCGTCTCTTCCAGCACATCTCGCGGCGGGGTCGGCAACTCGCGTCTACCAAAGTACACGCGGTCCGGATGACCGGGATGGGCACCGATGGCCACGCCGTGTTTCGCAGCATGTTCCAGCGTCGCGAGGATGCTTTCCGCGTTTCCGGCATGAGCCCCGCAACAGATGTTGGCCGATGTAATCAATGGCAGCAACTCGGCATCCGTGCCTGCTCCTTCGCCCAGATCGCAATTGAGATCGATCAACA
>Ga0163144_10029347_pt1 | contig 10563 bp, 11 predicted proteins | sample OliLak19BULKMAT1_FD_123175 | JGI IMG/M metagenome (GOLD analysis project Ga0163144, IMG submission 123175) | Freshwater microbial mat bacterial communities from Lake Vanda, McMurdo Dry Valleys, Antarctica - Oligotrophic Lake LV.19.BULKMAT1 | ecosystem: Environmental > Aquatic > Freshwater >...
AAGATGCAGAACAAGTCGGAGCAGGCGACGCCGAGGAAGCCGTCTGATTAATTTCAGCATGACCCCGGCGCGCCATTCCTCTAATCTGTCAAATAAACTACTCTGCGTTGACCTCCCCGGTATAGTAGTTAGCCTTTCGGGGTGAAGATCATCTTAGACACGGATGTCATCGCCGCCGCGCTACGATCACGTCGTGGAGCTTGCAGCCAGCTTTTCCAGTTGATGGCACGTGGGGATTTTCGGGTTGCGGCTTCCACGGACTAATCCTTGAGCGTGAAGATTTCCTCAGCAGGCCAAGGCTAATTCCCATGACCAGTGATCGTGATTTTGTAGAGTTTTTGGGCCGGTGGGATTGGCTTTGCGCTTGGGCGCCGGGGATGCGTAACTGCGGGGGTTCCCCATGCACAAGCGCCCGCCGAAAAAGTTCGTCCCCACCCCTTTCGAATACCACCAGGAGATCGATCTGCGGATCGATTCGCTGACCAACCTCGGTGCGGGTGTCGGACGGGTGGACGGATGGGTGGTTTTCGTGCCGTATGCGCTGCCGGGGGAATTGGTGCGGACGAGGATTTTCCGCAACGACAAGAACCACTCGCAGGGGGATCTGATGGAGGTTCTGGAGAGATCGCCGGATCGTGTGGAGCCGGGTTGCCCGCTCTTCGGCGAGTGCGGGGGCTGCCAGTACCAGCACCTTTCCTATGAAAAGCAGCTTGGGTGGAAGACGCGGCAGATCAGGGAGCTGCTGAAACACATGGCGGGCGAGGAGCGCGAGGTGAATATCTGCGCGAGCACGGAGCAGATCTGGAACTACCGGTCAAAGATCACCCCGCATTTTGAGAAACCGGTGGACGGGTTGGTGAGGGAGATCGGTTTCCTGAAAGTCGGGCGGCGCAACGAGCTGCTGGACATAACCAACTGCCCGATCGCGATGAAGGAGATCAACGGGGTCTTGCCGGAGGTTCACGCCGATATCCGGGCGAACGGGCGGCAATTCAAGCGCGGTGCAACCATCCTGCTGCGGGCTACGGAAGGCCGGGTGGAGCGCGATCCGAAGGCGATAGCAAGGGAGGAGATAGCCGGGGTGAAATTCGATTTCGTGGCGGGGGAATTTTTCCAGAACAACCCGTTCATTTTGGAAAAATTCACGGGATATGTCGGCGAGAAGGCGCTGGCGGGCGGGGCGAAGTATCTGGTGGATGCGTATTGCGGGGCGGGGCTGTTCGGGCTTTGCCTGGCGGGGCGTTTCGAAAAGGTGATGGGCGTGGAGGTAAACGAGGCGGGCGCGAGGTGGGCGGCGAACAATGTGGCGCTCAACGGTTTCGGCAACGTCAGCATCCTCCAGGCGGACGCAGAGGAGATTTTCGCGAAGGTGGACACCCCGCCGGAGGAGACCGCAGTGGTGATCGACCCGCCGAGGAAGGGCTGCACCCCGGAATTTCTCGCCCAACTGGTGGCCTACGGCCCGGAGCGTGTGGTTTACGTATCATGTGATCCGGCGACGCAGGTGCGGGATTACAAAATCCTCAGGGAGTCCGGCTATGTGCTGGAAGAGGTGCAGCCCTTCGATCTTTTCCCCCACACCCGGCACGTGGAGAACGTGATGGTGCTGGTGAAGGGCGGGAAATTGTAGCTGCGAGCGGGAAATCCCGGGATTTTCCTATTGCAAACCGTTCTCAATTAGAGGAGCTTCTCCCCGATGACATCAACCCCAGCAGCCCGCCGCACTGCGGACAGCCAACTGACCTTGAACGAGGTCGGGGTGAACTGCGATGTGCGGATCAGCAGCCTCAACGGCCCGGCCTGCGAGAGGCTGCGCGAACTAGGCTTCTGCGAGCAGATGCAGCTCCGGAAAATCTCCAACGGGCGAAACCTCGTCTGCACCGTCTGCGGCGCGAAAATGGCGATCAGCCGTGAGCTTGCGGAGCAGGTTTTCGTTTCACCGATCCGCTGACTCCGGCCATGTCCGAAGTTCCGTCCACCGTCGCCCTCGTCGGCAACCCCAACTCAGGGAAATCCACGATTTTCAACGCCCTGACCGGCAAGAACCAGCGGGTGGGCAATTTCGCCGGGGTCACCGTCGAGGTGAAAACCGGCGAAACCTACAACCCCCACGGCAAGAAGCTCAACGTCCTCGACCTGCCCGGCTGCTACTCGCTGCGGGCGAACTCCCCGGACGAGAAAATCGCCCTCGACGCACTGAATGGCGTACTGCCCGGATCCGCAAAACCCGACCTCGTCGTCTGTGTCGTCGATGCCTCAAACCTTGAGCGCCATCTCCAACTCGCCCTTCAGGTCATCGAGCTCGGCCTGCCCTGTGTGCTCGCCCTCAACATGGTGGACATCGCGGAGAAATCCGGCCTGCGACTCGATCCCGCAAAACTTTCCGAGGAACTCGGCATCCCCGTTGTCCCCATGCAGGCGAATGCCGGAAAAGGCATCACCGAGCTGAAGCAGGCACTCCGCCATCCCTTCCCGCCGCCCTCCGCAGCCACCTGGAAAGCCGGTGAAAACGAACGCCGCGAATTCATCACAAGGCTATGCGAACTCGCCGCCCGCCGCCCGGATTCCGAGCAGCGCACATTTTCCGACAAGCTCGACTCATTGCTGCTCCATCCATTTCTCGGCTGGGTCGCCCTGATCGTGGTGATGTTCACGGTCTTCTGGGCCATCTTCTCCTTCGCTTCCATCCCGATGGATTTGATCGACGGCGCGCTCGGTTCTTTCGGCGGCTGGGTGGAGACGCTCATGCCGCCCGGCGATTTCCGCTCGCTGCTGGTGGACGGTGTCATCGCCGGGGTAGGCGGAGTGCTGGTTTTCCTGCCACAGATCATCCTCTTGTTCCTCTTCATCGGCCTGCTGGAAAGCTCCGGCTACATGTCCCGAGCGGCGTTCCTGATGGACGGCGTCATGGCCAAGGCCGGGCTCAGCGGAAAAGCCTTCCTGCCACTTTTCAGCTCCTACGCCTGCGCCATCCCCGGCGTCATGGCCACGCGCACCATCGACTCCGCAAAAGAACGCCTCGTCACGATTTTCGTCGCCCCGTGGATGAGCTGTTCGGCGCGTTTGCCCGTCTATTTCCTCATCGTCCCGCTGCTGCTCGGCGAAACGGAAGGCTCGTGGAAACAGGCGCTCATTCTCTTCGGGATCTACGCGCTCGGCACAGTTACGGCATTCGTCGTAGCCCGCATCCTGCGGGGAAGATTGGGGCCGGACAAATCCGCCAACCACTTCATCCTGGAGCTACCCTCCTACCGCAGGCCGCAGTGGTCATACATCTTCCGCCACGTCATCGACCGCGCATGGGCTTTCGTCCGCAAGGCGGGAACCATCATCCTCGGCCTGTCCATACTCCTTTGGGCGCTCGCCACCTATCCGAAGACCGACTCGGAAGACCCCGGTGAAATCCTCGCCCACAGCGCCATGGGCCGCATTGGTGCGTTCATCGAGCCGGTCGTGAAACCCCTCGGCTTCGATGGCCGCACCGGCACCGCGATCCTCACCTCCTTCGCCGCGCGCGAGGTTTTCGTCTCCTCCACCGCGATCCTATTCAGTGTCGAGGAAACCGATGACGATGTGGAGACGCGCTCCCTCCTCCGCGACAGGATCTCCGCCGCAACATGGCCGGATGGCAAGCCGCTGTTCACCCCGCTGACCATGGTCTCGCTGCTGGTCTTCTTCATCTACGCCCTCCAGTGCCTGCCTACTACGGCCGTCGTAGCAAAGGAATCCGGCTCCTGGAAATGGGCCATCGGCCAGTTCGTCTTCATGTCCGGCTTCGCCTACCTGGCCTCCCTCCTGGTCTTCCAGGCCGGCCGCCTCATGGGCTTCTGAGCAGGGAGATTGGAGATTGGAGATTGGAGATTTGAGATTTGAGATTTGAGATTGGGAGATTGGAGTTTGAGATTTAGAGTTTGAAGTTTAGGTTTTTTGCGAAATGGACTGGCAAACAATCACCGCCCTCGCCTGCGTCCTCGGTACCCTCGCCGTGTTCGCCTACCGCATCGTGCGCCCTAGGAAAAACAGCTCCTCCTGTGGGAAAGGCTGCGGCTGCGGGGTGGAGAAGAAGCGGTGAAGGATCCCTCTGAGAGGCGTCTCTCCGAGCGCCTGCACAAGCCCTGAAATTTCCCGGTGCTATTCCGGCGGCCAGAGAGACACCGCTCCCGGTAAAGCCAGCCGCCCCTTATTTCCCGCCCACCTTGATCCGTGCGGGAACCTCGTTGATGCTGATTCCCGCTTTTCCGAGGGCATCCCAGATTTCCAGGAGCCTTTCTAGAGGCAGGCGGCGGTCGGCTTCGAGTTCCAGTTTCCGTCCGGGGTTCTGTTTTTGGTAGGCGGTGAGGTATGCCCCGAGCAGCCCTTCCGGAACGGCGAGGGTGTCCAGGGTGATGTTCCCCTCTGCGTCAACGGCGATCACCGAGCGGGTGTCGGTGATTTTTTCCGAAGGGATTTCCTTCACCGTCGGCAGCTCGATCTGGAGCACCTCGCGGGGTTTCTTGAACGTCGTGGAGACGATGAAAAACACCAGCAGGATGAACAGGATGTCGATCATCGGCACGATGGGCACCTGGGCCCTGCTGCGTTGGATGCGGTGGAATTCCATTACCTAGAGAGTGCTGTTGCCGGAGCAGGTGGAGATGAAACCAGTCAGGATCGATTCCATGCGGGCGGTGAGACGCTCGATGCGGCGGGTGAAATAGCTGTGGGCGATGACGCACGGCACCGCGATGGCAAGGCCGAAGATGGTGGTGTTGAGCGCCTCGGCGATGCCGCGCGCGATGGCGAGGTGGTCTGTGGTTTCGCCGAGTCCCTGGAAAATGGCGACGAGGCCGGAGGCGGTGCCGAGCAGTCCGAGCAGCGGTGCGACGGTGATGACAACATCGATGACGCCGATGCCGGCATGCATCCTCACGACCTCCTCGCGGGCGGATGCCTCCACCGCGCGGCTGATTTCTCCGGAGGGTTTGCCGTGGTGTTTAAGCGCTACCCCGCCGAGACGTGCAAGGGTGCTGCCACCCTGCTTCAGTTCCGCCACGACGGGATCCGCATCGCCAGATCCGATGTTTTCCAATCCGTCCGCCAGGCGGTCGGGAATGATCCGCGAGCGGGCGAGGGAGAGCGCCTTGAAGCCGATGGCGGTGAGGCCGGCGATGGAGCAGAGGATGAGGGGGTAGATGAAGACTCCGCCTTTTCCGAGGAATTCCAAGGTGGCGGCGGTGGCGCTGATTGCGAGGTGGTGCATGATGATTCCGTTAGAAGTAGAAGTTGAAGATCAGTTCGAGGGCGTCGCCGCCCATTTCCTTTCTGACCGCAGGGGGCATCGCCGGGATGGGTGCGTTGCGGATCGCGTTCAGGGTGAACCCTTTCTGCACCTCGCCGGTTTGGTTGTCGCCGACAAACTGGACGCTTTTCACCCGTCCCTCCGCAGTGACGAAGAAACGGACGGTGAGGAATCCCGGAGTGATGAAATCGCGGTGTCGCACACAGTTGAGCTGCCATTCCTTCTCGACCGAGCGGCTGATGGCGGACTGGTAGCGCCCCATCGGGGAATCGGCGACATCAAGTGCGCTTTGCCCCCTGCGTGAGATACTGCCTTTGATGGCCGTCTTGCTCTGGTTTCCACGGAAAGCAGGGTCGTTGATCGGGGCAGGCTTGGGTTTCGGCATTTCCTCCACCTTTTTCTCGGCGAGGGCATCCGCCGCGCCGTCGCGGGCTTTCGTTTCCTCACGCGGCTTCATGTCCTCCCGCAACTCGCCCTTCGCCACGGGGGTGTCGATGGGGTTCGGCCCGTCTAACAGCTTTTCGCGGATCGCGGTCTCGGCTTTCTCCGCCTCGCCGGGGATGGGGGTTTGCTCACCTTTCACCAGCTCTGCTGGCGTCTGCTCTGGCATGGGCGGGGAAAGCGGGGAGGGTGTGGCATCGGGTGGGACGATGGGGCGGGCGGCGGTATCGAGCCTGCCGTCCTGATAGGTGCTCTGCGTGGTTTCGATCTCGCCCTCGTTCCTCGGTTTGCGGCCGGCTTGCGATGGCATGGCGGGGGCGGTGGTGTCCGGGGCGCGGTCGCTTGTGGCCTGGGTGTTCCGTTCCCCGATGTATCTGCGGCTCGCCGGAGCCTCCGCGCTCTCCTGCTCCGGCGACGTGCGGACGACTTCGGGAGGCACTGCCATTGTCTCTGCGGGGGCAACAGGCGTCGGCTCCCGTTTGAACATTTCCGGGAAAATCCGTACCGTCTGCTCGGGCTCGAAGGCCTCGGGAATGGCTTTCCTCCGCTCGATTTCCGAACGGATCGCCTCGATGCTGACCCATGCGAGCAGCAGGCCGTTCATGAGCACGGAAACGCAGAGAGCCACCGCCCAGAGGCGGGCTTCATCCCCGTTCGGTCTCGCAACTGCGGTGGCCACGGGGTTATCTTGGCGTATTTCACCGTGGGTGCAATGCTGCGATTGGCCTGGCGCAGACTGGTGTCAGCCCCTCCACCGGCAAAGGACACCGGCGATCACGCCCGCGCAGAAACCGAAAACGTGCCCCAAGACATCGACGCCTTCCCCCGGCGCCGCGCCGCCCAGCCAGCCGAGCAGCGCGAATCCCGCCACCAAGGGCGCAAGCACACGCAGCCACGGCATCCGGATCTTCTCCCGGAAATTTTCCACAATCCCGATCCCGGAGAGTATCCCGAGCGCACCGAACACCGCCGTCGATGCCCCGAGCGACCTGAAATCCTCCGGCCATGTGACCCACGAGGTGATCGCGTTCCCCGCAGTCCCCGCAAGCAGGATCATCGCCCAACCTTTCCACGGGCCGAGCGATTTCGAGACGAGCATCCCGAAGACCGCTCCGCTGGCGAGATTGCCGACGATATGCGGCCCGTCGCCGTGGAGGAAAAGTGCTGTGAAGGGCCGCCACCACTCGCCCCTGCCGATGAGGGCTATGCTCGATGAGGCGAAGCGATCGGAAAGCGATGGATCTTCGGATTGGAAGTTGAAGACGACGAGGAGCGTGACCGCCCATGTGAGGAAATGGAAAAAGCCCGCCGGGTGCCTGCCCCAGTTCGAGGGAAGCAGTGGCAAAGTTTCTACGACTCGCGATTCCTCTTCGTATTGCTTGAGTTCCTCGGAAATTTTCGGCGCAGCCGCAGGCTCCGCCTGGACATCATACTCGCCCGGCTGCTCTCCGTGATCGACGCGGATCGCCTCGCCCATGGCGAGGGCAACCAGTGCATGCTCTTGCGCCTCGTCGAGCGAAGCGTAGCTGCCGACATCGACCCATTCTTCTTCCGGCTCATCGTTCATGGCGCCTGGGTTTCCACGATGTAATCCAAGGCCTCTCCGGCGCGCAGCATGGCCAACGAAAAATGGCCGAGGCCATCGACAACATCCAGTGTGGCGGAGGGCATTTTCCCCACCAGATCCCTGACAAGCGTGACGGGGATGTTCTTGTCGTCGCCGCCATGCCAGTAACGGATGGCGTGGGTGATTTCCTCCGGATTGATGGCGGGCTTGCGGAGGTAGATTTCCGCATCGGTCATCACGCCCTGCCCGCCGGAGAGGCCGCAGACGCCTTCGGTGAAACTTTTCGTCAGCACCGGCCAGATCTCAGGATCGTGCAGCATGATTTCCCTGTCCGCCACCGAGAGGCTGCGCAAAAGCAGGGACACCGGGATCGCATCCGGCCTGCATTTCGCGGCGAGGGATGCGATGCGGAAGCCACCTGTGAAAAATGGTGCCGGGGCTTTCCGCAGGGGGATGAGCGTGCGATAGAGCGGATGCAGCCCCTCGGTGCCGAGATCGGTCAGCGGCAGCGGCACCATGCCAGCGAGGACGGCGGAACCGGTCAGCCGCTCCGGGATCATCGCGGCGCAGGCGAGAACATACGGCCCGCCGCCGGAGACTCCGAGCTGGCCGAATTTTGCGATTCCGAGATGATCGGCGAAACGGGCCATCAGCTCCGGCCAATCCTCGAGCTTCCTCTCGCGGACAAGTGTGGATTTCCCTATCCCCGGCCTGTCCATCGCGATCAGCCGCAGCCCGCGATCCTTGGCGATGTGATGCGCCAGCCGCGCCTGCAGGCGGGAGCTCGGCCAACCGTGGTAATAGAACACCGGCTTTCCCGAGGGGTCGCCGTATTCGTTCCACGCCAGGCTCTTGCCGGGGGCGTATTCCCAGAAAACGGGATCGGCGGCAGGCGGAGGGTTGGCGAGGAAATGGAGGCTATCGGTCATGATCAAGCGACGTTCACAAAGATCGTCCAAAATCCCGCGGGCACTTTGTGGGAGATTTCCGGCTGCATCAAGCCCGGGTGCCGCGCGGTCATCTGGGCTCGCGATCAAGGGAAAGAAAAAGCCTCCCCGGCGAACCGGGGAGGCTTGGCTATCCTTATCTGGGGGTTAGATTAGAAGGTGAAGTTCGCACCGAGCACAAAGCCGGCAAGGCCGAAGCTCTCGCTGTCATCATCACTGACACCGCCCCACCATTGACCTTCCACACCGAGGCGGATGTTGGCGTCAATGTTGCTGAAGTCATATTGCACGCCGAGACCCGCTTGGCTGATGAAAGCCACGGTGTCTTCGTCAGTGTTGCCATCATCCGTGGTGCCGAAGGCGATGGTCTGCTTGGCGGTGGCATAGAGTGAGAAGCTGTTATTGAGCGAGCGGGTCACATCAATGCCGAGGACAACGCCGAGGCCATCAAATTCGGTATCACTTTCGTCTTCTTCAACAGTGACATAGCTCAGACCCACGTAAGGGGAGAGCGTCAGCACATCGGAAGGTTTGAAGGTCTGGCCGATGACCAAGTCGATGGAGGACACGGAGAGTTCATCACCGTTATTATCTGTATCGGTTTCGTAGCCGAAGTAGGTCGCCTTGGTGAAGAGGCAATCACTGAACTGGTAGCCGAGGGAAATCCGACCGCCGAAGTCGTATTCGGTATCATCATACACACCTTCGGATTGGTAGGGTTGCAAGTATAGGGCTTCGATTCCGAATGTCCAACCCTGCTTGCAATCAGCTTGCGGGGCGGGTGTCATCGGGGCTTGGGCTTCGACACCAGCAAAAAGTGGTGCGCTGGTAAGCAGTAGTAGGGTTAGTGCGTATTGTTTCATAGCGGCGCATTTATGGCAGCCATGTATAATTTCGTCAATCATATAAATTTCTGATATCGGCGACGGGACAACCGCTAACCGGTATAGATCTCCCCATCCCCGGCCTATCCATCGCGATGAGTCGCATGCCGCGCTCAATGGTCGTGCCCGACGTGTTCGCCGAGGAGGTCGCGGCCGAAGTCGTTGGCTTGGTCGCGCCAGACGGCGTGGACATGGTTGCCGTTGTTCTGGACGTTGGCGACTTCCACTAGGAACGTAGTGCCCTGGATGCGGTAGTAGTAGGGTTCGCCGCGTTTGAGGCCGCCGGCCCAACCGAAGCGGAGGTTTGCTAGGTCGGCCTTGATTTTCGCGATGTCCGCCCCGGCGAGTTCCTTGCGGTGGCGGTTGGCGAATTCCGCGATGAGTTCCATGAGCGCGGTTTGCTGGGTGGCGGTCATTTCGGAAGCTTTCACGCCGACGGGATCGAGTTGCTTCGCCTTGCGGTCTTCTGCGGTGAGGATTTCGCCGGGAGGTTTTTCCGAGAAGACGACTTCCTTGCCGCTTTCCTTGAGGGTGGTGGCGATGGCGCGGGCGAGGTCTTCCTCGGCGGCAAGCGGGCGGGTGCCTTTCATCTTGTGCTCGATCATGATCTCACCGGGGTTCGATGCGAAGAACGACGGGGTGACGGACACCGCCTTGCCTGCGATGACCGTGTAATTCAGTGAGAGGTGATGGCCCTCGAAACGCCAGCCCCATGTGCCGCCGGCTTTGGGCTCGCCGAAGATGGAGGTGAAATAGGCTTTCGGATTGCGGAAGTCCGGGCGTTTCTCGATCTCTCCGAGGAAGGCCTCGAGCGCCATGATGGCATCGACCTTGCCCAGGCCCGGATCGCTGAGGGCGGTTTTGAGGAGCGCGCGGACGAGGGCGGTCTGCTTTTCATCGAGTGCTTCGAGCGGCAGGCCCTTGCGCTCGCGGGGGACGAAGCCCCAGTTCTCGCGCTGGTAGGCATCGAAGGCGAAGCGGGCTTTTTTTGCCTGCGCCTCGTCGAGAGCGGAGAGGAAGGCGTTGGCGGCGTTGGCCATTTCAGTTGTAACTCCCGTTAGATCCGCTGCGGGGATGGGAGGCGCCTCCTTCGCGAAAACGGGGGATGCGGCGAGGGTGAGGGCGAGGATGAATTTTTTCATGGCTTGGATTCTACGTAGGGCACCAGTGTGGGCTTGCACGGTTCGCTCGTGAAGAATTTTAACCGCAGATGAACAGGATGGACGCAGATGAAGAGGAAGAGGAGGATTCTGTTGTGAAAGAGGTTCTTAGGGAGATTTTCGGATTCGGGGAGCTGCGTGGCGGGCAGGGCGAGGTCGTGGACATCCTCATGGCCGGGCGGCCCGCGCTGGCGGTTTTTCCTACGGGTGGTGGAAAATCACTGTGCTACCAGCTTCCGGCGCTGATGCTGGAGGGGACGGCGCTGGTCGTTTCCCCGCTGCTGGC
>Ga0163144_10029348_pt1 | contig 10562 bp, 9 predicted proteins | sample OliLak19BULKMAT1_FD_123175 | JGI IMG/M metagenome (GOLD analysis project Ga0163144, IMG submission 123175) | Freshwater microbial mat bacterial communities from Lake Vanda, McMurdo Dry Valleys, Antarctica - Oligotrophic Lake LV.19.BULKMAT1 | ecosystem: Environmental > Aquatic > Freshwater > Lake...
CTTCGTCGGCGCCGGGACGCTGGCAACGGCGCTGGCGCGGCAGAGCGAGACCGCGCTGCGCCACTACCTGACCCAGGCGCACGAGCTCGGCGCCGAGCTCTCGAACTCGGCGACGCTGTCGACAGTGTCGCCCGAGCTGCAGGCCCTGGCCGACGCCTCCGGCGACGCCAACCCGCATCGCGCGGACGAGCCGTACCGGCGGGCGCTGATCGGCGTCTACGCCCGACTCGCGGCGACGCTGCATGCGCTCACCGGCACCGAGGCCTTGCGGCACGCGGTCGCGCCGAGCTCGCCGTACCCGCGGGCCGAGGACCTGCTCGCCGACCTGCGCATCGTCGAGGAGTCGCTGCGCCGCCATCATGCCGAAGCGCTGGTCGCGCCGCGCCTGGCGCCGCTGATTCGCTCGGTGCAGGTGTTCGGCTTCCACCTCGCGACCGTCGACCTGCGGCAGAGCTCGGACAAGCACGAGGCCGTCGTCGCCGAGCTGCTCGCGGTGGCGCGGATCGAGGCCGACTACTCCGGGCTCGACGAAGCCGCGCGCCAGGCCTGCCTGCTGAAGCTGCTCGACGACGCCCGGCCGCTGCGCGTGGTCGAGAGCGAGCGCGCGGCGGCGTACAGCGAAGCGAGCCTCGGCGAGCTGGCGATCTTCGAGGCGGCGGCAGCGATGCGCGCGCGCTACGGCAGCGACGCGATCCGCCACTACATCATCTCCCACACCGAGTCGGTGAGCGACCTGCTCGAAGCACTGGTGCTGCTGAAGGAGGCCGGCCTGATGCGCGGGCCGCTGCAGGGCAGGCAAGCGAGCACCGCGCTCATCGTCTCGCCGCTGTTCGAGACCATCGGCGATCTGCAGCGCGCCGCGACCATCATGCGCGACTACTACGCCCTGCCGGGCATCGCCGCGATGATGCAGCGCTCGGGCGCCGAACAGGACGTGATGATCGGCTACAGCGACAGCAACAAGGACGGCGGCGCGCTGACCAGCAGCTGGGAGCTCTATTGCGCCGAGATCGCGCTGGTCGAGGTGTTCGCGGCGCTGCGCGACTCGCACGGCATGACCCTGCGCCTGTTCCACGGCCGCGGCGGCACGGTCGGCCGCGGCGGCGGGCCGAGCTACGAGGCGATCCTGGCGCAGCCGCCGGGCACGGTGAACGGCCAGATCCGCCTCACCGAGCAGGGCGAGGTCATCGCCTCGAAGTACGCGCAGCCCGAGATCGGCCGGCGCAACCTCGAGACCCTGGTCGCGGCCACGCTGGAGGCGACCCTGCTGCAGCCGACGCAAAGCGTGCCGAAGAGCTTCATCGACGCCGCCGGGCGCCTGAGCGCGGCCAGCATGGCCGCCTATCGCGGCCTGGTCTACGAGACCCCGGGATTCACCGACTACTTCTTCAGCGCCACGCCGATCCGCGAGATCGCCGAGCTCAACATCGGCTCGCGGCCGGCGTCGCGCAAGGCGACCCGGGCGATCGAGGACCTGCGCGCCATTCCCTGGAGCTTCAGCTGGGGCCAGTGCCGGGTGGCCCTGCCCGGCTGGTACGGCTTCGGCGCGGCGGTCGAGGCCTTCCTCGGCGAGCCCGGCGCGCGCGCCGCCCGGCTGGCGCTGCTCCAGCGCATGGCCCGGGAGTGGCCGTTCTTCGCCACCCTGGTCTCCAACCTCGACATGGTGATCGCCAAGAGCGACATGGCGATCGCCGCGCGCTATGTCGAGCTGGTGGAGGACCGAAGGCTCGGCCGGAAGATCTTCGCCCGGATCGAGGCCGAGTGGCAGCGCACCGACGACGCGCTCGTGCTCATCACCGGCGAGAAGGACCGGCTGGCGTCGAACCCGGCGCTGGCACGCTCGATCGAGCACCGCTTCCCGTACCTCGACCCGCTCAACCACCTGCAGGTCGAGCTGATGCGGCGCTACCGGCACCGCCGCGACGACGATCCGTCGATCGAGCGGGTGCGGCGCGGGATTCACATCTCGATCAACGGGCTCGCAGCAGGACTGCGCAATACGGGCTGAGTCCGGGATCGCGAGCCTTGACGCCGCCCCGGCAACCGCGCACAACCGGCGCATGGCCCGGCACGGCAACTCTCTCGTGTTCGCGGCCTGTACCGTCGCCGCGCTGGCAAGCGGCCCGGCGCCGGCCCGCGACGAACCGCGCCCGTTCGCGGCGGCGATCGGCGATGCGATCGAGAGCTGCGTCGACAGCACGACCCTGCGCTTCGGCCGCGAAGAGCGGCGCGCGATCCTCGACGCCGAAGACACGGCGAGCGTCGGCGAGGCGCTGCTGCGCCGCTATCCGGCATTCGCCCAGAGCGGCCTGGCGCCGCAGGCGATCGTCCTCTGGCGCAAGCCGGCGGCCGACTGGCTCTACGTCACGCTGCTGATCAATCCCGCCAAGCCCGGGGAGGTCTGCTACACGGCGAGCTTCGTCGCCGGCCGGATCGGGCTGACGCCGGTACTGTTGAAGAAGTACTTCGGCGTCGTGACCTGATCGAGGCGCCACCGGCGGCGATCAGCGCGGCAGTGCGCCGACACCGGGTCCCCTCGACGACGCGCTCGCCAGGGTGTTCGGCGCAGCTTGCGCGAGACGCTTGCGCAGGACCGCGACCTGACCTCGTTCCGCGAACTCGCGCAAGTCGTCGAGCCGGGCCTGCAGGTAGCCGCAGCTCACCGACTCGGCATCGGTCCGTCCGACCCGCTTCGACTCGATCGCCTGGGCTTCCTTCTGCAACTCCTGGAGACGCTCCTCCGGCCAGCCGGCGCGCTTGCCGATCGCTCGGCCGACCACCAGGCCGAGATGGATCGCCGAACCCTTGACGAGCATCGCCGCGACCCGGTCGCACGCGTCGCGGCGGAGGGGATCCGAAAGACCGCCGGCGGGACACAAGCCGAGCAGGATCTGGGAATCGCCGGTCGCTTGAGCCGCGGCAATGCCAACCGCGCCCCAGGCCAGAGCCGAAGCGCCATGCAGATTGGCCTCTCCGGCGGGCACGTGATCGAGCAGCACCGACGCGAGCCTGAAATCGCCGGGGTCATAGCGCTCGGCCGCGGCGACGCGAAACAGCGCATCCTCGAGCATCGACGGGTCGCGCTCGGCCTGCGCCCGCGCAGCGACCGCGATCCAGGGGGCCGCGTTGGACGGCTCCAGCCGCGCCCACTGCGCGGCGTTGATGACCTGGCAGTGCGCCGCAGCATCCTGAGCCGCGGTCCCGCACGCTCGAACCGCCCAGCCGTAGACAAGGGGGTCCGAAGAGTCCTTCGCGAACCGGGCGAGCGCGTCCCGGCGAGCGATGGAATCGAGCGCGCTGGCCGACAGATCGCGTTCGCACGTCGCATCCCCTTTGCACGCCGCGAGCTTGACGCGTTCGGCGACCACCGGGTGCGCTCTCATCGCGAGCGCGGCACCCCGCGCCTGCTCGTCGGCACTCGACGTCATCGCCGCGAGGGTGAGCTCCGAGAGGGCGTTGTCGCTCTCGCGGGTCGCCGCCTCGACACTTTCCCGGTCGACCTCGCCGTCTTCCTTCAGCTTGACCCAGGCGCCGCCGCACATCTGCACCTCGCCCGGAGCATCGGCGCGGGCGCCGGCATCGGCCAGGCTCCCGGCGGCCACGGCCGGCGGATCGACCGACACAGGCGCGAAGACGGCCGGCAGGTCAGCCGCCGCGACCGGCGGCTCGCTCTCGTCGCCGAGCAGCCACCCGACGCCGACCACCACAACGGCGCCCACCAGGAGCGCGCCGGCGATGACGCGGCGAGCGCCGGTCGAGACGGGCAGCGGGTCCGGTTCCATCGTCGAATTGTTCGGGCACGGGGCCCGCAGCCGGTAACCGAGTGTCGGCGCCGGGCGGACGGAGGCGCTACCGCCCCGCCGCGACCAGCGCCTCGCGCACCGCCGCCACCTGCCGCCGCGACACCGCCAGCCACTCTCCCACCGGCGCCATGCAGACCGCCCAGCCCTCTGCGCCCTCGTCTTCTTCGCCGGCCAGCGTGCGCCGCTCGAGCGCGCGGACCGCGCGGCGCGCCACCAGGGCGTTGCGATGGACGCGCAGGAAGTGGTCGCCGAGCCGCTCCTCGAGCTCGGCGAGCGAGTCGTCGAGCACATGGGTGTGCTCGGCGGTGCGCAGGGTCACGTACTTCAGCTCGGCCTTCAGGTACAGGACGTCGGCGACCGGCACGCGGATGATGCGGCCGCGGTCGCTGACGACGATGACCGGCCCCTCCTCGTTCGCCGGCACCGGCGGCGCCGCGACCGCCTGGCCGACCGACAGGCGCTGGGCGACCCGGCGCAGCGCCATCTGCAGCCGCTCGCGCTTGACCGGCTTGGTCAGGTAGTCGATCGCCTCGAGATCGAACGCCCGGAGCGCATGCTGGGCGTGGGCGGTGACGAACACGATCGCCGGCGCCGGCGACCTCATGCGCAGCTCGGCGGCGAGCTGGGTGCCGTCGCGGCCGGGCATCTGCACGTCGAGCAGCAGCAGGTCGCACTCGTGGGTGGCGAGCCAGACCAGCGCCTGCGACGCGTTCGCCGCCTCGCCGGCGACGGTGCAGCGCGGCTCGCCGCATTCGGCGACCAGGCTCTTCAGGCGCATGCGCGCCAGCTCCTCGTCGTCGACGACGAGAACGCGCAAGGGCTGGGTGGCGACGGCGTGAACGGCACTCATATGTTCTTGGTCATAGCGGTACCACGATCTGGACTCGGAACACATCGGCCTCCTGGCGCGTCTCGAACTGCGCCGCGACGTCGTGCATCAGCCGCAGCCGCTCGCGCACGTTCTTCAGCGCGATGCCGTTGCCGGGCCGCGAAGCTTCCTTCGGCACGCTGTTGGCGATCGAGAGCACCGCCCGGCCCACCTTGACCTTGGTGCGGATCCGGATCACGCCGCCTTCTGCGGACGGCTCGACGCCGTGGCGAACGGCGTTTTCCACCAGCGGCTGCAGCAGCAGCGGCGGCACGCGCGCGCTGCCGGCCTCGGGGTCGAGCTCCCAGCTGACGTGCAGGCGGCTGCCGAAGCGGATCTGCTCGATGTCGAGATAGCGCTGCGCCAGCTCCACCTCCTCGGCGAGCGACACCGATTCCGCGGTGTCGCCGATGGCGACGCGGAACAGCTCGGCCAGGTCCTCGAGCACGCCCTCGGCCTTGGCCGGATCGAGCCGCACCAGCGTCAGCGCGGTGTTGAGGGTGTTGAACAGGAAGTGCGGCCGGATCCGCGACTGCAGCTCGGCCAGCCGCGCCGTGGTCTCGGCCGGCACCGTGGCCTTGGCGCGCAGGCGCAGCCACTCGAACATGATCGCCGCGATGCCCGCGCCGGCGAGCGCCGGACCGAGGCCGGTCAGGGCGTTGAGCCCCGTGCCCGAGGCATCGACCAGCAGGGCGGAGACGAGGGTCGAGGTGAGCCACGCCGCCAGCGCGCCGAAGCCGATCGCCGCCAGCCACTGCACCGGCACCGGCGCGGCGGCGAGCGGGCGCTTGAGCCCGCACAGCGCCAGCAGCCAGATCAGCACGCCTGGCAGGGCGACGCTCGAGCCGGCGGCGGTGAGGCCGAGCCAGATCGCGAACGAGGGCGCCGCGAAGACCAGGCCGATCGCCATCACGGCGTGCACGAACAGCAGCGCCCGCAGCACGACCCCGACATGGCAGACGTCGAACGCCGAGTCCGGCCCGGCGCGGCGCGGCGCGGCCGTGTCGGCCGCCATGTCGAAGCTGGTCGCCCCGAATCCGGTCGAGCGCATGCCGGCCCCGGGAACGGCGCTCATGTCGAGCAGACGCTCGCCGATAGAATCGCGGCAAGGCAGGAGGCGCAACGCATGGCGAGCATTGTCCCCAACCGCCGCCCGTCGTGCGCGCCCGTTGCGGCGCCGCCGCGGCCCTTTTGTGACCGTGTGCACGCTCGATCAACCCTCCCCCCGCCCGAATGACCGCCAACCAGTTCGACAAGAAGACCGAAGCCTGGTCGGCCCTGTTCTCCGAGCCGATGAGCGAGCTGGTCCGGCGCTACACCTCGAGCGTGGCTTTCGACCGCCGGCTCTGGCGCGCCGACATCGCCGGCAGCCTGGCCCACGCCGAGATGCTGGCGACGCAGGGGATCGTTTCCGCAGCCGACCTCGGCGCGATCAAGGCGGGCCTGGCGACCATCGCCGCCGAGATCGAGGGCGGCGCCTTCGAATGGCGCACCGAGCTCGAGGACGTGCACCTCAACATCGAGGCCCGGCTGGTGCAGCTCGCCGGCGACGCCGGCAAGCGCCTGCACACCGGTCGCTCGCGCAACGACCAGGTCGCCACCGACGTGCGGCTCTGGCTGCGCGACGAGATCTCGGGCATCGGCAGCCTGCTGGTCGAGCTGCAGCGCGCCCTGGTCGAGCTCGCCGACCCGCACACCGAGACCATCCTGCCCGGCTTCACCCACCTGCAGGTGGCGCAGCCGGTTTCGTTCGCCCATCACCTGCTCGCCTATGTCGAGATGTTCTCGCGCGATGCCGAGCGCATGGCCGAGGTTCACGCCCGCACCAACCGGCTGCCGCTCGGCGCCGCCGCGCTCGCCGGCACCAGCTATCCGCTCGATCGGGAGAGGGTGGCCAAGGCGCTCGGCATGACCGGCCTGTGCCGCAACAGCATCGACGCCGTCAGCGACCGCGACTTCGCGATCGAGTTCACGGCCGCAGCCAGCCTGTGCATGGTCCACGTCTCGCGCCTCAGCGAGGAGCTGGTGCTCTGGATGAGCCAGAACTTCGGCTTCATCGAGCTCGCCGACCGCTTCTGCACCGGCTCGTCGATCATGCCGCAGAAGAAGAACCCCGACGTGCCCGAGCTGGCGCGCGGCAAGACCGGCCGCGTCGTCGGCCACCTGATGGGCTTGCTCACCCTGATGAAGGGCCAGCCGCTGGCCTACAACAAGGACAACCAGGAAGACAAGGAGCCGCTGTTCGACACGGTCGACACCGTCAAGGACACGCTGCGCATCTTCTGCGAGCTCGTTCCCGGCATCACGGTCAGGGCGGAGGCGATGGAGCGGGCCGCGTCGCGCGGCTACGCGACGGCGACCGACCTCGCCGACTACCTGGTGCGAAAGGGCGTGCCGTTCCGCGACGCCCACGAGGCCGTCGCCCATGCGGTGAAGCACGCCATCCAGGCCGGCGTCGGCCTGGCCGACGTGCCGCTGGCGACGCTGCAGGGCTTTCATCCCGGCATCGGCTCCGACGTGCACGGCGTGCTCACCCTGCGCGGCTCGCTCGCCTCACGCATGGTCGCCGGCGGCACCGCGCCCGAGCAGGTGCGGGCCGAGATCGCCCGCCATCGGGCCCGCCTCGGCAAGTAGTCCACTTCTCCCTGCCGAAAGGAGACGACGAAATGCAACGACGGACCGTTCTGGGCTTCGCACTCGCCACCGCCGCCACCACCGGCGCCCGGAGCCAGGGCGCGGCCGCTTCGCGCGAGCGCACCCCCGACCTCGGCGACGTCGCCGAGGGCCGCTACTTCGGCGAGGTGATCTCCGATTCGAAGGGCTCGTCACGCAGCGACGTGACCCTGACGATCACCCGCACCGGCCTCAACCGGGTGCGCATCGCCTCGGACTATCCGCGCCTGCCTGTGGTCGAGGTGACGCTGCAGCGCGCGCTCGACAAGATCGTCCAGTCGCGCGGCGACAACGTCTTCGTCTATGACTGGAGCAAGAAGCCGGCGAAGCTCGACGTGAGCTTCCACAACGAGGTGAGCTGGAGCGGCACCAAGCAGTAGCCCCGGGCGGCCGCGTCCTGCATCCGCACCGACCGCGGCGACGTATTGCTTCCGGATGAGCCTTCCCGCCCTTTCGTCCGGCCGGCCTCTCGGCCTCCTCGCCGCCTTCGCCCTCGTGGCCGCGACCCTCGTCGGGGTCGCCTGCGCGCCGGTCGCCAGCCTCAACGCCCTCGCCCCGCGCGACACCTACCGGCCGACCCTCGACGTCGCCTACGGCCCGCTGCCGCGACAGCGCCTCGACCTCTACACGCCGGTCGCGGCGGCACCGGCATCGGGCTGGCCGGTGGTGGTGTTCTTCTACGGCGGCTCGTGGACCACGGGCGAGCGCGCCGACTACCGCTTCGTCGGCGAAGCGCTCGCCGCCCACGGCGTGCTGACGCTGGTTGCCGACTACCGGCTCCATCCCGAGGTGCGCTACCCCACGTTCCTCGAAGACTCGGCCCGGGCCCTCGCCTGGGGAATCGAGCGGGCACGCTCGCTGGGCGGCGACCCGAAGCGGTTGTTCGTCATGGGCCACAGCGCCGGCGGCTACAACGCGGCGATGCTGGCGCTCGACCCGCGCTGGCTCGGTGCCACCGGTCATGCGCCGGCCGAGCTGGCCGGCTGGATCGGCCTCGCCGGCGCCTACGAGTTCCTGCCGCTCGGCCCCGATTCGCCTGCCCGGCCGGTGTTCTTCCATCCCGACTATCCGGCCGGCAGCCAGCCGATCGACCATTCCGGCCCGCGCTCGCCGAAGGCCTTCCTCGGCGTGCCGCGCAACGACAAGGTCGTGAGCCCGGAGCGCAGCACCCTGGCGATGGCGAAGAAGCTGCGCGAGGCCGGCGTGCCGGTGGAGCTGAAGGTGTACGACGGCGTGAGCCACGCCCTGCTCGTCGGCACCTTCGGCCGGCCGCTGCGCGGCCTGGCGCCGGTGCTCGCCGACGTGAGCGCCTGGATCAGCGCGAGCTGATCTCGCTCAACGCCGGCTGAGCTCGCTCGCCTCGTGGACCGCGAGCACGGGCGGCGGGCCGCGAGCCGGCCAGCCTGCGCGGCGAAGGCGGGGGAGAATACCGCCCATGCCCCTGTCCCGCCGCCATTCCGAACGCCATCGCACCGATCGGATCGGCTGGCTCCGTGCCGCGGTGCTCGGTGCCAACGACGGCATCGTCTCGACGGCAAGCCTGCTGATCGGCGTCGCCGCCGCCAACGCCAGTCCGAGCAGCATCCTGCTGACCGGCATCGCCGGCCTGGCCGCCGGCGCCATGTCGATGGCCGCGGGCGAGTACGTCTCGGTCCACTCGCAGGCCGACATCGAGAAGGCCGACCTCAGGAAAGAGCGCAAGGAGCTCGAGCTCGAGCCCGCCGCCGAGCTGCGCGAGCTCACCGCCATCTACATGCACCGGGGTCTCGAGCCGGCCCTGGCGCTGCAGGTGGCCGAGCAGCTGACCGCGCACGACGCCCTCGGCGCGCATGCGCGCGACGAGCTCGGCATCTCGGCCACCCTGGCGGCGCGGCCGGTCCAGGCCGCGCTGGCTTCGGCGGCGAGCTTCGCCGTGGGTGCGTTGCTGCCCCTCGCCGTCACCGTGCTGGCGCCGCGCCCGGGCCTGATCTTCTGGATCGCCGGCATGTCGCTCGCTTTCCTCGCCCTGCTGGGTGCGGTGGCGGCGCGGGTCGGCGGCGCCGCCATGCTGAACGGGGCGGGGCGGGTCACCTTCTGGGGCGCGCTGGCGATGGCGATCACCGCCGCCGTTGGCGCCCTGTTCGGGGCGACGGTCTGACGCCAGGCCGGCCGCCCGGCTTCGAGGGCGTGGGCCGGCCGGTCAGCCGGTGGCGACGAACCGGTCGGCGCGTGCCGCCTGCAGCACCTCGCCTGGATTCGCGTCGAGCACGTCGATCGGCCGGGCTTCGTCCAGCCAGCCGTTCGGCTCGACGAACCAGGCCGCGAGCCGGCGGCCGTCGTACTCGGAGGCGAGCTCGGCGAGCACCGCCTTCAGTCCGGGCTTGGGCGAGAGCTCGTCGTTGAACTGGAACATCGGGATCCAGAGCGCATGCCGCCATTCGAAGGCGAAGACCTCGCCGGCGACGATCAGCCGCGCCAGGCTGCCGAAATCGCCGCAGCCCCGGTCCTCGAGCAGGCGGGCCAGGTCGTCGCCGCAGGCGAAGCCGCCGGCGGCGAGGTAGGCCGCGCGCATCGCCGCGAATTCGGCGTCGGCGTCGGCTGGCGTCCCGGCAGGCAGCGCCGCGAGCGGCGCGAGGTCGTGCGAGCGGGCGGCGTGCCCGGTTTCCGTCTGCATCGCGGGCTTCCTTCGTGTCGAGTTCCTGAGGCGAGGAGGCCGGCAGACGGCATGCCCACGGTCCGCCCCGGTCTCGGGCTGCGGCATCGGCGATACCGAACGCGTTGCCGTCCTACACGCGGCGCCGGCAACGCCGCGCGCGCCGGCCGGTCACCGCGCCGGCGCCATCCGGTAGAGCCACAGCGGCCGGCCGTCGCCGCAGACGAAGACCCAGGTCGGCCGGCGCGAGTCGACCTCGAATTCCAGGCTGGCGAGCCACGCGCCGGGGCGCAGCTCGCGGCCCGCCTTGGCGATGACCCGCTCCATGCTCTCCGGGCGCTGGAAGACGTAGACCAGGTCGAAGCCCGACCAGTCGGCGGTCCACATGTCGGCGCGCCGCACCGTCGCGAACCGGCAGCGCAGGGCGCACGCCAGGCGCAGGGGCCGGCTCCGCTCGATGCCGGCGAGGGCGGCGCGCGGGAACTCGCGGCGCAGCTCGATCAGCGCGTCGCCGAGGCCGCAGCCGGCGTCGAGAAAGCGCCCTTCGGCGGGCAGCGAGAGCTGGGTCGCGAGACCGCGCAACGCC
>Ga0163144_10029351_pt1 | contig 10562 bp, 7 predicted proteins | sample OliLak19BULKMAT1_FD_123175 | JGI IMG/M metagenome (GOLD analysis project Ga0163144, IMG submission 123175) | Freshwater microbial mat bacterial communities from Lake Vanda, McMurdo Dry Valleys, Antarctica - Oligotrophic Lake LV.19.BULKMAT1 | ecosystem: Environmental > Aquatic > Freshwater > Lake...
AGCTATCTCACCGACGTCGGCGCGTTGAAGCCTGCAGTCAAGTCCGATGACAAACCAGCCTCTGCCGCCGAGCCCGTGCCCGCTCGCTAGCACTCAGCCGCGAATGGTCTGGAGGAGCCCCACGGCGGCGCCTATACTCCGCGGCCCATAGGCTGGGACAACGTCCCACCCGCCTCACGTTGGCGGCATCCATCGTGGCGCTGGTGGGGCGTTGCCCCAGCCTACGAAATCAGCTAGCCGGGCCGTCACGCGGACCGGGATATCGGTCCACCAGCGGGAAGAGTTGCCATGCGATCCATCGCCATCATCAATCAGAAGGGGGGCGTCGGCAAAACGACGACCGCCGTCAATCTGAGTGCCGCCCTCGCCGCCAGCGGGGTGCGCGTCGGACTGATCGATCTCGATCCGCAGGCCCACGCCTCGCTCCATCTCGGCCTGGGCCCGCAGCGCGAACTGCCGAACACTTACGAACTGCTCACCGGCGGCAAAACGCTCGCCGAAGTCTGGCAACCCGTTGAAGAAAACCTCTGGGTCGCGCCGTCGCACATCGACCTTGCTGCGGCTGAAGTCGAACTCGCCGGCGTCGTCGGCCGCGAGTTGATCCTCCGCGACGCCCTCGCCGCGAACGTGGCCGAACAAGGGATCGCTGCGAACCTCGACCTCGTGCTGATGGACTGCCCCCCGTCGCTCGGCATCCTCACGATCAACGCCCTGTCGACCGTCGACGACGTTTTTCTGCCGCTGCAACCCCATTTCCTCGCGCTCCACGGCCTCAGCAAGCTGCTGCAGACCGTCGACTTGGTCCACCGCCGCCTGAACGACCGCCTACGGCTCGCTGGCGTGATCCTTTGCCTGTACGACTCGTCTACCCGCTTGGCCGCCGAAATCAGCGCCGACGTGGCCGACTATTTCTCCGCCGGCGCCGAGCGGCAGCAACCGTGGCTCAAGGGCAGGCTGTTCGAATCCCGCATCCGCCGCAACATCCGCCTGGCCGAGGCTCCGAGCTTCGAGCAATCGATCTTCAAGTACGCCCCCACCTCGGCCGGCGCCGACGATTACCGGGCCCTCGCCGACGAGGTGCTAGCAATGTATGGATTGCAAGCGTCGCCCCTCTCGAACGCGGCGTAAGTAGCCGCGGCTCAACGAGCCGCCGGAGCGGTTCAGAGTATTAACCACCAAGACACGAAGGGCACGAAGACGCACCAAGGAAGACAAGCAAAGAGGTTGTAAGGGAGGCTCCTGGCTCCGTCGCTTGGTTCTTCGCTTTTCTCCTTCCTTGAATTCCTTCGTGCGTCTTCGTGCCCTTCGTGTCTTGGTGGTTATTCTTACTCGCCGCTCCGGCGGGTCGTTGACCCGCGGCTACGGGGCGCGTCACTCTGCGCGACAAGCTGCGCAAACTTTTCCGCGCACGCGATCCCTGTCGCGCAAACTTGCGCGATTATTCCGATCGCTCCGCTTGATAGCAACGGAAACATCTATGCCGGCCGCGACATGTCGCGAACTCTGCCGGCCGTAGCGGTCGATTGGGTCTTACGGGGGAGGATACGGCTGTCGGCTGTCTGAAAAGCCGACGCTGCATCGCTCAAAACATCTCGCCCAGCACGACTCACGACGCCACGACTTCCCGACCCAGGCGGCGTCACTTGCGCGGGCGAACTCAACGTACAGGAGATTGCGTCCGATGCGATTCTTTACCGACCTACGAAGGGGGCTGCTCGCGGCGTCGTCGCTCGCGACGCTGCAGGTCGCCAGCCCGGCGTACGCTCAGCAGTACTCAGCGTATCCGCAAACCGCTCAACCTTACGCCCAAGCCGCGGCGCAGAATCCGTACGCCGCGCTGCCGCAACCGACGGCTGCTCAGCCGTACGCGGCGACCCAACCGGTGACGACTGTCGCCGCGCAGCCAGTCGCCCCGACGGCTCCCTATCAGCAGTATTCGGCGGCGCAACAGCAAGTCGCCGCACAAGCGACGCAGCAGTACAATGCCGCCACTCAACAAGCTGCGGGTCAATACAACGCCGCGACGCCGTACGTCGCCTCGCGTCCCGCCGCTTACGGCGCCTACCCCGCCGCTCAACCGGTGGCCCAAACCTATCCGACGCAGAGCCACCCGGCGCCAACCTACCCGACCGCCGCGCAGCCGCCGGTTCAAGCGATGACGCCACCGGCCGCGCCACCCTCGGCCTTCCAACAGGTCTATCCGCAAGCTGCGGCGCCCGTTCAGCAATACGCCGCTCAGCAGCCCATGTACACTGCTCGGGCCATGCAGAATCCGGCCCCCGAAGCGGTGCAGAACCTGCCGCTCACCCCGCCGACCGAAGCCGTGCCGCCCGGCGCCATGATGCCGTCGGTGCAAGCGGCCGGACCGCAACCTGTGCCGATGCCTGAGAACGGCTATCCCCAGGCTGCCGGCGGTTACGAGAGCTATCCCTCCGGTTATGGCAACGGCGCGGGCGCCGGCTGCGCCACGGGCAACTGCGCTCCCTACGGCGCCGCTGATTACTCCGCCTACGGTTGCGAGACCCCCGGCACGATGGATCGCGTCCTCTGCCGCAACAACTGCAACTACTGGTTCGGCGGCGTCTACGGTCTGCTGATGCAGCGTGACAGTTCCGACAAGTACAACCTCGGTTTGATGGACGCAGGCACGGGCTATCCCGCCATGCCGAACATCCCCGTCACTTCCGCCAACGTCGACCCCGGCTACCAGGGGGGCGTCGAGTTCCGTCTTGGCCGCACCTTCGGCGGCGTCGCCGACGCCTGCGGCTGTGCTCCTTGCTGCCCGACGTGGGGCGTCGAGGGCGTTTACTGGGAACTGTTCGACAACGACCAATCGTTCGACTATATGCCCGGCATACCGGCTGAGTACTACTCGATGATGCCGATGCCCGGCCTCGAGTACAACGGCGGCAACGGTTACATGCCGCTGAACAACCACTGGAACTACGGCCCGCCGACCGGAGCCGGCACCTACGCCATCACCGAAGCTCGCGTTCGCAGCAGCTTCTCGGCCCGCAACATTGAAGTCAACTTCCTGCGGCTCAACCTCTGCGGCTGTGCTCCGATGTGCGGACCCTCCGGCGGTTGCGACGGCGGCATGGGCGGAATCGGCGGCGGCATGGGAGGCCTGGGCGGAGGGTGCGACGCCGGCGGCTGCAATACCGGTTATTGTGCTCCGAACCGCTACAACATCACCGGCGTCTGCGGCGTCCGCTACTTGGAACTCGACGACTACTTCATGTACGGCGTCGACTACACCGGCGGTTCGACCGGCTACCTCAACTACAATTCGGACGTTGAGAACAAGCTCGTCGGCTTCCAGTTCGGCTCGAACGCCATGTACCGCATCGGCTGCAAGTGGGGCGTTCACCTGAACAGCCTCGTCGGCCTCTACGGCAACGACATCGACACGCACCAATACTTCGTCTCGTCGACCGGCATGGTTCGCTATGCCTCGTCGGGCGACGTGTTCGACGCCAACGCCAGCAAGACCGACGTCGCGATGCTCGGCGAGCTCCGTCTCGGAGCGAGCTACCAAGCAACGTGCAATTGCCGCATCTACGGCGGCTGGCGAGCGATGGGCCTCACCGGCGTCGCCTTGGCGACCAACCAGAACCCGAACCAATGGCTCACCTCGAGCCAAGGTTCGAGCTACGTGAATTCCAGCGGTTCGATGATCCTCCACGGACTCCAAACCGGCGTCGAGTGGAACTACTAGCCTGAGTTCGTTCGGTCTGGACTCCCCAACGGACTGGTCGCTTAAGCGACCAGTCCAATGCGGCCCCCATGCCGAACAGTTGTTAGTACGAGAGACCCCCAAACCCCTCCCTTCCCCCAGGGAGGGGCCAACCGTGGGCGACTACCCGCCTCCCCCGCGACAGTCGCCCACTACAGCTGAAGCCCCGGCCTTCCCCCAAGGCCGGGGCTTCTTCGTTTAGACGAAGAAATTCTGAACCGCCAAGGCCGCCAAGAGCGCCAAGGAAATGCGGGAATGTCTTTCACCACGACGGCACTAACGGACACGACGAAAAGAAATAGAAAGGATTGGGTGTAATCGCGTTATTCAATTCGTCCTTCTCGTCGTGCTCGTCGTGACGTCGTGGTCAATCTGCTGCATTTCCTTGGCGCTCTTGGCGTCCTTGGCGGTTAAAATTCCCTCAGAACGCCGCAAAGAGGGGCGAATTCTTGCTTCCCCGCCCGCCTGCAATTAAGATCAGAAGCATCGGCCCTTGCCCAGTTTACGTCGTTTCACCAACCCGAAATGACGTTCTGGGCCGGGCTGTTAGGAACCATTGAGGCCATCTCCCCCGATGGCTCGAGAACGAACAGAGAAGTCTGACCGCGCATCCGCTTGAGTATTGGCCAGCGGTTTGCACACTCGGTCGCCAGAATCAATCCTTTCAGATCCGTTGAGGTCGTCATGTCGTCATACTTGTCTTTGTTACGCGCCGCTCGCTGCGCGGCCGCGATCCTCGCCGTCGCTCTCACAACGACCGCGTTTGGACAAGATACCGGCGGCGGAGGAGGCGGCAGCGGCGGAGGCAGCACGATCGGCACCGGCGCCTTCTCCGGCGTCGCGGTCGACGCCGACGGCGTGCTGAAGCGGCATGAGAAGAGCGACCCGACCGGCGAGTTGATGCAAACGCGCATCGAACAAGCGCAAGCCGAACTAGGGCAAGACGTCTTCAAGCCCAGCAAGCTCCGCAAGGTGTCGCTTACCCGGCTGATCAAGCTGATGGACGAGGCGGTTGCCAGCGGCCAAGGCCCTGACGAAATGATGCGCAACCTCGCGGGCCTCACGCGCGTGAAGTATGTCTTCTACTATCCCGAAACGAAAGACATCGTCCTCGCCGGCCCCGCTGAAGGTTGGGTCGAAACCCCTGACGGGCGCGTCGTCGGCTGGAATTCGGGACAACCGATTCTTGAATTGGAAGACCTCGCCGTCGCCCTGCGAACCTTCGCTCCCAACGGCAAGAAGAACTCGCTCGTCTACTGCTCGATCGATCCGACGCAGGAAGGCCTGATGCAGATGCAGCAATTCCTCAGCCAGATCGGTCGCCAAATCGGTCCCGGCGACGAACAGTTCATCGTCGACGGCCTCCGCGACAGCCTCGGCCTGCAAGTGATCACCGTCGGCGGCGTCCCGGCCGACACCCACTTCGCCCAGGTCCTGGTCGAAGCCGACTACCGGATGAAGCTGATCGGCATCGGCCTCGAAGAGCCGCCCGTGAACATCGCCAGCTTCGTCGCCATGTCGAACCCGGCTTCGATCGCTCGCAATGCGATGCAGCGGTGGTACTTCGTTCCTGACTACCAACGGATCAAAGTGGCGGACGACGGCCTGGCTGCGGAGTTCGTCGGTTCGGGCGTCAAGCTCGTCGGCGAAGACGAAGTCGTCGGCGCCGGCGGCGAACGCTCGGGCACGGCAGGCCAAAGCCCGGCCAGCAAGAAGTTCACCCGCAGCTTCACTGAGAATTACAACGAACTCGCCGAGCGGGCGCCTGTCTACGGCCAGTTGCGCAACTGCGTCGACTTGCTCGTCGCCGCGGCCTTCATCCAACAGCAAGATCTCTACGGCCAGGCCGAGATCAACCTCGGCGCCATCGGCGACGAGGCTGCCTACTCGGTCGAAACCTACAACGCCCCCAAGCAGGTCGCCACCGCGGTGAACAGCATGTGGAAGGGCAACCGCCTGATGACCCCAGTCGGCGGCGGCGTCGAGATTCGCGCCAACCAGGCCATCGACGCCGAGAACCGCATCGCCGACAAAGATGGCGCCGTGGCGAAGGCGAAGGACTCGATCGACCTCAGCAGCCTCCCCGCCAACCAATGGTGGTGGGACTAAGCAAGTAGCCGCGGGTCAACGACCCGCCGGAGCAGCGCTCAATCGCGCACCATCTATAATCACGCCCATTTAGCCCCCGGTTCTTCAAACCGGGGGCTTTTTTTACGCGCCAAGGGTGTCGGGAGCCTTTTGCCACTGGAGGCATTGCTCCCACATGGGACTTGCTAGTGGCAAAAGGCTCCCGACACCGTCCAGCTCAACCTCACCGCCGGCAGCAAGCCCCCCTACCGCGGCGTCAACCATCTCCGCTGCCCCCTTGGCGCCCCGGTGCTTCAAACCGTTTTTTATTACGCTCAGTAGAAAACGGCCACTCAATCAGTTAGTATACACATGAATACATTTCGTTCTTTGGCAACTGAATCCATTCCACGCCCCCGCCGCAGGAACTAATCCCACGGCGGCAAAGGAACCGCTGCGCACCCAGGGCTGAGTTTTGTCCGTTTTGTCCCGAGTCCACCCAATACGCAACAGGTGAACTTGGTGGAGACGGTGATCTCGGTGGACTCGCGATTTCTCGACGTTTTCGAGCGTTCGCCCGCCTGCCGTCAGTCGGCGCGACTCACGGTCAACACCCGCAGGTCACAGACGTTGGTATGCGTCGGCCCGGTCCGCAGCAGCCCGCCGACGGCGTCGAAGAACGTATAGGCGTCGTTGCGAGCCAACGACGGCCGCGGATCGAGATGAAGCCGTTGCACCTCGGCGGCGATCAGTTCGTCCACACAGGCCCCAGCAGCGTCGGTAGGGCCATCCTCGCCGTCGGTGCCGCCCGAGAGGAGGCAGAGCCGCCGCCAGTCCGCAAGCTCCGCCAGGGCCGCCAGGCAGAGCTGCTGGTTGCGGCCCCCCCTCCCCCGCTCGGCGACCGGCGCCAAGCGAACCGTCGGCTCGCCGCCGCTGATCAGGCAGTCGGGCCCCGGCTCGTCGCGCATCCGCCGGGCCATCGACACGATCCCGGCAGCGACTTCCTCGACCAGTCCCTCGGGGGCGTTGGCCGAAACCATCGCGTGGCTGTAGCCGAGCCGCTCGGCCTCGACGCCGGCGCTGTCGACAGCGGTGGCGTTGTTGCCGATCAGCAGGTTGGAGATCTCGCAGCCAAAGGGATTCGCGGCTGATTCCTGCTCACCGTTCGCTGCGATCCGCTCTCGCAACAATGCTTGGGCGTTGGCGCCGGCAGGAATCGCGGCCAGCGACAGCGCTTCGATGACCTCCATCGCCGCTCGCGGCTTAGCGTGCCCAAGCATGGTCGGCCCCGACGAGATCGCCGCCAAATCATCGCCGGGAACATCGGAGAGGATGAGCGCAACCAATCGTCCCGCGCGGCACGCTGCGGCGAGTCCGCCACCCTTCACGCGGCTGAGGGCGCGACGAACGGCGTTCATCTGCTCGATCGTGGCGCCGCGGGCCGACATCTCGCGCGTCAGGGCAACTTTGTCTTCCAACGTGAAGCCGTCGATCGGCGCCGGCAGCAGTGCTGAGCCGCCGCCCGAGATCAGGCAAATGCAAAGGTCGCGCGGGCCGAGTTCGGAGACGATCCGCAGCATGTCGCGGACCCCGGCGACCCCCTCGATGGTCGGCTCGTTCACCCCTGCCGGCCGGCCGGCATGCAATCGAATCGCGTCGGTCGGCTGCAGGCAATCGGCCGGCACGTTCACCAACCCATGCACGCGCTTCGCCCGTAAGATCCGCGGGCCGAGCGCCTGCTCCAGAGCCACCGCCATCCCGGCAGCCGCCTTGCCGCCGCCGACGACGGCGATCCGTTCGATGGCGTTGAGGTCATAGAATTCCTCGCCCAATCGCAGCGTCGAACCTTCGACCTCGACCGCGTCGAAGATCAATTGCGGCGAGCGGACAGCGTCGAGGCCGGCTCGCCAAATACGGAGCGCGTCCGCGCGCAACTGTTCCGGGGTGCGAAGCATGCGGCTAGCCTATCAAGCGAAACGGAGCAGGGCATATTTTTTCTTGCCGCTACGGAGGACCACGACTGTTTCGCTCGCCAGGCTCGCCGGCGTGAGAGCTGCATCGACGCCATCGACCCGCCGGTTGTTGACGTACGCCCCGCCCTGAGTGACCGTGCGGCGAGCTTCGCCTTTGCTCGCTGCCAGACCCGCTTCCACGAGCGCATCGATCACCGAAAGCCCGACGCCTTGAAGCGTCGACGCCGGCAACTCCTTGCTCGGCACGTCGGCAAAGATCTGCCCCAGTTCCTTGTCGGTGAGATCGCTAATCTCGGCCCCAAAGAAAATATCGGTCGCCTGCTTGGCGGCCTGCAGGCCAACTTCGCCGTGAACCAACCGCGTCAGTTCCTCGGCCAGCCGCCGCTGGCTTTCCCGTTTCGAGGCGTCAGCCAAGCGCAACGCGTCGAGTGCTTCGATTTCCGTTTGCGAGAGTTCGGTGAGCAATCGCAGACAGTTAGCCGCGTCGGCGTCGTCGACGTTGAACCAGTATTGATAAAATTGGTACGGGCTAGTCCGTACGGGGTCGAGCCAAATAGCGCCTGACTCCGTCTTGCCCATCTTGGCCCCGTCGCTCTTCGTGAGCAGCGGCCAAGTGAAGCCGTGCAAGTGAGCGCCTCGCATCCTGCGAGCAAGATCGATCCCCGCCGTGATGTTCCCCCACTGGTCGCTGCCGCCCGCCTGCAGTTCGCAGCTATGCCGATCGTGCAGGTGAACGAAGTCATACGCTTGCAGCAACATGTAGCTGAATTCGGTGTAGCTCATGCCAGCCTGCGCGTCGCCGTCGTCGCCGCGACCAAGCCGGCTCTTCACCGAGTCCTTGGCCAGCATGACGTTCACCGGAAAATTTTTCCCGATATCGCGGAGGAACTCCAGATAACTCCAGGGCCCCGTCCAATCAAAGTTGTTCAGCAACAGCGCCCGCGGCTGGCTTTCGTCGAAGTCGATGAACTGCTCCATCTGCCGCTTCATGCCGTCGATGTTGAGCTGCAGTTGCTCCTTGCTAAGGAGATTCCGCTCGGCGCTTTTGCCGCTCGGATCGCCGATCATCCCCGTGGCGCCGCCGACCACTGCGATCGGCCGATGGCCCGCTCGTTGAAACCGCCGGAGCATCATCACGCCGAGCAAGTGGCCGACGTGGAGGCTATCGGCCGTCGGATCGAAACCGACGTAAATGGTGCGCGGCTTTTCGTCGAGCCAGGCGCCGAGAGCCGGGTCGGTGGCCTGGTGGACGAGGCCGCGCCACTGGAGGTCTGCGAAGAAAGACATTGGTGAGGATTTATGATTTGAGATTTAGGATTTCTGATTTTCGCGATGCGCTGACGAAACCGCCGTGAAAGAGCGACAGCCCATCATAAATCAGAAATCCTAAATCATAAATCGCTGATTCCCCGCCTAACGCCACAAGTCATCGCCCGCAAAGGGGTGCGAGAATCCCTCGGGCTTGGCTTTGGGCAGCACTTTGAGGACTTGCTCGGCGAGGCGAAGATCGTCCTTCGTGGTGATCTTGAGGTTCATCGCGGAGCCTTCGACAAGCGCTACCGACGCCCCGATGCGCTCGACCAGCTGCGCATCGTCGGTCAGCGCGGCCGTGCGAGCGGCGTAGGCTTTGTTGATCAGTTCCCGACGAAAGACCTGCGGCGTTTGGGCTTCCCAGAGGCCTGCGCGGTCGACCGTTTCGGCGATCATCGCCGGCTTGCCTGGCGCCGCCCGCTTGAGCGTCGCGGCAACGGGGATCGCCAAAATCGCGGCGCCATGCTGCTCCGCGGCGGCGAAGACCTGGTCGATCAACTTGTCCGCCGTGCAGGGTCGCGCCGCATCATGGATCGCGACGAAGTCGATCTCCTCGCAGACCTTCGCCAAGGCATTCTGAATCGAATCGGTTCGCTCCGCCCCGCCGCTGCAGACCTCGACGCCCATGATCGCCAAGTTCGCCCCGAACTTGCGGCCGAACTCCTCGCGGTCCTCCTCGGCGACGACGACAATCACCTGCTTGACGTCTTTGCGATTGAGGAATCGCTCCGCCGAATGAAGCCAAACCGCTCGGCCGCCCAGATTGGCGAACGGCTTTTTGTAGTTCTGATCGCGAAAGCGCGTGCTGCGCCCGGCGGCTGGAAGGATGACGGCAAAGGTGGGCATCGCAATCGCCCTCGCGGGTCGAAAAGGAATGGGCAGACGTCGTTGAATGACGACGGTTCAGCTTAACCGCCCTGACCGACGGCTGGGAAGAACTCGCATAGGAGTCGCTCGCCAGCTTCGCCAGTCACCGGCGAATGGCGCCCATGCGTGTGGTATGCTCTTACTGGCCGATCAAGTCGCCGGCGCCAAATTCCTTCGAGTTCAGGGCAATCCAAAATGCCAGATAACGCCGATCCGCGTCACGCCGAGTTAGTCGCCTGGCTCACCGAGCGCGGACACACGCCCGATGAGATCACGAAGATCCTCGCCAAGGTCGCTGAATACGACGCCCGGACGATTAACGAGTCGATCTTCGACTCGATCGACGCCGGCGATTTCGACCTTTCGTCGCTGATCAAAGAGGCCTTGGGCGACGAATGAGGGCTGGTCGCAGTTTTACCGTTCGGTGCGATCGAGCCGGTTTTTGGTCCCACGCGGTCGGAATGAACCGGCAAAATCTCGGTAAGCGTTGCCCGGAGAAGGGCCGATTTCAGCCCGCGGCGCGATCCTCGCTTGGCGGCGTAACGTAACCTTTGTTAGGGTGACGCCACTCCAGTTCGCTACGAGGATTGTCCATCGTGATTGCCGCC
>Ga0163144_10029352_pt1 | contig 10562 bp, 8 predicted proteins | sample OliLak19BULKMAT1_FD_123175 | JGI IMG/M metagenome (GOLD analysis project Ga0163144, IMG submission 123175) | Freshwater microbial mat bacterial communities from Lake Vanda, McMurdo Dry Valleys, Antarctica - Oligotrophic Lake LV.19.BULKMAT1 | ecosystem: Environmental > Aquatic > Freshwater > Lake...
CATCGCGCTGGACAAGGAAGCCGCAGCGGCGGGCCGCGGCTCCTTCGCGCTGGACGGCAAGATGATCGACATTCCGATCATCGTGCGCGCCGAACGCCTGCTCAAACGTTTTGATGCGATCACCAAGCGCGAGTCAAAAACTCTGGCTGCGATGAAGGGCTGAACGACTAACCTGATTTTCGAAGCAGCTTAAGCGATGACCGGCACCATGTCCGGCATTGAATTGAAAATTTTGCCGCGATAGGTCCGGCCGTTTGCTTTCTTTGACCTCTTCTGGCCATCCGCACCCCACGCGCCCCATTGCTTGAAGAAAAAAGCAGCATCGGATTGATCGCACTGGCGCTTGACGTTGTCCACCCATTCCTTACGCATAGGGCGCGCTTTGTGGCCTGACTCACCACCGACGATGACCCACTGAATACCCGCGAGATCGATCGCACCCAAGTCTTCGAGCAACGGTTCCACAGACAGAAAACGGACTTTCACCTGAATAGCCCGCAGCACTGCGATACGCGGAACACCGTATTTCCGGTTCTCGACTGACACACCCAGCCAAACGTTGTCAGGCACTGCGATATCGTGACAAAACTCTGCCATTCGTTCCGCGCGTTTTGTGAGCACCTGAAAGGTATGCTGTGGAGCATGAGCCATCACGTCAAACACGCGGCGAATGTAATCAAACGATACTTTTTCGTGAAACAGATCAGACATGGAATTTACAAAATAGACGGTCGGCTTACGGCGCTCCAATGGCTCAGCAAGCCGCTCTGGCATCAAGGTCAAGCGGAAACCGTTCTCATAGCCTTTCACACCGATAGCTTTCAGCCGACGAGCCATAGTCTCGGCATAGCAATGCTTGCATCCGGGCGAGACCTTCGTGCAACCTACTGTCGGGTTCCAGGTCTGTTCCGTCCATTCAATCCGGCTTTGTGTGCTCATTCCGTAGCTCCTGTCAGTTGCAAGCGTTCGCCGCCCTTTTTCTCAAAATGGAGAAACCGACTTCTTCGCTTCCCCTCTGCGTCGAGATTACAAACCTTTCCTGCAGCAATTAAATTACCCAGCGCACGCTGAATATCTCCAGGGAACCAGTCCGTCTTCTCCAGAAAGTCTGCAAATTCCGCTTCACCGAATTTCGTCGGCTGCTCAGACAAGCGTTCGAGCCAGAACTGTTCCACTTCCGCGATATCCACTGATTGCTCATCGGTATCTGTCATCGTTTCCGCGTTCCAGAGTTCGCCCTGACCGGTCTTTTCAATACGCGACGCCTGCTTCGTTGATGCCCTGACGAACTTCTGCACGGGCTCCAATTCCTCGGAAATATCCATGAACACCGTTATACCGTGAGGATGGCTGGTAAGGTAGACGAGATGGTACTTAGGCCGGTCCCTTTCCCGATCCAACACACGGACGTATGCCGAGCGCGCGGGCCAGCGGCCCTTTTCAGGCATCAATCGTTTTAGATTACGGCGATAGATGCTGAGAACATGCTTCTCCCGCGACAAACCATGTCGCTCACCCACGTTTGGCTTTTCTCCCAGAAGATCGAGCATGTGAGTCTCAAGATCTTGCTTGGTCACAAAACGGGTCACGAAGTCATACATAAAAGTGATCAGGAACTCGGACTGAGGCCGCGCAAGCAATGGCTGCAGCACCTTCACGCCAACTGGTTTCCAACCCTTCGGATCGAGGAAGAAAAAGGCAAACGCTGCGCTTCCGCACCAATCCAAAATTGTCTGTCGCAAGTCGACAAAATCACCCTCCAGCGGCTTGGCCTCAATCCCTGGTGGTGTCCGCTCCCGCAGATAGCCCTCCAGCCGCGCAAAGGCTACACCGTCTTTCTCGATGTACAGTGCGCGGATTCGAACTGGCCGACCTTGCTTTTCCAACTCCTGCCGACATTCCGCGAGGATACCGAGAGAAATCGCGATCGATGTGGTGCCAAGGTCATCGCTTTCGTCTAACCATGGCCCGGCGAAGCCGTCGACATAGCAAAGTTCAGTGATGCCCAGCTTTTGCGCGCTCATGCCGATAATCAGGAAAAGCCGCTTCAGGTAAGCCCTGAGCAGCTCATGCTTGATAAACGCCGGCTCTTTTCCGTGATAGGCAACAGGCAGGGGGCGGACGTCACGGCTATTCGGCATTCAGCCTCCATTGACTGACGAACGATCGTTCGGTATCGTAGGCGAATGGCTGATGACCGTCAATACCTCTCACGACTGCAGGACTACTACGCCCGGCACCGGGTGTTGCCGTCCTATGCGAGGATCGGCGCTCTCGTCGGGCTGAACTCGAAAGCATCGGTCGCGGGCCTGGTACTGCGCCTCAAGGCCGAGGGCTTTGTTGAAAGTACGCCGGATCGGCGCCTGAAACCGGGACCACGCTTCTACGAGCGCCTCATGACCGAAAGTGTGCAGGCCGGGCTGCCAACGGCCATCCCCGACATCATCGCTCCCGAAACCATCACCATCGACGAGCGTCTGATCCCCAACCCGTCGCAGACCGTCCTTATCAAGGTCAAGGGTGACTCAATGATAGACGCCGGCATCTATCCAGGCGACACAGTAATCGTAGAGAAACGCGGTTCAGCTAACCTCGGTGACATCGTTGTTGCAATCCTGGACAACGAGTTCACACTGAAACGATTCGGACGCGAGAAAGGTCGTGTCGTGCTGCGGCCGGAAAACAAGGCTTATCCCGTCATCCGCCCGAAGGGTGATGCAGAGATTTTTGGTGTAGTAGTCGGTTTGTTCCGGAAATATAGGTAGGTTGTACGTCACTTCTGGCGACTCTAAGTTCTGGCCATCAAGCGACATCTCAAGGCCTCGTGATAGGTGGCCTCAAAGTACGTCCGCAGCTGCCCTCCATATTCCTCGTGCTCTGTTATCACAAAATCTTTATCAGAATCAGTAAGCTCACCCGAAAAAAAAAGCCAACCGAACAGGTGCGGGGTAGTCTGGATTCGATCTCTATCGATAACGGTCCATCCGAGCTTTCGAGCCTTCTGGTCATCAGTCATGAATGCGAGACCAGCCTTTTTGGCAAATACGATCGACGCAAGCTCGCCCTTGCCTAACCGCATCCGATTGTCGAGAACGCCTATATCCTGTAGGTCGGAAATATCAAGCGAGCAGTCCCCAAACAAACCGGACGCCCTTTCTCTACGAAGGATGTCCTGAAGTTCCAGGTCCTTCTTCGTTGGTGCCTTCCGTGGTTTATGCAAAGCCTCGTAATATACGAACGCAGTCGCCGCAAAATGGCAGCGCGCACTTTTAGTCGCCGACACGAGCCGTCTCGAAGATAAAACATGCCAGATCGCACAGGTGTCGATAACATTTGTTTTTATGAACTTCGAGACATCAATCTCCATACGCCAAGCTCCTGCCATACAGCTCGGCAACCATACTCAGTTCACTGTCGTCCAACAGCATGCATTCAGCTAGACGGCCACGAGAAACAAAACCTCTAGCATAGGCATCAAAGCAAAGCCCTACGTAATAATCGGAAAGACCCAACTCCAGCAGGTAACGCTTCTGTTCTAGAATTTTTTTTGATAATCCTCTAGGCAATTCCGGATCGACCTTCGCGTCATCTGGGATATGCGCCCCCTTGAGGTGATCCAGTAACGCATCGTCGATTAGTTGCTCATCCCGCAACGCGTATCCCAGAGCCTCTACATTTACCTTAAGCTGGCTTGCCCATTCAATGGCCTTCTCTGCACTCCATTGCTTAGACTGCGGGATGGCTCGGAGAAACTCCGGCGGCATCAGGTATCTGGAAGCAAATGTATTCGCTCTGATCTCTACCAGATCCCCCTTCTTCCACTTGACCAACGAAACCACAACGTCCTCCTCATCGTCGAGGATCGTATGCGCACCCTCATGCGCTGTTGTAAATCGCTGGCGATAGATGTCCTCACTATGATTAACCAGCACGCACTTCCCCGCTTTGGGGTGACGGATGTATAGGCCTGAGATACCGGAGTTGCCAAGCTTTCGTCGGAATACATGTACACCGATCCGCCGCAGATCGTCATATACGTTCATCCCGACTTCGTTGGGTCGGTATCCGAGATGCTGGCGAAGCTTAGCTGCCGCATCTACACCATGGCCCTTGAAATAATCGCCCGTCTTCTCAAACCGAAACAGCTGTCGCGACTGTCCTAACGCCAGTTCATTAACGAGGAATTCTTCGCACTCGCATAAGAAAAGAAACTCCTGAATATTGCGCCGATCTTCCTTGGAGAACTCCTTGCCAAAGCGTCGGTAAAGCTCGTCTGTTTGCTCGAACGGTGCGAGTCTCTCATTCGAGATAAAAAACTTGTAATCGCATTTGAAGAAGTCCGCCAGAATCAATATCTCGTCACCTGTGGGCTCCTTCTCCCCTGCTTCGAATAGCGCCAGCCTATCCATCGGTAGGCCAGTGGACTGCGACAACTCATCAGCAGAAAGCTGGAGCTGCTCCCGGTATCGACGTATCTTTTCGCCGACCAGTTGAAGATTGATAGCCATCAGGATGACAGCGAACTAAACGCTCGATGTAGAAGGGACTGGAAAAGGTGATCGGCCTGACGCAATTCCTCCTGCTGGCAGGCCCGCAGTCGTTCATGCCGCTCGACTAGCGCAGCGAACGTTTTTTGCACCTGAAGCGGTGGCATTGGCATGGGCGTAGCTCGCAACTGCGTCATATTGATGGACGCCAAGTTGGTTGTTTGTTTCGAGCACCGTAGAAAATAATCTTTAGCAAACGTACTACGGAGGAATGCCGCAAAAAATGTCGGCAAAAGCTTTGCGCTGTCCATCCGGACCCGGAAGATGTGATTCTGGTGGATGCAATCGGCGATGCCTCCAGGCCAGATGGCGCCTCTACCGAGTTTGTCGAAATCGCCACCCTCTGTCATTACGACGTCGCCCGCTTTGAGGCGTAGCGATTCCACATCTGTGGGCAATGCTCTGATGATCTTGATTTCTGAGAGATCGAGATAGCCGTCTTGAACGTTTGCAACGCGAAGATAGGGTACTTGGACAGTTGCTCGGTCGCCATACTTTTGCCCCTTGGCGACTCCTGAGGCGATCTCAGCGTGAGTCTCTAGTTCTACAAATGCCCAATGACGCTTGTTCTGTCGTAGGTCGCCAAAAAGTTCAAGGAAAGCGGCGGGGAGGAAAGTGTCGCTGAGTTCGAGGGCGTAGCGGCGTGTGCGACGCAGCCGGTCCGCATGCCCCAACAGCCCAACAATCCGCTTCTGCTCAGACAAGTCGGGCAGAGGAAGCTTTACAGTTTCTAAATAGCTGGATGGAACACGCTTCTGCCCAGCGGTGCCGGTCATGGACCGCTCGGCGTTTTGCCGCGTCTCCGGCAAGCGCCAGAAGTAGTACAACCATTCGGGGAGCACTTCCTTCGATGCTCGCAGCACATGAAACTCAGTGGAGCCGAACCCCACGCGATCCCGGAGGCCACGAGCAATAGCGCACTTTCCGTTTTCCATACACGGCGTAATCTTGGCGAGTAGCACGTCATTTTCGGCAAAGGAGGTGTAGCCCTTGGATACTTCGCGAAAAGGACGTGTCAACAGCTTTACTATCTGCGCTGACAAATCATCGACTGCTTCCATTGGCACAAATGTGCATGGCAAATTTTCGCTGAAATCGAAATCGGTCGAAGGGTTTAGTTCGCAGACCTCCCCGAGCATAACAAGGCGCACACTCACGGCTGTGGGAGCAACTTTTCCAACTTTGCAACGTCGGCGGTTGCTGCGGCTTCGAGTTTCCGTATGCGGGCCAGCGTGATGACGGGCATTTCGTAAAACACCTCGTCCTGCTCAATCTGCCGGTAGCGGCTGGCGGAGAGGTCGTATTTGTTAGCTTTGACCAAATCTTTCGTAACCCAAAACTGACGTCCGAGTTGGTTGATCTCGGTTTGCAGCGGCGTTATCTCTACCTGTAGCGTCGCCAATTCAGCTTCGGCCCGTTCACGCGCTGCGCGAGCAGCATCGGCATTGTCATCTTTCGCGACCACTTCCTCGAACTTGAGCCGGTGAATGACCTCGTGGTGCTTCAGGCGGTCGGCCTTGAGTGGTGCAATCTGCTTTTGCAGGTCAGCGAGGCGCTGCGTGCGCTTCTGCTGAAACTTCGCGTTGCGCCGCTCTGTCCAACAATCGAGCAGATCGGGTATGTCGTTCTCAGTCACCTTCTGGCGCTTGTCATCGAGCGAATAACCGTCATGCTCCATGTCATAGAACCAGATTTTTTCTGTTGTGCCCCCTTTAGTAAACAGCAGCACCGCGGTGGAGACGCCGGCATAAGGTCGAAACACGCCAGAGGGCATTGAGATCACCCCGTCCAGCCGGTTGTCCTCAATCAGCTTCCTGCGGGCTTCGGTATGGGCCTTGCTTGATCCGAACAATACGCCGTCCGGGACGATGGCTGCCGCCCGTCCGCCGTTTTCCAAAAGACGCAGAAACAGATGCAAGAACAGGATTTCTGTTTTCTTGACTCTCGCGGGCAGCGACGGGTTCACATCGGCTGCGTCGATCGCACCCTTGAACGGCGGATTGGCCAGGATGATGTCGTAGGCCCGCTCCTCATCAAAAGCCTTGGACAGAGTGTCGCTGTAACGGAAATTCGGTGAGGTAATGCCGTGCAGCATCAGGTTCATGCTGCCAATGCGCAGCATGGTCATGCCGGAATCACTGTCGTAACCGGAAATCGCCTGCCGCTGCGCCGCTTCCGTAAACACTTCGCGCGGCAGCTTTGCACCGGTAACGCCGTGCGGATAGCCTTCCTCGTCGTAGGTCAGGTCGCGCGGATCGGTATGGGTTTCAAGCAGGTGCTGCCAGGCGTTGACCAAAAAACCGCAGGTTCCGGCAGCAGGATCGCACACGCGCTCGCCCGGCCGAGGGTCAATCATTTTCACCATCATGCGAATGATGTGACGCGGCGTGCGGAACTGGCCGTTGGTTCCGGCAGTGTTGAGCTTGCTCAGCAGATATTCGTAAATGTCACCCTGCACGTCCTGGTTCTGCGCGGAAACCTGCAAGGCATCAATGGCCTTGCAAGCTTCGATCAACAGGCTGGGCTTGTTGATCTTGAACTCGGCGTTTTCCATCTGCTGCGCGAACGAACCTCCCGCACCGCCGAGGGTTTTGATGAACGGGAATACTTGCTCCTTGACGGCCTTGAGCGCCTTGTCTGCCGGCAATTGCGTCCAGTGTGACCAGCGCAGCTCTTTACCAGGCAAGGTCGTCACATGCTTCTTGCCACGACGCTGTGCGGCACGTTCGTCGTCCTGCTCTTTTTCATCGAGACGCTTGAGGAAGAGCAGGAAACTCAACTGCTCAATGGCATCCAGCGGATTCGATAGACCACCGGACCAGAGTTTGTCCCAGAGTGCATCGACAGCAGAGCGTAAATTAATATCAGTCAGCATGGATCAGGCAGCCAGTTTCTCGGTCAGGTTCAGGATTTCGCGCACTTCCGCAGGGCTGAAAAATCGATCGACCGCATTGCGGCCGAACACGGTCAGCGGCGGTTCATAGAGATCAGACTCCGCCAAGCGGCGTTGCTTGAGGAACAACTCCTGCACGGCGCGCAGGAACCGAATCTGGTCGGCATTGTACCGGTGTGCGGCAATGTGCTGCTCGAATACACGCTGCACGACCTGCGTGTAATCCGGAATGGCGTCGAGTGCCAGTACGTGCCGCAGGAAACCGAGAAAATTATCGGTCTTCAGCCCGTAGACAATCCGGATGAGTTTAGACGTCAGGTGCAGATCGCCCTCGCCGAGTTCACGGTGCAGCGTGCGTTCCAAGTCGACAAGCTGTGCATCCGTGACTTCCCGGCCTTCACGGATCGCCGTAAGCACTTGATGGGATTCAATAATTTTCAGAATCCGGCTGTCCACGCGTCGCCGATATTCCTCGACGTGGATTTGCTGCCCACCCTCACCAACCGAGATGTAGCCGCGTGTTTCGATAAAGTCCGGCAAATCGATTTTCAGGAATGCACTCGGCCTGTTCCTCCGGTTCTTCATCATTGGCGCAAGGTCGGTGATCAGACGCGAAAGCTGTCCCGGCTCGGCAGAAGCCAGCGCATTCGACAGCGCGAGTTTCGCACTGGGAAGTTGTTCAACCAATCGCTCGATCTCCGGCAGCAAGCTTACATCCTCGGCAATGGCCTGCAGCAGTTGCGATGAGGGTCGCTCTGCCAGAATCTGGAGCTTGAGGCGTTCGACCTTGTGCGTGAACGTTTCGGCGGCGACATCGACATTCGCCGCAAAACGCAGCAGCGGCCCCACTTTGAGGCGCAGGAACTCGGTCTTGACCGGGGTAATCAACGCCCAGAAACTGTCCTGCCAGGCTTGCTCGATTTCCAGCCATACCTTCCGCACCGGGAATGAATCCTGCGGAATGCGATCCAGCATTTGCCGCAAGTCGGCGACCGTTTGTTTGAACGGTGTGGCTTCATGATCGGATAACTGGCTCGCCAAAATCTTGAGCCGGGTGTTGAAGATCGACACCAGCACCGGCACCTCGGACGGCACGCGGTCATCCGCCTGCTTGTTAAAGTCGTTTTGCCAGAAATCGAGGACTTTGAACTCGGCTTTGCGGCCTTCCGGCAGACGGTCGAAAAATTTACAGGCCTGGTGATTGCGCGTGCCGCGCCCAATCATCTGCCAAAGCTTGATGCGTGATTGCACCGGTTTCATAAATACGAGGTTCACGACCTCCGGTATATCCACACCGGTATCAAGCATGTCCACGGAAATGGCGATGCGCGGCAGGTCGTTTCTCTTGAATTTGTTGATCAGGCCATCGCCGTAGCTGCCATCACGCACCCGCTCGGTGGTGGACGTGATGACCTGCGCAACACCCACATGCTGCGGGTACATTTCCTCGAATACTTGAGCGATGCGATGGGCATGCGCTTTGGTCATCGCGAAAACAATGGTTTTCCCTGGAAGCTGCCCTGACTGATCTTTGAAACAGACTTCCATGATTTCTTCCCACTGCCGGCGCAACGTGTCCTCGTTGCTGACTTCGATTTCGATTTCAGTGCCGGCGTAATCGATGGCGTCGGGATCGATCCCCTGCTCGATCAATGCGTTGCGATCTTCCTCGGTAAGGTCAGCGCCCTTGATGCCTTTGCGCTGAAAGCCGGTGCGCGCCTGATACAAGGCAAAGTCAACAAGAAAACCATCTTTTACAGCTTGCTGGTATTCATACAGAAACGTCGGAGTGGAGTTGTCACAGTGAAAAACCCGGAACGTGTCGCGTTCGATAAAGTTGGCCGGGGTAGCCGTAAGCCCGACCATGCGGGCGTCGAAATATTCGATGACCTCGGTAAAGCGCCGGAAGATGGAGCGATGTGCTTCATCAAACACGATGAGATCGAAAAATCCCGGATTGAATTTCTGGAAACACAAGCTCAAGGTTTGCTCTGTGGCCACGAACAAGCGTTTCTGGGTGTCCACTTTCCAGGTGTAGATGCGATCACGCGGCTCATTCGGCAGATAGGCCTTGAAACCGTCGGTCAGGGCCTGTTCCACCAGTACATCACGGTCCGCAAGGAACAGGACGTTTTGCGCTTGGTTTGCACGCAAAAACAGGTCGATAAGGGCCATGGTGGTCCGCGTCTTGCCGGTACCCGTGGCCATCACCAGCAACGCACGTCGCCTGTTGCCAGCAAAAGCTTCCGCGACACGGCGTATTGCTTCATGTTGATACGGGCGATCGACAATCTTGGTGTTGATCGGCACGCCCGGCAACGGCTGGCGGTTCAGTCGCAGAAACAACAGCCGCTGCAGATCTTGCGGCGAGAAGAATCCGGCCACTACACGCGGGTTGGCTTGCCCAACCTCCCAGAACCAGGTCTCCAGACCATTCGTCATGAATCCGAACGGCGCGTATTCCTGCTTTCTCGCAATTTCAGTGACGTAGTGCCGAAGCTGCTCATCGGCCTCACGCGGGTTACGTGAGCAGCGCTTCGCCTCCACGACAGCCAGAACATTGCCGCTCGGGTCGTGAAGCACATAGTCGGTTACGCCGTTCCAAGGCTCGGCGTCGTAGCCATCAACAGGAACCTCGAAGCCTACCTGCGACCGATCATCCAGATTCCAGCCGGCATTACGCAATGCCGGGTCAATCAGGATGTACCGAGCTTGGCCTTCGTTAAGCGAATTGGTATCGCGTGGCTTTTTCATGATGGCCGGTCATTCTAACCGCGCACTTCGATTCAAACGGCAACGACTATGTCATCCAGCAACCTTTACCGGAACAGTCCTGACTTCGGGCGTGATCGACCTGCATCATCAATATGGCAAATCGCCGCGCAATCTCTTTGACGATTCTCTTTCCCTGACGTGTCGGCTACGATGTCGTGTCACGCTGGCATCAGCCAGCGGACGCCCTGGGAGGAGTTATGAAAAATATCAATAAAATCAATGGTTTATTGTTTTTTGTCGGGCTGACTTTAATCACAACAGCGGCTTTCGCGCAGCCTGCCGCCAAATTCCCGATCAAGCCGGTACGCATCATCGTCGCATTCCCGCCCGGCAGTTCCACTGACATC
>Ga0163144_10029355_pt1 | contig 10561 bp, 8 predicted proteins | sample OliLak19BULKMAT1_FD_123175 | JGI IMG/M metagenome (GOLD analysis project Ga0163144, IMG submission 123175) | Freshwater microbial mat bacterial communities from Lake Vanda, McMurdo Dry Valleys, Antarctica - Oligotrophic Lake LV.19.BULKMAT1 | ecosystem: Environmental > Aquatic > Freshwater > Lake...
TAGTCTTGATTATTACAGTATGCTTCCCCTTCCAGAATAGGATAATACAGGAAGTGGAAAAAGATACAGCTATTTAGAAACTATTTTCTTTAATAATTACTTTTTTGCCAAAGTTGGCAATTAATTCTAAGGGTGCATGACAAAAGTCTCTTTTATCGCCTCATCCCAGCCTTCTCCAAAGGAGAAGGGGATGAGACTTTTGTCATGCACCCTTTTCTAAAAAAGGGGATTATACACTAAACTGATAACTACTTATTTTATTGTCCGGGCGTACAAGCAAGTTTTAATTATTCACTATCGGTATCAAGGCTATCAACATTAACATTATTCTCACGTTAGTAATTAACATCCGTTTGTTTATAGTTTCCCTGCCTCTTGATTTCATTTAGATGTAAATTTAACGCATCAAAGCAATCATTCTACTTATTTAATAATCGGAGAAACCAAAAACCTCATGGGAAAAATAATAGCAATAGCAAATCAGAAAGGCGGAGTAGGAAAAACTACTACTGCCATCAACCTTGCTGCATCTTTTGCTGTGCTGGAACACCGCACCCTACTGGTGGACGCGGATCCTCAGGCGAATTCTACTGCAGGCGTTGGTTTTGATCCCAAGAATGTGAAGTCCAGCATTTATGAATGCATGATAGACGATGAAAGTCCTTATGATAATATCCTGAAAACTCAAACTCCAAACTTGGACCTTCTTCCTGCACATATTGACCTTGTTGGAGCAGAAATAGAGCTCATCAACCTTCCTCAGCGTGAACGTATGATGAAGAAAGTGTTTGAAAAGATAAAAGACGATTACGATTTCATTATTGTAGATTGTTCTCCATCCTTAGGACTGGTTACTGTTAACGCACTTGTAGCTGCTGATTCAGTAATGGTTCCTGTACAGTGTGAATACTTTGCACTAGAAGGCCTTGGCAAGCTGCTGAACACGATCAAGATCGTTCAAACCAAACTAAATCCTGAACTGGAACTTGAGGGCATCCTACTTACCATGTTTGATTCCCGCCTTAACTTGTCCAAGCAAGTGGTAGAAGAAGTGAAACTGCATTTCCAGAATATCGTTTTCGATACCATCATCCACCGCAATGTACGCGCAGCCGAAGCACCAAGCTTTGGTGAAACCATCATAATGCACGATGCAAGCAGCAGTGCCGCTATCAATTACCTCAACCTGGCCCGCGAGATTTTGCAAAAGAATGAGCTTACCCGCCTTACAGAGTCGGAAAAGATCATCAATGTGGCAGAGGAGTAATACCTCTCCCCAGTCCTCTCTCCTCCAGAGAGGGGAAATTAGGCGTAAAGCTATAATTTGTATATTAGAAAAATGGTAAAACGATCTTCACTCGGAAAAGGGCTTGGTGCATTGTTGGAGGATTCCAGGTCGGAATTATCGTCTAGCGCACGTGTCTCAAGCGGAAACGCAGCCATTGCAGGTACTGTAGCGAATGTTTCCTTATCCCAGATAGAAGCAAATCCTTTTCAGCCAAGAAATGAATTTGAGAAGCAGGCGCTTGCAGAATTATCACGCTCCATTGAAGAATATGGCCTCATTCAACCCATCACTGTCCGCAAAGTCGGAAACAATAAGTTCCAGATAATTTCGGGAGAAAGAAGGTTCCGCGCATCACAGTTAGCGGGTCTGGACCAGATTCCGGCTTTCATACGCATCGCCAACGATAAGGCCATGCTCGAAATGGCACTGGTGGAAAATGTTCAGCGCGAAGACCTCAATGCCATCGAAATAGCATTGGGCTACAAACGCCTGATCGAAGAATGTAATTTTACCCAAGAACAGCTTAGCCAGAAAGTGGGGCAAGACCGCTCTACTGTCTCCAATTTTTTGCGTCTGCTGAAGCTCCCTGAATCTATTCAGGCTGCCCTTCGGGATAAAAAGATTACAATGGGACATGCACGCGCGTTGCTTTCGGTAAGTGATTCGCAATTACAGTCTAAGATACTGGGCGAGATCCTTAACAATGAATTATCGGTACGCAGGATAGAGGAATATGCAAGAAATTATTCAGGAAAGAAAACGACCCAAAAAACAAAAAGCAAAAAAAGACCCTCCACTGCCCTTTCATTTGAAGAGCAAAAGCTGCAGGAAGATATCGCTGATCATTTTAAAGCAAAAATATCGATCGAAAAGCAAAATACAGGAGGGGGAAACATCGTTATCCCTTTTAAATCCGACAACGACCTGAAACGCATTGCCCGTATCCTGGATCTATAAAGTCCTGACGTCCCCAAAGGAATAACTATGCCTGGAAAAATAAATATCGTTTTCATATTCCTTTTTCTCTTCCTTTTTAAAAACATTTTTTCTCAGACCTCCACTTTTACTAGGGACAGTACACAAAAAAAATCCATCCCAAACGACACTACAAAAAAACGACTTCACTCCCCTGCCCGAGCGATGCTGTTTTCACTCTGTGTCCCTGGCCTGGGGCAGGCATACAATAAAAAATACTGGAAGATCCCGATCATTTATGCTGGCATGGGCACAACCATTTACTTTTTTAATTCCAACAACAAGCTGTACAAACAATACAGGCAGGCATATGTAAACAAAACCGATACGATTACGAACACCATTGATGATTACCCGGATTATTCAGATGCTCAATTAAAGGAACTTGAAAATTATTACCGCAAATACCGCGACCTGAACGTGATCCTTACCGCCCTGGTGTATACCCTGAATGTTGTAGATGCCTATGTAGATGGACACCTTATGAATTTTGATGTAAGCGATGACCTTTCATTTCATGTCTCTCCCTCCTTAAATTACCATTCGATCCGACAAAAGAAACCATCTGCCGGCCTCACCCTCACATTCAAATTTTGACGGTTCTGCGTAGCTAGGCCAAAGCGTCAATTCGTATATTCGCGCTATGAAAATTGCACTATTCGGATATGGCAAAATGGGCAAAGAGATCGAGCAGATCGCCCTTCATCGCAAGCACGAGGTTATTCTAAAGATCGATGAGCATAATATCAATACCGTCAGCAAAGATGATCTTAAAAAATGTGATGCTGCCATTGAATTCAGCACTCCTCACAGTGCAATTTCGAATATGTCACGCTGCTTTGATGCAGGTGTTCCGGTGGTGGTAGGCACCACAGGCTGGTACGACAAGCTGGAAGACGTTAAAAAATTGTGCAAGGAAAAGAACGGTTGCTTGTTCTATGCTTCTAACTTCAGCATTGGCGTTAATATTGTGTTCAAATTGAACGAGCAACTGGCAAAGATCATGAATACCTATCCTGATTATGATGTTTCTATGGAAGAAGTGCACCACGTGCATAAGCTGGATGCGCCAAGCGGTACCGCCATCACATTAGCAAATGGCATAGTGAATAATCTTCAGCGGAAAACAAACTGGAAGAATGCTACTCAGCAAGAGAAAATAAAATTAGGCGAAACCGAAAAATATTCCGATTCACCAGTTCCGGCTCTTTCTGATTCTGACTTCCTGATCACATCAAGGCGCATAGATGAAGTTCCCGGCACACACACAGTAAAATATCATTCTGCAATAGATGATATTGAAATCATGCATAAGGCACATAACCGCAAGGGCTTTGCTTTGGGAGCAGTGCTGGGGGCAGAATTCGTAAAAGGACAAAAGGGTATCTTCGGAATGAATGACCTGATGAGTTTTAACATTAATTAACTTTCCATTTGATACTATTTTCCCAACTTCGACTTTATACTGAAAAAATAAAATGACAATATACTTACTGCTATTTTTACTTGGGGTTGTTCTGCCTTTTGCAGGACTTTATAAAATATTTGAGAAGGCCGGTTATGCAGGGTGGAAAGGCCTTGTTCCCATCTACAATTATATCATCTGGCTAAATATCATTAAGAAACCCAAATGGTGGATAATTTTCCTGGTAATTCCCTTTATTAACTGGATTGCATTGCTGCTCATGCGTGCTGAGCTTGCTAATCATTTTGGAAAAACATCGTTCCTCCATCACTTGGCGGCATGGCTGTTACCTTTCATTTACCTGCCATATCTTGGATTCTCTTCATTAAAATTTACTGAAGAACCTAAAAAAATAGACAGGGGAGCTGTACGTGAATGGGCCGATGCCATTGTATTTGCAGTGATCGCTGCCACCATCATACGTACATTTTTAATTGAAGCGTTCACGATCCCCTCCTCTTCCATGGAGAAAACCCTGCTGAATGGGGATTATCTTTTTGTAAGCAAGCTCAGCTATGGGCCTCGCGTACCTATGACACCTCTTTCAATTCCCTTTGTGCATAGCAGCATATTTGGAAAACAGTCTTATGTAGAAAGCGTTCAGCTTCCATACTATCGCTTACCCGGCTTTGGAAATGTTCAACGTAATGATGTGGTGGTTTTTAATTTCCCTGAAGGAGACACAGTTATTGCCAGTAATACGAATATAAGTTATTATGGTGAGTGCCGCAAAGAAGCTCTGCGAAATCATACCGATTACGCTCGTGGAAGAGCAGCTGTTTGGCAATCCAGTGAGATCCTTTACCGTCCCGTTGATAAAGAAGACAATTATATTAAACGATGCGTTGCTGTTGCAGGAGATACGTTGAAAATTGTCGACCGGCAATTACTGATTGATGGCAAGAGCGCCTATTTTGCTGGCACTGCGCAATTTAATTACGATCTGAAAATAAGACCGGGAGTTAATATAAATGAGAAAATCTTACAGGATAAATTTGGATTGCATCCAACCGAGTATGCACCTGCATCCAGAGAGGGGTACAACGTAGCATGCCCATTAACATCAGAAACAAAAGAAAAATTACAGACGGCACAATCTTTTGATTCTATTTTACCTCAGCAATTCAAGGCAGGAGAATATTTACCCATGATGGGCGGCAATCCGGATGATGTGTTTCCACACAGCCCTAAGTTCAAATGGAATAGAGATAATTTTGGCCCGCTGGTTATTCCCAAAAAAGGAGCAACTGTTAAACTTACTGTAGACAGCCTTCCTCTTTACGAACGTATTATCGATCTCTATGAAAAGAATGATCTGAAGGTAAAGGATGGTAAAATATTCGTTAATGGTCAGGAAGCAAATTCCTACACATTCAAGCAGGATTATTACTGGATGATGGGAGATAACCGCCACAATTCTTTGGACTCACGCTACTGGGGATTTGTACCGGAAGATCACATTGTAGGAAAAGGAGTGTTCATCTGGATGTCGCTTGATCCCTATGTACCTGCAGCTAAAAAATTCCGCTGGGAACGAGCTTTCACATTTATTAGTGCTGAAGGCCTATCTGCTTCATTCATTATTCCATTCCTTCTTATCCTGGGAGGCCTATTCGGATGGTCCTATTATAAGGGAATGAAAGAAATGAAGAAAGGAAAAAACCAGCATCCATCCAGGCGGTCATGAAATCCAAGAAGATCGGAAAATAAAATAATAGGCTACCTTCGTCAACTAACCTTCATTAAATGAACTCAAGAAGAAGTTTTCTTAAGCAAGCAGCAGCATTCACAGGGGCCGTACCTTTTTTAGGTATGACAAGTCCTGCCTTCGCCAATAATTTCTTAAAACGTTCCGAAAAAAATCTTTCTCTTTCTCCCGAAGCCGGCATTTCGGATGAAGACTTCTGGGGATGGGTAAAAGAACAGTATACCGTTTCTCCTAATCTCCTTTACCTCAATAGTGGCGGAGTAAGCCCGCAACCAAAATGCGTACAGGAAGCTCATATTAAATATTATCAGTTGGCTAATGAAGGCCCTTCCTATTACATGTGGACCACTCTGGACAAAGGACGGGAAGCGCTGCGTGAAAAGCTAGCTGACCTGGCCGGTTGTTCAAAGGAAGAAATTGCGATCAACCGAAATACAACGGAGGCAGTGAACACTGTTACATTCGGTTTGAACCTAAAAGCCGGAGATGAAGTAGTAGGATGTAATCTCGATTACTCACACATGGTAAATGGCTGGAAGCAGCGTGAAAAAAGAGATGGCGTTGTAATAAAACGTGCACAGCTGGTGCTTCCGGAAGATGATGATGCTAAGATCGTTAAGCTATACACCGACTTGTTCACCTCCAAAACTAAAGTTGTGCATCTAACCCAAATGATCAATTACAACGGCAATCTGATGCCGGTGAAAATGATCGCTGACGAAGCTAAAAAAAGAGGAATAGATGTATTGATGGATGCGGCCCACTCGTTTGGCTTGCTTGATTTTAAATTTCCAGATACCAATTGCGATTACGCAGGAACAAGTTTGCACAAATTCCTGGGAGCACCTTTCGGCAGCGGTTTGCTTTATGTTAGAAAAGAGAAAATCAAGGACGTATGGCCTCTTCTCTCTGCATTTGACAACGAAGAAGACAACATTCGCAAATTTGAACACCTCGGCACACGCTCCTTCGCCAGTGAAATGGCCATTGGAACAGCGGTGGATTTCCACAATATCATTGGAACGAAACGCAAAGAAGAACGACTGCGCTACCTGAAAAATTATTGGTCGGAAAAAGCGCTTAAAAATCCTAAAGTAAAATTGCATACATCAACCAATCCAAAGCACTCCTGCGCAATTGCCCTTTTTAGTATCGATGGAATTAAACCGGAAGAGATTGAAACAAAACTTTTTGAAAAATACAGCATACATGTTCCCGCTATTAACAGGGATAACGTTCATGGAGTACGCGTTACCACGAACGTTTTCACTACCACAAAAGACCTGGATAGATTAGTGAAGGCGATTGATGAGATCTGTAAGGAGAGTAAGTAAAAGTAGGCGATAACATTATTTACGTTTCCCGTACGCTACTTTTGGCTCGGCAGCGGCAAATACCAGCATTTCACTTTCCGTATTATTTTCTGGAAGATTTAATCCCTCTTCTCTTAATCCTTCCAAATGGAATTGAATTGCTTCATACATGTTTTCCTCCACCTCTTTTTTGGTTTTACCTGTTGCGGCACAACCCAGAATATCAGGTGAATAAGCACTAAACCCATTTTTCGTACGCTCTATTACTATTAAATATTTTTTCATTTTGTATCTGATTTGTCTATTTGTGCTTGTCGAAGTATACTTGCAAGAGTACCTCTCGCAATATCATCTGACCTACGATGACAAGCTATTGTTACTAATCCCTTCTTGACAGAATGCTTATACTGCATGTGACTCCCCTTCTGTCGAACCAAAAACCAACCATCGTTCTCAATTAAGCGGACTGCTTCTCTTACTTTCATTTACTCATACAAAGATAAGAAAATGAATTTATTCCTCCGCCACCGCCCCGCCTTTGTAAAGCTGCTTGCGGTATTTTAACGAGGGAGAAGGAATAAAAGGCAAAACCGCATCGCCCCCCGCCCTAAAGGGAGCCTTTGGATTTTCATTCTCAAAATTTCCGAACATCCTGCTCCATTTTTCATCAACGTTCTTAATAGTGACTTCATCTGCACATATAATATTAGGCCAGGGGCGATGAAAATCATCCAGCTTTTTTGTTTTACGGGTTCCGTCCATTCCAATTCCTCCGGATGCCGGGAATGAATCCCGCTTAGGATCAAAATTGTTGGCAAAGCGCCACATGGTATCCTTGATGTCCATTACATCCACCGTATGCTCTACGTAAATTACAAATTTAGGAACTGAAATGTTGGAAAACTGGAAGGACGCATACAGTTTCTCATTTAACTCTTTAATATGATTTTTCCTGTTCTTTTGAACAGAAATAAATAATACAGAGATACCCATTTTCAAAAGGGTTGTGTTGGCTTCCCGAATCTCCAGAAACTGGTTTTGTAATTCTGCGGCTTGTATCTCTCCGGCAGCCTGAGACTTAACAGTTGCGCCCTGCTCTTTTGTGGTTGCATCCAGGCACATTTTACCTCCGAAGGCAAACTTAGAGCAAGCATGGTCTAAAACGTCCATGGGGCCTTGTGAAAAATAAACATCATTTGCAGGATCCACATTATCAGAAATAGCATGAGCTACTTCTTCGTAATTATGAATGTTCACATTACCATCAATCACCACTAATATCTTATTGAACATCATCTGCCCTGCTCCCCACATGGCGTTCATCACTTTCTGGGCATGGCCTTCGTATTCATTTTTAATTTTTACGATAACCAAGTTGTGGAACACACCTTCTACCGGCATGTGCATATCCAGTATTTCCGGCAGAATGGTCATTTTAATCGGGGTAAGGAAAATGCGTTCAATGGCCTTTCCTATCCATGCATCTTCCTGAGGCGGTATGCCCACAATTGTAGCAGGATAAACAGCATTTTTCTTATGCGTGATGCAGGTGATGTGAAACTTTGGATAATTATCTGCAAGAGAATAATAGCCTGTATGGTCTCCGAATGGGCCTTCGAGTATAAATTCCTCTTCCGGATCAACGTATCCTTCTATGATAATATCTGCATCAGCAGGCACATACATATCCTGAGTAAGGCATTTTACCAGTTCCACCTTTTTCTTGCGCAGAAAACCGGCAAACATATACTCATCCATGTTGGGAGGCAAAGGACAAGCAGCAGAAAAAACGTAAAGTGGATCTCCGCCCAACGCAACTGCCACAGGCATACGCTTGCCCAACTTTTTGTATTCATTAAAGTGCCCTGCTGAAACTTTATGCTTATGCCAATGAAGAGCAGTCAGCTTCGAACCATACACCTGCATTCTGTATAATCCAACATTTCTGATCCCATTATTTGGATCGAGCGTATGAATGATGGGAAGAGTTAAAAAATTTCCTCCGTCATGTGGCCAGCATTTCATTACCGGAAGCTTTGTAATATCCGGATCTTGCATCACCACTTCCTGGCACTCTCCCCTGCCTGATCTCGTTTTGGGCAGCCAGGAAGATATCTTTCCCAGCTCCGGAAGCATTTTCAGCTTATCTACAAAAGAATTTTTGGGTGAAGAAAGTGTATGAAACAGAGATTCTATTTCCCTTCCCACATCATCCAGCTCTTTCACACCCAACGTAATGCACATCCGTTTCTCGGAACCCATGGCATTAATGAGAAGAGGAAAAGGTGTGCCGGTATTTTCAAATAATAAAGCGTAGCCCCCCGCCCTGAAGGGAGCTTTTGGATTTCCCCCTTCTCGCCTCTGCGAAGCGCTTTGGCGGAGCGCGGTAGGGTCGGGGCAAGCCTTAGAAATTCTATCTACAACCTCTGCAACTTCAAGAATTGGATCTACAAACTCTTTAATGCGAATGAGTTCGCCTGCTTTTTCAAGCGCTTCAATAAACTCTTGTTGATTCTTAAATGCCATAGTGTAAAAATAAAAAAAGGCGGCCCCGATACCTGTCGGGCTGCCTTTCTTTTAAAACAATAACTTATGACTATGCCGTAGTAACTCCTACTTTCTTCTTCAATCCTTCAATAGTAATAGATCCCGGACGTTCAATGGGCGATCCAAGGACCCTGTCCCATATTAATGACGCCATTACACCCAGAGCGCGCGAAACACCAAAAAGCACAGTGTAATATTCAAACTCCGTAATTCCGTAATGCATGAGCAATGCCCCGCTGTGCGCATCCACGTTAGGCCATGGGTTTTTGATCTTACCGGTGCTTTCAAGGATAGGTGGAGCTACTTCGTAGATCATTTGGACAATTTCGCATAACTCGGCAGTTTTTCCGTCCTTCTTGATATATCTATTGTAAAAATCCTGTTGTGCGGTAAAACGAGGATCGGTTTTACGTAGCACAGCGTGCCCGTAACCCGGAACAACCTTTCCATCCTCCAATGTTTTCTTAATATAGTCAGCAATTTGTTCCTTTGTAGGAAGGTCTGTTTTCAATTCATGCTGCATATCCATGATCCAGTGTATCACTTCCTGGTTGGCAAGCCCATGCAGCGGCCCTGCAAGTCCATTCAATCCTGCTGCAAAAGCAAGGTAAGGGTCGCTAAGAGCAGATCCAACCAAGTGCGTAGCATGGGCAGAAACGTTTCCACCTTCATGATCGGCATGGATAGTGAGGTACAAGCGCATCAGCCTTCTTACATCAATGGATTCGTAGCCAAGCATGTGCGCAAAATTCGCTGCCCAATCCAGTTTTGGGTCCGGCTCAATATGTTCTTCGTTCTTGTATTTTTTTCGGTAGATATACGCAGCAACTCTTGGGAGACGTGCAATAAGGTTCATCGCATCTTCATATACATATTCCCAATAATGTTTTTTGCTGATACCTTTATGATATGCTTTGGAAAATTCGGATTCAGTCTGCATAGCCATTACACCAATGCTGAACATGGTCATGGGATGCGTGGAGGCAGGAAGTTTATCAAGTGTATCAAATACATGCTTAGGAACTATTGCTCTTCTACCCCATGTATTACTCAGGTTCATTGTATCTGCCTTCGTTGGAAGTTCTCCCATCAACATGAGATAAAAAATTCCTTCCGGAAGAGGTTCAAAGCCCTTTGGAGCTTTCGGAAGGTGCTCGCGGAGCTCGGGAATGCTGTAGCCGCGAAAACGTATTCCCTCATCCGGATCCAATTTGGAAGTTTCTGTAACAAGCCCTACTATTCCTTTCATTCCCTGAAATGTTTGA
>Ga0163144_10029356_pt1 | contig 10560 bp, 11 predicted proteins | sample OliLak19BULKMAT1_FD_123175 | JGI IMG/M metagenome (GOLD analysis project Ga0163144, IMG submission 123175) | Freshwater microbial mat bacterial communities from Lake Vanda, McMurdo Dry Valleys, Antarctica - Oligotrophic Lake LV.19.BULKMAT1 | ecosystem: Environmental > Aquatic > Freshwater >...
CAGGCGGCATCTCCAAGCGCACCCGACACTGGCCTCTGGCTACGTCCATTTTCATGTAATAGCTTTAGAAAACTTACGGGGATTCTGTCTGGTTCACCACGCAAACTATTAGCTAAATTAACAACATGAAGGAATGACGCGGAACCATGCGTATAGCCGGACAAATTTGATCTCTGGCTTACATAGATTATCTGGATTATCAGAGCCACAACCAGAAATACGATTTCAACCCTTACACGGAACACATTATGGCAGGGCAATATTGGCATGGCGCTTTACTTACAGCGGCAAGTTGTCGTGTTTCTTCCATGGGTTTTGTAGGTTCTTATTACGCAGCATGGCTAGTGAACGGCAGATGCGCCAGCGGGTGTTTTGGGGGCGGATGACATCGTCGAGGAAGCCGCGTGAGGCGGCGACGAAGGGCGATGCAAATTTGGCGCGGTAATCGTCGATGAGGGTTTGCATTTCGGCTTCGTCTTTGTATTTGCCACGGAACACGATTTCCACTGCACCTTTAGGGCCCATTACGGCGATTTCGGCGGTGGGCCATGCGTAGTTAACGTCGCCACGCAGATGTTTTGAACTCATCACGTCATAGGCACCGCCATAGGCTTTGCGGGTGATGACGGTGATTTTCGGCACGGTGGCTTCGGCGTAAGCATACAGCAATTTTGCACCGTGTTTGATCACGCCGTTATGTTCTTGATGGGTTCCGGGCAGGAAGCCAGGAACATCGACGAAGGTGACCAACGGGATGCTGAAGGCGTCGCAGAAGCGAATGAAGCGGGCGGCCTTGCGGCTGGCGTCGATGTCGAGGCAACCGGCCATGTGGCTGGGTTGGTTGGCGACGAAGCCTACGGTGTGGCCCTCCATGCGGCCAAAACCGATGATGATGTTTTTGGCATAATCGGGTTGGATTTCGAAGAAATCGCCTTCATCGACCACGCGCTCGAGTAGTTCTTTCATGTTGTAGGGCTTGTTGGCGTTTTCGGGCACAAGCGTATTTAGCGACATTTCCACGCGGTCGGCGGGGTCGTTGGTGGGGCGCACGGGCACGCCGGAACGGTTGGACAGCGGCAGGAAATTAAACATGCGGCGAACTTGCAGCAGGGTTTCGATGTCGTTGTTGTAGGCCAGATCGGCCACGCCGGTTTTGTGGGTGTGGGTGTCGGCGCCGCCCAAATCTTCTTGGGTTACGATTTCATGGGTCACGGTTTTGACCACTTCGGGGCCGGTGACGAACATGTAGGAGCTGCCACGCACCATGACAATGAAATCGGTGAGTGCAGGAGAATACACCGCACCACCGGCACAGGGCCCCATGATAACGGAGATTTGTGGAATGACGCCGGAGGCGAGCACGTTGCGTTGGAAAATTTCTGCGAAGCCGCCCAAGGAATCAACGCCTTCTTGGATACGCGCGCCGCCGGAGTCTAGCAAGCCGATGACGGGAGCGCCCACGGTCATGGCCATGTCGAGAATTTTGCAGATTTTTTTGGCGTTGGTTTCGGATAATGAACCGCCGAGTACGGTGAAGTCTTGGCTGTATACAAATACGGTGCGGCCATTGATGGTGCCGTGGCCTGTGACGCAGCCATCACCGGGAACGACGTTGTCGGGCATGCCGAAATTGGTGCAGCGATGTTCAACGAACATGTCGTATTCTTCGAAGGAATCAGGATCGAGCAGCACTTCAAGGCGTTCACGCGCGGTGAGCTTTCCCTTGGCATGTTGTGCTTCAATACGCTTTACTCCACCGCCTTCGCGGGCTTGGTCGCGCTTCATTTCCAGTTCTGAAATTACTGTGGTGCTACGCATAGGCTTTGCTTCCATTTTAGTTTCTGGCGTTATGGTTTCTGATTTACCTTCCGCCGGTTTTTTATTCGCAAGGGTCATTTTCATTGATCCATTCATTAGAGTGCTCTCCCTCCCCCCTTAAGGTGGAGGCCACCTTACAACTCCCCTCCCATTGAGGGAGGGCCATCTTATAACTCACCTCCCCTTGGGGGAAAGCCACCTTATAACTCCCCTCCCCTTGAGGGAGGGCCACCTTATAACTCCCCTCCCCTTGAGGGAGGGGTTGGGGAGGGGGTCTCTTGAACAAAGACCTTTGCTAAGAAGCCCCCCCACCCCTGCCCTCCCCCTCTAGGGGGGAGGGAGTTTGGTTGTGTTTAGTAAGCATTTCAACGCAGCCCAAGCAAGTCTAAAAAATAGCCAGCGGCCACAATTTCTTCTTGCATTTTTGCCGCGCGCTTATCGGCTTCAAAGTCGCGGCCCCATGTTTCGGCTTGCGATTCCTCTTCCAGCCGAGAAAGCGCAAAGGCTGTTTCGGCGGTAATATATTTTTCCACTACGGCGATTGCAAGTGCCACCGAGGAAAAACTGGCCGATAGCATACATGCCGCAGACAAACGCATGGTGTCGAGATTATTTAAATAACCGCGGATGGCATCGTGTAGTTCCGGTGCTTGGTCTACGGGCATCACGCCGGTGGTGACATCCCATTTCGCCTTTAGTAGGCTTGCGGTTTTATCCAGCACGGGGTTCCACTGGTCTTCTTGTTTTTTTAGCAAGGATTGCGAGGAGCTGGAGCGATAGACCAGCGCGTCGGTATCGACATAGGTGAGCAGCGATTCCACAATCAGTTCGCGCTGTTCTTCAATGCGGTCGATGCCGGTTTGGGCGAGTGTGGTCAGCGGCATTTTGCCCGCTGCGAATTTTTTGTGGGTGCGCCACTCGCAAGCCATGGCTTCGGCCAATGCGCTGGTGGGAAGATGCATGGGCAGCTTCTGCGGGGTGAGCAGTGGCACGCCTTTAGCATGGATGGCAAATGATGTGCCGTTTGGGGTTACGGTATAGTCGGTCATGGCTTCTTCCATAATAGCAAAAGGGCTGTGTGGAAAGTGTTTCTTTACTTCTTTGGCACATGCAGGCCCAAGGCCTTGAAGCTCGTGACCATGTGCGGGGGTAGCGGTGCGGTTACATCGACCGCTTTGGCACCCAGCATGGCGGGGATGACGATGCGGCGGGCGTGGAGGTGCAGGATATTTTCAACACCGAGGGATTCCGCGTCGACATTGCTGCCGCCATATTTATGATCGCCGACAATGGGGCAATCAATGGCGGCCATATGCACGCGTAGCTGGTGCATGCGCCCGGTCAGGGGCTTGAGTTCGACATGGGCAAATTTGCGGGCGAGCGTGTCGAGCACGCGGTATTCGGTTTTAGCATATTTGCCGTCGTCTTCATCCACTGTTACTTGCTCGCGGGCACCGCCGAGGGCGCGAGGAAGTTTATTCAATGGCAGGTCAATCATGCCCTCGCTGGGTAGCGGCGAGCCGTTGACAAGCGCCCAATAGGTTTTGTCGATTTCCTTGCCTGCGAAGCCCTTGCCGAGTAGCGCGGCGACTTTTGCATTGCGTGCCAGCACCAACGCGCCGCTGGTGTCGCGGTCGATGCGGTGAATGAGTTTGGGGCGTTCTTTGGCGTCGAATTGCAGCGCCACCAGCATGTCGTCGATGTTTCTGCCGATTTTGGTGCCGCCTTGCACCGCGAGGCCTTGGGGTTTGTTGATGACGATGACATTGGCGTCTTTATACAGCACCATTTTCAGCATTTCAGAAACGTCGGTTTCGCTTACGGCGCGTTTGATTTTTACCTTGGGGTCGAGCATGACTTCGGGGCAGCTGATAATCTGGCCTTCGCTGACGCGATCGGATGTTTTGGCTTTTTTACCATCGACGCGAATCAGGCCTTTGCGTAAATGCTTTTCCAAAAGCGCATGCGGGAAGCCCTCATAGTTGCGCTTGAACCAACGGTCGAGGCGGATGTCTGCGTCGTCGGACGTTACGGGTGTTTCTTTGTTCATTTATGCAACCAACTTCTGCACCAGAAGCATTGCAGCAAAAAGGGCGAGCATGGAAAATATGACCGAACCAAGGGTGTAAAACGCGGCTTGCCCATACAGGCCTTTTTCAACCAACATAAATGCATCCAGACTAAAGGTTGAAAAGGTGGTGAAGCCACCCAATACGCCCACGGCGAACAGCAGGTGTAGATCTTTTTGGCGGTCGGGCAAGAGCAAAGCGACAACTGCAACCCATAGTCCCATTAAAAATGAGCCACCGATATTGATGGCGAACGTGCCATAGGGAAATGGCGTGTCGTGCATGCGGCCTATGAGGGTGGTTGCGACGTAACGGCAGAGCGAGCCAAATGCGCCGCCGAAGGCTACATACATCATGGACAACATAGTCATTGCGGTAGCCTTATACTGAGGGTCATGACTTGGCCGGAACGCATATATGCAATCTGCCAGTTTTTACTGCGCACATTCATAATCTGTTCAAGCGCTTGCGTCGATGGTATTTTGGTGCTGTTGACCTCTAAAATGATGTCGCCACGCATTAACCCAAGATTTAGACCCTGTATGTTGGGGTCTGCGCCGATGATGATTACGCCTTGGGCGGCATCGGCCATTTCCAGTTCGATGGCGAGTGCGGGCGAAAGATTCGCGACGATAACGCCGCTTAACGGATGGCGGCCTTTGAGGGTGCGAATATCGCGGGCGGGGGTTTCGGGCGGGGCGATGAATTCAACGTTTGCCGCTATGGGCTTGCCTGCACGAAGTAGCTGGACTTCGCTGCTACTGCCTAGTTTGGACAAGGCCATGCGGTATTGCAAATCCTGCGCTGTGTTGAGCGCGGCACCGCCAAGTGACAGCACGACATCGCCCGGCTGGATGCCTGCTTTTTGTGCGGGCGAGCCGGGGAAGATGTTTTTGGCGAGTACGCCCTTAGGGGCTTTGAATCCTAGTGATTCGGCAATTTCAGCGGTGACGGGCTGTACGGAAAGGCCGAGCCATGGATGGATTACTTGGCCGCCTTGTGAGGCTTTGCTTTCCAGCAGGCTTGCCACCATGTTGGCGGGGATGGCGAAGCCGATGCCCTGCGAGCCGCCGGAGTGTGAATAGATTGCGGTGTTGATGCCGATCAGCCTGCCGTCCATGCCCACCAGCGCGCCGCCGGAATTGCCGGGGTTGATGGCGGCGTCGGTTTGGATGAAGAAGCTGTAATCGGACACGCCTTCGGCGCGGCGGGCGAGTGCGGAGACGATGCCGCTGGTGACGGTTTTACCCACGCCAAAGGGGTTGCCGATGGCGAGCACCAGCTCGCCCACTTCCAGCGTGTCGGAATCACGCAGTGCAATGAAAGGCAGGGGCTCTGGCGCGTTGATTTTGATGAAGGCGAGATCGGCGCGGGGGTCTTTGAGGGTGACGGTGGCTTCAAATTCGCGGTTGTCGGACAGCACAACGGAAATCTGTTCGGCATCTTTGACCACATGCAGGGAGGTTACGATAATGCCTTCGGGTTTGATGATGACGCCGGAGCCGAGCGAGGAGATGACCTGATCACGCGCCCTGCCCCCGAATGTCATGCCGCGCTGCCCAAAAAACTGTTGGAAGAACGGGTCGTTCATGAAGGGTGACTGGTCTTGTACCGACACGTGGCTTTTGGTGTAGATGTTGACCACAGCAGGTGCGGTGCGTTTGACAAGTGGGGCGAATGATAGCTGGATCTGCGCCTGTGATGTTGGCACGGCGGCGTCTTGTGCGAAGGTGGTAGCGAAAGGAATCAGGAGGTAAAAGGCAAGTGCGTAGCGGAACATAGTGGGAGTTCTTTCCATAGCAAAAAAGCAGCAGCAAAAAAGCAGCCTAATAAAAAAGCAGCCTATTGGGGCTGCTTTTTTACATGATTTTCTTGGTCAAGACAAGACTAGGCTGCGACTGCGTCCATCTCGGAAGCTAAGGGGCCGGAGTCTTTGCCTTTAGCGGATTCATCACGGTCAACGAATTCGATGATGGCCATCGGTGCGTTGTCACCGTAACGGAAACCGGCTTTCAACACGCGGATGTAGCCACCCTGACGGGCTTTGTAACGCTCAGCGAGGGTGCTGAACAGTTTGCTGGTCAAGTCTTTATCTTTGAGCATGGAAAGCACTTGGCGGCGGGCGTGCAGGTCGCCGCGCTTGCCCAGCGTCACCAGTTTTTCAACGATAGGACGCAGGTCCTTGGCTTTGGGCAAGGTGGTCGAAATCTGTTCGTGCTTGATCAGGGCTTGCGCCATGTTCGCAAACATCGATTTACGATGTGCACTTTTACGACCTAACTTGCGGCCAGACATCTGGTGGCGCATGGGATTATCCTTTTTTCAAAAATAATTATAAATAACTTAGTTGGCAATTAAAAATAACTTAGTAGGGGTCCTCGTACTTGCGTGCGAGTTCCTCGATATTTTCTGGTGGCCAGCCTGGTACTTCCATACCGAAGCGGAGGCCAATTTTAGCCAGTTTTTCCTTGATTTCGTTCAGCGATTTGCGGCCGAAATTCGGGGTCTTCAGCATTTCTGCTTCGGTCTTTTGCACCAAGTCGCCTACATACACGATGTTATCGTTCTTGAGGCAGTTGGTGGCGCGAACGGAGAGTTCATCCAGATCATAAACCTTTTTGAGCAGGTAAGGGCTGAACGGCAGTTCGGGTTTGGATTCTTCTTTCTTTTCCACTTTCGACTCTTCGAAATTGATGAAGAGCTGAAGCTGGTCTTGGATGATACGGGCAGCGAGTGCCACGGCGTCTTCGGCTTTAACCGAACCATCGGTTTCAATGGTCATGGATAATTTGTCATAATCGGTGATTTGGCCAACGCGGGCGTTTTCCACCTTGTAGGATACTTTGATAACGGGCGAGAACAGTGCGTCGACGGGGATGAGGCCGATGGGCGCATCTGGCGCGCGTTGTGCGCGGACATAGCCTTTGCCGGTTTCCACAGTCATTTCAATGCTCAGCTTCGCGCCTTTATCCAGCGTGCAGATAACATGGTCTTTGTTGATGACTTCGACGCTGCCGCCGGTGTCGATCATGCCGGCTTTGATTTCGCCGGGGCCGGTTGCGGTGAGCATAATGCGTTTCTTTTCCGAGCTATCGGAACGCAAGCGCAGTTCTTTGATATTCAAGATGATGTCGGTGACGTCTTCGCGCACGCCTGGTACGGAGGAGAACTCATGCAACACGCCTTCGATTTTGATGGCGGTTACGGCTGCGCCCTGCAACGACGAAAGCAGAATGCGGCGAATAGCCACGCCGAGGGTGTGACCGAAACCACGTTCCAACGGCTCGGCAACAATGGTTGCCTGACGCGGATTATTCTTGGAGGCGGCGATATCGAGCTTGGTCGGTTTAATCAGATCTTGCCAATTCTTTGCTAACACGTGTGGACCCCTGAAAAACTATATTTATTAAAATCTACATTCGTAATGATGATGTTCCGGCGCGGCAACGTTATACGCGGCGGCGCTTAGGAGGACGGCAACCGTTGTGTGGCACAGGCGTTACGTCTTTGATAGAGGTAACAACGAAGCCAACGGTTTGCAGTGCGCGAAGTGCAGATTCACGGCCAGCGCCGGGACCTTTTACTTCAACTGCCAGCACTTTCATGCCGTGTTCCTGTGCTTTGCGGCCTGCGTCTTCCGCCGTAACCTGTGCGGCGTACGGCGTGGATTTGCGCGAGCCTTTAAAGCCATGATGACCAGCCGATGACCAAGACACGGTGTTGCCCTGAGTGTCGGTGATTGTCACGATGGTGTTGTTGAACGATGCATTCACGTGTGCAACACCGGTAGAGATATTTTTTCGTTCGCGCTTTTTAATGCGAGCGGGTGCTTCTTTAGCCATTTTTTGTTCCTTTTTCTCATTCGTCATTCCAGCGAAAGCTGGAATCTTAATCTCTTGCTTCCTGTACTAGATCCCCGCTTGCGCGGGGATAAGGCGAATCTAAGCGGTAAAACCGCTAAGATGTACTTTACTTGGTCACCATTTTCTTGCCGGCAATCGCTTTAGATTTGCCTTTGCGGGTGCGTGCGTTGGTGTGTGTGCGCTGACCGCGAACGGGCAGTTTCTTGCGATGACGCAAGCCACGGTAGCAGCCCAGATCAACCAGACGTTTAATGTTCATGGATACTTCACGGCGCAGATCACCTTCTACCGTGTGGTCACGGTCGATGATTTCGCGCACGCGAATCACTTCGGAATCGGTGAGCTGATGCACACGCTTTTCACGGGGCAAATCCGCTTTTACGCAGATTTGTGAAGCCTTTACCCGGCCGATGCCATGAATATACGTCAGGGCAATGTCCAGCCTTTTGGCGGAAGGAATGTTTACACCAGCAATACGAGCCACAAAAAACCTCTAAAAATTAACAGTTTACAATATTTTTACGCTAAGAGGAGGGTGGATGATAGGGATATTTATCAATCCGTCAACCCCATTTTTCACTTTTTATTCGTCATTCTATGCCTGAGCTGTAAGTTTGCTTACTGCCCCTAGCAGTTTTTCGATATGGCGGGTTACGTCTTCGATGTTGGCCATACCGTCGATCGTGGTTAGAACCCCTGCTTTGGCATAATACGGAAGCAGCGGCGCGGTCTGGTGGTGATAGGCCTCCAGTCGCTTGGTTACGGTTTCCGCCTTGTCGTCTTCGCGGCGGGTAAAGCTGGTGCTGCCGCAGGCGTCACAGGTGCCTGCAACGCGGGGCATTTTGAATGTGTCATGATAGCCGGCGGTGCATTTCGCGCAGGAATAGCGGCCCACGATGCGCTCAACCAGTTTCTGGTCGTCTACTTTGAGTTCAATCACATGATTGAGGGATTTTTTCTCGGCGTTCAACATGTCATCGAGTGCTTTGGCCTGTGCTTCGGTGCGGGGAAAGCCATCGAGGATGAAGCCACGCGCACAATCGGGCTGTAAAATGCGGTCACGAATGAGGTTGATCATAATCTCGTCGGGAACCAGCTGGCCTGCGGCCATGATGCTTTGTGCTTGTTTTCCGAGGGCTGAGCCAGAGGTTACAGCGGCGCGAAGCATGTCACCGGTGGAAAGTTTGGCGAAGCCATACTCTTTTGACAGAGTATCCGCTTGGGTGCCCTTGCCAGCGCCGGGAGGTCCAAACAAAATTATGTTCATTTGATGCGGCCCTTGAGCTTGGCCTTTTTAATCAGGCCTTCATATTGATGGGCGAAAAGATGCGACTGCACTTGGGTGGAGAAGTCGATAGCAACGCTTACGACGATGAGCAGGCCGGTGCCGCCGAGTTGAAATGGTACCGCGTATTTGGCCACGAAAAGTTCGGGCATGACGCACACCAGCGCAATATAGGCCGAGCCGAGAACAGTAAGGCGGGTGAGAACATAATCAAGATATTCGGCGGTTTGCGTGCCGGGGCGAATACCTGCGATGAAGCCACCATTTTTCTTTAAGTTATCTGCGGTTTCCGCAGGATTAAACACAATAGAGGTGTAGAAGAAGCTGAAGAACACGATGAGTGCCACATACGCCACGATATATAATGGCTGGCCGTGGGCGAGGTAGGTTGCAATCATTTGCATGATGCCGCTGCCGTTTTCCGCATTGAAGCTTGCGATGGTGAGTGGGAAAAGCAGAATTGAGCTTGCGAAAATGGGGGGGATAACGCCTGCGGTGTTCAGCTTTAGCGGCATGTGGGTGGATTCGCCGCCATACATTTTATTGCCCATCTGACGCTTGGGGTATTGTATGACGATGCGGCGCTGGGCGCGCTCCATGAACACGATCAGGGTGATGAGGCCGATCACGAGCGCGATGATGACAAAGATGAACGGGGTGGAGATAACGCCAGTGCGTCCAAGCTCTAAGGTTTTACCGATGGCGCTGGGCAAATTCGAGACGATACCGGTGAAAATAATCATGGAGATGCCGTTGCCGATGCCGCGCGCGGTGATTTGTTCGCCGAGCCACATCAGGAACAATGTGCCGCCGGTGAGCGTGGTGGTGGCGGTGAAGCGGAAGAACATGCCGGGTTCGATGACGGCAGAACCGGAAGCGCCGGTCATGCCCTCAAGACCAACCGATAGACCGTAGCCCTGAAAAGCCGCGAGTAACACGGTGCCGTAACGGGTGAACTGGTTGATTTTTCGGCGGCCTGCGTCGCCCTCTTTTTTGAGGTTAGCGAGTTGGGGAACCGCGACGGTGAGAATTTGGATGATGATGGAGGCCGAAATATAGGGCATCACGGCGAGGGCGAAAATGGTCATGCGCTGCAATGCGCCGCCGGAGAACATGTTGAATACGCCGAGCACACCACCTTGGTGTTTGGCAAAAATTTCGGCGAGAATGCGCGGGTCGATGCCCGGGACGGGTATGTAAGTGCCAACGCGGTAGACGATGAGGCAGCCGATGAGGAAATAGAAGCGTTTTTTTAATTCTGTGGCGCGCGAAAGCACGCTGAGATTCATGTTCGAGGCGAGGCGTTCGGCGGCTGACGTCATGATTGTACTTTATTAGAAGAATTGATCCCAAAATTTCGGTGCGCCACACACGATTAGCGCACCGGATTTCGGAGCGCAGCTTATGCAGCAGCGACTTCAGGCAATATAACCGTGCCGCCGGACTTTTCAACTGCTGCCTTGGCAGCATCAGAAGCTAAGTTTACCGACAGGGTCAGTTTTGTGGTCAGCTCGCCTTTGGCAAG
>Ga0163144_10029358_pt1 | contig 10560 bp, 12 predicted proteins | sample OliLak19BULKMAT1_FD_123175 | JGI IMG/M metagenome (GOLD analysis project Ga0163144, IMG submission 123175) | Freshwater microbial mat bacterial communities from Lake Vanda, McMurdo Dry Valleys, Antarctica - Oligotrophic Lake LV.19.BULKMAT1 | ecosystem: Environmental > Aquatic > Freshwater >...
CCGGCAACATCACCGATGACGTCATCATGCGTTATCTCGACCGACATACCCACAAAAACGGCTTCAGCCCCTCCGCATGATCCTACCGGCGTCAGCCGGTCAGTTGTTCAGACCCCTGCTAGACCCCCTCTAGGTCGCGCTTGACCCCCGCTAGGTCCGTCCAGACTACCCCCAGCCCCACGCCGGCGGCGGCAGGGGGATCGGCTGGGTGAGATCGAACACGACCCGGAAATGCCGCTCCGCCGGAGCCCCGCCCGCCACCGTCCGCCGCAGTTGGTAGGCATAGGTCGCGCCCGCTGTGCCGGCCGGATCAACCTCGACCGTCCAGATATTGGTGACCGAAGCCGCCAGCCCGTCGCGGGTGAACATGGCAATGCTGTCAGCGTCGACCGGGAAGGATTGTGCGCGCGCCGACCCTCGGTCAGCGGTGTCGCCGCCATACAGGGTGACCGGATCGCTGGAGCCATCGGCATGGCGGTGATCGTGCTTCAAGCGCAAGCCAGCAGCGGTGCGGGTGATCAGCCAGGTGCGCGATCGGTCCCACGAACCATCGGCGTTTTGGACATGGAACGGCACCGCGATGCGGGTGTCGGAGCAATCCGTCACCGCCATCACCATCCCAGCCCCAGCCAAGTCGGCATCGGCGGCGTCAGCGGTGACCATCCGCCCGGCATAGGCCTTGCCGCAATGGCTTGAAAGGGCAGCCCAAAATCCGTCCTGCGGATCAGCAGAGGCGCCCGGCGTGGCGCACCCCATCAGCGCCAATAGCAGCACACAAGGGGCGCCCAACGGGCCGGGGAAAATACGTTTCGCAAGGTTCATGTTGGACGCTGTAACACAGGTGATTGAGCGCCGCCGCCCTCCCAATGCAATTTGACCCAAGTCAAATACAGCGCCCCGCGCCGTCCCTAACCTGCCTTCACACACCACGGGAGACCACCATGTCCGCACACACACCCCACGAATTGCACGATGAATTTCCGAATGATGCCGATGCGATCCACCGGCTCAAAACCGGCAATGCGCACTTCGCCAAACTGGCTGAGCAGCATCACGTGGTGAACCGCGAAATCCACCGGATCGAAACCGAGATCGACGCGGCGAGCGATGACCGGCTCGAAACGCTCAAGAAGGAACGGCTGCATCTGCTCGATTCGATTGCGGCCATGCTCGATGGCGAATCCGAGAACGCAGACCCGGCCTGAGACTATTCCTCGCCGTCCGCCAGCCCGTCTGCGCGCGGGTTGGCGCGGCGGTCAGCAACCGAACGCCGGTCGCTTTTGCGGCGGTCCGGGCCTTCGAACGGTTGTTGTGATTTGCGCCGGTCGGTCTGTCGGCGACCGTCATTGGCTGCATCGGAAGAAGGGCGAGCGCTATCGGGCCCGCTTGTCGTCTCGTCACTCATGCTCACACCCCATTGATGCGGCGCCCGGCTATGGCCGGTGTCAGCCAGTTGCGATTTGACCGAACAAGTCGCGCGGCCGTCACGAAAGATATCACTATCTTGCCCAAATCCCTAATTTTGGGTTGCTGAGCAGTGGTAAGCGGCTTGGCCCCGCCCGTCCAAGCCGCTACGGCTCGCGGCGACAGCGCGCCGTGCGCAAGGGATGGGACCACCCGTGACTGACAAGACCAACCACTCCCCAAATGGCTTTGGCGCCGAGGCGCTCGACGTATCGAAAGCCGAAGTGCTGATCGAGGCGCTGCCTTATTTCCAGCGTTATGCCGGGCGGACGTTCGTGGTGAAATATGGCGGCCACGCGATGGGCGATCCCGAGGCGGCGCGCGATTTTGCCGAGGATATTGTGCTGCTGAAAGCGGTCGGCATCAACCCGGTGGTGGTGCATGGCGGTGGGCCGCAGATCGGGCAGATGCTGGCGCGACTGGGGGTAGAAAGCACCTTTGTCGATGGCCTGCGCGTCACCGATGAAGCCACCGCCAAGATTGCTGAAATGGTGTTATCCGGCGGGATCAACAAGGAATTGGTCAGCTGGATCGCGGCCGCAGGCGGCAAGGCGATCGGCATTTCGGGCAAAGACGGCGGGCTCGTCACCGCGCGCAAGGTCACCCGCACCACCCGCGATCCCGATAGCAATATCGAACAGGTGATCGACCTGGGCTTCGTCGGCGAGCCGGCTTACGTCGATACCAGCGTGATCGATACGGCGGTGGCCGCCGGGATGATCCCGGTGATCGCGCCGATTGCGGCGGGCGAAGACGGGGCGACCTATAACATCAACGCCGATACCATGGCGGGCGCGATTGCAGCGGCGCTGGGCGCGGCGCGGTTGTTCCTGCTGACCGACGTGCCGGGCGTGCTGGATGCCGATGGCAAGCTGCTGACCGATCTCACCCCTGCCGACATCGCCCGGCTGCGCGATGAAGGTGTGATCCGCGGCGGGATGGTGCCCAAGCTTGAAACCTGCATCAACGCCGTGGGGGCGGGATGCGAGGCGGCGGTGGTGCTCGATGGGCGGGTCGGTCATGCGATGCTGCTCGAATTCTTCACCGCGCGCGGGGCCGGCACGCTGGTGCGCGCCTGACGATTTCACACGGCCGCCGGGAACTCGGCTGTGGCGTGAGGCGTATTAACACGCTAATACGCCTTCAAGGGACATAACAGGGCGCAAAGGCAATTGGCCTGCGCGCCCGCGCACAGGAAACGGATCGCAATGCAAGGATTGAACATCGTCATCGGACTTCTGGAAATGCTCGCCAGCGTCCTCATAATGCTGATCATCGTGCAATTTATCATTGGATTGCTGTTTGCCTTCAATGTCGTCAGCCCGAGCAATGATTTCCTCCGGCAGGTGTACGATTCAATCGATAAATTGTTAGGCCCGGTGCTACGCCCGGTTCGCCGCATTATGCCGGATACTGGGGCGATCGATTTCTCGCCGCTGGTTTTGATTTTCGGCCTTCAAGCGGTCGTCTTTGTCCTGAAAAGCGTCGCCGGAGCCTGAAGATGGGTGTCGAAACGCATGGGGCAGCGCTGATCGATGGCAAGGCCTTTGCCGAGGCCCTTCGCACCCGCATTGGAGAGGGCGCGGCGGCGTTTGCCCGCTATGCCGCACGGCGTCCGGGTCTTGCGGTGGTGCTGGTCGGCGATGATCCGGCCAGCCAGGTCTATGTCGGGGCCAAGGGCAAAGCGTGCGAGGCTGCGGGGATTGCCAGTTTCGAACACCGCCTGCCCGCCGACACCAGCGAAGCTGCGCTATTGTCGCTGGTCGAGCGGCTCAATCAGGATGAAGCGGTCGATGGCATTCTGGTGCAGATGCCGCTGCCGCAGGGATTGGACGAACAGGCGATCATCGCCGCGATCAACCCGGACAAGGATGTCGATGGCTTCCACGTCATCAACGCCGGGCGGCTCGCTGTGGGGCAGGCGGGATTTATCCCCTGTACCCCGCTGGGCTGCATGATGCTGCTGAAAGACCGGCTGGGCGATTTGTCCGGGCTGGATGCGGTGGTGATCGGGCGGTCGAACATCGTCGGCAAGCCGATGGCGCAGCTGCTCGTGGACGCCAACGCGACCGTCACCATTGCGCATAGCCGCACCAAAAACCTCGCCGACATTGTCCGCCGCGCCGACATCGTGATTGCCGCAGTGGGCCGCCCGGAGATGATCCGGGCCGACTGGATCAAACCGGGCGCGACCGTGATCGACGTTGGCATCAACCGCCTTGCCCCGGAACCGGGCAAGGAGCGCGGGCGTCTGGTAGGGGACGTCGCCTTTGCCGAAGCGCGCGAAGTGGCTGGTGCGATTACACCCGTACCGGGCGGGGTCGGGCCGATGACGATTGCGGTGCTGCTCAGGAATACGCTGGTTGCTGCCCACGCCCACGCGGGTCTGCCCGCGCCGGAGGGGCTGTGAAGCGCGCGCTCCTTGCCTCGGGCCTTGTCGCAGGCGCAGCCTTCGCGCTCACCGCCTGTGCGGGCGGTGGGCAGAAGCCGAGCCAACGGACGGTGGCGCTGATCAATCGCGCGCTCGCCACTGCGCCGGGTGCCGCGCAGCCGAGCACCATCGTCAAGGCTGAACTCGAATTTGCCCGCGCGGCGCGTGAACGCGGTCAGTGGACGGCGTTTCGCATGTTCGCCGCCCCCGGCGCGCTGCTGCATGGCAAGAATGGCCCCTTTGCGATCGAGCCGTGGCTGGCAACGCAGACCGATCCGCCCGCCGCCGTGCAGTGGGAACCGCGCGCGGTCGCGATCAGCTGCGATGGAGCATTGGCGGTCAGCCAGGGCCGCCTCACCACGCCCGACGGCAAGGTCGGCAATTTCATCACCGTGTGGGAGCGGCAGGCCAACGGAGAATACCGCTATGTCTTCGATGCAGGCGGCCTTGATGTGCCGCAGCCACCGCCGCGCAAGCCGGTCGAGGAGGGTGACATCGTGGTGACCGCGATCGATGCGGTGCAGGGCCTCGTCGCCTCATGCCCGCGCCGGGACGCTGCGATCCCACCGCCGCCCGCGATTGCCGTGGGCGAGGAAGGCAAGGCTGGCGCAAGCCTGTCACGCGATGGCACGCTGCGCTGGCGCTGGGAACAGCGCGCCGATGGCACCCGCTTTGCCGCCGCAGATTATTTCTACGAAGGGCGCTGGTTGGCCGCATTCGAACAAAGCCTTGCGCCGACGGGCGAATGATGTTGAACGCCGGCCCGTGCTGACCGAACTGTTCCTTTCCGCCTTCGTCACCTTTTTCGTGGTGATCGACCCGCCCGGGTGCGCGCCGATCTATGCCGGGCTGACCAAGGGTGCGACCCGCGAACAGGCGCGCAGCATGGCACTGCGGGCGACGATGATTGCCTCGATCATCCTGCTGATCTTCGCACTGTTCGGGCAGCAATTGCTCGGCGCGCTGCATATCGAGCTGAACTCGTTCCGCATCGCGGGCGGGCTGATGCTGTTCTTCATCGCGTTCGACATGGTGTTCGAAAAGCGCACCCAGCGGCGTGAGGAGCGCGCCGAAAAAATCGCCGCCACTCCTGAGATCGAGGACGTGTCGGTGTTCCCGATGGCGATGCCGATGCTGGCCGGGCCAGGGGCGATTGCGGCGGTGATGCTGCTCATGAATGAGGCCGAAGGGCTTTCGCAATCGCTCGAAGTGCTTGCTGCGCTGGCGGCGGTGCTGGTGATTACGGCGGCGGCGCTGGTCGCGGCTGGCCCGTTGATCCGGCTTTTGGGTGACAAGGTTGAAGCGGTCATCACCCGCCTGCTCGGGGTGTTGCTCGCTGCGCTCGCCGCGCAATATGTGATCGACGGGCTGAAGGGCAGCTTCGGGATCTAGTTCGCGGCTTTCTTTGCCGCGGGTGGCGGTGCAGCAGGCTTGCCCGTCGGCCCGGTGCGTTCCGGCCTGGGTGCTGATCGGCCATCGAGCAGCAACAGCGAAATGCGGCGGTTGCGCGGGTCGGCCGGGTTGTCGGCGATCAACGGCTCGGTCTCCGCCACGCCTTCGATTCGGGAAATGCGCCGCATCGCCACCCCGCCCAGCACCAGCGCCTGCCGCGTCGCTTCGGCGCGGCCGGTGGAGAGCGACCAATTGTTCGCCCCCACCCCGCCGCGCCAAGGCAAGGAATCGGTATGGCCGCGCAGGATCAGCGGAGCCTTTTCCTCCTTCAACGTGTCGGCCATCACTTCGAGCAGCCCGCGCGCTTCTTTGGTCAGGATCGTGGTGCCGAGTTCGAACATCGAGAAATCGGCATTGTCCATCAGGTCGATGCGGATGCCTTCGGGCGCGCGCATCACCCGCACTTGGCGCGCAAGGTGCGAAAGCTGGCGGCGCTGGACCAGCTTTTTATCGATTTTGTCGCGCAGTTCCTTGAGCTTTTCGGAATCAAGCTCACCGCGGCCGCCGCCTTCTTTCGGCCCGCCCGTTACGCCGCGCGGGATGGTGATGGTCTTTGTACCGGTTTGGCCCATGGCATAGGGATAATTATCCACATCGGTAAGCGAACTGCCGCCTAGCAATCCATCCGACCCAGCGCTTTCCTGACGCATCTTGACCAGTGTTGGGGTGAAGTAATCGGCCAGCCCCTTGCGCTGCTTTTCCTCCGTCGCACCGAGCAGCCACAGCAGCAGGAAGAACGCCATCATCGCCGTCACAAAGTCGGCATAGGCGACCTTCCACGCGCCGCCGTGGTGCCCGGCTTCGATGATGGTGATTTTCTTGACGATGATCGGCGCCAAAGGGCTCTGGGGCGGGGCGAGCGCCTTGAGATCAGCCTCGGCCACGTCAGCGGCCCCGCATCATGTCGAGCAGGTCGGTCAGCTTCGGCCGGTGCGCTGGCGGCAGCCCCGAACGCGCAGCTTCGAGCACCAGTGGCTGCGGATAGCCGTGCAGGCTGGCGATGATGACCTGTTTGATCGAATAGAAAATCTGCTGATCATGGGTGTTGATCTGCTTCAACCGGGTGCCGAGGGGACCTGCAAAGCCATAGGCGAGCAGCACGCCAAGAAACGTTCCCACCAGCGCGCTGCCGATCATCTTGCCGAGGATTTCGGGCGGTTCGTTGATCGCGCCCATCGTCTTGATGATGCCGAGCACCGCCGCGACAATTCCCAGCGCGGGCAGCGCATCGGCGAGCGACTGGATCATGTGCGCCGGCTCGTCCATCTCGTGCAGCTGGGTCTTGATCGCGGAATCGATCACATCCTCAACCGCATGGGTGTCCAGCGTGCCCGAAGACACCACCAACAGGGTCAGCGGATCGCAGATCATGGCGGACACCACCGGATCGCCTTGCAGGCGCGGATATTCGCTGAAGATGGTCGAAGATGTCGGATCGGTCACGTGGCTTTCCAGCGCCACAGCGCCTTCAGACCGCAGCAGCTTCATCAACTTGCTGGTCAGTGCGATCACATCGATATGATCATCATCGTTGTATTTGGGGCCTTTGAATACCTTGGCCAGCCCGCCGCCGAGCAGCTTGATCGCGTGCATCGAATTGCCGATCAGCGTCGCGCCCACCGCCGCGCCGCCGATCATCATGAATTCGAACGGCAGCGCCGCCAGCACTGGCCCCATGGCGCCGCCCGCGAGCATAAACCCGCCGAACACCATTACCAGCAAGACGACAATTCCGATTGCGACGAGCACGGTGGGTCAGCTCCTAGAGCAGGGCATCAAGCGCACGGCGTCAGCCGAGGGCGCGGAACAGGTTGAGCTCGCTCACGCGGGCAAATGCCGCCTGGCTCGCTTCAAGCGCGGTGAGTGATTGCTGGAGCCGTGCGATGGCTTCGGCGATGTCGGTATCGCCCACGCGACTGCGGCGTTCGGCGAGCGCAATGTCGCGGTCCGCCTGCTGTGATTGCACTTGTTCGACCCAGGCGAGCCGGGTGCCGAGGATGGTCTGCGACCGATTGGCGGTGTCAAGCGCGGCGTCGATCCCCGCGATCGCGGCGAGCGCTGCGGCTTCCGGATTGGGGCCTCCGCCGGTGAGAATTGCGGCCAGAGTATCTAGCACCGCAAAACCGCTCGACGGGGTGCCATTGAGGTCGAATTGGAACACTTCATTGCCCGGCAATCCCCGCTCAATCGCGGTGCCGGGCGCAACCGGTACTGCGCCGCTGGCAGCGGTGCCGGTGTAGGTGACATTGCCTGCGGCATCGCGGGTGAAGGCGGTGCCGGATGACAGGCCAGCGAACAGCGGCTCCCCGGTCAGCCCGGAGGCGTTGCTGCGGCTAAACAGCTCTTCAGCCAGCTGCCGAAGTTCGAACCCGATTGCCTCGCGCCCCTGCGGCCCCGTCGGCGTGTTGGCGGCCTGCACGGCAAGCTCGCGCGCACGCTGGAGCAGGGTGCCCACCGCTTCGAGCTCGTCGGTGGCTGACAGCAGATCCTGTCCCAACCGCGCGGCATTGTCGCCTTCGACGCTTGAGAGCGCCTCGCGCCGGGTGACCGCGCGCAGCTGTGCGGCGGCGGCGGGATCATCCGATCCGCGCTCAATCCGGTTGCCGGTGGCAATCTGCGTGCGAGCGCGCTCGATCCCTTCGCGCAAATTCGCCATCTGCGCGAGCGAGCGGTCGAAGAAAGTTCCGGCGGAACTGTTGACGAAAGGCATGGCGCTACGTTCCCCTTAACCGAGGCCGAGGATGGTATCGAACAGCTCGACGGCGACCTGAATCACCCGGCCGTTGGCTTCGAACGCCTGTTGCAACCGCACCAGATTGGCTGCTTCTGTGTCGAGATCGACCCCTGTTTGGCGCAGCAGTTCGGATTCGGCGCTGGAGGCGACCACACCCAGCCCATCGCGCCGGGTATCCAAAGCGGAGACGCGGCTCGACAAGCCCAGCAGCAGCGCGTCGACCCCGGCGGAAGGGCCGGTCGGGCCGCCAAGCGCGGCAAGCAAGCTGGCAAGATTGCCGGTGTCGCGGCTGCCCGCAGGCGATCCTGCTGGGGCAGTGGCGAGGCCATTGGCCGAGGCCAGCACCACGGCGATATCGCCCGCACTGCTGCCGCCGAACAACGGTTGTCCGGGGGTACCATCACTGCCCACACCGCTCGCCTGCGCACCATTGGCGAGGCTGATCGTGGTGGCGGCAAGGCCATCGAGTTCGGTTTGCAGATCGGCCAATTGTTCAAGCGCCGCCGCGCGCCCGGCAAACGCGCCGCCGCTGGGGGCAAAACTGGCCCCTCCGACCGCGAAGGACAATGTGCCATCGGCGGCAAAGCTGAGGCTGACGCTCTGCGCCACTCCGCCGGTGACCAGCGCTGTCGGCGGGCTGCCTGCCAGCGCGACATCGGCGGTGCCGTTGGCGTTGATCGTGGGAAGGATCCCGAATTGCTGCGCCAGATCGCGCAGCGCCCGGTCACGCGAATCGAGCAGCGCGGCGCGGCCCGCTGTGCCTTCGCGCGCGCCGACCAGATCGCGGTTCACGGCGGCCAGTTCAGCCGCGAGTTCGTTGACGCTCAATACGTCTGCGCTGGCCTCGCCCTGCACCAGGCTGCGGGTATTGGCGAGCGCACCATTGGCGATGCCGAAATTGCCCGCCAGTGTGCGGGCGCTTTCCACCGCCGACAGCCGCAATGCCGGTTCGAGCGGGTTGCCTTCCAGCCGGGTGAGCGCGGCTTCGAAATCAACCAGCCCGGTGAAGACGCCCGATGTTTCAATCGCGCTTTCGGCCTCACGCAGAGCGAAGAATTCGGTCTCGGCGGCGGCGAGTGCGGAACTGGCGTCACGCGCCTGGCGCTGCACCAGCGAGCTTTCCGACCGTTCGATAATGCCGGGGCGCACTCCGCCGAGCGAATCCGCTGCATTGATGCCGATGCTGCCGGTCAGCACCAGTTCGCCCTGCGTCAGGGTACGGCGCGAATAATTGGCGTTACCGGCATTGGCGATGTTCTGCGCGGTCAGCTCAAGGCTGGCCCGCGATGCGGTCAGGCCAGAACGGCCGATCGAGAAAATTGCAGTTGGCATCAGCTGGCTCCCCTGACCGCGTTCGTACCGCGAAGGTGTTGCGCAAGCTGCGCTTCGATACTCCGGGCAAACCCGAAGGCGCCCGACTTGGCGGCGATGTCGGCAAAGTGTTCATCGCGCATGGTGAGGTATTGCTGCATCGCCCCGCCGGTCAGCGGGGTTTCTTCGGCAAAGGAGGATGCGCGCGCGGTAGCGAGCATCCGGCGCAGCATGATTGCCTCGAACCCTTCGGCCGCCTTGCGCAGCTCGGCAAGCTCCGGGGAGGGGGCTTGAGGGCTTGCCGAGCTGCGGGCGGCGACCGGGCCAGCCAAAGGCGCCGGGGGGCTTGCCGGCCCGGTCACAACACGATCATTTCTGCTTGCAGGCTGCCTGCCTGCTTGAGGCTTTCGAGGATCACCACCAGATCCGACGCGCCAACGCCGAGCAGGTTGAGCGCATCGACAATCTCCGACAACGAGGCCGCACCGGGGACCAGCGCGATCCGGTCAGACCGTTCCTCGACGGTGATTTCAGACGATTCCTCGATTGCGGTCTCGCCGTTGCCGAAGGGGGCGGGCTGGATCACCGCCGGGCTTTCATCGATGCGGATCACCAGCTTGCCGTGGCTCACGGCGGCGGGTGACAGGCGCACGGCGTCGTTGATCACCACTGTGCCGGTGCGGCTGTTGATGATGACCCGCGCAGCGACGGGGGCCGGGATGACGGCGAGCATCTCGATCTCGGCCATCACGGCTGAACGCAGGTCATTGCCATCGGGCAGAGCAAGTTCAATGCTCACCCCGTCGGCAATCGCGGCAATGCCGGGAAAGCGACCGTTGATCGCGTCACGCACGCGCGAGGCAGTGAGGAAATCGGCCTTGTGGAGGTTGAAGCGCAGCGGGCCAGGGCGATCAAACCCGGTCGCGACCGCGCGTTCTACGCTGGCACCATCGGCGATCCGGCCCACTGTGGTGATATTGACGCTGACCTGCGATCCATCGCGGCCCGTCACGCCCAATCCGCCGACCGCAATATTGCCTTGCGCCATCGCGTAAATCTGCCCGTCCGCACCATACAGTGGGGTCAGGATCAAAGCCCCGCCGCGCAGGCTCATCGCCTGGCCGAGGGTGGAGACAGTGATATCGATCCGCTGCCCCGGCTTGGCAAA
>Ga0163144_10029359_pt1 | contig 10560 bp, 15 predicted proteins | sample OliLak19BULKMAT1_FD_123175 | JGI IMG/M metagenome (GOLD analysis project Ga0163144, IMG submission 123175) | Freshwater microbial mat bacterial communities from Lake Vanda, McMurdo Dry Valleys, Antarctica - Oligotrophic Lake LV.19.BULKMAT1 | ecosystem: Environmental > Aquatic > Freshwater >...
AAAGTCCAGAACAAGCACTTCATGAAGTCATTCTTGCGAAAACCGTATGGCTAGAAGCCGCAAAAGCAGAAAACAAAACAATCCCTCAACCACGCTATCGACCCGCTATTTATCAACTTGTTGCATAAAAACTATGTAAGAAGTAAAAGTTTACTATGACAAAGTGGGCAATACTCTCACTGTTTGGTTTGGCGATCTCTCTTTATTGTCGCGAAGAAAATCCAACAATTGGGAAACTCTGCCACGATCTAAGCCCAATCCACATCTATCTATTCTCAGGAGAAAAAACCACCAAAGAACTCACAGGAAATATTAAAACTTGGCTTTCAAGACTTAAATGAGAATACATCTAGGAGGGATAAAGACTATGAATATAGCCAAACTCAGAATGGACGGCAACGAACAGCTTGCCATATTACCAGACGGATTTCAACTAGTTGGCGATGAAGTCTACATCAAGCGTGTCGGCAATGCGATCGTCCTTATTCCAAAAAAAGATCCTTGGCAAACCCTCTGGAATAGCCTCGACCTCTTCTCCGATGACTTCATGGAAACAAGAGAACAACCTCCATTGCAACAAAGAGAGGAATTGTTTTAATGAAGTACCTGTTCGATACCAATACCTGTATTTACATCATCAAACGTAAACCCCAAGACGTATTGGCGAAATTTCAAACCATCGCGCCCTATGATATCGGGATCTCATCCATCACCGTCGCCGAACTAGAATACGGAGCCGCCAAAAGCCAATATCCCGATCGCAATCGCGTTGCCCTCACCCAATTCTTAATTTCCCTAGAAATCGTCCACTTTGATGAACAAGCCGCCACCATTTATGGAACCATCCGCGTAACCCTAGAGTGATCGGGAAAAATCATCAGCGCAATGGACTTGTTAATTGCTGCCCATGCCCTGAGCTTAAATCTAACCCTAGTCAGCAGCAACACTAAAGAATTTAATCGCGTTCAAGATCTAGCCCTAGAGAACTGGGTCACATCGTAGGAGGGTAAAATATGCAAGAAGTAAAAGTTTATTATGACAAAGTGGGAAATACTCTCACTGTCTGGTTCGGCGATCGCCCTTTATTGTCTGGAAGAAAATCCAATAATTGGGAAACTCTGCCACGACCTAAACCCAATCCACATCAATCTATTCACAGGAGAACAAACCACAGAAGAACTCACAGGACACATTAAAACTTGGCTTTCAAGACTTAAATGAGGAGATTTATATATGAACACCAAAGAAGCGATCGCCCACGAAATCGAACAAGTACCAGAACCACTATTAGAACAAGTATTAGAATTCTTACTGTCCCTCAAAACTCAATACCAACAAGGAAAGCTAGAAATCACCATGATGAGCGAATCATCCCTAGCAAAAGACTGGCTTAGCGAAGAAGAGGAAGAAGCATGGCAAGATTTGTAAAAGGCGATATCGTCATCGTCCCCTTCCCATTCTCTGATCTATCGCAAAGCAAACGCCGCCCCGCCTTAGTTGCCGCTAACCTACGCGGAGACGATCTCATCCTCTGTCAAATTACCAGTCAAAACCTCAGCGATTCCTATGCGATCGCCGTCAGTAACAACGACTTTGAAACAGACCTTCTAAACGAACCCAGTAACATTAGACCAAATCGGATATTTACCGCCGATCAGTCCATTATTTTATCCATCGCTAGTCATTTCAAATCAGCAAAGACTAATCAAGCGATCGCTAAAATTACCGAAATACTCAATATGCCATGAAAGACTATCACATCAATATTTTCTATAGCGAAGAAGACGAAGCTTATATTGCCGACATTCCTGACCTCAAATATTGCTCTGCGATCGGCGAAAGTCCAGAACAGGCACTTCATGAAGTCATCCTAGCGAAAACCGCATGGCTAGAAGCCGCAAAAGCAGAAAACAAAACAATCCCTCAACCACGCTATCGACCCGCTATTTATCAACTTGTTGCATAAAAACTATGGAAGAAGTAAAAGTTTACTATGACAAAGTAGGTAATACTCTCACCGTCTGGTTTGGCGATTGCTATTAAGAATATATCTGCGAAGAAACAGGTGATGAAGTAATCCGCATGAAAAACAAAGCAGGAATAGTCATTGGCTTTGAAAAACTCAATTACAGCTTCCAAGAATCATCAAAAGTCAAGTTCTCATTTGAAACCCTAACAGCGTAATACAATCACCATGAACATCGCCAAATTCAGAATGCAAGGCAACGAACAACCAGCCATATTGTCAGACCGATTTCAACTAATCGGTGATGAAGTCATCAAGCGCGTCGGCAACAGCTAGATTAGCTTAGAGCTTAAACCTAACCCTTGCAATCTAAAGCCTCAGAAAATTTAATAGTTTGTAAATATAAAAGCCTGCTGTCCAATTACCAAATTGTATTTATAAGAAACTTAGTACCTGTTGCCCAAGCGATCGCTAAAGCTGAAATTGAATTAAACAAGACGCCAAATTTGTTGGCAGATTGAGTACATGATCTATAATAATTTCCAAGATTTAGCTTGCCTATTTCTCTGTAACTGATATCTTCAAGTTTCCCATCAAGTTTCCCATAAATATATCGTCCTCAGCAGATCTTCCTATGGCTCGAAAATCTAACTCGGCTCCATCCAAAAGTACCTCAACCACTAAGGCTACCTCAACTACTAGGGCTACTGGGGCTACTAGGGCTACTGGGGCTAATGTTAAAAGTGAATTGGGGATCTCAGATCTACGTTTACGCTTTAACTTTTTGGAACAAGAAAACGCAAACCTAATCAAGCAGATTGAGACAAATAAAACAAAGCTAAATGATCTTAACGACAGCATTCAAGCAATTGGGCTGGAGATCGTTGAAAAAAGTGCGCCGCTTCGCCAAAAAGCAATGGAATTAGATCAGAAAATTCATGACACATTTGAACAGATTCTGACTGCTAGAAAGTTGGGTAAGAAAACCAAGAAAGATGTCGAATCAGTTTATTATCATCTTCAAGCTGATGGAATTATTAGCTCTAGGCAATTACCTATCTCTGAAGATTCTCCTAAATTTCCAGATTTTGCGGATTCTGAAGACTGGCAAGAAGATGATCAGAAATCAGAACATCTGCTCGAAGATATTCCCAAGTTAGATCGAGATGAGCAGAAAAAGATTCGCCAGGTATTTTTACGTTTAGCCGATAATTTTCACCCCGATAAAGTCACCGATCAGGTAGAGAAAGAATATCGCACAGAAGTAATGAAGGAGATTAATTTAGCCTATCAGAATGGCGATTTAGCTAAGCTATTGGCAATCGAAAAGCAAAAAGAATTAGGGGTAGAGATTGATCGAGATAGTGCTGATGACCTGACGCGCCAATGTTTGAGGGTAGAAGCGGAGAATGATTTCTTAAAAAATCAACTTGAAGACTTAAAGCGAAAACTTAAACTGACTAGAAAATCTGAACCAGGAGAGTTAACTGCTGTCTTCAAAAAGATGGCTAAACTTGGGGGCGACCCGATCGCTGAAGCTCTGAGCGGAATAGAAGCAGAGATTGCTGGGGTAGAGAAATTGTACAAATTTATAACTGATTTTCGCGATCGCCGAATTACGGTCAAAGAATTTTTAAAAGGACCAACTGCACTAATGAGTCAGCGCCAAATCTCTGAAGAAGAACTAATGTTGGAGTTTCTGTCGCAATTTGTCTAATTTTAAGCACAAACTTATCCAGGCTCAGAGCCAGGCTTAGGACCAGAAGAATTAGAACCAAAAAAAATAGTAGGCTGTCCCTCTTGCCAATCCACTGGGCATAGTTGATCAGCATATTTTTGAATATGCTGAATTGCTTTGAGCGTGCGAAGAGTTTCTTCTGTACTGCGTCCAAACTCCAGGTTATTGATTGTGCAATGTTGGATAATTCCTTGGCGATCAAGAATAAATAGTGCCCGCATAGCCATACCTGTGGCTGCATCTAGCACATTGAAATCATTGGAAATTGCTCTGGTAGAATCAGAAACCAAAGGATAGTTTAAGTCACCCACTCCCCCCTGGCTACGACTGGTTTGAATCCAGGCTAAATGGCAAAATTGACTATCCACCGATACGCCCAAAATTTGGGTGTTTAACTGCGTAAACTCAAGGCAGCGATCGCTAAAGGCAGCAACTTCGGTGGGGCAAACAAAGGTGAAGTCGGCGGGATAAAAAAATAGCACCACATATTTTCCTTGAAAGTTGGAGAGTTTAATCTGCTCAAACTCCTGATCAATCACCGCGATCGCCTCGAAATCTGGAGCCTTCATCCCTATCCTGGTTAGATTGATCATCCTTCGATTTATCTTTCCTTGATTTACAAATACTCATAGCCCCTTCTGGCAGCACAAATAAACCTTGGTGAAATAGGGTTATGTGGTAAAACCCCGATCTGGAGCAGAGGTTCAAAAACCTCAACAGATCTAATTCTTGGCTGGTTAAAAAGTAGCTAAAGCTAGTCAATCTTATCGCTCCGATGTAAACCTGATATGCTATTTAGGAAAAGATCACCTCAATCAATTAAAAAGCATAGATCTATGTTGACAACAGCTATTCATAATGGCTTAAATCAGGGTGAGACGGTTCAGCGCCCTTGGGGTTCGTTTACTACCTTAGAAGAGGGTAGAGGCTATAAAATCAAGCGAATTGAGGTAACTCCTGGGCATCGTCTAAGCTTACAAATGCACCATCATCGCAGTGAGCATTGGATAGTAGTCTCAGGCACAGCTTTAGTCACCTGCGGCGACAAGGAAATTATGATCAGCAATAATCAATCTACCTATGTGCCCCGCTGTACACCCCACCGTTTGGCAAATCCTGGCGTAATTTCCCTGGTGATTATCGAAGTCCAAAATGGTGATTATTTGGGCGAGGATGACATTGTGCGTCTCCATGATGATTACTGCCGTACTGAATAAAAGCAACTCTAACTAATCACTTATTGATTAAGCTAAAAAAGCCAAGTGCTTCAAGCTGTTTGGGATCTTATCTTTCCTTTTGATAATCTATAATTTTCAATTCTTCCTGTGATTACTATTCCCCCCTTCGATATTTCTCAACAATTTCAGCAAATTGGCGCCGAAATTAATCAGGCAGTATCTGCTGTACTTGCTTCTGGTCAGTATATCGGGGGAACTCAGGTGATCGAATTCGAGCAAGAGTTTGCCAATTATATCGGGGCAAAGTTTGGCATAGCTTGCAACTCAGGTACAGATGCGCTTTATCTATCGATGCGTACCCTAGGAATTGGGGTAGGTGACGAAGTGATTGTGCCAAGTTTTAGTTTTTTTGCCAGTGCCGAAGCCGTTAGTCTCACGGGGGCAACTCCAGTTTTTGCAGATATTCAGCCAGATAGCTTTAACTTGGCGATCGCTGGCTTAGAAAAGTTAATCACCGAACGGACTAAGGCAATTATGCCCGTGCATTTGTTTGGTCGCCCCGCCAATATGACGGAAGTGATAGCGATCGCCAAAAAATACAATTTATTTATAATTGAAGACTGCGCCCAAGCCACTGGTGCTAGTTATAAATTTGCCGATCAAACGCTCAAAGTAGGTAATATTGGCGATGTCGGTTGCTTTAGCTTCTACCCCACAAAAAATCTAGGCGGCTGTGGCGATGGCGGCATGGTGACTACTAACGATCCTGAGTTAGCGGAAAAAGTAAAAGTTTTGCGAGAGCATGGCAGCCCCAAACGTTACTATCATACCGAAATAGGCATGAATTCTCGACTGGATGCGATTCAAGCAGCGATTTTGCGCGTGAAGTTACCCCACCTAGAAAATTGGAATCAAATGCGGCTAGAAGTAAGCGATCGCTATGACAAAATGCTCTATCAAGTGCCTGGAATTGCTTTACCTGGTTGCTGTCCCGAATGTGGTATGGGAGCAGTATGGAATCAATATACGGTCAGATTTACTGAGGCAGATCGAAATTTAGTTCAAGTCAGACTGAAGGAATTAGGCATTAATACGATTATTTATTATCCGCTTTCGATTCACCAACAGCAAGTATACGCTCACCTCAAGCCTGTTTCTTTACCCGTAGCAGAATTAGTTAGCAATCAAGTTCTCTCTTTACCCATGTTCCCAGAGATTTCGCAATCCCAACAAGAAATAGTAGTGAATGAATTGCAAAGTATTCTTTCAGAGATTTATTAGAGAATCAATTGAGAATATTTAGGCTTTTTGGAATATGCTTCTCTAGGCAAGCTTGAAGAGTTAGCGGATCAAAAATAATTGGCAGGAAATGAATGCTTTTCACTTCTTTGAAATAAAACAAAATCGGTGTTCTTTGATAAAAGATTTCCCAGTTTTGCCAATCGCTATAAGGGAATTGACGGATTAGGGTACTGCCACGATAAATATCAAGGTTCGCTGGGGTAAAAACCAAAGTTAAGAGCTTTGCCTGGGCTGCCAAAAAAAGTCCGAATAGGGCGATCGCCGCAGCCAGCCAAATATTTAGCCAAATACAAGGTAGAGCCAAAACCACAATTCCTAGGGGTAAATTGTAACTGGGGCTAAGGCGAGTTTCTAAGGAGATATCAGGATTCATCGGCAAATAGGAGTGAAATTAAGTTAATACATTTAGTATGACAAAACACATTAAGGATTACAGCAGCCTAGTAGGCTAAATTTGAGCAAAAATTCAGCTACACTTGTCTGATGGAGACCTAATTTTCTAAAAGCCTCTAATTTTTCTAAAAGCCTATGATGCCGATTAACTCGCATTTTAATTTAGAGTCTGATTTTGCGGAAATGCCTGAAAACTTACCCCCAGGAATTATGGCAGAAATTCCACAAGAGATTGTAAAAGATGGAACTTGGCAAAATCTGAAGTCAGCTATTTCGCAAACGTCTGGATTCAAGCGTTGGCAGCGATCGCTTCACTTAGTAGATGGCAATATAACCAATCAAGATGATCCTGAGCAAGCCAACCAAGAACAAGTAACCACAGAAGATGTATCTCGTTATTTGCGCGAAACCCTCGAAACTTTAGCCTATTAATTCCCAATAACCCTAGCAAATCATGGCAACTACGCTCGAATCTCTAAAACAAAAGCTACTTTCGGCTGAACTGGGCGATCGCATGAGAGTGATGGGAGAGGCGCGCGCACTGTCAATTCCTGAGCGGTTTCAGCTTGCTTGCTTAGCCAAAAATGATCCAAATGCCCGAATTCGCTACGAGGCAATTAGTCAGCTTTCTAGCTTGGGGCAAGAAGATTTAAGTGCAAGTTTGGAAATTTTACGCGATCGCTTGCTCAATGATCCTGAAACCGATGTGCGGGCGGCAGCGGCTGATTCAATTGGCGCACTTAAGCTCACGGCTGCTTTTGCTGATTTGATTTCCGCTTATCAAGCTAGTAACGAGTGGTTGATGCAGTTTAGTGTGATTGCGGCTTTGGGCGAGTTGGGCGATCCGCGTGGCTATCAAGTGTTAGAAGTTGCCTTGGCGCATCCTGAAGGTTTAGTCAGAATGGCAGCAATTGGCGCATTGGGAGAACTAGGCGATCCCAGAGCAGTAGATCTACTGATTCCTTTGGCACAACATCCAGATTGGGATGTCAGACATCGGGTAGTTCAAGCTCTAGCTCAGTTAGGCGGCGATCGCGCTCTAAGTAGCTTGCAAGAATTAGCAAAAGATCAGGCTCCCCAAGTGGCAGATGCGGCAAAGTCTTACATTACTTAAAAAACTCTTAAATTCTCTAAGGCTGAATAGCCTGTATGATTAGAGGTGTTTTTAGCCAATGGGCAACTTCTGGTGAGGGGTTAGATGGCAGTGCGGGGTGTTAGAGGTGCTACGACCGTAGAGGAAAATACGTTTGAGCAGGTACGCCAAGCGATTTTAGAGATCATGGGTGAAATCGAGCTTAAAAATGAAATTGATCCGAAAGAAATAGTCAGCGCCATGTTTTCGGTTACACCTGATCTAAACGCGGTTTTTCCCGCCAAGATTGCGCGATCGCGTCCTCACTGGGAATATGTACCACTAATGGATGTGCAGCATATGTATGTGCCTGGGGATTTGGAAAAGTGTATTCGGGTCTTAATTCAAGTAAATACCAAGCGATCGCAGTCAGAAATTCAACATATTTATCTCAATCGGGCAAAATGTTTACGTCCTGACCTTTAGTTTCTAGCCAAAATTTATATAGACCTTGAAGTTTGCCAAGCGATCGCTGAGGATACCAGGAAAATTGCCAAATTGCTGCTATGAGAATCCGAAATATTCTTTGATATACCACTTTGTATTCGCAATATTTCTCCAAACTAATTAGATAACCATAGATTTCATGGCGTACCTTTGAGATTGGGTATTTTTTAGCGATCGCTGAAACTTGATGATAGACAAATATTTCCCTTGCTAATAAAATCCTATGCCCCATTTGCGCATAACAGCGACAGAAATCAAAGTCTTCATAGTAAAGAAAATAATCTTCACTAAACTTAGGGCATTTCTGAAATTGGCTTAGATTTAAGATTAGGCTACAACCACTGAGCCAATCTGTTTCAATTAAATTCTCTGGCTTAGCTGCTGAGATTTCAGTTATTTCTAAGATTTCGCCTGTTAGGGAATTGAAGCTGCCACCTGCAAACTGAATTTCGCTTATTTCACTTTTAATCTCTGGGTTAGTTGCTGTTCTGATTACAGTGCCAAGAATAGAGATTTGATTATTCGCGCGGAATACTTGCTGCACCTGAGCTAGAGAGTTTGGCGGTAAAAAAGCATCTGGATTAATTAGCCAAATTAGCGCTTCAGCATTTTGGGCATAAATCCAATCTAAGCCTAAATTGCAGCCCTTGCCAAAGCCAAGATTCTCAGGTGCAAAAATTAAATGAATGCTCTCTTCCTCGTTTTCTTTTTTAACCCAAGCAGCGATCGCTTGATCATCCACTGAGTTATTCACGATTACTAATTTCCCAGACCAAGCTTGTCCCAATTCAGTCTGTCCTAATGAAGCCTGCAAGAGAATAGAATCCCAAAGCTTCGCAATCCAATCGGTGCTGTAATAGTTGACTGTAAGGAAGTAAATAGACTGCAATTATCTGGTCAATTAACGTACGGTTTTTAACGCATCAGCTTTATCTACAAACTGACTCAAGAAGATATTGATCACACGCCGCTTACCGATAATAATATTCGTATTTACCGACATTCCAGCTTGAAGTGGCAATTTCACACATTCAGCCGAACCAGGATTCTGACACTTCATCTCTAAGGACTGAGTATTAAGTTTGATTTTGGCAGGGAAAGCATAAAATTGTCTACCAGTTGCTTGATCGGGAGGCAAAGCATCGCTACCAATTGCCACTAATTTTCCATTCACGCCACCATATTCTAATTTGGGAAAAGAATCGATCGCTACTTCCACAGGCAGAGATTTCTTATTTGCAAAATTTCGCTTCACAAAACCAATATCTTTATTCAAAATAAACACATTGGCTACCAAGCCATCGTTAGGTACAATTTTCATGATTGCCGTGGTCGCATTCACGCCAGAAATCACATTCCCTTCGCCATATTTAATGTCAAATACGGTTCCATCAATCGGAGAGCGAATATCTTGGTAGCGCACATTTTGTTCGGCACGGGTAAGCTGTCCATCAACTTCACTAAGCCTCTTTTGCAGTTCGCCAATTCGTTGCAAAGTTTCTTTACTGGTTTGCGAAATGCTATTTTCCAAACGTTGCTTAGACTGAGCGATCGCGCCTTGAAGTCTTTGTTCTTCTTTGCCAAAACGATCAATTTCTGCTTGGGAACGCAAGGTATCGGTTTTGCGAGATTCAATTTCCGATTGAGAAGTAATTACCCGCTGTTGTTGTTGGCGATATTGCAGCATGGGCAATGCACCTGACTCGGCTACGGGTTTTAGATCAGAGAGAATTTTTTGGTTAATATCTAGATTCTGTTTGGCTTGGGAGATGATCATCAAATTTTGGTCAATGATTTTCTTTTGATTTTCAATCTGTTGCTGTGCTTGGGATAATTGGGTTTCCAGTTGATTTACTTCCTGTTGACTGGTAGCAATGCGCGATCGCAATTCCAATTGACTTGCTGCCAGAAGCTGTTGTTGGGTCTTGCCAAAATCCAATGGTGTTCCCAGCACATCACTTCCTTCAATCTGGAAGCCATTCAGTTGGGCAGTATAAAATTGGATTTCTGTTTCTAAAGAAGATTTGGTGCGAAGCAGGGCATCTCGCTCAGCCTTTGGTACTGCAGGGTCTAGCACCACTAGAAGATCTCCCTTTTTTACCTTTTGGTCAGGCTTAATCTTCAACTCTTTGATTACGCCGCCTGTAGGCGCTTGAACATCTTTTACGGGTTTTTCAGTTTCTAGTTTGCCGATCGCTGGCACGGCTTCTTCAATTTCTGCCAGATATGACCAGCCTACCGCACCTACCACGATGCTGATAATAAACCACACCACAAATCGTGACCACAAAACCGATCGCTCATAGATTACAGGTTGTTCAATCGGCGCTGGGGCAATAGAAATTTCCTTACTACCAGAGGCAACTGTGGGGGCAGATTCAGTTTCCAGTTTCACCATTGCCCC
>Ga0163144_10029360_pt1 | contig 10560 bp, 3 predicted proteins | sample OliLak19BULKMAT1_FD_123175 | JGI IMG/M metagenome (GOLD analysis project Ga0163144, IMG submission 123175) | Freshwater microbial mat bacterial communities from Lake Vanda, McMurdo Dry Valleys, Antarctica - Oligotrophic Lake LV.19.BULKMAT1 | ecosystem: Environmental > Aquatic > Freshwater > Lake...
CATCTTCATCATCGTCGTCATCGTCGTCGTCATCGTCGTCGTCTTCATCGGCACCGTCTTCTTCTTCGGAATCTTTGGCCTCTTCTTCTTCGCCATCTTCTTCCTCGTCGGCATCTTCGGCGGACTCGTCATCACCGGCATCTTCGCCAGCCTCTTCTTCGGTAGGCTTATTCAATGCCTTTTCAAGCTTTCGCAATCCTTTCTTGACAGCCTTTTCCTTATCTTCAAGGGACTTACCCGAATGTTCTCCAAGCAACTTCACTGCTGCCGTGAGCGTCGAACGGTCGCCCGGCCGCCGAATTTGTCGATCTCGACATGAAGGACGTGCCTGCGGAAAACGTCGCGGCCGACCGGCCTGCGGACCGCCAGGGTGAGACCGCTCGCCCGGCTGATCCCGCTTTAGCTGAATTCAAGGATGGCGAAACCGCCCCGGCTCCCGTGCCCGCTCCGGCGGACGAGACTCCTGAGCAGCGCGCGCAGCGCCTGCTCGGGGAAGCCTCGCGCCTGAACGACGTCAAGACTCAGGCGGGCCTCGCCGAAGCCGACACGGCCTACCAGGCCGGACTCAAGCTGTTCAATGACCTCGAGTACGAAGAAGCCAAGAAATTCTTCGAGCGGGCGGTCGCGCTGGATCCGACCCACGCCGCCGCGAAGGACAAGCTGCGCATCACCAACGCGCTGCTCGGCGTCCACGTCGACCGCATCGGTGCCAAGATTCGCGAACTGGAACAGGCCGAACGCGTCAAGATGCAGGAATCGGTCCTCGTCTTGGCCAACGCCATGGAAGAGGCGCGCGTGCTCGAAGAGCGCGGCAGCCAGGTCGATACGGAAGCGACGTCAGAGGAAAAGGAACAGCTTCTGACTCAGCAGCTCGAACAGCTCAAGCGCGCCCAGGACCGTTACCGCCGCGTGCGTGAAATTATCAACTGGATGCCGCCGACGTTCGACCTTCCCGGCGCCCGCCAGCAGGTGGATGCATCCCTCATCCGCGTCCGCACCAAAATCGCCGAGAAGGAAGACGAGATCAATTATCTGCGCCGCACTGAAGCGGCCAAGGCCGCCGACACCGCGCGCCTGCGCGAAAGCGAGCTGTTCAAGGCCCGCGTCCGCAAGATGCTCGACCAGGTCCGCGATCTCTACGAGCGCAAGGATTACCGCGGCTCCGAACGGCTCGCTGTCCGCGTCCTGACCATCGATCCGATGAACGCCGATGCCGAAGCCTGGAAGAGCAAGGCCCGCAGCGCGTTCCATACCCACGAAAGCGCCTCCACCCGCGAGAAGCTGGCCGAAGAAACGCGCCGCTCATGGGAAGACGTGGATGAAGCCACGATCAGTTACGCTCCGTTGCTTACCTATCCGCCGAACTGGGATCAGATCAGCAAGCGCTCTGACAGCGCCGTCGGCAAGCAGATCAAGGAAGAAGCCTGGAAGGCCGACATCCGCAAGAAGCTGCAGCGCAAGGTCACCTTCGAATTCGTCGACACGCCGCTGGAAGAAGCGATTGGCTTCCTGCGCAGCCTCGCCAACGTGACCATGATCGTCGATCCGCGGGTCGTCGCCGGTGGTGCCGCGCCTCCGATCAATCTGCGCGTCACGGACATGAGTCTCGATCTGGCGCTGGATTGGATCCTGAAGCTGGCCGACCTGCAGTACGCGTTGAAGGACAACGCCATCTTCATCAGCAAGGAACAGAACCTGACGGAGTCGGTCGAACTGCGCATTTACGACGTGAGCGACCTGACCCAGTCCGTGCCTGACTTTCCGGGCCCGGACCTGCAGCTTGTCACGCCCGGCGATCAGCAGGGCGGCGGCGGCGCGGCCAATCCATTCGCGCAGGCGGCGCCGAAGGCTACGCCGACACTGACCAATATCGCGGATATGATCCGCAACCGCGTCCGCCCTGAAAGCTGGGACGCGGCGCTGGGCACGTCCATTGAAGAGCGCGGCGGCAAACTGGTCGTGATGCAGCGGCCGGAAATCCACGCGCTGGTGGATCAGTTGCTCTCCAACTTCCGCGCCACGCAGAAGATGATGATCAATATCGAGTCGCGCTTCCTGCTCATCCGCGAAGCGTATCTCGAAGACATCGGCGTGGAGTTCCAAGGACTCGATCCGAACGTGCTGTTCGGTGACTTCGGCGACATCCGCCGCCTGGCCGCGCCCACGGGCTTCGTCCAGCCGCGCGTCGCTGGTGCGACCGATTCGACTCCGCCAAACGCTCCGTTCCCCGGCTTTACCAACGGTCCGGATAGCCTGCTGGGCGGTTCCTTCGCGCAGGTCGGCTCGATCGTTAATCATACGATCGGATTCTTCAATAACGATCCGGATACGATCTCCGGGTTGGACTCCAACAACAACGTCCGGCAGGGCGGTTTCTCAGGCCAGGTCACGGTGCTGAACAATGCCCAGGTCCAGGCCTTCATCCGCGCGCTGGCGATCCGCGAAAACCAGAGCACGCTGACGGCGCCGCGCCTGACGGTCTTCAATACGCAGCGCGCGCATATGTTCATCGCTCGCCAGCAAAGTTACGTCGCCGATTACGATATCTCGGGCGACAGCTACGATCCGGTGATCCGCCAGTTCCTGGTGGGCGTGGTGCTCGACGTCAAGCCGATCGTTTCAAGCGACCGGCGCTATGTGACGCTTGAACTGCGACCCACGGTGACGGACCTGTTCAACTTCGCCACGCGCCAGATCGACTCGTTCTCGGTGAACAACGGCGCGAACATAAACGTGCTTGTCTCGCTCTCGTTCCCGATCCAATTCCCGGAACTGTCGATTCGCCGTGTGCGCACGACGGCCACCGTCCCTGACGGCGGCATCCTGCTGATCGGCGGTCTGTATCGCAACGTGAAGTTCAACGCCGAGAACGGTGTTCCGTTCCTGAGCGATCTGCCGGTCATTGGACGCCTGTTTCGTTGGAACACGGTGGACAATGCCAAGAGCAATCTGGCGATCCTGGTCAGCCCGCGCATCATCCTCTTCAGCGAAGAGGAAGAGAAGCTCTGATGTATCGGGGACGTGGCGGGCGTGCTGCCGCGTTCCATTGAACAAAACTAGACGCAGGCCCGGCAACAAAAGACGTAACGTAAAGTGGGAAGAGCCCACACAAGAGGAAAAGTCAATGAATGCAGGCTTGACCGACTGGCTCAAGACGGGAATTTCAAGTGCGACCCTGGCCCTGTGCGTGGCGTTGCTGGCTGGGCCGCGTGATGCGCGAGCCGAAGAGCCCGCTCCGGCGCCCGCGCCTGAGATGCCCGCACCCGCTCCGGCGCCTGAAGCGCCGGCTCCGGCTCCGGCTGCGGCTGCCGATCCCGCCCAGCAACTGCTGGATCAGCAGGCCGTTTCCGACGACAAGCTCCGCCAGGAACTCTCGGCGCAGGCCGAGCAGCATTTCCAGGCCGGCAAGGAACTCTTCGGCCGCTTCGAATATGAAGAGGCACGCCGCGAACTTGAACTGGCCGTGCAGATGGACCGCTCCAACGAAGAATCGCGCAAGCTGCTCGTGCGTGTCAACGACATCCTTGGCGTGCGCCGCGACCGCATCAAGTCATCCGTCGCGCAGCTCTACGGCGCGCATAAAGTGCAGGTCCAGGAAAAGCTGATCGAGCTCGACAACCGCATCGACTGGGGCAAGAAGTTCATCCAGATCGCTCAGACCGATCCGGACCTCTCGCTGACCGACCGCATCCGTAAGTACGAGCAGGCGCTCTCTGCTTTTGAGCGTTCCCGCGAGCTGATCAAGTGGATGCCGGTGGAAGTCCCCACCGACGAGCAGGGCAACGAGGTCAACCGCCTCGTGCGCGAAACGCAGCGCGCGATCAAGGCGGCGCAGGTGCGCCTGCAGGACGTTGATCGTGAATCGGCCGAGCGCATGGCGCAGGAGCAGCGCGACAGCATCCGCCGCATGCTCGACCGCAAAGTCAACGTCATGGTCGACCAGGCCAAGGCTTTGCACGAGACCGGCCGCTACGAAGCCTCGATCAACATGGCCAATAAGATCCTCGAAATCGATCCGACCAACGCCGAAGCCAACACCATCATTGCCGTCTCCCGCGACCGCCAGCACCTTACAAGGCGCAGCTGGATCGACAGCGAGTACCGCGAACAGTTCACGTCGAACCGCGAACGCGCGGAACGCATGAACATTCCGCACAAGGACTACCTGATCTACCCGGACAACTGGAAAGAAATCCAGCAGCGCCAGGGACAGGAATCGGTGCGCAAGGCCGAAGAGCCCTGGAAGCAGGAGATCCGCAAGAAGCTCTCCCGCCACGTAACGTTTGAATTCGTCGACACGCCGCTGGAAGAGGCCATCAATTTCCTCAACCAGTTGACGCGCGTGAACATCATCCTCGATCCGAAGGTGGCGAGCGAAGGCGCCAACAAGACGCCCATCACGCTGCGCGTTCAGGACATGGAGATGGAACTGGCGCTGAAATGGATTCTGCGCCTGGCAGAGCTGGAGTACGATCTGCGTGGCCAGGCCGTCTTCGTCACGAAGAAGGCGAATCTTGCCAGCAACGTCGAACTCGAAATCTACGACATCCGCGACCTGACCACGTCTGTGGCCGACTTTCCCGGACCGCACATTGAAGTCGGCACCTCCGGTCAACAGGGCGGCAACCCGTTCGACCAGGCCCAGGCTGCACCCTCCCTTCAGGCTGCCGATCTGCAGAGCCTGATCAAGGACAAGCTGTTGCCGGCCGAGTTCGCCGATCCGGCGACGTCCATCGAAGAGTCGGGCGGCAAGCTCGTCGTCATGCAGCGCCCGGAAATCCACGACCGCATCCGCCAGTTGCTGCGCAGCTTCCGCGAAACGCAGACCGTGCAGGTGCTGACGCAGGTGCGCTTCATCGACGTCACGGATGGATTCCTCGAACAGATCGGTGTGCATTTCACCGGCCTGGACGCGGCGCCCAATGATCGCGGCGTTCCCAATGCCGCAGTCGATCCGCTGCGCCAGCCCTCCGTGCAGGGCCTGTTCCCGAACGGCGGCGGCCCCGGTCCCACGGCGCTGCCCAGCGACGTTCAGCCATCGACGGCGTTCCAGTTCGCCGATTTCATTCCACGCCCTCCGTTCAAGCAGGACTTCGGCGCGCCCTCCAGCAACCCTGGCCCGCGCCCGATCACGCTGCTCCGGCCGCGCCTGGATCCGAACTTTCCCAACCGCGGCAATGCGACCACCGGGCCGAACAACGCGCCCGTCGGTCTGCGGCGCCAGTGGTGGTCCAAGGCCTTTGGCTCGCCGATCCTGACCCAGGGTTTGACGCAGAATCTGCTGCGCCCGAATCCGCTGGGCTCGGTGCTGGGCTTGAACCTTCAGAATAACCCTCAGCAGGGCGCGCTGTTCCAGTTCCGCTTCCTGCAGAGCGTGCAGGCCAACGCGGTGCTGCAGGCCGTCCGCAAGGACCAGACCGCCGACCAGTTGCTCGCGCCGAAGCTGACGCAGTTCAACAACCAGCGTTCGCACATCCTGGTCGCGCAGCAGCGCTCGTACATCAAGGACTACGACATCTCGGGCGCCGTCTTCGACCCGGTGATCTCGAGCTTCCTGACCGGCGTGGTGCTTGAAGTCAAGCCCACGGTCTCCAACGACAAGAAGTACATCACCCTGGACGTCCGCCCGGGCACGGCGATCGAACTGACGCCGCCGCAGATCGTGTTCATCACCAACTCCGGCGACGTCAACAATGGCGCGGTCGGCCAGTCGAGCATCAATCTGCCGATCGAACTGCCGAACCTCGAACTGCGCTCGATCAGCACGACGGTCACGGTTCCCGACAACGGCACGATGCTCTTCTCGGGCTTGATCACCGACCGCAAGATCGACGCGAAGTCGGGCATCCCGTTGCTCTCGGACCTGCCGATCATCGGCCGGTTCTTCGCCAACAATTACAAGGAACGTGTGCGCCGCAACCTGCTCGTGTTGATCAACGCGCGCGTGATCCTGTTCGACGAAGAAGAGGCTCGGCTGTAAAGCGATCGCAGACTTCCGGCAACAATCCGCGGCCCGGGAGATGATCCCGGGCCGCGCTGTTTTCTATGCGCAAATTCCTACGAACGCCTTTTCCTGCCTTCTTCACGGGAAGACACGGGTGAAATCAGGCTTTTTGCGCTTGAGGAACTGAGGAATCCCACATACTGGTCGCGGCTGTGTGCACAACGAAGAAAAATTCCGCAAGCTTTGGCTGGCTTGTCCGTTAGTCGGGATGGCCCTCCGTCGGTCCTTAGTGGAAGGTTCCTGTCCCGGCAGTCATCTGTAAGGAGTAATATCCATGCGAGTTGCACCTGTGTTCCGCTACATGACAGGCAGCATGGTTCTCGCCGCTGCGTGCTTCTGGCCTGCCCCGGCGCGCGCGGAGATGGACTTCGAGTTCGCCAAGGCGTTGCTCGAGCGCGACGAACCGAGTTTTCAGACCGATGACATGATCCAACGTCTGATCGTGCGCCTGGAGGCCAACGCCACGAGCGCGATCGACGCCAAGCTGATCAAAGCAACGGTGAAACGCAAACAGTCGGAAGGCGCCAGCGCCGAGAAGCGCACGAACCTGCTCAATGAAGCCGACGCGCTGTACAAGGAAATTCTGGCGGGCGATAAAGCGCACCGCCTGTACCTGATCGCCGAGAAGGACGCCGGCACGATCATCAACGACCGCATTGGCGCGACGTTGAAAGCAGCCAAGGAACTCGAAGCGACCGACCCGGCCAAGTCGCGCTCGATGCGCTCCGACGCCGCCAGCCAGATGGACAAGCTGGCCGCGCCTCACAAGGCCATCGTCGATACCGCTGAACCCGAATTCAAAAAGCATTTCGAAGCCTTCACCAAGTGGAAGGAAAAGAACGATCCGAACGACGAGGGCAAACAGATCCCGCGCGAAATCGAAGATCCGCTGGGCAAGAGCTTCGACACGTGGGTCATCGCCGACAAGAAGTACATCTCCGCCAAGGTCAAGCAGCTCGACTGCTACGACGACAACGACCAGACCAAGAAGGGCATGGCCGAGGAACTGGCCAAGTACGTCCAGACGCGCCTGGACTACGAACCGATCGGGTTCTTCCCGGTGATTCTGGCCTGGTATAACTTCATGCAGGGGCGCATTTATGCGTCGGTGCAGAACGCCGAGAAGGCGGCCGAAGCGTGGAATGGCGCGCTCTCCGTCGAGACCACGAATCTCGGCGACGATTTGAAAAAGCAGATGTTCATGCTCAAGAAGCTCATCCTCCACGATCTCGTGAAGATGAAGATGAAAGGCGGCAAGTACGGCGATGTCGAAGGCATCATCGTGGAAGCGATGATGGAGCCGAATCTGAAAACGCTCTTCGATGAAGACTCGGGCAAGGAACTGATCATCGATTACGCACGCGCGCTGACGCTGCAGGTGCAGGATTCCAGCGGTGCGGCCGAGTACGAGAAGGCGATCAAGAAGCTGCGCGAGATGATCGAGAAGGAAACGAAGGGCGGCGCGCAGACCGTGTGGGCCAATCAGTATTCGCGCACGATGGCCGAGATCCTCGAAGATGCGCGCAAGAAAGGTGTGCGTCCGCGGCTGGATGCCGACGAGTGGTACAGCGCCGCGCGCGGTTTCTTCCTGATGGGCCAGCAGCAGCACCAGAAGTACAAAGAGTTCAAGAAGGATGCCCCCGAGAAGGCCAAGGAGCAGTTCGAGAAGGCCTACTCTGAATTTCAGAATGCCGTCGATTTCTACCGCCGCGCGATCGCCAAAGCGCGTTCGCTGGACACGGAACTGTCGGTGCGCCTGGACATCGAACCGAAGGCCTGGTTCGAGATGGGCTTGTCGTATGTGAAGATGGAGCACTACTACGAGGCGATCATCGTCAACCAGGCGATGCGCACGACCTTCCTGCCCGATTTCCGCAAGAAGTGGATGCCCGATCCGACGAAGAGAGAGAACGCGAGGGTGTACTCCAAGGGTCTGAACGAACTGATCGCCGAGTTGGATAAGAAGGATGGCCTGCTCACCAAGAGCGGCACCAACGTCATGTACGCGCTGGAGGAGAACGCCAAGGCGCACAGCGACCTCTGGAACAAGCGGCTCAAAGGCATCATCCTGGAGCAGGACACGACCGGCACGATCGCCGGTGAAGGCAACGTCAGCGACAAGGACTACCTGGCTGCCAAGGTCATGGCGGAGGAAGCCAAGGCGCTGGTTGAACAGGCCAAGGGCAGCCCCGACGCGAAGACGGCCGAAGGCAACTTCATGGAGGCGTCTTCGAAATACATCAGCGCCGCCGAGCGCTTTTCTAAAGTCGCGAGCGGCTCGCAGGCCTACGAGATCGCGCTCTACCAGGTCGCATCCAACTACACGCTGTCACAGGCGCTGTGGGCCGCGTACCGGTTCCCGAGCAAGAATACGAACAAGAAAGACGAGCCCAACCCGCAGGAGCTGATGGCGGCAGAACTGGCCAAGAAGGCTTTGGCAGCGTTCGACAAGTACAGCGACCACGCCGCCAAGAACCCGGTGAAGGGCGAGGATGAGAAGGCCACGGAAGAAAAGGAACGGCGTTCGAAGCTTGAAGGCGCAGTGATGCTCGCGCGCCCAACGCTGATGCGCGGCGTGGCGACAGTCTCGACCGGCGACGCCGTGCAGCCGGACTGGATCAACGTGGTCAAGGCCGCCGACGAGTACGTCGTCTTCGAGCAGCGGGTGCCGCAGGCCAGGAGCAGCATCGACAACGCGCTGCTGAACAAGTTCCAGGCGCTGGTGAAGCTGGCGGCGCTCAACTTTGCCCCCAAGTGCGATCCGTATCTGGCGGAAGCCGATAAGACGATGAAAGAACTGCGCAAGCTGAAGCCGAACGATAACAAACTTTACGGCAACATGCTGGATCTGATCTCAAGCCGCTACAACATCGCGGCGTTCCAGGCGGAGAAGTTCATCAAGGAAGGCAAGATGCCGGAGGATTCCGAGCGGCCGTATGAAGACAAGGTCGCCGAGTTGCAGGCCATTCGCGTCGACATGCGCGAAGACGAGAAGGATAACCAGCCCAAGCTTGAGGATTACAGCCGGCTGGTGTACCTGTTCAACCGCAGCAACATGAAGAAGCGCGCGGCCGACATGGCGATGAAGATGCTCAAGACGTTCGATCCGGAGAACAAGAACGTCAAGATTCCGGACGACGAGAAGATATGGAAGGGCATGCTCGCCCGCATGGTGGGCGACGTCGAGACGGGCGTGAAGGGCATCATCACCTACACGGACATTAACAAAGAGTCCCGCTGCAAGCGCGACCATCAGATCCTGATCGATTACATGTATGACACGACACAGGGCGTGAATGCCGCCAAGCCGGAAGACCGGCCGGCGAACGACAAGCACAACATGGACATGGCGCGCGCCCAGGCGCAACTCGAAACGATTTTCAACAACTACAAGGATGTTCAGACCAAGAACATGGGCGAGAAGGGCCCCGACGGCATCGACAAACCGTACCTGAAGCTGATCGAAGAGGAGATCGACTTCCGCCGCAAGATCGAGGCGGCGCGCGATCTGCTCTCTACTCTTTCGCTGGCCGTGGCGGAAGTGGAAGCAAAGGCAGGCAACGCCGAGTCAGCCAACATGTATCGCGGCGTGGCGTACGAACAGGTCGGCATCCTGCAGATGATCCGCAAAGAAACGCCGCAGATGAAGATCAAGATGGCCGAGATCGCGATCTCGCGTGAAAAGTACGAGGACGCGCTCAACTTGCTGTACGAAGTCCGCAACAACGAGGAGCGCAACTCGCCGTTGTATTTCGATTCTTCCAAGATGATCGCCGATGTGTACAGGCGGCAGGGCAAATGGGCCGAGGCGGCCGACTTCCCTGTGTTCCTGGCGGTCACCAACTCGCTCAGCACCAAGATCGTCAAGGACAAGTGGCCGGACATCGATCAGTTCCTTGAAGAATGCTACAAGAATGGCGTGCAGCGTCCGGTGATCGAAAAGACGGCTGACAAGAAAGACCCCGAAAAGAAGGACCTCGATAAGAAGGAAGAGAAGAAGGACGAAAAGACCGACCCGAAGGACGTCAAGAAGGACGAACCCAAGGAAGAGAAGAAAGACGGTCCGCCTGCTGAAGGCGCGAAGGAAGAGAAGAAACCAGAGTAGTGAGTGAGTGAGTGAGTGAGTGATTGAGTGAGCGAGTGAGCGAGTGTGAGAGTGTGAGCGTCGCAATCGCGCGGGTGAAGTTTGATTTGAATCTGGACGGGAGACTCCTTTGATGAAATACCATCACTTCATTGCTCTGACGGTGCTGGCTTCCGCGTTCGTCTCCGGACGTGCAGATGCGGGCGCAGCGGAACCCGGCCAGGAAGCGCAGCCTGAAAAGGACATCATTCTTCGCCACGACAACAAGGCCGTGCCGCCGAACATGATCAAGCAGGACAATTACCTGCAGGTCGTGCCGGAACGCGGTCCGGCCATCGACGCTTACCTGGTGAAGGACGTTCTCTACGCCAATCGGGACAGCAACTACGACCTGGCCATCTCGAAGCGCGACGAGAGCCGCTTCACCGTCGCTGCGCTGCATTTTAACCGCGCGCTGGCGGCGATGCCGAAC
>Ga0163144_10029361_pt1 | contig 10560 bp, 9 predicted proteins | sample OliLak19BULKMAT1_FD_123175 | JGI IMG/M metagenome (GOLD analysis project Ga0163144, IMG submission 123175) | Freshwater microbial mat bacterial communities from Lake Vanda, McMurdo Dry Valleys, Antarctica - Oligotrophic Lake LV.19.BULKMAT1 | ecosystem: Environmental > Aquatic > Freshwater > Lake...
TCCGCCAAACGAATAGCCCCGTTTGGATCGAAGCCAGCCGCCACCATATAGCCAAAGCCCAATTCGTCAGCTTCCCGTTCCTGATCTCTTGAGAACTTCCTTGACACCAGCGTTGTGCCTACCTGGGCCAAATTTATACCCAATCCCTGCACCCCCGTGCGCCCCTGTAGCTTGCTCTCCAGCACTGCTCCGGCGAAGGCTCCCAGAATGTTGAGGAGTAGGTCTCGGGTTTCGCCGACCGCGGCGTGATCCTTCATGTGGTGACCGTATTCGTGACCGATCACGGCAGCAGCCATATCGCGGTCGCCGTTCACTAGTTTTATCATGCCTATCGTCACGCCAACGATCTCGCCGTTGCCTCCTTTTCCTGCAAACGCGTTGGGCTCGTTGCCGCTGCAAATAACGAATGACGGAGACCGTTGAACTTGCTGCGCAATAGATTCCTTCGCGTCGTAAAAGGCCATGATCTGGGCAACGGTAACTACGGCGTTGACATTACTGTCCTTGTCAGCGAGTCGTAATTGGGCGCCGCGCGCATGGCCGCGCGCGTTCTCTGCAATCTTGTCGCCATCCCATGAAATGTCACATGGCCCGGCATTTGCCGGAAGCGCGAGGAGAGGGAGGAGGGAAAGGAGGATTGAAAACAGAATACGTCGCATTGCGATTCCGTGGAGTTGATCACGAAGACTTGTCAACGGGGGCGAGACCGGCTGCATCACCTAGCCGGGGTCGGCTTCCACTCGCGGGCAAGCTTCTGGGCCTCTGCAATCTGTGAGGGCGTCATCTTGGCGGCGATGGCGTCAAGCTGAGTATAGTGAGCTAGGCTAAACCACTTGTGCGCCTGGACATAATCCTGCGTCAAGCCATAGCCTTCATAGTACATAAAGCCGAGGTTGAATTGAGCTTGGACGTCGCCCTGATCCGCTAGCGGTCTCCAGAGTCGAACTGCCGCTTCATAGTCGTTGTTTGCAAAGGCTGTATCACCATCGTCGTAGGCCTTCACATCCGCCGACACTGGATTAGTGACTGTCCAAGTGCGCGGGTCTGTACAAGTGCGCGGGTCTAAAGCGGTGTCTTTTAAACACCCTTGGCAGGGCGAGGAAGCCATAAGCAGCAGATCCAGAATGAAGATATTGCCGACATTCCCACAAGCCGAAAGAGTCAGCAGTAGAACAATCGCTGGAACGCGCATCACATGGCATCCGAGTTCCCGAAGACGGATGCCATGATGAAGTAAATAACCGTCCAGTCACCCGCTAAATTTTTTTCCCCAAGGGGATCGGGCTGCTACCTAGGCATCCCCCTTTCGCCGGTCCCTTCGACTCCCCCTTGGCTGCCGACGCTGATTATCCGTCCGAAAAAGGGCGATGACTTTGAGCCTGGGTTGCCGGCGATTTACCGCCATTTGCTTCCGCCCTGCTTCCGCCGATTTCTGGCAGCCAATGGAATCATAACGATCAGCTAAAAGCCGCTCGTTAGATCATTGGATCTAAAAAGGAATTTTGGAGCGGGCGATCGGATTCGAACCGACGACCCCAACCTTGGCAAGGTTGTGCTCTACCCCTGAGCTACGCCCGCTCTGGCGCGTTTCCGGGCCCGCCAAGGCGGGTCCGGGGATAGGGCGCGGATAATACCCATGGAACCCCGCTTTGCAAGCGGGGGTTTGGGCAAAGAACGGGGCTTGGCCGGCGGGCCTTGAACGCCTATTTGAGGCGGGGGGCGGCGTTCCTGTATGCTGCGCCCCGCCCCGGTTTTACGCCAAAAAGCGAGTTTTGCCCGATGAATTCCCCCCTGCCGCCAGCCCCCGCCCCCCTCGCCGCCGCCGATGTCGTCAAAGACGTGAGCATGCCGACCTTCATGGCCGACGTGATCCAGGCGTCGATGACCGTGCCGGTGCTGGTCGATTTCTGGGCCCCGTGGTGCGGGCCCTGCAAGACCTTAAGCCCGATCATTGAGAAGGTGGTGCGCGCCACCAATGGCAAGGTGCGCCTGGTGAAGGTCAACATCGACGACCCGCAGAACCAGCCTCTGGCGCAGCAGCTTCGCATCCAGTCGATCCCCGCCGTCTACGCCTTTTCCAAGGGCCAGCCGGTGGACGGCTTTGTCGGCGCCCTGCCGGAAAGCCAGTTGAAGCAGTTCGTGGAAAAGCTGGCCGGCGACAAGCTGGCGCCCGACCCGGTCGAGCAATTGCTGGAGCATGGCAAGGCCGCGCTGGACGAGGGCGACGGGGAAGTGGCGCTGCAGGCCTATGGCGCGGCGCTGCAGGAGGACGCGGCCAGCGCCGCCGCCCTGGCGGGCCTGGCCAAGGCGCATCTGGCGCTGGGCGAGGTGGACGAGGCCGAGGCCATTCTAGGCCGCACGGACGCCACTGCCGCCAAGCATGCCGACGTGGTGGAAGCCAGGGCGGCCCTGGAACTGGCGCGCCAGGCGGCCGGCGTGGCGGGCGGCCCACAGGAGCTGGAAGCGGCGGTCGCCGCCAACCCGGCCGACCACCAGGCGCGTTTCGACCTGGCCGTGGCCCTGGCCGGCCTGAACCAGCGCGAGGCGGCCGCCGAGCACCTGCTGGAACTGTTCAAGCGCGACCGCAACTGGAACGAAGGTGCTGCCAAGAAGCAATTGCTGAAACTGTTCGAGGCCTGGGGCTTTGCCGACCCGGTGGCGACCGAAGGGCGCAAGCGCCTATCGACAATGATGTTCGCCTAGCTCGATGAATGAACCGGCGGACATCATCGGCACCGATGGCCTGCCGCCGACGGTACCGATCTTTCCGCTGGCCGGAGTGCTGCTGCTGCCGGGCGGGCTTTTGCCGCTGAACATTTTCGAGCCGCGCTATCTCGCCATGATCCGCGACGCCATGGCCGGCCAGCGCCTGATCGGCATGGTGCAGCCCGCCGATCCGATGAGCCGCGCGGTCAAGCCCGACGTATACAAGGTCGGCTGCGCCGGCCGCATCACCCAGTTCAACGAAACCGGCGATGGCCGCTACCTCATCGTGCTGGGCGGCATCAGCCGCTTTCGCATCGCCGGCGAACTGAGCACGGCCACGCTGTACCGTCAGGTCCGCGCCGACTGGTCGCCCTATGCCGATGACGTGGACGACTTGGCCGCGCCGGACATCGACCGGCCGCGGCTGATGAAGGCGCTGCGCGGTTTTCTCAGCTTGCACAACATTCCGGCGGAATGGGCGGCGATCGAGAAGGCGCCGGGCGATGCGCTGGTCACCTCGCTGGCGATGATCTGCCCGTTCGCGCCCAGCGAGAAGCAGGCGTTGCTGGAAGCCGGGGACATCGTCGAACGCTGCACCGTCATGGTCGCGCTGATGGAAATGGCGCTGCTGAACCGCGCCAGCCCGCAGGGCGACGAGCATGGCCGGCCGCTGAACTAGGGGAACACAATGCCAGGCGCCGATGTCGATCCGAAACTGCTGGAAATCCTGGTCTGCCCGCTGACCAAGGGGCCGCTGACCTATGACCGCACGAAACAGGAACTGGTCAGCACGCAGGCCAGGCTGGCCTATCCCATCCGCGACGGCATTCCGATCATGCTGGTCGACGAGGCGCGCCGGCTGGACGAGCCGGCCTGATGACCTCGGCGTTCGAGCATGCCGGCCGGCCGGCGCCGTCCGAGATCCGCTACAAGTCCGCCCTGCGCATTCTGGAAGTCGATTTCGCCGACGGCATGAAGTCGAACTTTACCGCCGAGTTCCTGCGCGTGATGAGCCCGTCCGCCGAGGTGCAGGGCCACGGGCCGGGCCAGCGCGTGGTGGTGCCGGGCAAGCGGATGGTGGCGATTTCGGCGATCGAACCCGTGGGCACCTATGCCGTGCGCCTGAAATTCGACGACGGGCACGATACCGGGCTTTATTCGTGGGACTATTTCTATTCGCAGATGCTGGAGCGCGATGCCCTGTGGGAGCGTTACCTGCGGGACCTTGACGAGCGAAAGCAAGGTCGCGATTGAGCTTGCTGCCGGCTTACCCCTCACCGGCTCGCTTCGCTCGCCACCCTCTCCCGCAAGGGGCGAGGGTTCAATAAATCTTCTCCCTCCCCCTCGACGGGGGAGGGTCGGGGTGAGGGTGAAACCGCGACGCGCAATCTTTGGCGTATTGCAGCCGTAGCGCCGCCGCAATTCATCCGCAATCCCGCGACATGCTGGCCTGATGTCCGCAATCATGCGGGCGGGTTTGCCGGTGACGTATCATGCGCCTTGCCGCTGTGGTTCTTGCCCTGTCGCTGTTCGCCGGGGTCGATGCCCGCGCCGAGGAGGTCGATCCGCCCGGTGTGGCGGGCCGCATCGCCCATGTCGAGGGCGCGGTGGCGCTGCAAACCGGCGAGCCGCCGCAATGGTCGCCGGCGCCATTGAATTACCCCGTCACATCAGGGATGGCGCTGTGGACGCCGCCGCAAGCTCGCGCCGAACTGGAATTGCCCGGAGCCACAGTGCGGCTGGATGGCGAAACCGAGCTTGCCATTGTCACACTGAACGACAGCGAGACGCGGCTGCGCCTGGTGCAGGGCAATATGAACTTGGTGGTGCACAGCGTGGACAATGGCCCGTTGCTGGTGGAAACCCCAAAGGGCGTGGTGGAGGTTGTTCGCGCCGGCGTGTATCGCGTCACCGCCGGTGCCGACATGGTGCAGGTCGCGGTGCTGGATGGCGCGGCGCGGTTTGACGGTGAGCGGGACTTCATCGACCTGAACACTGGCGATGCGGTCGAGGCCATTGGCGAACCGGCGGCGCTGAATTCCATGGCGGCGCGGCGCACGCCGTTCGACGACTGGGCCCTGGCGCGCGAGCAGCCCGGGCAACCGTCGCAAACCGCGCAATATGTTTCGCCCGATGTGCCCGGCCATCGCGCGCTGGACCGCGCCGGCACCTGGGCGCAGGAACCGCAATATGGGCCGGTCTGGTATCCGCAGGCGGTGCCGGTGGAATGGGCGCCGTACCGCCACGGCCACTGGGCCTGGGTGGCGCCGTGGGGCTGGACCTGGATCGACGACCAGCCCTGGGGCTTCGCCCCGTTCCACTATGGCCGCTGGGTGCAGATCGGCCAGCGCTGGGCCTGGCGCCCGGACGACCGGCGCGCCCGCCCCGTCTATGCCCCGGCGCTGGTCGTATTCATCGGCAACAATTTTCATCTGGGCCACGGTGGGGGCCACGCCGGCAACCGCCATCGCGTGCCGGCGGTGGGCTGGGTGCCGCTGGCCCCGCGCGAGGCCTATCGTCCGCCCTATCGCAGCAGCGCCCACTATGTGCGGCGGGTGAACCACGTCACGGTCAATAACATCGCCATCAACAACATCGAGGTGAACCGCCCGGCGCGCGAGTTCCGCAACTTCCGCGCCGCGACCGTGGTGCCGGCCAGTGCGATGCGCAACGCCATGGCGGTGGCGCCCGAAGCGCGCCGCGTGCACGGCGATGCCATCGGCGCGCTAAACGAGGCGCGGGCCGACAATGCGATCGGAGGCCTGCGGCCGACCCCGGCGGCACGCGCCGGCGTGCAGGTCGGACGCGGCGGCGACGCACGGGCCGGCGGCAATACTGGCCGGCCCCTTGCCAATACGCCGAGCGCCGTTCCGGTGGCGCCGGCCCCGCCGCCGCGCGCGGCCAGCGTGGTTGCCCGGACGCCCATAGGCCCAGTCAACGTAACGCCGTTTCCGGCAGCGCGGGCCGCGCGCGAGCCGCGTGACGAAGCGCGGCCACAGCGGCCCCGGCCGGTGGAGCGCGCGGCAACGCCGCCACTGTCGCCGATTGCGCCCGCCGCCGCCGCGCCGCAGGCGCCGCGCTCGGGACCCGTGCCCCGCCTGGAACGCCCGATTGCCGTGCCGAATGCGACCGTGCCGGTCATGCGTCCGGCCGAACGCCACGAACCGCGCCGCGACGATCGCCAGGTGACGACACCGCCGATGCCGTCGCCCGCCATCGCACCGCCTCAGCGCACGACGCCCATGCCGCGTTTTGAAAGGCCCGTGGCCATTCCCGATGCCGGCCCGCGCGAGCAGCCGATGCGAAGGCGCGAGGAGCGCCAGGTGACGACGCCAGCCGCGCCGGCGATGCAACCTGCAACGCCGATGCCGCGCCGCGAGGAACGTCAGGCGGTTACGCCGCCGCAGGCAAGCCCGGCCGCACCGCAAGTGCACCGTGCGCCGCCCATGCCGCGACCGGCCGTGATGACCCCGCAGCCCGCGCCGCAAGCAGCAGCGCCAGCGCCCGTTCCGCAAGCACCGGCGGCACGGCCGGAGCGCCCGCAACGCGGCGGCAGGCCGCCATGCCCGGACGGCAAGTGCGGAGGATAGGCCTGTGCAGCCTTGTTCAATAGGCCTCGCCCTGAGGAGCGAGGAGCGCGTCTCGAAGGGCGGGGTCGGGCACGCGTGCTGCCGGCCACATGCTTAGAGACGACCCGCCGGGCCTCCTCGGCATGAGGAACTTGTTTAGATGCCGCCGCCGTTGAGGTTAGACCAGTTCCTCGAGCTGCTGGTCGGTCAGGCTGCCCGGCACGACCATGACCGGGATTTGCAGATTGCCTGACATCTGGCCCGCCAAGGCGGTGACGAGGGGGCCCGGGCCGCCCGACCCCGGCGCGGCGGCGAGCACGAGGATGCGGATGTCGGGATCCTCGCCGATCAGCTTCAGGATTTCGTCGCGCACCACGCCTTCGCGGATCACGAATTCGGGGCGCATGCCGGAATCCGACTGCACGGACTGCGCCAGCTCGGCCATCAATTGTTCGGCGGCGTCGCGCGCCTCCTGGCTCATCATGTCGCGGATCGAGGCCCAGGCCTGGGCATCGGGCGGCGGCGTCACGCGCAGCAGCGTGACCGAGCCGCCGACATTACGCGCGCGCCGCGTGGCGAAGCGCATGGCGATGCGGCATTCCGGCGTGTCATCGACCACGGCAAGAAACTTGCTGCGGCGGCGCGCGGCGGCGGCGGGGGCTTCGGACATGGGGGGACTCTGCCTTGGGCGGATGCTGCGGGCAAGCGCCGCTATTTCGCGAGAATGTTGGTGATTTCGCGGAGCTGGGTGCGGGCGCGCAGCAGGTAAAAGCCTTCCGCCGCCAAGTGGCTGGGCAGGAACGACGAATCCGGCGGGCCGTTGAAGACGACCAGGGGCTGCATGGTCGCCGCGTCGCGCAGCGAGATCAGCATCTGGTCATAGATGCGGCCGGCCTCGCGGTCGCGCAGCAGCGTGGCGAAATCGACCTTGAGTTCGCGCAGCAGCAGGTAATAGCCATAGGCCTGACCCTTGATCGTGTAGAACACGTCGTCGGCTTGGAAGTCGATCAGGTTGTGCGAATTGGCCTGGATGTGGCTGTCGAGCACGGCGGACGACGAGCCAAGGTCGAGCGCTACGCGATCCAGCGTGGAAATCAAATTGTCGCTGCGCCGGTCGAACACCGCCTCGCCACGCGACAAACGCTGATTGTAATTGTCGAGGCTGCGCTTCGCCTTGCGATACTGCGCCTCGGCACTGGACGCGGGCAGGACCGAGGTGGAAAGATCGAAAATCCACTTGTTGCCGGGCGTCTGCAGCATGCCGGCGGCTTCCTGCAGGTCCTTGTCGACCTGGCTGGAGCCGCGGCTGCGGCCCAGCTGATCCGTAAGTTCAAAAGCGAAGCGGGCCAGGGCGCCGACAATGCCCTGCTGGAAGTTCGGCATGTTGTCGAGCGCGGCGCTGGGCTTGAACCACGGGTCGTTGGCAACCCAGGAATGCACATTCACCTCACGGTCGATCAGGGCGGCGGCCATGGCGACCGTCCGGCTGCCGTTCGCGGGCAGCGCGCCGTCGGCCACGGCGAAATTCGGATCGTCGTCGATGGTATGGTACAGCCACATGCCAAGCGGATAGTAGACGACGACAACAAACAGCAAGACGAGCAGCGCCGGACGCGCCCAGCGCCGCCCGCGCGGCCGTTCAACGCCAAGGCCGGCGTCACTCATGCTCTTTCACTCATGGGCGCAACAGGCCGACAATGCCGTAGACGTCATCCAGGATCGGCTGGGTAATGGCGCGCGACCGCTCGGCCCCGCGCTTCAGCACCTGGTCGATATAGGAGGGGTCGGCCATCAATTGCTGCATTTTTATTCCGATCGGGCCCATGACGGAAACAGCGAGGTCGGACAGTTTGGCCTTGAAACTGGAGAATTGCTGGCCGGCGAATTCCGCCACCACCTGCTCCAATGTCCGGTCCGACAGCGCCGCGTAGATGCCCAATAGATTGGCGGCCTCGGGCCGGCCTTCAAGCCCCGCCACGTCGTCGGGCAGATTGCCGGGGTCGGTCTTGGCCCGGCGCACCTTGTCGGCGATGGCGTCGGGGCCGTCGGTCATGTTGATGCGCGAGAAATCCGACGGGTCGGACTTCGACATTTTCTTGGCGCCGTCGCGCAAGCTCATCACCCGCGTCGCCGCGCCGAAGATGAGCGGTTCGGTCAGCGGGAAACATTCCGCGCCGAAATCGTTGTTGAACTTCTGCGCGATGTCGCGGGTCAGCTCAAGGTGCTGCTTCTGGTCCTCGCCCACCGGCACGTGCGTCGCGCGATAGACCAGGATGTCGGCCGCCATCAACACGGGATAGGCCATGAGGCCGAGCGAGGCGTTCTCCCGGTCCTTGCCGGCCTTCTCCTTGAACTGCGTCATGCGGTTCATCCAGCCGACGCGGGCGACGCAGTTGAAGATCCACGCCAGCTCCGCATGGTTCGGATTTTGGCTCTGGTTGAACAGGGTGCACTTTTCCGGGTCGATGCCCGAGGCGATGAAGCCGGCGGCGACCTCGCGGGTCTGGCGCGACAATTCCTTGGGGTCCTGCCACATGGTCAGCGCGTGCAGGTCGACCATGCAATAGACGCACTCGAAATCGTGCTGCAGCTTGGCGAAGTTGCGCAACGCGCCAAGGTAATTGCCGAGGGTAAGGTTGCCCGAGGGCTGCACGCCCGAAAAGATGCGTTTCTGGAACATGTTCGACTCCGCTGTGGACGCGGCCTCCCGGGCTTGCAAGGCCCGGTACGAGGCGAGAGGCCGGGGTTATCGCTTAAGCGGGAGCGAGAATCAACCGCGCCGGCGCAGCATCGCCTTCAGTTCCCATAGCCGCACCGCGCCCAGCGCGAAGGCCGCCACGCCATAGGCGGCAAGGCCAAGGCCAACCAGCAGGGCCAGGGCGATGAAACGGTGCGCATCGTTTGCGGCGAACCACGGCGCCAGCAAGCGGGCGAGGCCGACCAGCACGCCGGCCATGACCAGGGTGGCAAGGGCCGTGCGCCACAGCCGGTCGCGCAGCCGCGCGTCGATCACCCAGTGGCCGCGCCGCAGCAATGTGCCGCCCAGCAGCAGCGCATTGGCCCAAGACGACAAGGCGGTGGCCAGCGCCAGGCCGACATGTTCCAGCGGCAGCAGCAATGCCAAGCCAAGGCCGACATTGATGACAATACTGACGACCGCAAAGCGCACCGGCGTACGGGTATCCTTCCGCGCGTAAAAGCCGGGGTTGAGCGCGCGGACCAGCACATAGGCCGGCAGGCCGACCGTATAGGCCATCAGCGCCGCCGCTGTTTCCGCCGTGGCGCGGGCGCCGAAAGCGCCGCGTTCGAACAAGGCGGCGACGAGTTCGTGCGGCACGGCGAGCAGGGCGGCGGTGGCGGGCAGACCGAGGAACAGCGCCAGCTCCACCGCGCGATTCTGGCTGTCGTGTGCATCCGCCCCGGCGCCGCTGGCGATCTGGCGCGACAGCAGCGGCAAGAGCGCGGTGCCGACCGCGACGCCGATCACGCCAATCGGCAACTGGTTCAGCCGGTCCGCATAGAACAGATACGAAATGGCGCCCGTCGGCAACAGCGAGGCCAGCATGACACCGATCACGAGGTTGACCTGCACCACGCCCGCGCCGAGTGCGGCCGGCATGATGAGGCCAGCCAAGCGCTTCACATCGGGCGTCAGGCGCGGCCACGGCAGGCGCGCGGTAATGCCGGCGCGGTGGCAGGCCCAGAGCAGCCAGATGAACTGCGTGACGCCGGCCGCCGACACACCCCAGGCCAGGGCGTGGCCGGCGGTGGGCATGACGCCGACCAGCGCCAGCAACACCGCGATCATGGTCAGGTTTAGGATGACCGGCGTGGCCGCCACGGCGGCGAAGCGCCCCAGCGAATTCAGCACGCCGCCCATCAGCGACACCAAACTGATGAACAGCAGATAGGGAAAAGTGATGCGGGTGAACAGTACGGCCAGGGCGAACTTGTCGGGTTCGTCGGCAAAGCCCGGTGCCAGGCCCAGCATGATAGTCGGCATGAAAATCTGGCACAGCGTGGTGAAGACAAGCAACGTCACCAGCAGCACGCTCATCGCCAGGTCGGCGAAGGCCAGCGCCCGTGCGCGTCCCTCGCGCGCCAGGATTTCCGAGAACAGCGGTACAAAGGCGGCATTGAATGCGCCCTCGGCGAACAGCGCGCGGAAGAAGTTCGGCAGCTTGAAGGCGACGAAGAAGGCGTCGGCCACCGGCCCGGCGCCGGCATAGGCAGCGATCAGCATGTCGCGCACGAAGCCGGCGATCCGGCTCAACATGGTGTAGGA
>Ga0163144_10029362_pt1 | contig 10560 bp, 7 predicted proteins | sample OliLak19BULKMAT1_FD_123175 | JGI IMG/M metagenome (GOLD analysis project Ga0163144, IMG submission 123175) | Freshwater microbial mat bacterial communities from Lake Vanda, McMurdo Dry Valleys, Antarctica - Oligotrophic Lake LV.19.BULKMAT1 | ecosystem: Environmental > Aquatic > Freshwater > Lake...
ACTAGTTTTGCTTTTTCAAGAGCTTCTTCTGTCTTGGCTACATCTTCAGCGCTGAGTTTTTCTTTGTGCTCGGTGAGCGTTTTTTCAACTTCCATGATGGTGCTATCGAGGCGGTTACGCTTTTCGACTGCTTCACGTGCTGCTTTATCTTCAGCTTCGTGCATTTTTGCATCTTGAACCATCTTTTCGATTTCTTCCTTGGAGAGTCCACTGCCAGCAGTGATCGTGATCCTTTGTTCTTTGCCAGTACCTTTATCTTTTGCAGACACGTGCACAATACCATTGGCATCGATATCAAACGTCACTTCGATTTGTGGCACACCACGTTGAGCTGCCGGAATACCTTCAAGGCGAAATTGGCCGAGAGCTTTGTTGTCTTTTGCAAATTCACGTTCACCCTGGACAACTCGAATATCAACGGCTGTTTGATTTGCTTCTGCGGTTGAGAATATTTGTGATCGTTTGGTTGGAATCGTGGTGTTGCGTTCGATTAACTTGGTTGCGATGCCGCCCATTGTTTCGATACCCAAAGAAAGCGGAGTTACATCTAGGAGTAGCACATCGGTTACTTCACCAGCAAGTACGCCACCTTGAATTGCTGCGCCGTCTGCCACAACTTCATCCGGGTTAACCGATTTGTTTGGCTCTTTGCCAAAGAAGTCTTTAACCAGTTGTTGTACCTTTGGCATGCGAGTTGAACCACCCACCAAAATGACTTGATCGATTTGGCTCGCGGAAAGCTTTGCATCAGCAAGCGCTTTTTTGCATGGTTCGAGCAAGCGTTTGAAAATATCTGCGCACAATGATTCGAGCTTTGCGCGTGATAATTTGATGTTCAAATGTTTCGGCCCGGATGCATCGGCTGTGATGTAGGGTAAATTAATTTCAACTTCTGGCATGCTCGAAAGCTCTTTCTTTGCCTTTTCGGCAGATTCTTTGAGCCGTTGCAATGCCATTTTGTCTTTTTGCAAATCGATACCTTGGTCCCGCTTGAACTCATCAACCAGGTAATCCATGATGATCGAATCGATGTCGTCACCACCAAGGTGCGTGTCGCCGTTGGTTGATTTAACTTCGATTACGCCGTCGTTTGAGATTTCAAGAACCGAAACGTCGAATGTGCCGCCACCAAAATCAAACACCGCAATGCTGCCGCTTTTCTTTTTATCAAAGCCGTAAGCAAGTGCCGCTGCAGTTGGTTCGTTGATGATTCGCATAACTTCAAGGCCGGCGATTTTGCCCGCATCTTTGGTTGCTTGGCGTTGTTGATCATTGAAGTAGGCAGGAACGGTGATGACCGCTTGGGTAACTTTTTCGCCCAAATAATCTTCAGCAACTTGCTTGAGGTAACTCAGCACGGCCGCAGCAATTTCCTGTGGGCTATAGAGTTTGCCTTGTGCTTCGATAGCGCAGTCCCCATTTTCCCGTTTGACTACTTTGTAGGGTAGGCGTTTGATTTCTTCTGCGACTTCGGCGTATTTGTGACCGATTAAACGTTTGGCTGAGAAGATGGTGTTTTCTGGGTTGGTAACCGCTTGCCGTTTGGCGAGTACGCCGACCAGTCGTTTGCCATCTTTTGTAAATGCGACGACTGAAGGGGTGGTGTTATCACCTTCCTTGTTTGGAATAACTTTGGCGACTCCGCCTTCCATGAAGGAAACGCAGGAGTTGGTTGTTCCTAAATCGATACCTATAATTTTTGCCATATTCTGGTCCCCTAGGTTATGTATAATAAAAATCATAATTAATAGCTCTATTATAGGGTTTTTGGGGGGTGTGAGTCAATACCAATTTTAAATAATCTTCGTTCGTATTTATAGATTTAAAGTTTGCTGATTTTGGGGTTTTGAATCTGTAAATTGGGGCGTGATTTAAAAAATTTGTGTTAGATGATGCTAGAATTCTCAAAAAATCATTTTGGGTGCTGGTTGGCGCAAGCAAGTATCCCCAGATGATTGACCTTTGGGGGGAGATTATTTCAAAGTAGGGGTGTAGGTAACCAGAGTCCATTTGTTTTAATAGGAGTATGCCCTTGTACATAAAATTTTCATTCTCATCCATGAGCCTCCTCGTGGTACTGGTTACCCAAGCCAGCTCCTTGCCACGCAACGATATAATTGAGCCGTACCTCAAAAAACCGACAACGGTATTGGTGTATTTTGTCGAAACTAAAAACTCGGCTCGCTATCTTGATTCTCTCCTGCATGAGATGCAAAAAAATGGATCAAATGAAAATATGAATGCATTAGTATATACCGCTTCCACTAATGCTTTGGGTACAGTGGCTCGCGCGCTCGTCGTTGAACGGGGTCAGACATTTCAAGATGGCAAAGACGTGAACAAGGATGGTAGATGGCCGCAAACTGTGCTTGATGCATGCGTATGGGCGCATGAGACGTTTCCGTCGGATAATTTTGTTTTCTTTTTTTGTAGCCATGGATCAGGGCCATTGACGGGTACTTCTTTTAACGAACAAGATTTGCGCGAAGCGCTTGATTATCTGGTGAACGTGCGCAATAAGCCAATTGATGTAGTTGCATTTGATGTGGATTTAATGGCCACCGTTGAAGTTGCTTATGCGGTGCAACCGTATGCAAACTATTTGGTTGCATCTGAAGCGCTCATTCTTGGCGATAGATTTCCCTATGCATCTGTATTGAAATATGCGGCAAAGTGGCGATCCTATTTTTCTGCGTACAAAATAGTGTTTGATATGGTTAAAGAATATGAAAATGGGTGTGAAGAAATAATTGCTGGGTATACTCTCTCGGCTATTGATCTTTCTAAAGTAGTTAACTTGTACAACGCTCTTACTGCCACTACAAATAGACTTCGGTACCTTTTGAGCTCTCAAGACAAAACAATTATTTATCAAAAACTTGGTGAGAGCGGGAACCCCGATGAATGCACCTATTTTGCTCAAACAAATTATGCAGATCTTGGGCATTTTTTAAATAATCTTTCCGTAAATTTTGCTCGTCTAAGGGTGGCAAATACGCAAATCCTTACGCAACTTATGAAAGACATTTTGGGCGCGAGAAGGGCGTTAAGTGGCTGTGTTGTAGCGTGTGCGCAGGGTGAAGATCATCCAAATGCTAATGGGTTAGCCTTTAAATATGATTTTTTTCACGATCCGTTCCGCCGCACGTAGTGAGTGACCCGTTATTTTGGGATAAAATGATCGGGTTGTACCGAGCTATTGACCCCGCGCCTCCAATTCCTACAAAATAGGGTTACAAATGTTTAACCACCTTTTATAGGAGTCCCACATGTTCAAAAAAATAGCCTCTCTCACCATCGCCTTGCTCGTTTCCATGGCCGCCAACGGCATGAGTTGGCAACGCCAGGATGTAACTCAGCCACTAGCAAAAAAAGCGACCACCGTGCTTGTTTATATCGCGGGCGACAACAACTTGGCTCCATATGTGGATCTTGATATTGAAGAGATGGAAAAAGTTGGCTCAAATCCAAACCTAAATATTCTTGCCTACGTCAGTTCAAGTGATTCATCGAGCAAATGGACCCGTGCGTTGGTGATCGGAAATGGGCAAACGTTCCAAGATGGTGCAGATATGAATAAGGATAGTGGGCTCGCGCAAACAGGGATTGATGCGGTCAATTGGGCGCATACCAAGTTCCCATCAGATAACTTCATGATTGTCTTTTGGAACCACGGTTCTGGGCCATTGAATCGCAATGGGTTGGCGAGCACCTTGTTTGGCAAGCCATGGGGAGCTCAAGGCGAACGCGCTTTCTGTTATGATGACACAACTAATTCATATTTCACCGATCAAGATCTACGCGTAGTGCTTTCCTATTCGGTTGGCCTTCGCAATAAACCAGTTGATATAGTCGCATTCGATGCCTGCTTGATGGCAACGGTTGAAGTTGCTTATGCGGTGCAACCGTATGCAAAATATTTGGTAGCATCGGAGCAGACAATTCCGGGCGAAGGGTATCCGTATCATACTGCGTTGAGTGTGGCGGCCCAACCAAATGCTTCAGTTATTAACATAGTGAAGGACATGGTCAAAGATTATGGCGCGATTTACAGCAGTACAAGGGATTACACGCTTTCTGCAATTGATTTATCAGTGTTGCCAGCATTGACCAAGAGCATGGATTCGATCGCGACGATCTTATCAACACTTCTGGCTTCGAATGATAAAGCAGCAGTGAAGCAGGCGATTCGTTTGAGTGGTGATCCGGCTGCATGTACTTATTTTACCGAAACAAGCTACATCGATTTTGGCCACTTCTTGGTCAATTTAAAAAACAACACGCGTAAGGCAAAAGTAAATAACAAACAATTGTTAAAGCAGCTCAACACGGCGATTGCATCAGCTGCTGGCGCACTCAAGAAATGCGTCGTAGCGCAAGTGAAGGGTTCTGATTTCCCTAAGGCAACCGGATTGAGCATGTACATGGAACGGTACACGTATCTTGATTCTGATTATGCTTCTACCCAATTTGCTAGGGATAGCGTGTGGGCGAAGATGCTTAAAGTGTATGCTGCAAGCTAAGAACTGTTTTTTTTCGAGCATTAAGAACCCCCCGATGGTATTTCGCATCGGGGGGTTGATTTATGGGAAGATTTAGTATGCCATTAGGGAGATGTTTGCTTCTGGATGTTTTGTTTTGGTAGTTCTGCCGTGCAGCATAGCTCTTTGCAATCGCAGCAGTCTGCATGGTTTTGCATATTTACCTTCATGCACTTTGTTTTTTGTTTAAATTCTTCGTAGCACTTAGCGAGCGAGGGTGCTGCGCAATGTTTCATGTTGGTGAGTGTTTTTTGTAACGGGTCCATTTACGTTCCTTTTGGTTATTTATTTTATCCAATCAATTTACGATAAATAAACTCTACATGCTTGCGAATCGATTTTTGCGATCTTTTTGCTTCGCCATCATTCACGTTATCGAAGATGTACATGGCTACTGCGCCATTTCGATCTTTGATCACTGAGATATCAATGCCATGCCCCTCACCTTGATTTGGGCTATCGGTGGTATAGGACATAATTCCCGCGCAAAAGTGAATACAAATCGGGCCGCCAGATTGTTTAAATAGGTGCGTTAAACGCGTCCATTCCTTGTTTTGATGTTTTACTGAGCCAATATCATCGGGTTGATTGTTATCAAAAACTATTTCGGTACCAGTTCCATTATCATTAATTTCCAAATTAATCATGTGTGGCAGGCCCATTTGCTTTGCAATTCTGTATTGCTCGGCGCAATCAGAACCTTTACGCAATGTTCTGCAATTATGCTTACATGCATTGATGAATGTTTGCTCAGAAATTGCGCGACCGCAAATTTCTTGTTCCAGAATTCGCATATTATCGAGTGCGTGGAACGCACATGCCCAATCTTTTTGTGTTGCTACCGGCGCTTCGCTATACACGTGATATATGCCAGGTAGATTCAAGCTTCCGGTCAATTCGGGCAGATTGAGCAATTGATCTTGAGGGAATATGCAGGGTGCAATTCCGGGTCTTACATTGCCGGATTGCTGCGGGCGCGGAGGTGTTTGTTTTGGAGTGGGCATTACCTTTGGCGCACGATAAGCTTTGGCGTCGGCGGCAGGATGAGCTTTAGGTTGAGTTTTTTGTGGTGCCTGTTTTGGTCTAATTTCTTTGCCCGATCTGCCACCATGTTGTTTGAGGAGTGCGATGATCGCTTCTTGATTAGTGTAGGTAGCTTTATCAAGTGGTGTGTCGCCATTCTTGTTGCGAGCGTTGACGTCTGCTCCGTATTCAATTAAATGTCTCACCGATCCAGGGCAACCAAAATAGGCTGCTTCATGAAGTGGTACGTTGCCATAGATATCTTGGGCGTGCACATCGCGTGTCCCTTCGAATTCTAGAATCTCAAGGACCATGGGAGCGTGATTGCGAGTGCCTGCTTCAATGTGTAGTTCTGTTTTATTATCCTCGGTGCAGAAATTGCAGGGCATTTGTTCCATCGCAAGCGCTGGTACTGAGATCAGGGCTGCTAAGATGAGTGTGATGTATGTGTTCGTTTTCCCGTTTACACCTATCCACGTCTTCAGACTTGGCAGGCTACGCCGGGCGAGCATATTTTTTAAATGAGTTTTCATATTATAATCTCCATTTTTGAGTTTATACTATCCCTGAATTTTAGGTGTCCTACTCTGGATCCTATTCAAGGTGTTACATGTATTAATTTATATAATATTTTATATTTGTCAATATTCAGCTGGGTTGGCCAGGGTGATACAGCTTCGAATGCGAGTGCTTCCAGGGTTGGGATATGTTTAAAATACGACCCTTTTTACAACTAGAAAAATTGTGCTACAATAAGGGTATGAAAAACTTCCCAAATGGAGTCTTATTATGGACATTCGAATATTTATCGCCTTATCGTGCCTCAGCCTAACAGCGCCTCTATTTCCCATGGAAAGGTGTAGCTTGAAGGAAGCCATTGAGCTCGCTCGAAATTTGGGCGTTCATGCGGATGATTTTGAGGCCATCACGCAAGCACTTCTTAGAGAATCAGCGGTTGAACATGATACCATTTCGATTTTGAAAGATGCGGCATATGAAACTATTTCCAATGTAATGGTGGAACGGATGATGCATCTCACTCGGGAACCCATCACGCAGGAACCCAAACAAATTGCAGCGCCAAGTGAACCGGTTATTGAAATGCCGGTGGTTGAAGTACCGGTTGTGGTAGCAGATTCATTTGATGCACAATTTGCAAGCAGGCTAGCCGATATGGCATCACTTGGAGACTTGGCCCGCACATTTGAAGCCAATAATGAAACGGAAAATGCGGTGCAAACCCTCCAGGCAATGAGTGCGTTGCACGATACACTGAATGCGGACCTTCAGAAGAATTCAAAAAATAGATGGTTTTTGAGCGGCAACACACTTGCACAAAAATTACGCCTTATGGGCACTCAAACAGTCGATTCTGACGCGGGGCCTTGTATTCCTCATGCTATTAAAGCGAATACTCCATTGCATCATCTCATTTCTCACCATCAACTATTTCTGAGCTGTGGATTCAATTCATTGGCGAATGCGTATGCTCTTGAGCGGCAGGTGCAGGAAGGTTTACCGATTACAATGGAGCGGACGCGCCAGTATGCAGAACAGTGCTTTGCAGCGACGATTGCGAGTTCTGCTTCGTTCAAATCATTAGTTTTTGATGATGGCATTCATATGGCTGATGCGCAGGAGCTCGAACGGACGGCCGATGATGTTCGTGATAAACATAAAATGCCATTTCATGTGATCTATTTGTGTAGTGAAGAATTAGCATCATTTGAAGATGTAACAACTAAAGTACCAATTATTGACCTTATTAAAACCGATCTAGTGGTGCATTTTGTTATCAATATTGCACGTTCTCATTGGTTACTTACTTCGGTTGTTAAGCTCCCGAATTCCTCGTATGCTCTGTATCATCTTAATTCATTTAATGATCCGATCGATGTGGGTCAGCTGGGCGGGGTGATGGCGTATATTGATGGCTTGGTTTGGGTGGCAGCAAATAAATAATATTTCATATCTTGATTTTCCTGTCCGATAACGAAAAATTCCCATGTTAGCTTTTCGCTAGTGTGGGAATTTTTTTGTGCTGGGGTTGCGTTGTGAAAAATTTGTAATGACTGGCGGAGTGCCAGATTGCCATTCTTCCGTCTGATCCGTCGTCGCTAGTGCAGGTCTTCCGACTTTGCTAGCTATGCCGGACGCGTAATTTTGAAGAAGAATGAAAAAATTATAAGGATGGCGGAGTGCCCTGGCCCGCACATCTGCGTCCGATAATTAATCGGCTATAACAAGCTCTTTCTCTCGATGGCGGCATTCCGCGCGAGCGGCCAGGGCACTCCGCCTCCGGCATCACCCCATTCGAGCAGGGGGGCACGAGATGGGGGGTGAAGCCTTCGGCTTCGTGAATAAAAATAAGAATAAGAATAAGTAAGAATAAGAATGAAGAAAAAGATAATAAGGAATGTCCCTCCCCTCAATACTTCGGGGCAGGCAATCGGGCGTGTCCGGCGTAGTCTGCCGAGCATGAAGGCCCGGACAGATGTAGACGGGACGAACGGGTTAAAAAACATCGGAAAACAAAGACTAATTAAGACCCGCATTGAGTCGATGAAAGTCGATGATCTTCGTAATCGCCATAAGATTTTCAAATTAGGGAATTTAAGATTTTAATTTTTTTTTCGGAATTATATAAAAGTAAGGGGGGAACGATGGCAAATGCGAGAACAAATAAGAGCTATTCGGAATTACATTATTGATGCTTAAACGGGTTCACCTCTGCGTAGAAGCCGCGATTCTAAACGATAACCAAAGAAACCAAAGAAACATAACAAAGGAATTTATTAAATTAAAAGAATAAGAATTAAAGGTATTAGTATACAGGTAGATTGTTGGTGTCATTGTGTGAGTGATGGGCGCTCTAGGTGTAGGTGTAGGGGTAACGGAAGTAGGTGTATGCGTATACAGATAGGAGAACGCGCACACATACACAGACAAGAAGAGCGAACCAATCGAACGTCAACCAATCACATGCGCGTATACACGTACCATCACACGTATCTATTAAAAAAAATCTTATTCATGAATCTCCTCTTTAATCAGAATTTAGATATTGTTTAAAAATCATTATTGTAAAAAAACTTCATTCCTCTTTTGATCTAAACAACTAAGAACTCTAAAACGGGAAAGCTGGCGCGCCCCGCGCGTGCATATATTCTAGGGTAACTGAGGCGTACACCCTTGAGATGTGTGATTTGTTTAGAAGAATAGGTCCAAGAGTCTTTGAATGTCTGCCATGCAAAACACATTGCGACCATGGTGAATGTAATGCTTCATTCTGCAATCAATTATATGCCTCAAGCGCCTCTTCGCACTCAATCGTTATGAGGATTGATATTGTGCTCTCGAGATTTCATGGCAGATAAGGATGAGCAAGCGAGTGTCATAAAAATGAGAGCTAGTTTATTCATGGTGTATCAATTCTTTGTCTTATGTTCGAATTGTGCAATGGTTGCGTCTATGCATTTCGGGTTAAGGTCATCGATCGGAAGGAAGTCGAAGGCTGATTCGTTATTTAGATTTCGTTGCTCTAGTAGCGTCAAAAGAGTTGCTCTTAATACATGAGGCTTTAGCAAGCGCTCACCTTGGCGCACAAATTCCTTTAGCCGATAATCTCTATTACCCAGGCGAGTCAGGCATAGCATGAATGTTTTTGCTTGTTTCCGTGCGTTTATAAAATGCTCGATGATTGCTTGGCAAAGACGCGGTCTTCTTGTTGACCTATCGTCATCAGAATCAGAGAACCAACCCCTTTTTTTGATGCTATGATCAAAAAAGTTTCGTTATGCTTATTGAGTTTAATAAGTGGATCAAGGCCCGATTTCAGAAGGAGAGTGGATGTTTTTACTACAGTTGTCCATACTGGTCCTCTAAATTTTGTATTACGTAAGATAGCCCAAGCTTCAGGTATTCCCTGTAGGACGGCTTTTCTATCAATGAGTAGTTTGCATATTTCAGTAGTTTGCTCTTGGCAAGCGGCTACAAGAGGCGTGGTGCCATCTTTTTCGGGGGTGTTCACATCAGCACCGGCTTCGATAAGAAGTTTAATTATGCTTGAACTACTGCGTCTGATGGCAGCAACAAGCGGTGTTTCTCCTATGATGGGCTCCCAGCAATTTGCTCTCACCTCATAATCAACTATATTGAGGTTTGGATTGGCACCATTTTCAAGAAGGAGCTTGCATGATTCTTCTTGAAAATGGCATACGCAGCAGTGAAGAATGGTCTTATATTGACTAGATTTGCCCATGCGGCGATCAACATTTGCTCCATCATCAATGAGTTGTTGGGCTTCTGCTCGATTAATATACTTTTGCATTTGCATAAGTTCGTTACAAAGCTTATCATCGAGGATTTGTTGGTTCGGATGATCAAGTTCCATCGCCCCAACCGGCTGCACCATACCAAGCATAAGAATTAATACAAATTTGTTCACGAATCTTCCCTGTAAATTAAGCTTTATTGTGCTTTTGATTGTAAGGCAAATTCTATGAAAAATCCATCTTCATTGTGCATGCTGCCGTCTCTTTGATAACTCAGCACAATGAAGAGGGAAGCTTTGCTATAAGCCCATATGAATTCATAATGTAGGTAATCAATGGATAGAGCACAATGCCAGTGGCTATTGAGCAGCCGAGGATAAATAAGATAAAGCGTGTTGGGAAGGTAACAGCGTAAAGCTTGCGGGCAAACCAAACCATAGCAAAGAGGCTCGTCAGCCGTACAGCGTGAATTGCCAAAATACTTTCAAAGAGCCCCATATGGGTCATAATGTGCCCGGAAATAAACAAGATAATAATCATAAGATAGGGAACATATGCATAAAATAGATACCAGTATCGTTGCTTGACTTCGAGCATTCGTTCATAAGGCAAAAAAAGTGATTCAATCAGATACGCAATTGCCATAGTGGTAAGCGAATAGAGCATAAATTGATTGCCGGGTGAAGGGATCGAGATGAATAGAGCTAAGACGATAATAATCA
>Ga0163144_10029364_pt1 | contig 10560 bp, 8 predicted proteins | sample OliLak19BULKMAT1_FD_123175 | JGI IMG/M metagenome (GOLD analysis project Ga0163144, IMG submission 123175) | Freshwater microbial mat bacterial communities from Lake Vanda, McMurdo Dry Valleys, Antarctica - Oligotrophic Lake LV.19.BULKMAT1 | ecosystem: Environmental > Aquatic > Freshwater > Lake...
CTTCAACAATCTACGGTATAGAACCGGATTCAGAGGGGAACCTGTGGTGTTCAACTCAAAATGGAATAGTCAAACTGGATTCAAAGGGTCAATTGATAAAAAGATTCACAACTGCTGATGGCTTGCAGGGTGACGATTTCGCCTTGGGAGCATCATTCACTAGTCGGGATGGGCTCATTTACTTTGGGGGGGTCAATGGATACAACAGGTTTGATCCAAATGAGGTTAGTATCGATAGTTCACCGTCCCCAATGAGATTAACCAGTATCAGGCTTCCTAAAAATGACGAGCGAAATATGGGGGACGTTGACGAACTCAAATCTTTACAACTTACCCACAATGACCACTTCGTCACGTTCCAATTTAGTGTACTTGATTTCATTTCCCCCGAAAAAAACCAGTTTCGTTACAAGCTTGAAAGCTTCGACCCTGACTGGGTTGAAAACGGCACTAGAAACACTGCCACTTACACTAGCTTACCCGCCGGTGAGTACGTCCTCCGTGTACAGGGCGCGAACTCCGCCGGCATCTGGAATCGAGATGGCATCTCTCTTGCAGTTCGTGTACTACCACCACCCTGGTTAACATGGTGGGCATATACTATATATGCCATAGCACTATTGTTTATGGGATGGGGGGTGCATCGCATTTATCATAGCTATGCCGTCGACAGAGAGTCAGCCCGGCAAGCAACAGAGATGTTCGAAGCTGCAAACAAAGCGGACGACGAAATGCAGGAACAGATGGAACTGCAGGACGAACTAATTCAATCATCGTTTCAGCATAACCGAACGACGTTATCTTTGGTAAGCGATTTTATATCCCATCGAAGCAACAACCATCCAGATGACGTTATACGTGAATTGACAGACAGCAGCGTCAAGCGAATAGCTGCTCTTTCTATCCTTGAAGATTGCCTTTACTTCCAGGCAGGTGAGTCAGTTGCTAATCTGCACAAATACACTGAAAATATTATCCCAGTACTACTAAAAAGTTCGTCGGTTGGGCCCGAAACAATAATCACGATCAATGAAATTACATCAACACTACTATCAGCACAATTGGCAACACCGCTTTCTTTGGTTATCTACGAATTATTGGAAAACTGCATGCAACATGCCTTTGATTTGAATTCGCCCGCGAACTATATTCGCTTGAAATTGGCACCCAGTACAACTGGTGAGCCGGCAGCAAGCAGTTTTGAACTGTCTGTCGGTGATAGTGGTGTTGGTCTTCCTGATTCTATCGAGAATCTGGCTCTTGAAAACTCTGGAATTGCCATCGTGCAATCCATCGTGAAAAAGCTGGGCGGTACTTTACAGTGCTCGGACACTAGCGGTACTACAATTTCGATGACATTTCCCGACCCAAGCGAATCGTATAATCGAGACAACCAAGTGAATCCCACCTAGTCAGCCTGCCAGCTGCAATGGTACATTATCGGTCGCTGCAGCTAAATCAATTCCCGACATGGGAGAGATGGAGATATAGCTACATCAACCGCATCTTTAATAAAAATGATTCTGGCAGGGGATATTGGACAAGAGCGAAATTCGACTGCATGCATTCGGTAGGGCGTGCCACCTTGTTGTCGATAACAGCAATGGCAGAGGCACAGAACTTCTGTATCTGTGTCAGGACGAACTAAAAAGAATAGAAGATAAGTTCAGCGCTTATCTGCCCGATAGCATTACCAGCCGGATCAATCAGTCAGCGGGAACAGGTTGCTTTGTACCGCTTGACGCTGAAGCACGAAGTTTATTTCACTATGTTGATGCTCTTTGGCATGAGAGTAAACATATCTTTGACCCCACCACACGAGTTCTGCAGGACTGCTATAACAGCGCAGGCAAGTTGCTCGCTTCTCGCAATCAGCTCGAGGGTATGCTCAAGCTAGTGGGTTGGCGTAATCTCGAGATAACAGATACAGGCGCACATATGTCAGGCAAGGGCATGCTCGTCGATTTGAACAGCTGTATTCGGCCTTATGCCTTGGATTCGCTACGCAAGCTTTTGCTGCACAATGCTGTAAATCATGCTTTTATTGAATTGGGCCAGGAAGTAGCCAGCATCGGCAAACAGCCAGATGGGGCCAACTGGCTGGTTGGCGTGCGCGTGCCGAAAGGCTCTCGCGCTGCGATAGTTCGACTCAAGTTGAACCACAAGGGTTTTGCCATTCGCGGCGACTTCGAACAAACAGTGATGCAGGATGGAGAGCACTTCGGGCGTGCGTTGAGTCCGGTGGATGGCCAGCCTATCCCCGGTTTACTCAGTGTCGCCGTCATTGCAGATAACTGCCTTACGGCCTGCAGCGCGGCCAGTGTGGCCCGATTGAAAACTGAAGCCACAGGCATAAAATGGCTGGAAAAACTTGGCCTGCCATGGATGGCTGTGGATCGACAGCTTAACTGCCACGGGCCTTTGGCCCCAAAATGCTGATGGTTTTAACGACCCTCGAAAAAGGGACTGCGTTTTTCGCGCTTGGCTGCAAAACCCTCTCGCAGATCCCGCGATTCAAGACACAAAATCGACAAACCCCTGGCAGCCTCCTGGTCGATGGTACCGGTAGCAGCCTGCCGCAGAATGCTTTTCATTGATTGAACTGCCAGTGGCGCCAGACCTGCGATATGCTGGGCAAAATTATTCGCAAAGCCATCCAGATTCCGTGCCAACACCAGGTGGTCCAGAAAACCCATCTCCAGCAACGCTAGCGCGCTGAACTCCTCAGAGGCGACCAGAATCCGCTTGGTCAGGTTTACCCCCAAGCACTCGACAAAGCGACTAATGCCCGATAGCGGATAGCACAGACCAATCGCGGCAGCCGGTACTCGCATGCGACATCCCTCAATACCAATGCGAAAATCACAACTTACGGCAAGCTCGACCCCACCCCCGAACACGTCGCCGTTCATGGCGCAAATGGTTGGAATCGCCAGATCGGCAAGTTGGCCAGTCACCTGCTGGAAAGCCTCGTCACCGATTTGGCCATCGCTCAACTCCTGCAAAGACGCACCGGCGCAAAATGTTTTTTCGCCGACACCAGTTACAATCAATACTCGTAGGTGTTGATCGGCCGCTATCTGGGTCAATTGCGCTTTGATAGCTTCCAACTGCTCCTGGCCGAGCGCGTTGTGGCGCTGCGGATTATTCAAAACCAGTCGGCCCACGTGCCCAGTGCAATTGTAAAGGATTGTGTCTGTCATACAGTTTTCACTGGAAATTGTCGCAGGTAGTCTGGCACAAGCTGGTAGTTGCTGCCACTGGCCCACCAAATTTGTGGACACTGACACCACCGGACAGCATACTGAATCAGGGGAGGAGAGCCTACGCAATGATAAGACGTTGTACCTGGTGCGGGGATGATCCGCTCTACGTTGCGTATCACGATATGGAGTGGGGCGTCCCGGTTCGCGATGACCAAACCCTGTTTGAGTTCCTGATCCTGGAAGGCGCTCAGGCGGGGCTCTCGTGGATTACGATTCTGCGCAAGCGTGAGAACTACCGGAATCTATTCGACAATTTTGATGTTGGGATGATTGCCCGCTACAGCGACAAGAAACTGGATGGGCTGTTGCTGGATCCGCAAATCATCCGCAATCGCCTCAAGGTGTATGGTGCCCGGAAGAATGCTCGCGCCTTTCTTGACGTACAGCGCGAGCGAGGCAGCTTTTCTGACTATATCTGGGATTTTGTCGACGGCCAGCCGATTCAAAACCGGTGGGGATCGATACGGGATGTACCGGCAACCAGTACGATTTCTGACACATTGAGCAAGGACATGAAAAAGCGCGGCTTCACTTTCGTCGGATCTACCATCATGTATGCCCACATGCAGGCCACAGGGATGGTAAACGACCACACCATTGACTGTTTTCGACACGGGGAATGCCTGCAACTGGTTTAAGTCACCCTAACCTTGCCTTGAGCTGATAAAATGGCGGGGCAATCTACGAGAATTCTCCTTGTCAGTTTCCCCGCGAATGGAACAATCCTCAGCCAGCCGGAATGTCTGGCGCCTGGCGTGGCCGACTATAGTCTCAAACCTGCTAGTGACCACGGTGGGCTTCCTGCACATTAAAATTGTTGCCACGTTAGGCACCACATCGGTTGCTGCAGTGACCACTGGGCACCGGGTGTTCTTCCTGGTGCAGGCCATCCTCATGGGTGTGTCGGTTGCGTCCACCGCCCTCATAGCGCGCAGCTGGGGTGCACAGCAACTGAGACAGGCAGAATTGGTTTCCTGGTCCTCTCTGGTGATATCGGTGGCGCTGGCGGCGGCGCTCAGCGTGCCGATACTGTTCGCACCCACAGCCGTCGCGGCTCTGTTCGGGCTCGATGACCAAACCACTGCGCTCGCTGCGGGCTTCATTTTCTGGTTGGGTTGGTTCAATGTCTTCGCGGCTGTGAACATGATGCTGGGCACCGCGCTGAGGGCTACAGGGGACGTCATCACTCCGCTGTGGTTTCTATTGGTCAGTTCGGTACTGAATGTGACATTCGCTTATCTGTTGGCCTTTGGTATCGGCCCCCTGCCCCAACTCGGTGTCGCCGGGGTTGCCCTCGGGGGCAGTTTTGGTGCAGCGCTCATTACCGTCATTTTCGTGGCCTTCTGGTGGCGTGGCAATTTTAATCTCAAACCGCCAAAGCAAGTCGCCGTGGATTGGACTGCGTCCCGTCAGTTGATCACCATTGGCGCTCCCTCAGTTCTGGAACAGGCCATCGTGCAGTTGGCCTTCCTGGCTTTTTTCGCCATCGTGGCCCACTACGGCACAGGCGCTTACGCCGCCTACGGTATCGGCATCACTTTGGTCGCTTTTTCAATCGTAATCGGGTTTGGTTTCGGCATTGCCACGGCAACTCTCGTGGGACAGCAGTTGGGAGCGGGGCAAACCGAATTGGCGGTGCTGGCAGTTTCGCGCTCGCTACGCATGTCACTGGCAGCCATGACAATCTTGTCCATTTTGCTGTCCTGGTTCGCTGAGGACCTCGCAAGATTCATGATCGACGATCCACAAGTCGTTCACCTCACTGTGGTATTTATATACATCATTGCACTGGCCCAGCCACTTATGGCCTTTGAATTCACCCTGGGCGGTGCTTTGCGTGGTGCCGGCGACACAAGATTCCCGCTGATTGCAACCTTTTGCGGCATCATCCTGGGGCGCCTGATTCCCGCCCTGACCTTTCTGTGGCTAGAGCTCTCCGTCTACTGGATTTTCTCTGTTATGCTTTTCGACTACAGCATCAAGGCGGTGTTGCTCATTTACCGCTATCGCTCGCGCAAGTGGCTCAACATCAAAATTGGCCTGCCCGATTGACCTGCTCCAGACAACGCTATAGATAGCAACAAATAGAATACCTAAGGATATATTTTTCAATGGGCTATTACCGCGCACCGGTGCCTCAACGGCCTCATTCGCAGGAGAATTTTTAGTGAGTAGTGATTTGGATAAGCTTCTCCAACTTCTCGAAGTTGAGAAAATTGATAAGTACCTGTTCAGTGGCAACAGTCCCAAACGCCCATCGCGCATATTTGGGGGCCAAGTTCTGGCGCAGTCACTGAACGCAGCGCTGCGCACTGTGGACGCGACACGAATTGCCCACTCCATGCACGCTTATTTCCTGCGGCCTGGCAACCCCGAAAAAAAAGTCATCTACGAAGTAGTCGCCATTCGTGACGGCAAAAGTTTCACTACCCGAAACGTGGTTGCCAGGCAGGACAGTGTTGCCATCTTTAATTCTTCGATCTCTTTTCACAAGGAAGAACCGGGACTAGCGCATCAATGTGATGCTCTCCAGGTGCCCCCGCCGGAAGAGCTTGAGTCCGATCACGAGCGCTGGTCCCGGTTGGCGCAGGAAAACCCGGGCAAGATAGAAGCACCCGGATTCCAGCCCATCGAACGCAGATCGGTGCGCCAGCGTGACTATCTTAGCCCACAACCCCAGGAGCCGCAGCAGCAGGTCTGGGTGCGCGCGCTGGGCAATCTGGGGGACGATCTGTGTCGGCACCAGACCGTGTTGGCGTTCATATCGGACTATGGCTTGCTGGGCACGGCACTCCTGGCACATCCGTATACCGGTATGAGCAAGAATCTGCAGTCGGCAAGCTTGGACCATGCGCTGTGGTTTCATCGCCCCTTCAAGGCAGACGAATACCTGTTGTATTGCATGGACAGCCCCATTACTGCCGGAGGACGCGGTTTTAGCCGGGGTGCGTTCTACACGCGCGATGGCCTCCTGGTGGCATCCACCGCCCAAGAGTCACTGCTGCGCCTTCTTGATAAGTAAATATCCCCCGGCAAAGGCGGTGGCTTTAGTTTGTAGGCCGCTTAAGGGGGCGTTTCATTACAACCCATTGCACCTGATCTATCCTTCGATGAAGCACCATTAGAGGCTGCGTTGCGGCGCGTGGCAGTGCGCATGCCCCGCTTGCTCAAACGGCTAAGACATTCGCCGCGGAGCATGCGCACTGCCACTCGCCTTGCAGCATGCGAACATCACACACATTCAGTTCACTGCGTGAGAGTCACTCCGGCAGAGCCGGGAGGTCTCCCTTTGTACTAGTTGACCGGCGTCGTCATTTTGTCAAAATCGGCACGGGCTGCTTAGCGATAGCTTAGAAGATCTTCACCCCGCTGCCCGCCAAGAACCTGCAGGAAAGAGCAGTCATTGAAATAGGACAGAGAGATTTTGGAGCTGCTGTAAAACAGCTGTGTGATGGAACAATTCAGGATGGGCTCATACAACTGGTAAGTCTGCTCACCGCCAAGACCAAGGACCTGGGCGACAATAGTGGCCAGCGTACCACCGGAGGTGAAAATACCGACCGTTTTGCCACTCCCCTGGTCCTGTATTACATCTGCAATGGCCTGGCGGGTGCCGTCGGAGAACTCTGCCCAACTCTGTATTCGCGGATCTTCACACGCTGGAGAAACCCAGTAGTTGAATACAGCATCGATAACCTTCTGGTAATCCTTACTGGAACTTAAGCCCTTCGCAACCAGCGCCTGTACTTTTGGGTTGATTTTCACTACGTCAGGCATCAGGTATTTCAACTGCGCGTCGTTCTGGATTTCGTTGAAGCGAGGGTCAATATGGAGGGGTACGTTTTTAGGCTGACTGGCAATTGCCAGTCGGGCGGTTTCGCGCTGGCGTGACAGATCACCACTGTAGACCGCGTCAAAGTGCACGCCGCTAGCGCAGAAATACTCGCCCACCACGGCCGCCTGACGACATCCCAGTGCCGAGAGTTTGTCGTAATTTTCAGCGCCGAATGACGCCTGACCGTGGCGTATGAGGTATAGGGTTGCCATCAAGTACTCACTGATACGGGTTTGGACTGGCGACTAAAGCGAAGTTCACGCCGATAGGGAAAGAAATCCTCGACGTGGCCACTGTCTATTTTATGCTGCAGTCCCTGCCAGAACGACGCCTCGTAGATATCACTGTGCCGTGTGTCAAACACCTCTCGCGCCCTCTGGTTGCCGGAGAAAAACAGAGAAAACTCCTCCGGAAAAATGTCATTGGGGCCCACCGTGTACCAGGGTTTGCTGGACATTTCCTCGGCTTCAGTACGCGGCTTGGGTATGGTACGGAAATGACAGTCGGTCAGCGGCACAATTTCATCGTAGTCGTAAAATACCACCCGGCCGTGGCGTGTTACGCCGAAATTTTTAAGCAGCATATCACCCGGAAAGATATTGGCCGCAGCCAACTGCTTGATGGCGTTGCCGTATTCATCCATAACCGCCTCTACCTGCTCATCCGTGGCATTGCGCAGATAGAGATTGAGGGGTGTCATACGACGCTCTACGTACACATGCTTGATCAGCAGCGCCTTGCCATGCTCCTCGATCACTGAGGGCGCGACCTTGCGCAGTTCGTCCATCAATTCGTCGGAGAATCGTTCCCTGGCAAACGCGAGATTGGTAAATTCCTGGGTGTCCGCCATACGGCCGACGCGGTCCCAACGTTTTACCAGTGCGTACTTGGCCTTCACCTGCTCGCGGGTCATATCCTTGGGCGGTGTAAACCTGTCCTTGATGACCTTGAATACGAAATCATAGGACGGCAGGGTAAACACCGTCATCACCATACCCTTTATGCCCGGTGCGATATTGAACTGGTCACTGGTGCTCTGCATATGCCGGTATGCACAGCGGTAATAGTATGTTTTGCCGTGTTTGTTGTGTCCCATAGCACTGTAGATTTCGGAAATGGGTTTAGCCGGCATGAGTTGCTGCAGGAACAAAACCCATTGCGCGGGGATAGTGGCATCCACCAGAAAGTAGGATCGGGTGAAGCTGAACAGCACGCTCACCATATCCGAGCCGAACAGGATGGTATCGACGTAAACCGCGCCTGCGTCATTGTGCAGAATAGGCAACACGATCGGCATGGACCGTCCGCCGGACAGGATTCGCCCGACGATGTAGGCACCCTTGTTGCGAAAAAAATGGTGTGCCAGGATCTGCAACTCTGCGTCATCTTCATTGAGGTCGAAACGCGGTGCGAGATTCCTGAGTATCGCGTCCCGGATATTGTCAATATCCCGGTAGAGGTCTTCATAGGGAATAGCAAATGCATAGTCCTTGAGAACTCTTTCCAGCAGGGTGTTGAGCGGCTCATCCAGCCTGTAGGTGCGGTACACCTTGCTGACATCCGCCCGCGGCATATCGCTTTGGGATGAGAACACAAAGGCGAATTCATCGCGAATTTTTCGATGTCTGAAGACCGCACAATAAACAGAATTGAAGAATGTTTCGGCGATCTCAAAATTATTGTAGCCGTCGATCAACTGCGCATAGATCCGCCTTGCGCCCCGCCAAAATTCGAAGTCGTGAAGATCCTGCCCTGCTATGAGCTCGACATCCTCATAGATCTGTTTAGTCTTGGCCTTGTAAAGATCGATACGTTGAATCGAGGCATGTCGGATACCGAGCCAGTCGGCATTTTCAAAGCGTGACCTGGCGGCCAACGTAATATTCTGAAACTCCGCAAAGTAGGACTCGAATCCATTTAATATGGCGCGCGCAAAGCGCTCCTGGGATTCCACCCCCTGCCTCACAGCATCTCCCGCGCAAACAGCTCCAGAATTGCTGGACTGGTCACACTTAACAGCATGGAACCCACCTCGCCACGTTTCCCAGCTGCCTTCCAGGGCGCCAGCCGCTCGACGATCCTGCCGTGTGATCCTACCAGGGCCACTGCGTCGATAAACTCATTCGGCACCAGGGCCTGGGCTTCCGTTTTCTTTCCGCTGAGATACAAATCCTGTATGCGCGTGGCCACCTCGCCATAGCCGAGACGCGCGGCATAGTCGTGGTAGAAATTTTTTCCCTTCGCTCCCATGCCTCCGATATACAGTGCCAGCCAGGGTCGCAGTGAATCAAACGCCGCGGCGAGATCATCGTTTGCCGCCACCATGACAAAAGGAGCAACGTCAAAATTCTGCAGACTTTTGCCAATGCCGGCCTTGGCGAAACCCTGTTCCAGGTGCTCACCCAGAAGGCTGTACTTATTGGGGTCCATCCACACCGGGAATACGCCATCGGCCACTTCGCCAGCGCATTGCAATCCCGCGGGGGTAATGGACGCGGTGTAAATAGGTACCTCGGGACAGCGCTCCAGAATGGACTTCAAGGGCTTGCCCAGCCCGGTGGTGCCCTCCTCCCTGTTCGGCATGTGGTAGATCTGACCATCGAACTCCACCGGCCCCTCGCGCGCCATTATCTTGCGCATGATCTGGATGTATTCCCGGGTCCGGGTGACGGGCTTGCCGTAGGGGACGCCGTGCCAGCCTTCCACCACCTGGGGACCGGAAGCACCCAGGCCTGCGATAAACCGCCCGCCTGACAACTGGTGCAGCGACATGGATGTCATGGCACACAAGGCCGGGGTGCGCGCCGGCATCTGCATGATGGCCGTACCCACCCTGATCTTTTTCGTCTGGGCCAATACCCAGGCCGCCAGCGACACGGCGTCATTGCCGTAGGCTTCTGCGGTCCATACGGAATCGAAGCCCATGGATTCGGCCTGTTTTATAAGCGCCATGGGGACGTGAATTTGTTTGCCGGAGTAGCCCAGCAGAAAGCCCAGTTTCATAGATGTTCTCCAATAGTGGCCAGGGCGGCCTTAATACAACAGGCTGTAGAGTTTGCGCTGGTATTCTACGGCCAGCGGGTCGCCTTTACCCAGTGACGCAATGGTATCCAACAGCATGCGTTTGGTGCTGCCATTGCCGTGGCCAAGGTCCTTGCGCAAAATCGCGATCAGATGCTCCATGCCTTCCCGGAACTGCCTATTATTAGTGTATTGCACACCCAACTGGTAGCGCACTTCGAGGTCATCAGGGCTGGCGGCCAGGCGCTGCTCCAGTGCCGCGATTTCTGGTGACTTCGCCACTTCCCGCTTGATCTCCAACTGCGCACGCAGCTGCTCATAGCCGGCGTCCCGGTCCACCATCCGCACACCGTCCAATACTGTTTCCGCCTCATCCAGTCGCAGGCATTCGATGAGGGCCCGGGTGTAGGCCAGAGTGATATCGTGACGCTGCCGGGA
>Ga0163144_10029365_pt1 | contig 10560 bp, 11 predicted proteins | sample OliLak19BULKMAT1_FD_123175 | JGI IMG/M metagenome (GOLD analysis project Ga0163144, IMG submission 123175) | Freshwater microbial mat bacterial communities from Lake Vanda, McMurdo Dry Valleys, Antarctica - Oligotrophic Lake LV.19.BULKMAT1 | ecosystem: Environmental > Aquatic > Freshwater >...
GCAGATCAAACTCAACGAGAAGCCACCAGCTTCCATCATGCAAGTGAGTTTCGATCCGGTTGCAAACAACCTGTACATTGTCGATCAACCTTTTCTAGAACGCGGTGGCATTTTTGTTATTGATGCAAAAAGCCTTCGGCAGAAAAAATTTCTTTCAAGAGCAGAGGTTGTCTATTTGTCAACGTTTGACTCTGAGCGAACACTCGGAATTCAATTTACCAACGTGGCTCTCAATGACCGATTCAATTCCATTGATCGAAAAACCCTTGAACTGCAAAAAACCACCTCCTTTAGCGCGCAATTTGATTGTCTACTTTTTCCCACACAATCCAAACTATTGAATGCGTTACGGGTGGAGCGAACAAATTATGCCTCGAAGTTTTACATGCATGAATGTTTCTCAAGAGATGGTGTTCTCGCTTCTCAAATGTTCAGTGCATTGGACGACGGCTCTAACGGATTTTATGCATTTAGACAGGTTAGTACGAAAAAGCCAAGTGCGCCGCTAATTGTTTCTAATACTCGCCTTCAAGAAGGCGAATGCACCATGAATATTGAAAAGGCCATTTGCTGGCAATGGCAATTGTCAAAACAATCTAGAGCAGAGCTGATCGACTTGAGCACCGGGCAAATCCGTAAAATTCCGAGGCACGTGGAAGATGCACCAATCGGTCCGGCGAATGTACTTGCAACCGGCAAAGACTTTATTGTTTTACAGGTCGGAAACAATGCCACGGACCACAAATATTACATCGCAAGTGATTCCAACCATTGGGACTTAAAGCCTTACGATGATTTAAACAAGATTAAGGGCGAGTGGCTTGTAAGCATGTATGAAATTGAAAATTACTGAGCGCGCAACCCGATAATTCACCGCGCCTGTCGACTTAAAATCGCCGTTTTTGCTTTAAATCAACCGCATTGTGTGAAAGGGCCACCCGCTCTATGTCGCGATGAACTTTGTTGCTTTATTGCTAGCTAAAGCTGCCACTTATCTGCGCCAAAATTTGGCTGTCAAATGTGATCAGCTTTGCGCGCAAAATTGCGGCGTGCGCCACGATAAGTCGATCAAACGGATCGCGCGTGAAGCCAAAATCCAGCGCCCGTTCGGCAACTTCTGCAAACGATTCGCGCGCCACGTGAATGTTGAGCGGATCACGCAAATGCAGCACAATTGGCGCCGCGCGCAGGCGAATGCGCTTAATCTCGAACAGCAGCTCTAGCTCTAGCATGACGGCTGGAGAAAGATAAACCGGCTCGTGATCGAGCGCGCGCAGCGCTTTTGCGCTCAATCCTGCGGTTTTGCCTTCAAACAGCTGCACGGCAATGTGCGTGTCGATCATGATCATGACAGCTGATCGTTTTTAGGTTTCGCGCCGCGACGCTGGCGCTGCAGCGGCGCTTTAACCGCCGGCAACGCGGATTGCTTGATCGGATACTGCACCTGCGGCTCTGCAACTTTAGACAGCGGAAGGCTCATATCAAACCCAGACCAAAGGGCAGGTGATTCGTTCGGCGCAAGCGGGGCGCCTAAGGTCAGCGATTGCGCAACTAAACGACTCAATCGGCCTGTTTCTACCTGCCCGTCCTCACGAATGAGCCGCAAACGAATGCCACGGCGCTCAATCAAGAGCGGTTCGCCGCTTTCAATCACATGATCCGCCAAAGCGAAAAGATTGGTGCGCAGCTCGGTTAGCGAGATGCTCATTTTATGCTCCAGAACATGTACTTAACGTACATATTAAACGAGTGAAGCGAAAATTGCCAGCACTGCAGCGGTAGATTCACTCACGCAAACAGACGCGCTTTATCTGATTACTACGCCCGCTTCCAAATCGCCCCCGTCGCCGTGTCCTCAATCACCACGCCCTGTTCGAGCAGCTCTTTTCTAATCGCATCCGCGCGTTCAAAATCCTTGCGCGCGCGCGCCGCTTGCCGCTCCACCAGCAAATTGTCGAAATGCGCGCTCGTAGGCGCTGCGCCCTGAAACCAAGCATCCACCCCGCTTTGCAGCAGGCCAAGCAGTTCAGCAGCCTGTAAAAAGCGCGCTTTTGCGAGGCCTTTGTGAGCCAAATCTGCGCCCAGAGCCGCTTTGGCAAGCCCGTTTAACTCAGCGAGCGCAACCGGCGTGTTCAAATCCTGGCACAGCGCTTGAAACACCGGGTTTTCAAATGGTGCGCTTTGTAATTGACTGCTATCGGTGCTCGTTATCTCAACCGATTCCAGCGTGCGCAGCGTCGTGTAGAGCCTATTTAAGGTACTTTTGGCTTGCTCAACGGCGCCGTCTGACCAATCTAGCGGCTGACGATAGTGCCCGCTGAGTAAAAAATAGCGCAGGATTTCTGGCGCATATTGCTGCCTTAGCGTGTCGATCAGCAGCGTATTGCCGACTGATTTGCTCATCTTTGCGCCGTTGACCGTCAGCATGCCGTTGTGCAGCCAAAAATTTGCGAACAGCTTTCCACCATGCGCGCAGGTACTTTGTGCGACTTCATTTTCGTGGTGTGGAAACAACAGATCGTTGCCACCTGCATGGATATCCAGAGTTTCACCCAAGTGCGCTTTGCTCATGGCCGAGCACTCAATATGCCAGCCAGGGCGGCCGCGGCCCCAAGGGCTTTCCCAGCCGGGAAGCTCGGGCGTAGACGGTTTCCACAGCACGAAATCCGCAGGGTTTTTCTTGTACGGCGCTACCTCAACGCGAGCGCCCGCAATCATATCCTTGACGCTTCGCCCAGAAAGCTTGCCGTAATCAGGATAGCTATCCACATTGAAAAGCACATGGTTTTGCGCCGCGTAAGCGTGATTAGATGCAATAAGCTGCTCGCACATCGTAATAATGTCGCTGATGTGCGCGGTGGCTTTTGGCTCAACATCCGGCTGATCCGCGCCAACCGCCGCCATATCTTGCCGATAGGCATCCGTAAAACGCTCCGTAATCGTATGGATCGGCACGTTCTGCGCTATCGCAGCGGCATTGATTTTGTCATCAACATCGGTAATGTTGCGCGCATAAATCACGCCGGGATAGATCCGCTTCAGCACCCGCGCTAACAGCCCAAACAGCACCGGCGGGCGCGCATTGCCAAGGTGCGCAAAGTTATAAACCGTCGGCCCGCAGACGTAAAACGTAACGCGCGAAGGATCCGCTGGGCTAAAAGGCTGAAGCGTTCGGGTTCGGGTGTTGTAGAGTGAGATGCCGGGCTGCGTCGGTGCGATCATCGGAAAAACCTATCGGAAAATAGCCCAAAAGCGTGGGCTGACTGCCCGAGTTTAGCGCGTGAAATGCGGGTGCGCTGCCCCAAAAAACGCCAATTCAGGAAAAAATCCTGCTATAGATTCAGCCAAACAACCAAGGCACGGTTCAGGCAAATCGAGCGACTCTACACACGAACCACACTTTTTTTCGGGTTCAAACGTCAAGCTAAGCATGCTGAATTTCTTTAAACGACAAAAAACCCCTGATCTAGCGATATTCGAGGCCCAGTTAGCGGCGCACGCGCATCGCTGGTATAGCGCATGCCTGAGAATTACCAAAGATGTGGGTTTGGCGGAAGATGCGCTGCAAGAAGCCATGCTGAAAGCCTGGGATAGGCGCGCGCAGTTTCGCGCAGAAGCCAATATCACGACCTGGATACACCAAATCGCGGTGAACTGCGCGCTGGATCAGCTTCGAAGGCATAAGAATTTTGCTCCAAATACCGCGCAAATTTTGGATGAGTGCGGCGACGCTCTGCTGAACACGCCAGATTCTTGCGCTGACCCTTTCGGCCATGGCGTGAACCTACAAATGGGTTCACAGCTTGAAAGCGCACTCAAGCAGCTTAGCGACTTGGAGCGCGTGTGTTTTGTACTTAAGCACCTTGAAGGCCACAGCCTGCTTGAGCTAACGCAGCTGCTAAACGCGAGTTTAGACAGCGTTAAACAGGCGCTTTTTCGGGCCACCTCAAAATTACGAACCAATCTTGCCCACTGGCAAACGGAGCCCTAGCATGCGCCCCACGAAAATTGAGCCTCCACAAATCAGCGATGAGCAGCTGCTTTGCTACTACTGGAATGAGGGTTTAAGCGCCGCTGTGCAGAGTCAAATTCACAGCCTGCTTTCACAAGATGCCGCGTTAGCTGCGCGGTTTTCGGCGCTGCAATCTGATTTACTGCGTTTGAAGCAAACCGGTGAACACAAACTATCAGGCGCGGCGGGCGTACGTATTCGACGTGCGCTGGCTGCGCGCGCGAATGCGCCAGAATCTCGCGCCCTGCCCTACTGGCAGTGGGCTACGCCGCTATTGGCCGCATCGTTTATTGCGATTGCGATATTCGTCAAACCTTCGGTCAGCCCTGTTCCATCAACGGAAGTGGCGGGCGCTGCTAATGATAAGCCCGTCATGACTACGCCTAGCGATCAAGTGCTGCGTGCGCTGCAAGTACACCTGAGTGACAGCGAAATGTTGCTTGAAAACTTTAACCCTAGCGACGCTGCCTCCGCTGATTTACTCGCTGAGATCATTGCGCAGAATCAGAGCTTTGAACGACGCGCGAAAGCGCAAGGCCGGAGTGATTTAGCGCGCGCGCTGCGGGCAATGGAGCCGGTGTTACGGGCGTTAGGAAACGCGCAGGAAGTGGATTCACGCGAAAACTTACTTGAGCAACTTGAATTTGAAGCAAAATCCTTGCAAACCAAATTGCCGACGCTGCCGTCAAAACAGGCGCGCACATTTGATGTGCCCACCTCCATTTAAGGAAATTCAGTGATGCACATTAAATCTAAACAATCAGCGGTAAATCCATTGCTTAGCGCCGGCGCTATTGCGCTTTGGTTAGCGATAAGCCTAGCACCTAGCATCGCAACGGCAGTCGATGGCAATGAGCTATCGGCCAAGGAACGGGAGGCGCTTGCTGGGCAAATTGACGTGCCAAACGCCAGCGGATCCCGCCAGAATGCCCGCGCTCAAACGCAAAGGCCAACCGAAGCCGAGGCGCTGGCAATCGCCGCGCTTCGAGCGCTGATGAGCGCACCGCCGGAGCGCGCGCTGCCGTTGATTGAAAAAACGCTGCGTGAGCATAAAAGTGCGCTAGTCAAAGCGCGCGCACTGTTTGTATTGGGGCAAATTGATTCGCCAGCGGCGCAGGCACTGCTGCTTAAAAATGCCCGCGAGCAGACCGGCGATTTGCAGCGCGAAGCCATTCGCAGCATTGGCATTGGCGCCGATGCAGGATCGCTCGCTGCGCTGACTGGCCTTTACGCCAGTGGTGATGCCAAAGTGCAAGATGCAGTGCTGAATGCGCTATTGATTGCTGATGAAAAAAACCAGGTGATGCAGCTAGCCCTGAGTGCAAAAACGCCAGATCAGCGTGAGCGTGCCATGCAAACGCTCGGTGCCATGGGCGCGGTTATGCAGCTGCGCCAGCTCGGCGCGCGCGGTTTTGGCAGTGCTGCGCTCGTGCAAGCGTTTGGCATAGCGGGTGATTTGCAAGGGCTGTTAAAAATCGCGCAGGGCGATGGCGATCCAGCGCTGCGCGCGAAAGCTATTCAAGGCTTAGGCATCATCGGCACACCACAGGCGGTTGCAGCCTTGAGTGATATTTATCGATCAGCAAAAAGCCCTCCGGAAAAAGCTGCGGCATTAAATGGCATGCTGATCGCCAATGATGAAGCGGGCCTGCTGAAGCTCTATCAAGCCAGTACCGAGCCCGATGAAAAGCGCCGCATATTGAGCCAGCTCGGGCGCATGGGCGGCGATGCGGCAATGCAGGCGATAGATGCCGCGTTAAGTGGGCAGCAGCCGTGAGCCGCAGCGTGATTCAATCGCCTAAACGCCTGAAAACACTTACTCAGCAATTAGCAGCCGTGCTCAGCTTAGCTTTGATTCTGATCGCTTTTAATGCAGCGGCTCAAGCCGAACCGGCCATTTCAAAGGTTACTATCGACGGCGAAATCGGTGCAGAAGAATGGGCTGCTGCAACGATCTTTGATGATTTCGTTGAAGTGCAGCCGCTTACATTGACACCGCCGCCCGCGCAATTTCGCACGCAGGCTAAACTGCTTTCCACGCCTGAAGGCTTGGCGGTAGCAATTATTGCGGATCAGGACATCAGCGTTCCGCGCTTGAATGCCAGGGTGCAGCGCGATTTTTCAGAAGTGGTGGATCGCATCAATTTCATGGTGGATTTTGACGCCGACGGCCGCGCCGCCTATAGTTTTACGCTGTCGGCAAGCAACGATATCGCCGATGAAGTGATCACGCGCGAAGTATTGTTTAACAACGACTGGGATGCCAGCTGGCAGCACGCAGTAGAGACTGATGAGCAAGGCTATCGCTATGAAATGCTAATACCGTGGTCAGTCACCTCTATGAAGCCCAGCGGGGAAAGTAAGCGCTCAATTGCCGTGTATTTTGCACGGATAGTGGGCAACACCGGCCAGCGCTTTGCTATGCCTGCGGCATCGTTTACCAAACCGCGTTTTGTGTCTGATTTTCAGCGCATTGAGGTAAACGCATTTGAGCAAAACCTGCTGGCAATAACGCCTTATGCCGTCATGTTGGCTGACTTAAAAAATAGCGATCAAGCTTTCAAAACAGGCGTTGATATCCTGTGGAAACCCGGCAGCAATCATCAGTTTGCGCTGAGCATTAATCCAGATTTCGGGCAAGTTGAAAGCGATCAGCTAGTGGTTAATTTCGAGAATGCCGAAACTTTTTTCACTGACAAACGGCCATTTTTTACCGACAATCAGGCCGCATTTGAATCCAATATGCCGGGCGGTAATTTGCTTTACACAAGGCGCATTGGCGGCCCATCAGACGATGGATCCGGCGCATCCGATATCAACGCTGCCGTGAAAGCGAATGGCAATTTTGGGGATTTTGGCTATGCCATGTTCGGGGCCAGTGAAGATAATGCCGCAGGCCGGGATTTTCTATTCTTGCGGGGCGCGCACCGTAGCGATAAACACGCCGCCACGTTCACGCAAATCGCGGTGGATCGCCCGTTTTTGGATCGAAGCGCGCAGGTATCCGGGCTGCAAGGCGTATTTCGCCCGAATGCGCTATGGACGATTGATACCGCGATTCACCAAAGCCAAATTGAACAAGCGGGCAGCACGGTGCGTGGTTTAGGCGGCGGCATTGTGGCGGATTACGATATGCCAGGGCCATTTCGCCAACAGTATTTTTTCACGCAGGTTGATCGCACGCAAAACTTAAACGATCTGGGTTTTCAAGATCGCAATGACTTTCGCTATTTCGAATGGGAATCAGGCTATCGCCAGGATGAGCTGCCTAAAGAATCCTATTTTGCCAGCCACGCTTGGGAATTTGAGCTGGCTGAGCGCACCAACTTAGATGGCGCAAGGCTGCTGCGCTCAGCGACTTTGCAGCGCCTTTCTGAAGCGCGCGATGGCGGCAATGTGTACTGGTTTTTGCGAATGCGCGCACCGCCTTTTGATGATCGGATTTCGCGCGGCAATGGCATCGTTGCGGTCAAAGGCGGATTACAGGGCTATGTGAGCGGGCTAGTTGCACGCCAGGATAGCGGAAGGCTCAGCTGGGAATGGGCGCTCAACGCTTTTCCAGGCCGGGCGAAGGATGAAAACAACTTCAGCATCTATCTTCAACCCAGGTTTTTTATCAACGAAAAACTCGATTGGAGCGTAGGCGTGTTAGCAACCCGCTGGAACGACTGGCTGCTTTGGCAGCGCGGTAAAACACTTGGCAGTTTCAAGGCAAATACGCTCGATGTGAGCTCGAACTTGAACTGATTTATCTCAGACACGCAAGAGCTGCGCGTCAAGCTGCAAGCGATCGCGATTGACGCCGACCCCGCAATTAGCTACTCGATTGGCGCGCGCGGCCGCTTGATCGAATCGGATGCAGCGATCAATCGCTTTCGCCTGCGCAATCTCGGGTTTCAAATTCGCTATCGCTACAAGCTCGGCAATTTGAGCGATATTTTTGCCGTCTACAGCCGAGGCGGCGCGCAGACCGACCAGCAAGAGGACGGCGTATTCGACACGCTCGGCGAAGCGTTTGAACTGCGCGATTCTGATCAGTTTTTGCTGAAGCTGGCATATCGATTTGACGGCTAAGATCGACTTCCGAATTCGGGCGGAAAGCACCCTACTTAAGATTCGTCTTGCAATCTTTTCAATGCGAGATTGTAAACGCGGCTTTTGTCGCGTTTGCCGACTGCAATAACGGTCACCGTAAGCAGCTGATCTTTTACGCGGTAGACCAAGCGAAAGCCTGATTGTTGCAGCTTAACTTTATAGATATCGGTGGCACCAGAAAGTGCTGCTGCGGGAACATGAGGATGTTGCAAACGTTCGGCTAGCTTTTTCTTAAACTGCGCTTGCACTGTTTCACCGAGCCCATGCCACTCTTTAAGCGCTGACTCAAGAAACGCAAGTTCGTAAGCCATCACTACAGTTCATCAAGCGTAATTTTGATTTGCTTCTCATGCTGTCGTTCGCTCATGATTTGCAAAAGTTCTAGGTCGTCCAATCGCTCAACCATCGCTTCATAGGCCGCTGCAGGAACGCAGTAAAACGCGGGCGTATTTCGATTAAGCACTGCGATAGCCAGGCCTTTGGCACTCGCGATTACTTTCATAGGATTCGCTTTTAATTCCGAAATACTGGTCGCGCGCTCGGTCAATACTTGAAAGGTCATTAGAAAACCCTCCTCATTACGGTAAAAACCTGATTATAGACCGTTTAACGAGTCGGTTAATAGGTCTGTTAAAGCAATTCCATGCTTAAAAAGAATGCATCACCTAAAACCAAATCCCATCCAAAGGCGACGAAGCCGATGCAAATCGCTTTTTGGGGATTCGACCTGCCAAAAAGGCTTCTCGGCCAGCCTCAATGGCTTTGCGCATGGCGCTGGCCATCAGAATGGGATTTTTCGCGCTCGCAATCGCGGTGTTCATCAGCACGCCATCGCAGCCTAATTCCATGGTGATGGCGGCATCGGACGCGGTGCCTACGCCGGCATCCACCAGGATCGGCACGGTCGCTTCTTCAACAATGGTCAGGATATTGTAGGGGTTGCGCACGCCAAGGCCCGAACCAATCGGCGCGGCAAGCGGCATAACCGCTACTGCGCCGCGCAGCGCCATTTCGCGGGCTAGCACGGGGTCATCGTTGGTGTAGACCATGACCTCAAAGCCCTCTTTGACCAAAATATCCAGCGCGGCGAGCGTTTCAATTACGTGTGGAAACAGCGTTTTTTGATCGGCTAGCACTTCCAGCTTGACTAAATTGTGGCCATCCAATAGTTCACGCGCTAATCGGCAGGTGCGCACCGCATCAAGGGCGTTAAAGCAGCCGGCGGTATTGGGCAAAATGGTGTATCGCTTCGGATCGAGCACGTCTAGCAAATTCGGCTCGGCTTTGCTTTGCCCGATATTGACCCGGCGCACCGCGACCGTCACGATTTGCGCGCCCGCAGCTTCAGTGGCGAGCCGCGTTTCCTCTAAATCTTTGTACTTGCCAGTGCCGGTCAACAGCCTGGAAGCATAGGTTTTGCCAGCAATAACCAGCGGCTTTGGGTCAATAAACATGCGATTTTGGACTCCACAATCAGTAAATGGGTAGGAATGGCAGTAGCGCTAACGGCACGAGCTTAGCGGCATCTGGGCGAAATAAATACCGTTTGGCGTCTGCGCCCGCCACATGCCAACTGGCACGAGCGCAAACTATTCGCTATCGTGTAAAAAATCGTGAAACGCTGCAATCTCATGCGGCGCTTAGGAGCATCGACATGACAAACCGCACTAAGGTTTCGGGAGGCGTTTGGGGCAGCGTGGTGGCGCAGCTTAAATCTGACTTTGGCCTTGTGCCTGCTAGCGAAATTGAACTGGCCAAGCTCAGCTTGCCGCAGGCTAAGGATTTGCTGGCGCGCACCGAACGGGAAATGCAGGCCGCCCTGGCAAAGGCCGAGGCAGCACGGCGCCGGGCGAGCAAACTGCAGCTTCAGATAACGCATTCGCCGGATACCCACAAGCTTGCTCAGCTTCAAGTTGAGTTGCAGCAGGCGCAGTCCTACGCTGCGCACGCGCACCGCCTTTTTGAGGTACACAGCCGCGTGCAGTCCAGGCTAATATCAAAGACCCCAAATTCCGTGAAGTTAGGAGACCCAAGCCGCTAATGGATGCTTTTATAGCCAGTATTACGCTGTTTCCTGGGCTGATTCCCTCCGCTTTAATGGGCATCGTGCTGATTTTCTGGCTGCTTTCAATTGTGGGCGCGCTGGATTTAGATCATGTCGGCCCTGATTGGCACGCTGAAATTCACCATGGTGGGCCAGATGGCCTGCACGATGATGCGCACGGCACGCCGGATATGCTGGTGGCGCTAGGCTTTGACCGGCTGCCGTTCTCGGTGGTGGTCAGCTCAATCGTATTCTTTTGGTGGATTTTGACGATCTTGCTTCAGCAATACGTGCTGCCTAGCCTGCCGGGTGATGCAGCTGGCGTGCGCTGGATTAGCGGCAGCATTGGTTTGCTGATTTGCTTCGCGCTAGCGCTGCCGATTGCCGGGCGCTGCGTGCGGCCGCTGAA
>Ga0163144_10029367_pt1 | contig 10559 bp, 5 predicted proteins | sample OliLak19BULKMAT1_FD_123175 | JGI IMG/M metagenome (GOLD analysis project Ga0163144, IMG submission 123175) | Freshwater microbial mat bacterial communities from Lake Vanda, McMurdo Dry Valleys, Antarctica - Oligotrophic Lake LV.19.BULKMAT1 | ecosystem: Environmental > Aquatic > Freshwater > Lake...
CTGACGACGAGGCGGAGGTTACCACCCGACAGCTTGCGCTTGGCGTCTTCGTACTTGAAGTAGATCTTGCGGATCTGAACCACGCGCTTGTGCAGGTCCTGAGCGTTCTCGAGGACGAGGTCTTCGAGGCCAGAAAGCTCTTCCTGGCAGACCTCGAGGTCTTCGCCGGGGTCTTTGATCTTCTGCAACTCAGCGATACGCTGTTCGAGCTCGACCATCTTGGTCGAAATCGACGCCAGCTTCTTCATCAGCGGCGTGACCTTGCTCGTGCGCAGCGAGAGCTCTTCAAGCAGCTTGACACTACGACGACGACGCCGGCGGATGGCGAGCAGGAGCTCGTCGGTCGATTGCTTATTCTTGGCCGAACGCAGGCTTTCCCAGTCGTCGCGATTGCGCTGGAGCATCTTGCGCGTGCTGGTCAGATTCAGCGGGATGCGCTCACCGATCGTGCCCTTGTCGGCCTGATCCTCAGCGGTGCTGATCTTCATCGTGCGGTCGAACGGCAGGTCACCGTCGTCGACCTGCTGCAGGATTTCGACAGCGCTCTGCAAACAGTAGTCGCTCTCAAGCACCTTCGAGCGGAAGATCTTGCGCGTAATTTCAATCTTCTTGGCGAGGTGAATTTCCTCGGGGCGCGTCAGCAGGGGGATCTCGCCCATCTGCGTGAGATACATGCGGACCGGATCATCGATGCGCTTCGTCGACGCCTCGGCCAGCTCGGCCTCGAGGTTCATGTCCAGGACTTCACCCTGGTCATCGACGATCGGCTCGATCTCTTCCTCTTCGACCTTCTTCTTGCGCGGCTTGGGGACCTTGACGAAGTCGCCGATGTCTGATTCGTCGATGAGACGAATATTCATCTCATCGATCGTCATCAGCAACGAGTCGAGCTTGTCCGGTGAAACGACCTCGTCGGGGAGCTTTTCGTTCAACTCCTCGTAGGTGAGGTATCCACGGCTCGTGCCAAGTGCGAGGATCGCGTTAACGCGGTTCTCCACTTCTTCGGGGGACCCTGATCCAATCAGGGGAGTATCGACGACAATGACGGGGGCATCCTTCATAATTCTCGCAAATCCAATCCTCGCCAAACGCATGGCAAGGCCAACTTTCCGAGCCCGGGCCAAGGACATCAGGTTCGTTCCTGATCCCTGTAACGAGGGCATAAACGCTATTCAGTTTTTCTGTCCGCCGTAGGGTGGGCACTGCCCACCTTGTACGGTGTTCAACAAACAACGGTGGGCAGTGCCCACCTTACGAACTGCACATTCAATCATCCCCGCCGCATATCCGGGCGACGGGCTTTTTCCTGCAATTGCCGTAACAGGTCCACTTCGGCCTGTTCGGGCAGGCGGTCGTCGTTCGTGCGACGCAGCGCCGACATCAATTTCTGACCTTCCTGCCGGATGCGCATCTCTTTCAGGTGCGCGATCGATTCGGTCAGGAACACATCTCGATCCACCAGCGACTCGGCCTCTTCGACCAGTTCGACCGCCAGTTGCATCAGGCCCTCGTCACCAAGGTCACCCAGGAACTCATTGAATACCGGCTCACCTTCATCGCGTTGGTGCTGCCAGAACTTTTCGGCCAGCTTCTGCCGACCAAACTCACTGAAATCGACTAAGCCGATGTCCCGTTGAACCTTGTCCCATCGACTGGGCTCGATCAGCAGGACACCCATAATCCATCGTTCCGCACGGTCACGGGCCGTCATTGGACCGCGTGGCGGTTGGTAAGCTGGCTCACCAACAGGCTCTGCTGGCATCTCCGGTTGCCGCATCGGCTTTGACCGGACGGAACCGGGTCGGGCTCGACCGAAGCGTTGGTTGAGCACGTCGGTCGGGATATCCGTCATCCGACTGACCCGCTGCAAGGCCATGCCCCAGCGGACGGTGTCGACTGGTCCGGTCCCACGGGCGACGGCCAACTCTTCTAAGTACTGCTCGACGGCTTTCTGTTTTGCGGTCAGGTCGTCGGTTTCACCGAACTTTTCCGACAGCAACTTCCACTTGAACGATAGCGCGTCGGCGGCGCTATTCAAGACTTTTTCGAACCCTTCGGCCCCGTATTTCAACAAATATTCGTCCGGATCGAGGTCCTCCGGCAACGACGCGATTGCGATCTCGACCGGTTGCGTGAGGAACAAACTCACGGCCCGGTTGACGGCCATGTCACCGGCAGCGTCGGCGTCGAAGAGCAGCACGATCTTGGACGCGAACCGTCGCAGCAGGTTCACGTGCTGCTCGGTCATCGCGGTGCCCAGGATCGACACGACGTTCGACACGCCGTACTGATGGGCCATTACGACGTCGGTGTACCCTTCGACGACCGCGACCGTGCCCGTCTCAACGATCTTCTGCCTGGCCAAATCCAGCCCGAAGACCGACCGGCTCTTGCTGAACAACGGCGTTTCCGGGCTGTTCAGGTACTTGGCGGGGTCTTCCGACCCGGGCATTACTCGGCCACCCAACGCGATCGTCTGACCCGTCTCGTTTCGGATCGGAAACATCAACCGATTGCGAAACGTGTCGTAATGCCCTTCATCGTTCGTCCGTGGCTTGACGAGGCCACCAGCCGCGAGCAGGGCGGGTGGGAACTTTTTCATCGCCGGCGACCGCAGCAGGGCGTCCCAGGCAGCCGGGGCGACACCGATGCGGAAGCGCTTGACCGACTCGTCGTTAATGCCGCGTTGCTCGAGATACTCCCGAGCGGGGCGGCCAAGTTCAGCTTGAGCGAGCTGGTTTTCAAAGAACATTACAGCGGCCGCGTGGGCGTCGAGCAGTTGCTGACGTTCACCCGACTTTTCCTTCGAGACCCCATACTTGGGCATCTCCAGCCCGGCGGCTTCACCGAGCTGCTTCATCGCGTCGATGAACGGGAGCAAGTCCCGTCTCATCACAAAGTCGATTACATTCCCACCGGCCTTGCACCCGAAACAGTGGAAGTACTGCCGTTCGGGGTCCACATTGAAAGACGGCGATTTCTCGTTGTGAAACGGACACAAACCCAGGTACTTACGTCCCTGCCGTTTCAGCGCAACCGTCCTGCCGACGACTTCGACAATGTCGACCGCAGTTAAAACTGCGGACTTGAAGTCACCCGATCCCGACGATCGCTTAGAAGCATCAGAAGCCACTGCTCACCGCGGGTTTGCAGGCCAATTGCCCTGCACCACCCCTTGAAAAGGAGAGCCCGTCGGTCACGGGTTCGTTACAACATCAACGCTCTTCAAACGCCTATACTTCAACGACTTACCGCGGTGGTGAAGCAGCGCAAATATAGCACCACCAATCGTACCGGTCAATTGGCCCCAAGGGCGTCGTTCCCTAACCTGATTGAAGTCATAAACTTATGAAATCATCCTGTCTGTGGCTGTGGGTCCCGATCTCATGATCTTCCACTCGAAGATACACGACAAATCGCACTTCGTCCTATGATTTTTTGCGATTGCATGAGTCAATGCCAGCTACGGCACCTTGTTAACGGAATAATCCTTATGATCGGGGTCGATCATATCGGATACCAACCCGACGGAGGCAGGACCGTCAAACTCTGCCCAGTTTACCGCAAAGCCCGTGGAACGGCGTAGGCGTGCACAGCTTAGCTGGGCACGCCTACGTCTATTCGTTCAGTGCAATTCTTACGCGATCGCGCGACTGTGCTCTTCTAAACGTTGAACGAGCTCGGGCGCCTCTTCTTCCCGATCCCCCACCGAACTCGTCCAGACTAGGGATTCATTCTTCGCGACCGCCCGTTCGATCCGGCGGCAGGCGCTGATCACTGTGCTATGGTTGCGCTTGCCCATGCGCGTCCCGATTTCCGGGAAGCTCAGCTTGGCCGTTTTGCGGATGAGGTACATCGCGATGCTGCGGGCGAGACTGATCGTCCGTTGACGCCGGCCTGACATCAGGTCCTTGGATTCCAAACCGAAATAATCGCAGACCGACTGCAGCACGTTTTCCGGCTTCACGGGTTGTACGAGCTGGCGGTCCAAATCGCCTAACGCCTGCTGGGCGAGCGTCACGTCTGCCTGCTGGCCACCCACCTTCACGTGGGCGGCGATCCGGACGATAGCGCCCTCCAGTTCACGCACGTTCTGCGTCACCCGGCGGGCGACCCAGCTGATGACCTCTTCACTCAATTCCAACCGGCTTCGCAAAGACAACGAACGCAAAATCTCGCAGCGGGTGGCGTAGTTGGGGGCGTCGATCCGGACGACCATCCCACTGACGAACCGGTTGATCAGTGATTCACCGAATTCCTCGATCATCTTCGGGTGTTCGTCGCTGGCCAAAACGACCTGACGGCCCATGGCTTCGATCGCGTTGAACGTGTGCAGGAACTCTTCCTGCGTCGCCTTCTTTCCGCCCAGGAAGTGCACGTCGTCGATCACGAGCAGGTCCAGGTCGCGCATCCTTCGGCGGAAGGCGTCGAGCTTGTTGCTCCGCAGGGCCAATAAAAACTCGTTCGTGAACTCTTCACCCGTCAGGTACATCCAGCGCTTGGTCGGGTGGTGCTCGATGAATCGCTTGCACAACCCTTGCAACAGGTGGGTCTTACCGAGCCCGCACGAGCCGTGAATGAACAGCGGGTTGTACTGGGCACCGGGGAACTCGGCGACGTAAAGGGCGGCGTTGTACGCGAGCTGATTGCTCGGCCCGACGACGTAACTCTCGACGTCGTGACGCAGGCGCGGGCGATGCGAGTAGAGGCTGGTCGCCGACAGGTCGTTTGTGGGTTGTGCCGAGGGGGCCGCAGGGTGAGGCAGAGTGCGCATCACCGGCAACGTCGAGATGGCGTTGGCAGCGCGACGCACTTCCTGTGCGACGGCGGCGGCACCCTGGGCGCGGATCGAGGGCCGCATGGGCGTCGACTCGTTGGCGGGCACGCCTTCGGCTTTCTTGAGCGCGGCTTCGACCTCGAACAGTTCCGGCACGACGTTGAATCGCACCGTCAACGGGCCACCGAGCACCTCGTGGGCGGCTTCCTGAATAGGGCGGTTAAAATGGGTGCCGATCCAATCACTGATGAAATCGTTGGGGACGGCGATCTCCAGGCCGTCCTGCTTTAAGTCCAAGCGGGTTGAGTTGTTAAACCAAACATGAAAACGTTGTTGTCCGACACGCTGGGCGATGGCATCTGCCAACCGCGCCAGCTGCAAGTCCTGGGCACCGATGCAGCTCACGGATCTACTCCTTCCGAACGATGCGCACCGAACGCCGCGCGTTAACGCGGACGAAGTGGCATCGCTACCCCGCGCATCACCTTCGTGGCGGGCCAGGCTGGCCCGTCCCCCTTGGCGATGTCGCGTTCCTGATCTGGCCATCGTTTTGCGATCGCATCCCTCCAGAAGCGAAGCGCAGACGACGATCCCCGTTCCCGCCGCGTGTCATGTTGGGTGCCGACCTGTGCGCAACACAAGCCGTCAACCGCCATGGCATTTCTCATTGCGGCGGAAAGGCATCCTGCCTGGTTGTCTCGTCCGTGAATCGCATCCGTGCGAAGTGTGAACAGCCCGATTGAACCTGCTCTTCAAACCAAACCGATTGCCCGGGCCAACGCTTCCCCGCGTTGACCGCTTAGCACAACCTTCAATCAGTGCTGACCATCCCTGAACTGTCGAGGCGAAATGTAAGTCGCTGCGGCAGTGCTGGCAAGGCAATCTTTATGGGATTTTCCGTTCACAACGTCCCAACCATCGGTAGCGTCTAGGCCAGCGCGTTAGGAAAATTCTTTATCAACCTCAGATGCACAGTTTTATCGGACTTGTGCAGAACTTGTGGACGAACTGACGGTCTTTATGCGGACCCAAGCCCGGCAAGTAAGGGGGCTTACCGCCGGCCCGTGCCAGGAAGCCATAACGGTCCGCGTTACTGCATGACGTGCGTCGGACGGACCAATCCGGAACGGCGCGGCGCTCTGAACAGGCGGGAGAGAGCAAAGCAGGGCATTGGCTGGCGGTTTGCCAGTCCTATGCATCCCGCCCGTAGTACTCTTCTTCCAAGCCTTTGAGCTTCTTTTCCAGCTCCACGTACTCGGCCTGCAGGCGCTTGCCTTTGCTTGCGTCCCTAAAGGTCGACACTTCCGACAGTTGAGACTGGTGCTGGCCCAGCGCGATCTCGGTGTCGGCAATCTGCTTCTCCAGGTCCTTCATCGAGAGCTTGCCGTATTGGCGGGCGTAGGGGTTGTCGTTCTTCTTGTTTGAGGGCGCAACCGGCTTGGGCGGTGGGGTGACCTTGGATGGGCTCTTGGACTGAGACTTGGATTGCGCCTTTTCCTTCAGCGCCTTGGCGTCCTTGGCTGCCTGCGCTTTTAACCGTTCCCTGGCGGCCCACTTGGAGTAATTGCCGTCGAAGTCATCCATGTCCGGAGGTGTGATCACGAACAGCCGGTTCACCGCGTGGTCGAGGAAATAGCGGTCGTGGCTGACGCAGATGATCGTCCCGTTGAACTCCTTGAGCATCTTTTCCAGCGCGCCGCACGACGCGATGTCGAGATGGTTCGTCGGTTCGTCGAGCACCAGCACGTTGGGCTTCTCCAGCAACAGTTCAGCGAGCCGCACCCGGGCGCGTTCACCACCGGAGAGCAGCTTGATCTGCTTGTACTGGTCTTCCCCACTGAACAGCAGGGTGCCGAGGATGTTGCGGACCTCCTGGTCCTTGGCACCACTTTCTTCCTGCACTTCTTCAAAGATGGTCAGCTCGGGGTCGAAGTTGCCGAGTGTCTGGTCATAGTAGCCAACGTTGAGGTTCGAGCCCCACTTGATAACGCCACTGTCGGCATCCATCTCGGCCAGCAGAACCTTGAGCAGTGTGCTCTTGCCCGCGCCGTTGGGCCCGATGATCCCGATGCGCTCGCCACGCGCGACCTCAAATTTCAGGTCTTTCCACAGCTTATTGTTCTCGAACCCCTTGGAGAGTTCCTTGACCGCCAGCACGCGATCACCGGCCCGCTGGTCGGTCTGGATGCTGACGTGGATGTGGGCCGACTTGGTGACCGCGTCGATCATCTTGTCGGACGACAGCAGGGCGTTGAGCCGCTTCTCGCGCCCCTTGGCTTGGCGGGCACGCTGACCGGCCTTAAACCTGCGGACGAACTCGTCCTGCTTGTCGATGTCGGCCTGCTGCTTCTCAAAGGCCCGCTGTTGCGACAACTCGTGCAGTTCCCGCTGGGTCTCGAAAGCGCTGTAACTGCCCGGATAACTGTTGATCTGCGACCGCGTCAGCCACGCGATGCGCGTCGCCAGCCGGTCGAGCAGGTAGCGATCGTGACTGATGATGATCGCAGCGCCATCGTATTGAAGGAGGTAGTTTTCCAACCATTCGATCGCAGTGAGGTCCAGGTGGTTCGTCGGTTCGTCCAGCAGCAGCAGGTCAGGTGCCGCAATGAGGATCTTCGCCAGCGCCAGGCGCGATTTCTGCCCACCACTCAGCGAGCCGACGCTCTGTTCCCACGTATCGCGACCCAGACCGACACCGAGCAGTGTCGCCTCCAGCTTATGCGTCCAGGCGTAACCCCCCGCGAGGTCGAAGTCGTGCTGCACGTCCTGATATTTTTCGAGAACCTTTTCAAGCTCGTCCCCTTCAACCTCGGCCATCTTGTGCTCAAGGTCGCGCAGTAGGTGGGCCAGCCGATGCAATTCTGCGAACGCCAGCTCGGCCTCGTCCATGACGGTGTTGTTCTGGTCGAACACCGGGTCCTGCGTCAGGTGGCCGACCTTGGTGCCCTTGTTGACGACGACGGTGCCCAGGTCGGGCTTTAATTGGCCGGTGAGCATCTTGAAGATGGTGCTCTTGCCCGCTCCGTTGTCCCCGATGAGCCCGAGGCGTTCACCGCGGTCGACGATGAGATTCAGGTCCTTGAAGATCACGCGATCGCCAAAGGTCTTTTCGATGTTGGATAACGATGCTAAAGCCATGATGGAAATTCGTTGTAACCGCAGAGATGCAGAGGCGCAGAGAAAAACGGGACGAGAAACAGCGATGCGAAACGGAAGCGAGTGTGTGCTATGTCAAATCAACCACCATCTGCTTTGGACTTCTCTGCGCCCCTGGGGTGAACTACTCTTCTTCCTTCGACGTCGAGCCAAGCTCGTTCAGGTGTTGCTCCAGATGGCGGACCCGGTCGAGGAGTTCGGGCAGGTTTTGCCAGACGACGTAGACCCTTCGGGCCTGGGCGATCGGCAACGCTGGCACACCCATGACAGCGGTCTGGTCCGGAACATCGTTGATGACCATCGATCGCGCCGCGACCGTGACGTTATCGCCGATTTCCAGGTGCCCGCCAACCCCGGCTTGTCCCGCGATCGTCGCGTGGTGTCCGATCGTCGCGCTGCCGGCGATGCCCGTCTGGGCCACGAGCAGTGAATAAGCTCCGATCTTGGCACCATGCCCGATCGCAACCAGCTTGTCGAGCTTGCTGCCGTTGCCGACCACCGTACTGCCCATGGCCGCCCGGTCGATGGCACAGTTGGCGCCGATCTCGACATCGTCACCAATCACCACGTTGCCCACCTGTGGGATCTTATGATGCTCACCTTTGTACGTCGCGAAACCGAACCCGTCGGCCCCGATGGTTGTGTTCGCATGCACGATCACACGGTCACCGAGGATGCAGTCGTCATAGACGACCACGTTTGGATGCAACACACTACCCCGCCCGACTTTCGCCCGCGGCCCGACGTAGACACCCGCGTACAGAATCGCCCCTTCACCAATGGTCGCGGTGGGGTCGACAAACGCCTGCGGATGGATGCCCGCATGCGGGTGCCGGCGAAACCCATGCAGGATCGTCGCTGCCAGCGCGTAACCGTAATAAGGCTCGTTCATGCGCAGCAAAGCGGCTTTACCGTTGCTGGTCACCTGCGGCTTGACGATCACCGCCGCGGCTTGGGTCGTCTCCAGATGCTTGCCGTAGCGCGGGTTAGACAGGAACGCGACCTGGCTGGGTCGACCCTCCTGGATCGAACTGACGGAGTCGACGGTAATCGCTGGATCACCAACGAGTTCGGCCCCAATGCGTTCAGCGAGTTCTTTCAGCGTCAAGGTCACGTTCTGAGCCTCCGGACCGTCGATAGTACCCGACAATTGCTCCCGAACGAACCGGCGCGCGCCCGATCCGTGCGCTTGACAGTCGACGCAGAATTGCCACACTGTCCAACCCGGCCAACAGGGCCGCCAAGCGCGCAGCCGTAGCTCAATTGGATAGAGCTCCTGACTACGGATCAGGGGGTTGGAGGTTCGAACCCTCCCGGCTGCAATGACTTATGAACGGTGGGGGAGCCCTGGCGCTACGTCGGCGCTACGCTGGCCGCAAGTCGTTTCCCTTTTCACTTCCGTTTTGCAAACACTTTGGCCCGGTAACAAGATAGGCTATCAGCGGAGGAAATCCCTATGCGTTGCATCTCGTTGGCAGTCTGTTTGTTCCTGGTCGCGGGCGTGGGCGTGGGCATGGCGGCCGATGCGCCGCCCGTCAAGAACCTCGCGGCCCGACAAGCGATGTCGAAGTACGACGTCGCGTGCAAGGCTGCCGACGATGCGGCCCGCGCGGCAAAGGTGAAGGCGGGGAAGGAACTGGTTGCGTCGCTCGAACAGGCTAAGAAGGCGGCGATGACGGCCGGGTCACTTGAGGACGCCACGGCAATTGCTGCTGCCATCGAGAAGGCGAAAGAGAATAACGGCGCATTACAGGCAGCAATTCCGACCGACGCCGTCGAATACGAGGGACGATTTTTCAAGTTAGTGAAAGTCGCATGTACTTGGGAGGAAGCGAGGAAGAAGTGTGCCGCTGCGGGAGGGCGATTGGCAATCATCTCGGATGAACAGTGCAGCGAAGTTGTCCACAAGCTGCTAGGAAATGCCCCGGCATGGATTGGCCTTCAGCGGACGGGCGACGTGTGGCAATGGGTCGATGGAACCCAGTTAGGCTATTCGCAGTGGCAGCGTGGTGAGCCGAACAACGCGCGAGGAATCGAGCACTACGCGTCTGTTTGGCCAGATGGTTGGAACGACGAACCGGAAAAGGCGATGCCATTCATTTGTGAATGGAACCCGAACTAGCCCGCACATCGTGCACTGGGCGCAGCAGGCAAGCCATTTCGTCAATCGACGCCCCGCCGTGAGCCGCGGATATTTCGACCAGTTCCGGGTCGGAGTCGCGTAGTCAGTGAAACGATTCGGACCGCCCGACCGGCCTTAACCGACCCAGCACGTCGGCCAGCCCCAGCGTGACCGTTATCACGTCGTGATCGTTGTCGCCCCCGTGCAATTCGATCGTGTCGCGGGGCTCGTCGATGAACATGCCTTGCACGAATATGAGCCTTAGGTCATGGTTGCGCCAGCAGGTGCCCGTCGAATCCCCCGGCACGATGACCGGATGCGGTGTCACCGAAAGCACTTCAAATGGCGATTGACCGGAGAACCGATAGAACCCGGTCCAATAGTTGGGGTTATTGCGGACGTGGAAGGTGGACAAGTACGTGCCGTCGGCCAGCCGCACGGGTGGACTATTTAGCCGAATGACGCCCGGAATATCGAACTGCCATCGCGCCCAAGTCGAATGCA
>Ga0163144_10029368_pt1 | contig 10559 bp, 9 predicted proteins | sample OliLak19BULKMAT1_FD_123175 | JGI IMG/M metagenome (GOLD analysis project Ga0163144, IMG submission 123175) | Freshwater microbial mat bacterial communities from Lake Vanda, McMurdo Dry Valleys, Antarctica - Oligotrophic Lake LV.19.BULKMAT1 | ecosystem: Environmental > Aquatic > Freshwater > Lake...
AGGCCGCGCTGGATGAAGAGGTAGCGGCCGTGGGTGTCCTGGAGGACGGCGACGACGCCGTGTTTTTTGGGGTCGGGGTTCATGGGGGCGAGTGTCGCGCGGATGGGGCGGAGACGCAAAGGAAAGTCGGGAGTCGGGGGTCTGGGAGTCGGGAGTCGCGGATTGGAGTGGGCTTTTGATTGCGGGTGCGGGGAGCGTATCGCACCCCTCATTTTATCCCGGCTGCGTTCGCTTCGCTCACGTCGGCCCTCTCCCGCAAGGGGAGAGGGGGATTGCGCGAGGGATCGGCCATTTGAGGGCCGACGCCGGGACTCCGGACTCGGGACCCCAGACTCAGGACTCGAGACTCGGTTTAGTGGACGCCGTCGTAGAAGAATTGTTCGCGGGTGATGAGGTCGTTTTGGACGGTGTAGATGGCGACTTCGTCGCGGTTGAGGCGTTGGCCGGTGGCTTTGATGGTGATGTCGAGGATGAAGTAAATGACGAACTGATCGGGGTTCGCGCCATTGTAGAACGGGCCGGCGACGGTTTCGCCATTGAAGACTTTGTCGGAGACCCAGTTTTCGGACTTTTTGATGACGGGGCCCTGGCCGATGGTTTCGTTGCCGTCACCTTCGACTGAGACGATGTGCGGCGAGTACAGAGTCTTCATTACGTCGAAGTTTTTGCCTTCGCGGCACATTTTGACGAACTGCTGGGCTACGGTTTGGACGCTCATGGGGTGTTCCTTTCGAAAACGATGAACCTGGTGGGCGGATTTTGGAGTGTAGGGCGCGGGGGGGTGAGTGCAAGAAGGGATGGGGAAAGTCGGGGCTTTCGACTGCGGATGTGTGGCAGCTCTTCGCCCCCCCTCACCCCGGACTTGCTTCGCTCGTCTCGGCCCTCTCCCGCCGGGGGAGAGGGGTGACGCCGGATGCCGGACTCCTGCGTCGGTACTCCTAGACTTCGTGGAAGAGAGCGTATAAGTTTGGAGCCGATGACGCCTGAGACGAACGACGTGACGATCGATACGCCTACCGCGGCTGATGCGCCGGCGGGGGCGCGCGCGCCGCGGTTGTTGGTGGTCGAAGACGATCAGGCTATGCAGCAGATGTGTGTGCAGCTTTTTCAGCGCCGCGGGTATGAAGCGACTGGCGTCGCCGACGCGGAGCGGGCGCTGGAGCTGGTGCGCAGCGGCGAAGTGATCGACCTGGTGCTTTCGGATATTCGACTCGGGCGCGAACGGTCTGAAAACGGATTGGAATTATTGCGGCAGTTGAAGTCGTTGCGGCCGGATATGCCGGTGATCCTGATGACGGGCTATGCGACGGTGCAGGACGCGGTCGAAGCAATGAAACTCGGCGCGGCCGATTATGTCACCAAGCCTTTCGAACGGACCGAACTGCTGAACAAAGTGGAAGCTCAGGTGAAAGTGCGCGCGCTGGAGAGCGAAGTGAAGGTGCTCCGCGAGGCGCTGGACGACCGCTTTGGAATCAAAGGACTGATCGGCGGCAGCGAGGCGATGCGGAAGGTGTGCGAGCGCATCGAAGCGGCGGGACGATCGCAGGCGACGGTTCTCATTACCGGCGAAAGCGGGACTGGCAAGGAACTGGTGGCGCGGGCGATCCATCACAAGAGTGTGCGCAGAGAGAAGCCGTTCGTTCCGGTGAATTGCGCGGCGCTGCCCGAGAACCTGATCGAATCCGAATTGTTCGGCCATGAACCGGGCGCGTTTACCGGTGCGGCGAAAGAAGGGCTGGGGCTTTTCCGCGCGGCGAATATGGGTTCGATTTTCCTCGACGAAGTGGCCGACATGCCGAAGGACACGCAGGCGAAATTGTTGCGCGTGCTGCAGGACCATCGCGTACGGCCGGTGGGTTCGACGAAAGAAATACCCGTGGATGTGCGCGTGATCGCGGCGACGAACTGGAATGTGGACAAGGCGCGCGCGGAAGGACAACTGCGCGACGATCTGTTCTTCCGCCTGTCGGTGATTCGCGTGCATCTGCCGCCACTGCGGGAACGTATGGAAGATGTACCTCTGCTGGCGCAGCACTTCCTGGCGAAACATGGAAGAAGTAGCGATCGGCGGATCCGGAAAATTGCGCAGGACGCTTTGAATGCGATGCTGGGCTACAGCTGGCCCGGCAATGTTCGCGAGCTCGAGAGTGCGATTGAAAGCGCGTATGCTCTGGGGAACGAGGAGACGCTGCAGCTGCAGGATCTGCCGGCGCATATTCTTCACAGCGGCGAAGCGACGGAAACGAATGCGGAGCCTTCAATAAAAGGCGCTGAAAATAGCGAAAATCTTGCGTTTTCACCTATGGCAGCGGGTTCCGGTGTGACACCGAGTTCAAATCTGTCGCTGAACGCGGTGGAGCGCGATGCTCTGGTGCGGGCGATGCAGCTTTCACAGGGAAACAAGAGTAAAGCGGCGCAGATGCTGGGGGTTTCTCGCAAACGTCTGTATCGGATGCTTTATGAATATGGGCTGGCGAAAAGTCCCAGCGGCGAAGAAATCTGATTACTGAAGTTAGTGTTATAATCGTCAATTTTCCTGCACAATGTAAGAAGAATAGGCATCCATTTAGGTATAAATTCGTACATTATCGCTGCGTTTAGCGTCAGGATGATCAAAATTAACCACATTGCTTAAGATGAACTTTATACGTTCACACAAAATTCTGCGCTGTTTTCCTTTACAGGACTTGACTTTGAAGAAGCGCGCAGTAATTTCTTATCCGATCACTGATTTGGCATCGGCAATGCCTTGTTTTGGGCGATCCGTGTTGGCGGATTCATAAGCCGTACGTAGGCTAGAATTCGTTAGATGCGCAAACCGTTAAGGAGGGAAACAATGCAAAACCGCGGGCTATTCGTGGCCGCCATGATTCTGGCGTGCCTCAGCCTGGGAAGTGTTCTCGGCGCTGATGATACGACCATGAAGGATGTGATGGCGCGTCTGAAGGCGTTGGAAGACAAGAACAGGGATTTGGAATCCAAGTTGAAGCAGGCGGAAACGACTAACACTCGCCGCTCCAGCGTGGACAAGGCTGTTGATCGCGCAATGATTACTTCCGAAGAAAAGCTCGGATCGGTGATTAGCTGCCCTGATCAGTTCAACCGCCCGCTGAAGATTTGCGGATCGTTGGACGTGACGTACCAGTACAATTTCAACCAGCCGGACAATCAGTTGAACAATCTGCGCGCGTTCGACAAGTACCACAACAGCTTCAACATGAACTACGCTGAAGTGAACTTTGAACGTCTCCCGACGTGCCCTGGCGAAGCGGGCTTCCGCATCGACCTCGGTTACGGCGCTGACGCGGCCGTCATGGCTTCCCGCCAGGTCGGTGGTCCGCCGGCTGATCGCATTGTCGATCTGCAGCAGGCCTACATCGAATACATCGCGCCGGTTGGCACGGGTATCACGATCGACGCCGGTAAGTTCGTCACTTGGTCGGGCTACGAAGTGGTCGAATCGGTCGACAACATCAATTCGTCGCGCTCGTTGCTCTTCACCTACGCGATTCCGATCGCGCACACCGGTATCCGCGCCACCTACAATGTCTTCAAGGACAAGTGGAAGGTCGGCTTGGGTATTGTCAACGGTTGGGACAACCTGCAGGACGAAAACATGGCCAAGACCGCGATCTTCCTGTCGGACTGGAAGCCGCTGTCCTGGTTCAACTGGATTGTCACCGGCACTGTCGGCGACGAATCCTACGGCAACGAAACTGCTCGTTTCGCCGCCGCGACCTCCCCGGCAACGCTGCTCAACCCGGACGGTGGCGACTTTGACGGCACGTTCGATGATCCGACCGCTCCTGGCGCCAAGGCGCTGGCGAACGGCAAGCTCTTCGACAGCCGCGATTCTTCGCCCCGCTTCCTGCTGGACACCCGCTTGATCTTCACGCCGTGGGACAAGTGGACGTTTGTCATCAATGCCGATTACGGCACGGAAAGCCAGGGTAAGCAGAGCTCCACCAACGAATCGTACCACGAATGGTGGGGTGTCGCTGGTTACCTGAAGTACCAGTTCGCGAAGAAGTGGTATGTCGCGGCCCGCGCTGAAGTGTTCGACGAAGATGGTTCATCCCGCACCGGCACCAGCCAGACGCTGTACTCCGGCACGGTGACCTTGAACTACAACTTCACCGAAGCCTCGGCCGTTCGCTTCGAATACCGCCACGACGAGTCCCACAATGACAAGGTCTTCGGTCGCAACGATGGATTCGATAACAACTCGGATTTCTCGGTGCCCCAGACCCGCCATTCGCAGGACACCGTCATGATTCAGTTCCTCTACAAGTTCTAAGACTCACGCAAGCCTGCGGGCTTGCAAAGAACTACGACGGCGGGCTTCTCCAAAAGGGAAGCCCGCTTCGTTTTGCTGGCTGAATAATCTATCGATCTATAAAAGTGTTTATGTGCGAAAACCTGTTCCGTCAGGGCACGGAGGTATAAGCCACTGAGTTGTACGGGTGGATATTACTTCTTTGGTGAAAGCTTGAGCGGGTTCTTCTTCTCTTCCTTGGCCGGCGCAGTGACTTCGGGCGTCGTATCCTTGGGCGTGACCACAATCCCACCGCGCAGAGCATTCAGGCGCTTACCTTCCGCAACGATGCCGTTGGTCGCTGCGGTTACGAAGTCCTGGCGTGAAGCGTAGTCCTGCAGGCGCAGCGTAATGCGGCCGGAAATATTGGTGAACTTCCGCTCAAACCCATACTTCGGAAGGAAGCTGTCGTACGCTTCCTTGACTGAAATATCCGTCTCGCTCCACGTCACCTTTGGGCTGTAACCACGCGGTACGCTGTCGGTAATGCCGCTTTCGCGCGCGAGTTTCGCGACCGCCAGTTCCAGCGGAAGTTCCTGGAACGACATGGCTGGCCGGCGGGTAAAGACTTTGGTCAAGCCGACGTCAGCGATCATCGTCACTTCGCCGCCCTTTTTCGTGCGTCCCTGCCATGCGGTTAGCAGGCTCCAGCGATCCGCCGGCTTCCGTTGTGTTTCCACGCTGTCGGCGATTTCCTTCAGCAAGGCGCTGCTGGCTTCGGAAACGGGTGCGCGGTTCTCTGAGAGAAACGTCTCCAACTGCTTCTCGTCTTCGGGCCGCTGGTCGAACACGACCTGCATGTCCCGGTACCACGGCGCTTTGACTTCGTTCTTCGGTTTCAGAATATAAGCCGGGTCGCCAGCGTTAAGACTGGGCGTGATCGTGTTGGCTGTCCGCTCGACGTCGGCTTTGCGGCAGCCGCTGGCGGAGATAAGCACGCCGGCCACTACGGTCAGCGAGACGCGCTTCAGCCATACTCCAGCCGAATGGGGACGACGGGCCGAGAAATTCATGGGCTTACTGTACGCAAATTGGCACTGCCTGCCAGTGGGTCCGGGGTTACTATGAAGCTCAAGGTTACGAGGCATCAGACGTGAGCCGGAAGATTTTTTATCTCTGCGAAATCTGTCAGAACGTCATGGACGAGCACAATTGCAAGGCGATCTGCCCCAATTGCGGTCGCATGTGCGATTGCAGCGATCTGCCTGTGATGCAGGCCAACGGCAGCGTGGACGAAGCCGGCGACGTCCAGCCGCGCCGGGGCGGTGAGCGCGATTTTCTGCCGACAATGCCGAACCCGCCGGCGGAAACCGCTGCCGGTGACAGCGGCACGGTTGAAAATCTGCCCTGAAAAATGTACAATGCTGCGTGCGAGAACGAGTTCGCCACACGAAGGAAGGCAGTACGACGATGGCCATAAATAATGCGGATGTGCGCGCAATGTTGAGCGATACTCAGGAACGGCTTACTCAGCTTCGGGGGTCGCTTTGACGTTCCAGGACGCCTAGCCCGCCAGCAGGCCATCGAATCGAAGATGGAAAATTCTGATTTCTGGAATGACAATCTCGCCGCGCAAGCGCTGATCGCTGAACTGAAAACAATCAAAGCTCTTATCGGCGAATTTCCGCAATTCGAACAGCAGGCGAAAGACCTGACTGAATTGTTCGAGCTTTCCGTCGCCGACAAGGATGAAGCATCCGCGGAGCAAGTCGCTGTGGAAGCTCAGACGCTCGCGACGGCGGTGCGCTCCTACGAATTGAAAGCGCAGCTTTCCGGCAAGAACGATCACCGCAACGCGTTCGTGACTTTCCAGGCCGGCGCGGGCGGCACGGAAGCGTGCGACTGGGCCGAAATGCTGATGCGTATGTATGTGCGCTGGGGCGAACGGCGCGGCTACAAAGTTCAGTTCTTCGACGTCGATTACGGCGAAGAAGCCGGCATCAAGTCCGCGATCGTGAAGCTCGAAGGCTCGTATGCTTATGGCTATCTGAAGGGCGAAATCGGCGTGCATCGCCTCGTTCGTAATTCGCCGTTCAACGCCGATGGCAAGCGGCAGACCAGTTTCGCCGCTGTCGATGTCACACCCGAATTCGAAGCGACCGACGAAGAAATTGTGATCCCGGATTCCGATATCGAACGCAGCACCTGCCGAGCAGGAGGTGCCGGCGGACAGCACGTAAACAAAACCGAATCTGTGGTGCTGCTCAAACACATCCCCACCGGCATCACGGTTCGCTGTCAGATCGAACGCAGCCAGATTCGCAACGACGTGCTCGCGCTCGAATTGCTGAAGGCAAAGCTCGCCAAAAAGCGCGAAATGGAACGCGAAGCTGAAACCAAGCAGCACCACACCGACAAGAGCGAAATTGCGTTTGGCAGCCAGATCCGTTCCTACTTCCTGCAACCGTACACGATGGTGAACGATCATCGCGCCGAACTGAAAGAGCCCGATGCGCACGGCGTTTTGGACGGCAAGCTCGATCCGTTCATCGAAGCGTACCTGAGTTGGAAAATGGCCGAAGATCGCAGGCGCGCTGGGGTGAAGAAGCCCACGCCCGCGGCGGCCCGGTAATTCCCATGCGACCCGCGAAGAAGAAAAACGCGCCGCAGGCATTACGCAACGCGCAGGCTCGCGCCGCCGGGTTGGCCGCGACGACGCGTGGGCGCGCGCGGACGTTTGACGACAAGCGCAAACAGCCGCTCCCTGCGCGTGATCAGATTAAGAAGGAGTTGGACGACGCGGAAGACAAGGACAAGGAATGACAGTTTTGTCTCCGTAGTCTTGCGTTAGAAACTTTGCCGCGCTTCGTTACTATCCTGCGCGAATCTTCAAAACGGAAAATCAAACGGTGAAATTCGTCGTCGGCATCGATCTGGGCACAACTAATTGCGCCGTGGCTTACATCCACGCGGATGATCTGGACCGCCCGTCGCCTAAAATCCATTTGCTGGAAATCCCGCAGCTCGTCAAACCCGGTTTTGTCGAAGAACGTCCGTTGCTGCCCTCCTTCCTCTATCAAGCCGCCGCGTCCGAATTGCCCGCGGGTTCCGCCGAGTTGCCATGGAATCGAAAGAATACCGCTGTCGTGGGAGAATTGGCGCGAGCAATGGGCGCAAAAACGCCAGGGCGCCTGGTTTCCAGCGCGAAGTCCTGGCTGTGCAGTCCCAGCGTCGATCGAACCGCCGCGATTCTGCCGTGGGGCGCGCCGCAGGATATCCAGCGCGTCTCGCCAGTCGAAGCCAGCGCGCGCTATCTGTCTCACATTCGCGACGCCTGGGATCAGCAGATCGCGAAAGGCAAAGCGGACGCGAAACTCTGCAAGCAGGAAGTGGTGCTGACGGTCCCTGCGAGTTTCGACGAAGCCGCGCGTGAGTTGACCGTGCAGGCCGCGAAGATCGCGGGCTTTGAAAAACTCACGCTGTTGGAAGAGCCGCAGGCCGCATTCTATGCGTGGCTTGCGAAGTATGCATCGAAGCTGAAGCTGCGCCTCGAAGGCATTCGCCGCATTCTCGTCTGCGATATCGGCGGCGGCACGAGCGATTTTTCACTGATCGACGTTACCCCGGTCAAGGGCGCGAAAATTCCCGTCCAGCTTTCGCGCAGTGCTGTCGGCGATCACCTGATGCTCGGCGGCGACAACATGGATCTGGCGCTCGCGCGCCATCTGGAAAAGAAAATCGGTGCGCACATCGACGCGCATCAGTTCAAAGCTCTCACTGCGGCCGCGCGCGAAGCCAAAGAGAAACTCTTCTCCGATAAGGCTCCCGAGAAAGTCTCGGTCGCCGTGATGGGGCGGGGGAGCAGCGTTATCGGCGGCAGCGTCAAGACTGAACTGACGCGTGCCGAGGCCGACTCCATTCTTCTGGACGGTTTCGTGCCCGTGACGCAACTGAACGACGATCCGCAGCGTTCCACCCGCGCGGGTCTGCGCGAATGGGGCCTGCCGTACGTTCAGGATCCCGCGATCACGCGCCATCTCAGTCAGTTCCTGCGCCACCATCTCGTGAACGGCGATCCGCCCAAGCCCGACGCCATTCTCTTTAATGGTGGCGCAATGAAACCGAAAGCGTTCCGCGATCGCATTCTGCGCGCAATCGGAAAATGGTTTGGAGATTCGGGCTGGCAGCCGGAAGAACTGGAAAGTGTATCGCTCGATCTGGCCGTGGCCGAAGGTGCCGCGTATTACGGCTGCGTCCGACATGGCGCCGGTGTGCGCATTGGGGGCGGCATGGGCCGCTCCTACTACATCGGCATCGAAACCGATCCGACGCCCGCGCGCCCGACCGGCAAAGCTGCGATCTGCCTCGTCCCGCAGGGCACTGAAGAAGGCCAGACGCTCGAACTTCCGCCGGTCTTCACGCTCCGGCTTGCAACACCGGTCGCATTTCCGCTCTTCACGTCCAGCGTGCGCGGCAAAGACAAGCTCGCCGAAATTGTCGACGAACAATCGCCCGACTTAGCCGCACTCTCGCCGCTCGAAACGATGCTCCACGGCGGCCGTCGCGCCACGAAGAAGGATGTCGCGGTGCGGCTGCACGCGGGACTTACCGAAGTCGGAACTTTGGCGCTCGCGCTGAAGTCCGTGCACGACGAACGCGAATGGGAAATTCATCTGAATGTCCGCTCTAAGATGCTCGCCGGCGGCGAAGCGGCGGAAAGCGAAGCTCCCGTCGCGGAAGCAGAAACGGGCGTCGATCCGCGTAAGGCCGCAGCGGCAATCCAGCTCATTCAAAACGCCTTTGACCCCAGCGCGCGCGAACCGTTGCCCCCTTCCATGCTCTCTCGCCAGTTGGAAATCGCGCTCGGTTGTTCGCGCGACCTCTGGCCCGCCAGCATCGCACGCCGCCTAGCGGATACGCTGCTCGGTTGCGTCGCACATCGCACGCGCAGCGCCGAACACGAAACGCGCTGGCTGAACCTGACGGGTTACTTGTTGCGGCCTGGCTTCGGCGATATCGGCGATGCTGAACGCCTGCGGCAGTTGTACAACGCGACGCGCACTGGCCTGCAGTTCGTTTCAGATCCGAACGCGCGCATCGAATGGTGGGTGCTGTGGCGGCGGATTTCAGGCGGCCTGAAGGAAGATCAGGAACGCGAGCTGTTCTATCGCCTACAGCCGTTTCTCACGGGCGACCGCGACGTGAGCAAACGAGGCGGCTGGCCGCGCCCGAGCAACGGCGAAGTGCCCGAAATGTGGCGTGCGGCTGGCAGTCTTGAAATGCTGGACCCGACGCAGAAGAAAATTCTCGGCAACCGCGTGCTTGTTGTGCTCGACGACGAAGGCCCATCGGGCCCGCTTTTCTGGGCCTTGGGCCGCATCGGCGCGCGAGCCCCCGCGCACGCGGCGGCGAATTGGGTCGCACCACCGGAGCTCGCGGAAGCCTGGTTGAAGTCGCTGCTGGCGCTCGATTGGGCGGGGAATCCGATGGCGATTTTCGCCGCCGTGAATCTTTCGCGCAAAACCGGCGACGCTGCGCGCGACATCAGCGAACCGTTGCGGGGAAAAGTCCTCGAGCGGCTGAAGAAAGCCGGCGCCACGGAACACGACATCGCGGCCGTAAAGTCCGTGACCGAGTTGGTGAATGCAGACCGTAAGTTGATCTTCGGCGATGCACTGCCGCCGGCATTGAAACTCGACGCGCAGTCCTGAAAAAAGCTGCTCCGGACGACATCGTCCGGAGCAGCCATAGTTTTCCAAAATGTTACTTCAATATCAGCGGCGCAGATCGCGCGCCTTCTGAACCAGTTCGATAAACTCCTTCCGTTCCGGCATACCGTTCACGCATTCGCCGCCCAGTTCCAGAATGCTTTCGAAGGTCGAATTCCCACGGTAAGGCGATCCGCGCAATAGCATGCCGAAGCCGGCCACCGCCGCGGAGAATTTGAAATCCTGGCTCGCCCTGCTGTACGACGTCGCGTTGTCCTGGACCGGGAACTCGAGCAGGTTGCTGGTGTCCTGGTTGTGCAGCTTGTAGCGGACCTTCAACATCAGCAGTTCATCTGTCTGAGCCGGCGCAGCCGCTTCGGCCGGCAGGTAGCGCATTGGATCGGTGCCCGGCAGTGCAACGCTATCGCGGGTCGGGACAATTTCGTACAGAGCCGTGACGATGTGTCCCGCGCCGATTTCGCCCGCGTCCTTGGCATCATTGTTGAAATCCGCGTGCGCGAGGATGCGGTTTTCGTATCCGACCAGCCGGTACCCTCGCACGCGCGACGGGTTGAACTCCACCTGGAACTTTACAT